>Ga0208085_1000102_pt1 | contig 30612 bp, 29 predicted proteins | sample LakMenEpi21Jun10_FD_150721 | JGI IMG/M metagenome (GOLD analysis project Ga0208085, IMG submission 150721) | Freshwater microbial communities from Lake Mendota, WI - 21JUN2010 deep hole epilimnion (SPAdes) | ecosystem: Environmental > Aquatic > Freshwater > Lentic | place: Lake Mendota, Madison...
TTTGAACAATCTACTTTATCCCATGTTAAACCACCATCTCTGGTAACTACTAATGACAAACATTGGTTTTTTGGGTCTCCCATCGCAATACCTTCGTATTCATTCCAAAATTGGATACCATTATAAAAAGCAGTTGGATTTGTATCTTCAAAAACTTTAGAAATTTTATTTTCCTCCTTTTCAATTTTATAAATAACAGACGGCTTATCTGTACTCACTAGAAAAATTGAAGTACTATTCTGAGCAATAGCCCTAAAATGAGGTTTTATAGAATTAAATTCTACTTTACCAACATAGTTTTTAGATTTATCAAAGTTACAATATCCATACGTACCTTTATCTGTCGCAAACCAAACTTTATTTTTATCTAGAGTAATAGCTCTAACACTCATACTAGCAGACATTAAAGTTTCAGAAATTACACCGGTAAATGGAGCCCGCTTGTTTGTTACAATTTTTTTAGTTTCTTGATTACAAGAAACCAAAACTATTAACAGTAAGATTTCACAAACTTTACGCATTTTGTTAAATATATAAGCAAATATAATAACAAAATCCTTTTTAACAAGAAATCATATTATAAAAAAACTTGTAAAAATTATATTGTAAGTATTGGCACAGAAATTGTATAACTAAAAAAATGAAACTTAAAATCTAATAATCATTTAAAACTTACCGTTATGAAAATTAAATTATTTACCCTTTTAATTGTATTGGTTAGTATTACCGATTCAAGAGCTCAAGACCGAACTACGGTTAAAGCTAATTCTGTGGATATAAGTGATAACTTAGATTTAAGAGCTATTGCAACCATATTTGGAGAAGCTGCTAATTTAGAAGATTTCGAACAACGATTAAATGATCCACAAACACAAATTTCAAATCTTGATTTAAATAATGATAACCAAGTTGATTATTTACGTGTAATTGAATCTGTAGAAGGTAGAACACATTTAATTATTGTTCAATCAGTCATAGGACGAGACCTTTTTCAAGATGTTGCCACTATTGAAGTAGAAAAAGACCGGAATAATAAATTACAAGTTCAAATTGTAGGAGATGTTTATATGTATGGTACAAATTATATCTATGAACCTATATATGCTTACACACCAATTATTTATAATACTTTTTGGGTAAACTCCTATCGACCTTACTGCTCACCGTGGTATTGGAATTATTATCCATCATACTATTTTGTATGGAATCCCTATCCCTATTTTCATTATAGAAATCACATAAATTTTTATGTGAATTATAATAATACTTGTCATTATGTAAACCACAGAAGAAGTAGTCATGCAGTAGCAATGCATCGCAATTATAGAACAAATGGTTATGAAAGACAATATCCAAATCGTTCCTTCAATCATCGCAATGATGGCTATAATAATCGTCACGAATTAGTTCAAATTCGCAATTATAGTTCTAATAGAGATAAAGCTGTTGCCTCTTCTCCAAGAAGTACTCGAGCAAATTTGTACACAGGAACTTCAAATTCAGGGCTAAGAAATACAACTTATAATACTTCTAATGTTAGTAATTCACCAAGGCCAAGAGCTGAAAATCCTAAAAGCTATTCTAGTGAGTCGGTCTATTCTTCTCCAAAACCAAGAACTGAAAATCCAAAAAGCTATTCAAATGAGACAGTCTATTCTACTCCAAAACCAAGAGTAAAAAACACCAATTCATCAGAATATTTAGCTTTTAATAATCCGAGAAGTACAACTATGAATAGTTCATCTTCAGAATATAGCAGTCCGAAACCTAGAGTTGAAGGGGTAAAAGAAGATAATAATTTTTCAAGTACGCCAAGAATTACGCCAAAATCAAGTGAATATAGTTCACCGCGTTCAACTACAAATCAAGCATCTTCTCCAAGAGTTCAAAATCAAAACTCTTATTCAAATTCTCCTCAACCAAGAGCAACTAGCTCCTCTAAAGTTGAACAAACAAGAAGTGAAGGAAGAAATAAAAATACTGCTGAGACAAGAACTTCCGGGAATTCAATTCGAAGAGGTTAAACTTTAAATTAATAAAAACACAAAGTAGCGACTTCAAAATTCGCTACTTTTTTTATTTAATTAATTTTTATTTTACTAATTTAAATACAGAGACTTTATGTTTTTGATCTGTACATTTTATAAAATAAATTCCAGATGCCCAATCTTCAGTGTTAATTCTTGTAAATGCAGAAATAGCTTCTTTGTATACTAATTCTGCATGCATATTATAACATTCTATTTTTAGCAATTGATTAGGAAAAGCTGAAATTCTTATTTCATTTTGAAATGGATTTGGATAGGCTTTAAATAACTCACTTTCATTTAATTCCAAAATATTAAGTGCACAATATTCACAATTATTAACTGAAGAGATTCCAACAGAAGAAGTAAGTAATTGTTGAAAAGAATCTCCCGCACTACAATTTGATTTCAATTGATAATCAAGCCAATATAACATGCTTGGGTTTAATAATTGATGTTGTTCAGTTCTAGAAATGGTCGGTGAAGGCGAACAAGTGGATTCTCCAATGCTACAAAACAAATTATAGTTTGCCATTTGACAATGATTTCCTCCGGTAATGCTTATATACGTTTTACATTCACTATTAAGTACATTGTACATTGGCAATTGATTGGTGTTTGTTGGAGTTACACAATCATTTGTTCCGGCAATAACCAAAGCAGGAATAGTTAAATTTCCAGCAGCTGTAATCGCTGAAGGATTAGTTTCTGCAGCTGCTAAAGTAAGAATTACATCTATTTCGTTTGAAAATTGGACAGCTAAAAAAGCAGCTCCACCTCCCATACTATGCCCCATCAAAGCACTTTTATCTGATATGCGATTGTAAAAAATAGAAGATGAATTTAAATTTAATAGTGCCATCTGGCTTATCACAAAGGATAAATCTTTACCAAATTCTAAATGAGAAGGAGAAGCTCCTCCTTCTGTTTTTGGAAAAATCATGATGTAGCCTTGGGGTACTAATGCTTCCCAAATATTTTGATAAGCATCCCAGGACATTAAAAATCCATGCCCAAAGCTCAAAACGGGAAAAGACTCCGAAGTTGTAGAAACAACAGGAACATTAATTCCTGCGGAGTTGGCAGGATAATAAATTTCAGAGGCAATAGAACGATTTCCTCGACTGGCATCAATGAAAGTAATGGTAGTTCTACCTATTTCAAATGATTGAGCCGACATTCCAAAGGCTAAAAAAAGTAATATAAGGTGTAAAATTCTAATCATAATTTAAACATTTACAGCGTTTAAATATAATAAAAAAATTACTCTTCTTCTTCCAAAGTATGTGATTTTGAATAAGTTCGCCATTTTTCAACACACTCGGCCATATCTTGTGGGATTTCGGTGTCAAAGCGTAAAAATTCTTTGGTTATTGGATGTTCAAAACCTAAAGTTTTTGCATGAAGAGCTTGCCGGGGCAATACTTTAAAACAATTGTCTACAAACTGTTTGTATTTTGTGAAAGTTGTCCCTTTAAGAATGTTATGTCCGCCATATCGTTCATCATTAAACAAAGTATGTCCAATATGCTTCATGTGGGCTCTAATTTGATGCGTTCTCCCTGTTTCTAATTTACAGGATATCAAAGTTACATATCCTAATCGTTCTATAACTTTATAATGAGTCACAGCAGGTTTTCCCATACATTCATCTTCAAAAATTGCCATTTGCATACGATCTTTCACATGTCTGCCTATGTAGCCACGCACTGTACCTTCCTCTTCTTCTACATTTCCCCAAACTAACGCAATATATTCTCGTTCTGAAGTCTTAGCCGCAAATTGCTTGGTTAAATAGGCCATAGCAAAATCTGTTTTAGCAATCACCAAAAGACCGGAAGTATTTTTATCAATTCGATGCACTAACCCGGGTCTTTCTGAGCTATTCATAGGGAGATTTTCAAAATGATAAGCCAAAGCATTTACTAACGTTCCGCTATAATTTCCATGTCCGGGATGAACAACCATTCCCGCTTCTTTATTAACAACTAACAATTGATCATCTTCATAGATAACATTGATTGGAATATTTTCGGGTTCCAACAAGTATTCAAATGGCGGATGAGGCATCAAAACCCTAATTACATCAAATGGTTTTACTTTGTAATTAGATTTTACTGGTTGTTCATTTACCAATATATTTCCTGCAGTTGCTGCTTGTTGAATTTTATTTCTTGTTGCATTTTCGACTACTTGTATTAAATATTTATCAATACGAAGCATCGATTGTCCTTTAGGAACATCAAATCGGTGGTGTTCAAATAATTCGTCGTCTGTTTCATGTTCGACCGTTGGAGGAATATTATTCATTAGTGGGGTTTCTTTCTTGTTCTCGAATCAAACTGTCAATTTCAGTTTCATCAAAAGCGGCTTTACCATCACCTAAAACCAAGTCAATTTTAGATGTTTTCATGATTTTAGTTCCTGGTTTAACAGGAGCTCCCTTGTATCTCATTTCTAAAACCATATCTTTACCTAAATAAGGTTTGTAAGTTACCTCCCCTACTTGTAATCCTATCGACTTTAGCGTTGGTTCTGCTTGTCGGAACGTTTTTTCTATCAAGTCCGGTAACACAACGAAAGTATAACCGGATGTATTTACTTTGATATAAATTTTTCTATTTGCCTTAACTTTAGCTCCTTTTTTGGGTTCTTGTTCTACAACAGAAAACTGTGGAAAATCTTTATTATAATCCAACGTATCTAATAATACATAATCTAAACCTAATTCATCTAAAGTTTCTTCTGCCTGTTCAACATTCATTTTACTCAAATCTGGAACAGTGATTTCCTGACCGTGATTAGTAAAAAAAGAGAGCATATTAAAAAACACAAATGACAAAACAGTAATAATACCAAATGCTATTAAAACTTGCCTGAAAAACACTTTACTGGTTAGGTAATTTTTTAAACTCATTCTATTTTATTTGTTGCAAATATATAAAATAATAAACCGTTTTTAGTTTCCATAAATAAATGATAAATTTGTTAAGGTAAAACCTAATCTTTAAACGCACACCAATGAAAAATGTTGCCATCATCATGGGCGGATATTCCAGTGAATACCAAATTTCACTCACAAGTGGAAATGTAGTTTATCAATACTTGGATAAATCGAAATATAATCCCTACTGTATTCACATATTTAAAGAAAAATGGGTTTTGGTAAACGATAATAAAGAAGAGTTTCCGGTAAATAAAAATGATTTTTCCGTTAGTATGAATGGTGAAAAATTAAACTTTGATGTTGTGTTTAATGCCATTCACGGTACTCCCGGGGAAGATGGTTTGATGCAAGCCTACTTTGAATTATTAACTATTCCACAAACTAGTTGCGATTATTATCAATCAGCTTTAACCTTTAATAAAAGAGATTTGCTTTCTGTATTAAAACCGTATGGTATCAAAACGGCTACCTCCTATTATTTGAATTTTAGTGATGCTATTCAACCGGAGACTATTATTAAAAAGGTTGGATTGCCTTGTTTTGTAAAACCCAATAAATCAGGTTCCAGTTTTGGAATATCTAAAGTTATTTCGAAGGAAGAATTAATTCCCGCTATTGAAAATGCCTACAAAGAAGATAATGAAATCATTATTGAAAGTTTTTTAAACGGTATTGAAGTTTCTGTAGGTGTAATCAATTATAAAGGGAAAATTACTGTTTTACCTATTACTGAAATTGTTTCAGAAAATGATTTCTTTGATTATGAAGCTAAATATTTAGGAAAATCACAGGAAATCACACCGGCTAGAATTAGTGATGAATTAAAAGAAAAAATTGAAACAGTTGCAAAAAGAGCTTATGAAGTTCTAAAAATGAAAGGATTTTCAAGAAGCGAATTTATTATAGTAAATAATGAACCCTATATGCTGGAAATGAATACAATCCCTGGGATGACTACTGAAAGCATTTTACCACAACAAGCTAAAGTTGCTGGTATCTCATTGTCTGATTTGTTTGACAATGCCATTGAATTAGCGTTGACAAAATAATATAATTATGAAAAAAGCAATATTCCCAGGTTCATTTGACCCTATAACGTTAGGACATTTTGATATTATTCAACGTGGTATTTCACTTTTTGATGAAGTAATTGTAGCTATTGGAGTAAATGCAGAAAAAAAATACATGTTCTCCATTGAACAACGTATGAAATTTATTGAAGAAGCCTTTAAAGATGAGCCAAAAGTTCGCGTAATTACTTATGAAGGATTGACTATTGATTTGTGTAAAAAAGAAAAAGCTGAATTTATTTTACGTGGTTTACGAAATCCGTCTGATTTTGAATTTGAAAAAGCGATTGCTCATACCAACCGAAGACTATCAAAAATTGAAACTGTATTTTTATTAACTGCTTCTAAAACTTCCTATATCAGTTCGAGTATTGTTCGCGATGTTATTAGAAATGGAGGAGATTATACCGTATTAGTTCCTGATTCAGTCAAAATAAATTAAAAAACCCGATTCATTTGAACCGGGTTTAAATGAATCTTATTGAAAAAAATTATTCTTTGATAAGTCTTTTATTCAAAACTCCTTCTGAAGTTTGTAAATTCAAAATATAGATTCCTGTATTGTATTCAGAAATTGAAAATGAATTTGAAACATCTAAATTAATTGCCATTTGTTTTCCTGTAATATCAGTTAAACTCGCTTTTTCAATTGAAACTGAAGCTGGTAAATCAATTGTAAATTTTCCTTTAGATGGATTTGGAAAAACAGAAACCTTTTGTAAAATACTTTCTTTAACACTTAAAGTAGTTCCGGTAACACTCAATACTAAATGAGCATTTGGAAAATTAATTGCAGCCATTGTTGTTGGAGCATTAATTGCGCAACCAGTAGAAGAAATATAAGTTGGTGCAGTTTGCCCTAAATTGTTAGCAGATAAAAACACTCTATTTCCGCTATTTGCTGTTTGGGCATCATATCCTACTTCAACCAAAACATTTGAACCTGCTGGAATTGCTGCAACAATTGGAATAGAAACCAATGATAATACATTACTAATTAAAATATTTGTTGTAGCAGTTGCCAATAGAGTATATCCTGTAGGATAGCCTGCTGGAAAATTCGTATTTGTTGTAGAGTAAATTTTCACTGTTATTGGAAAACCATTAGGCAAAGTAGGTATTGTTAATGATTGAACTCCATATTGTACACTTGAAATTGTATAGTCAGAAGTTATTGAAAATGAATTCAATTGAAAAAATCTGAAATAACGATTATCACTTGAAGTAGATGGTGTTCCGCCATTACATGCAACATTTGTATCGCCTAAGTCCATTGAAGTAGAATGAGAAATTGTTTGACTCATTCCAATAAAACTAATAAATAATAAAATAGCTAAAGTAATTTTTTTCATAAATGTTTATTTTTAAATTTGTTACTAACAAAACTACTTTTTTTTTCTTAGACTAAATAGATTTTGGTTATTTTTTTTTAAAAAAACAAACACATGTTAAAATATTTTCAATTATCAGTATTTCTAGCTTGCTTTTTATCTTTTTCTCAAAATAAAAGTTTCATTTTGACACCTTTTGAAAAAGGTAATGGCAATCAATCGACAACTTATGAAGAATGTATTTCCTTTTATCAAAATTTAGCTAACAAGTATTCAAGTATTCAAATGCTGGAAAAAGGTAAAACTGATAGTGGAAAATCATTGCATATTGTTGTTTTTTCTGAAAATAAAAACTTTGATTTTGATCAAGATAAAGCAATTGTTTTGGTGAATAACGGAATACATCCCGGTGAACCCGATGGTATTGATGCTTCAATGATGCTCCTCCGAGATTTGGCAACTTCAAAAATTAAAGTTCCTAAAAATACGCTAATTGTAGTTATTCCGGTTTATAATATTGACGGAATGTTAAATAGAAATTTCTCTTCCAGAGCTAATCAAAATGGTCCGGAAGCTTATGGTTTTAGAGCAAATGGGAGAAATTATGATTTGAATAGAGATTTTATCAAATCGGATACTAAAAATTCAAGAAGCTTTCAAGAGCTATTTAGAAGTATTAATCCGGATGTTTTTTTAGACAATCACGTTTCTAACGGTGCTGATTATCAATATACTTTTACTTGTATTGCCACTCAACACGAACGATTAGGAACAACTTTAGGAAACTATTTCACCAACGAATTTTTTCCTGACATTATCAAAAGCATGAACCAAAAGAAAATTGAAGTTGTTCCCTATGTAAATGTTCACAGTACTACTCCAGACCAAGGTTTTGAACAATTTACAGATACACCAAGATATGCTACCGGATATAGCACACTTTTCAATACCTTGGGTTTTGTACCTGAAACACACATGCTCAAATCGTTTAAAGAAAGAGTGAAAGTAACTTATGAATTTATGGTTAGTGTTATTAATTATACCGATGCCAATTGGAATAAAATTAAAAAAATAAGAACGGAAAGTTATAATGATTACCAGGAAGGATCAAACTATCCAATAGATTGGGCAATTGACTCAACTAAAGTATCATATATTGATTTTAAAGGATTTGAAGGAAAGAACAAGCCAAGTGACATTTCCGGGAAAGATCGATTATATTATGATAGAAGTAAGCCGTTTACCAAGAAAATTCCTTTTTATGGAAATTATAAACCTACAAAATTTATTACGATTCCAAAATCCTATATCATTCCACAATCGCAATGGCAAATTATTGATTTGTTGAAATTAAATAAGATACAATATTCTCTAATTCAAAAGGATACGCTCATTGAAGTTGAAACGTATAAAATTGACAGTTATCAAACATCAAAATCTCCTTACGAAGGTCATTATGTACATTACAATACAAAAATTTCAAGAAATATTAAAAAAGTAAAATTTAATTCTGGTGATTATATTTTTTTCTCGAATCAACAGGGAGTAAAATATTTACTAGAAACACTTGAACCAGAGGCAGTTGATTCCTATTTTAATTGGAATTTTTTTGATGCCATTTTGCAACAAAAAGAATGGTACTCTGCTTATGTATTTGAAGATTTAGCTACGGATATTTTAAAACAAAATCCAATTTTAAAAGAAAGCTTTGAAAAAAAGAAACTGGAGGAACCAAAATTTGCTGAAAGTGGTTCGGCTCAATTAGATTGGATTTATAAAAATTCTGACCACTACGAAAAAGAACATTTACAGTATCCGGTTTATCGTCTATTAAAGTAATATGTAACGTAATTTTAAAAAAAACGTCAAGAATTTATACTCTTGACGTTTTTGTTTAGATAATAAAATTAGTTTTTTAGCAACTTAATTGAATTTCCAGATTCAAAATTTAAGAAATACAAACCTGTTTCAAAATTTGATAAATTTATAGTGGCATTATCCTCTAAAATCAAACCTTTTAGAATTACTTTCCCAAAACTGTCAGAAATTGTATAATGTTGATTATCATACAATCCTTTTATAAAAAACACATCCTTACTCGGATTAGGATAAACTACCACGTTACTATTTTTTTCATTTGAACCAATTGATAAAGCAGTTGGTGTAAACTTATAAACTGTTGTATTTGCTGGCGTTCCAGTAATAAAATCCATTTCAGTTGTTGTAGTAGGATTTGCTTGATTACCAATTAAAAAAAAGGAATTAGTAAAATCTTCCGTATCAAAATCAGCGGAGGTTACTCCAATAATACCGCCTGTTTCGCCTAGGTAAAAAATGGACGGATTAGTCACACTACTAGAGCCATAACGAATTTCAAAAACATTTGTAGTTTCATAAAGCCAAAGTTGAAAGTTTACAAACATTGCTAAGGTTGAATCATCAAAACTACCGCAATTTTTCCACTGTATTTTAAAAATACGACTGCCCACTGCTCCTTCTACTTTTTAGCTTAGTGGTGACAAAGAGTTATCACCGTTAAAGCCTCTGTCTACTAGGTCGTTGCCCATCGGACTAATAATTTCTGATAAAACTCCTTCAAAAGTGATAAAACTATCGCTCATGATTAATTCTTGAAAATTCTGACCATTAACATTAAAAGTAAATGGAATAGCAATTGGAACATCAAAATCATCCCAAATTTCGCCTTGATTAATTGACACCGGATTAACCAACTCAACATAGGACTGGTTTAATTTAAGAAATGTATAATTTTGAGCTTGTAAAAAACCGCAAAACAAAACGAAAACATAAGGAAAAGTTTTTCTCATAGAAGTAATTATATTTTTTTTATAAAAGTATAAAAAAAAATTACTTTTCAAAGAGCAATTTTATGTTTTCATACGAATTTAAAAGGCAATTTTCAATTTCACTTTCAGGTTTCCACTCCACTTTTTCAATCCCTTCTTCGACTTGACCAATTAATTTTTCATTGAAACTCGTTCGCATTTCAAACCAATGTGTTATTTTCAGTTTATAACGCCCGCTTCGTTTAAAAATATGATATGTTTTAGAAAGCTTTCTAATTATTTTTAATCCTTTCACTCCTGTTTCTTCTTCAACTTCCCGTATAGCGGTATCTTCAATTTCTTCACCTTTTTCAATTCCGCCTTTAGGTAAATCCCATTTTTTATTTCTAAAAATAAATAAAACTTCATTTTTATCATTGTAAACCAATCCACCTCCAGCCTTTTCAACCGGGATTTTTGATTTCAACTTTTTCATCATTTCCTTTTCATCGGGATGATACAAAAAAGCTTTATCAACTTTGTTTTTAAATATTTTGATAATAAGCTCTTTAATATCAACACTTTCAAGTAAAAACAATTGAAAATCCGTTTCTTTTTGGATTTCATTTGTCAAAAAAAGTGGCTTGTCGTTCACAAAAACTTTATACATTTGTACTATGATTTTAAATAACGATACAGCTAAAAAAACGGCCGAATTGCTTTTACAAATAAACGCAATTAAATTAAATCCTAAAAATCCTTTTACATGGGCTTCAGGATGGAAATCGCCTATCTATTGTGATAATCGGATAACACTTTCATTTCCACCAATTCGTAATTATTTACGAGAGGAATTTTCTAAACATATCGAAAAGCAATTTGGAAAACCGGATGTTATTGCCGGTGTTGCTACTGGTGCAATTGGAATTGGAGTGCTTGTTGCTGAATACTTGGGATTACCTTTTGTATATGTTCGTCCCGAACCTAAAAAACATGGTAGACAAAACCAAATAGAAGGTTTTTTACAAAAAGGACAGAATGTTGTTGTTGTAGAAGATTTAATCAGTACAGGAAACAGTAGTTTACTTGCAGTGGAAGCTTTAAAAGAAGCAGGCGCTAATGTTAAAGGAATGGTAGCCATTTTTACATATGGTTTTGATGTATCTGTTGAAAACTTTAAAAAAGCTAATGTTGAATTATATACACTTTCAAACTATGATAATTTATTAGAATTAGCTGTTGCGAAAAATTATATCACAGAAGAAGAACAACACACTTTACAAGAATGGCGGGTTAGCCCATCTACTTGGGGAGTTGAAGTTTAAGAATAGAAAAAAGAAAAAAGAAAAAAGAGAAAAGACAAAAATCTAAACCGACATCGGAAAACAGAAAACCGATAACAGAAAACAAAAAAATGAATTTAGAAAGCCCAAAAGTTACTGTAGAAAAATCAGCTCAGTATTTATTTGATTCCTTGAGTGATGTCAGCAATTTCGAAAAACTAATGCCTGATACAATTGCTAAATTTGAAGTAACCGGTGAAGATTCGTTTATTTTCGGACTTAAAGGTATGCCGGAAATCAAGTTACGGATGAAAGAAAAAAATCCGAGCAGTCAAGTTATTTTAGGAGCTGCTTCAGAAAAATTACCATTTACTTTAACCGGAAATATCACTAGTCTAAGTGATGTAAGTTCTGAAGTTCAATTATCTTTTAACGGTGATTTTAATCCTATGATGGCTATGATGATTAAAGGACCTATTTCAAAATTTATAGAAACTTTAGCTGCAAACATGCATAAATTATAAAACTACTTTATAATTGCATCATAAATAACCTGCTGAATATTTTCTCGAATATTTTTTTGAGATAATATGTTTTTATCGGCATTTGGAAACGTTCTATTTGATAAAAATATATAAATAATTTCCTCTTCAGGATCAGCCCAAGCCATTGTTCCGGTAAAACCGGTATGACCAAAACTAGTCATCGAAACACAACCGCATGTTGGTCCGGAAGTTCCTAATTGTGGCTTATCGAAACCAATTCCGCGACGATTTCCATTCTCGCAATAAAAGCATGTATTAAAGACTTCAAACGTATTTGCTGAAAAATAAACTTCTCCTCCATAGCTTCCTTTTTGCAAAAAAAGTTGCATCATCTTTGCTAAATCCATTGAATTGGAAAAGATTCCGGCGTGCCCTCCTACTCCCCCTTCCATTGCAGCCTCCATGTCATGCACATAGCCTTGAATAGTTTGATATCGAAAATAAGTATCTATTTCTGTTGGTGGAATTTTACTCATATCAAACTTGTGCAACGGATTGTATAACGTATTATTCATACCTAATTTAGAATAAAAGTTTTTACTACTCAGTTCATCAAGCGTTTTTCCAGTTGTTTTTTCTAAATAATTTTTAAGAATGATAAACGTAAAATCGCTGTATTTATATTCTTTTTTGGGTAATAATTTACTTTCTGCAATAGCCTTCATGATGGTGTCATAATAGTCTTTTCTTAAATATAAATTTTCAGCTACTTGATTTGGAAAACCGGTGCTATATGCTTTTCTATAATACTTCTCGGACGGCAAGTTATTTGAATCCAATGTCTGTTTATAAAATGGAATCCATGCCTGCAAACCTGCGTAATGGGATAACAAATCTTTAAAAATGATGTTTTCTTTATCTGTTCCTTTAAAAAGTGGTAACATTTCTCCCAAATGAGTTTCCAAGGATACCTTTTTATTATCGTATAATTGCATCACATTAGGCAAAGTAGATACAATTTTTGTTAACGAAGCGACATCATAAATATCTGAATTTTTAACTTGCATTTGTTTTTCATAAGTATGAAATCCAAAAGCTTTTTGATAAATTACTTTTCCTTTTCTAGCTACTAAAATTTGTCCTCCCGGTGTCATTTTTTCATCTATTGCTTTTTGCATGATTGCATCAATTCGTTGCAAAACAAAAGGATTCATTTTTACATTTTGAGGAGGTGTAAATCCTAAACGATTTAATTTTTCAGTTGATAAACCATGGTCAACTTTAAATTCTTCATTAATGGTAACTGGTAATTTTCCCTTAGCCTCAAGAGCACCAAAAATAAGTTGGGCAGAAACATTTTGAGCCACATCGCTATTTTGATAAGAAACTAAAACACCATCAATATTTTCAAAAGTAGGAATTGAACTTAACGCATAGGGTTTTACAAAACAATTTAAAATTACTTTTTTACGTTTGGCTATTTCTGTAATCCAAACAATTTCTTTAGCAGAAAAATCATGTTTTTTCCAAGCACCATCTGCTTTATGAAATCCTAAAATAACCTTTGTATAATCTTTTAATAAAACATTTAATGAATCTATATTTTCATGTTTAACCTCAGTTATATCAGTATATTTTTTTAATGTTTCTAAGAAAACTGTATTAGAATCATCTCCCAATTTTACATAAGCAATTTTATCTTTGTCCAATTCTTTGATTGGAATTATGGCTCCTTTATTTTTAATTACTGTGATGGCATTTTCATACAATTGATATTGTAGTCCTTCATCATGAGGAGTATTTATTGCAGATGAAAGTTTTTGAATTTCAATTGGTTTATTGGCATTCAATCCGGCTTTGTACTTGAAATGCAATATTTTTTTAACGGAATATGACAATCTATCTTGTGTAATAAATGAACTATCTATGGCCTCTTTTATTTTTTGAATAGCAACAGGAACATTTTCAGGAAAAAGCAAAATATCATTTCCGGCAGTAAAAGCGGCTAAATCGATATCCCCCGGTTTTTTAAAATTGCTTGCTCCTTTCATATTCAGAGCATCTGTAAAAATTAATCCTTTAAAATTCAACTCTTTTTTCAGCAAATCAGTAACAATAACATTAGAAATTGAAGAAGGATAACCCGGACGATTTTCAAAACTTGGTACATCCAAATGTGCAACCATTACACTGGCTAATCCTTTATAAATTAATCTCTTATAGGGATATAATTCAACGTCTCGTATATGTTCCTGTGAAAAATTAACTATCGGAAGCATATGATGTGAATCTGATTCTGTTGCACCATGACCCGGAAAATGTTTTCCGGTGGCAAACACGCCATTAGATTGCAATCCAATCATTAAAGCTAAAGCTCTTTCCGTAACATTCTTTTTATCTTCTCCAAAAGAACGATTTCCTATTATTGGGTTTTTCGGATTGGTATTGATATCTAAAACGGGTGCAAAATTAAAATGTACTCCCAATTGTTTAGATTGAATAGCCATTAATTCCCCCGTTTTTTCAATTAAATTTAAATCTTGAATAGCACCTAAAGTCATATTCCAAGGAAAACGATTGACAGAATCCAAACGCATACTTAATCCCCATTCGGCATCAATGCCAATAAACAAAGGAACTTTCGATTTCTTTTGAAAACGATTTGTCAATTGAGCTTGACGTACCGGTCCGCCTTGAAAAAAAATTAAGCCCCCAATTTTTTGTTCATCAATCAATTTATCAAGGGATTTAATATGAGTTGAATCTTTATTTGAATAAGCGGCCACCATAAATAGTTGACCAATTTTTTCTTCTGTTGAAAGTGAATTAAAAATACTGTCTACCCATTTTTTTTCTTCAGGGGTTGACAAGGAATAATTGAAGGTTAAATTTTCAAAATCCTCTATATTTTTATCTTTGGTAGGATTGATAGTTGATTCTGAAATAACAGGATTAGAGTTGACAGCTTTTTTTGTAGCACAATTTACAACTGAAATCAGCAAAAAGAGGAGAAGAAAAATTCGAAAAAATTTGAACATTATAATTTTTTTTTAAAAAAATCGGCTATGCCAGCTATCTGAGGCAGGAACTTCCCAGTTTTCTTTCCATTCTTCAATTGTGTTAACCAGATTATTAAATACAATCGTATTTTCAGAAACAGCTTTTTCTTTAGCCATTCGTTTAAAATCCAGCAATGATTTATGAGTCAAAAATTCTCCTTGCTTATAAGTAACATTCATTTTGTCTAATAAATCTACTTTATATTTTTGTTCTAATTTTTGAATAAACTCAACCGATTTATCAATTGAACATCCAGTTGCTTGTTGAACATCCTGATTAACGGCCAATATTAGAAATCGATTATATTTTGTTATAAAAGAGGCTTCTAACGGAGTTCCATGAGACATCCATTCGTCAATAAAAGATTGCAAATCTTTCTCAATTTCAATTATTTCATCATCAGAAAATTTTCGGTTGGATTGATAAATCCAAATTCTGGATTCTTCGGGAAGATTTTCAAATAGAATGTACATTTTTTTTGGTTTTGGGTGATTGGTAATGGGTTTTAGAACTATATCCTTTTACCAATTACCATTTACCTATTATCGAATATTATAAATCTTGAGCGTTTGCAATCAATTCTGCCACATCCATTACTTTTACGGAGGTTTCTTTTTCTTTATTTTTAATACCATCTGTCATCATGGTATTACAAAACGGGCATCCAGCGGCAATAATATCGGGTTTCGTTTCTAAAGCATCTTCTGTTCTCTCGATATTGATTTCTTTATTACCGGGTTCAGCGTCTTTAAACATTTGAGCACCTCCAGCTCCACAACACAATCCTTTGGCTTTGGAACGTTTCATTTCTACTAATTCAACATCTAATTTTTGAATTAATTCTCTAGGTGCTTCATACACATTATTTGCTCTTCCTAAATAACAAGGATCATGAAAAGTAATTCGTTTTCCTTTAAACTGACCACCTTCAATTGTTAAGCGTCCATCATCTAAAAGCGATTTTAGAAATTGAGTATGGTGCATCACTTCATATTGTCCCCCTAGTTCAGGATATTCATTTTTTATTGTATTGAAGCAATGCGGACAAGCGGTAACAATTTTCTTAACTTCATATGCATTCATGACTTGAATATTCATCATGGCTTGCATTTGAAATAAAAATTCATTTCCTGCTCTTTTTGCCGGATCACCGGTACAACTTTCCTCGGTTCCTAAAACTGCAAAAGGCACATTCGCCCGATTTAGAATTTGAACAAATGCTTTTGTGATTTTTTTAGCTCGATCATCAAAACTACCGGCACATCCAACCCAAAATAAAACTTCAGGTTGTTTGCCTTGAGCCATCATTTCTGCCATCGTTGGCACTACTAAATTTTCTGCCATATTATTTTGTTTGTGACAAGACTTTCATTGTCAGTACTATTAGTGATGTTCGTCGTCAAATACTTGAATGGTAACTTCTTTTTCGACTAAATCTGTAAATTTTCCTCTATAACGAGTAGCTTTCACTAAATGGTTATCAATCCAATGGTAATTTCCACCACGTGGTTTACCAAATAAAATTCCGTGGTATTTAAATCCATGTTTTTTAAGCCAAATCTCAGTATATTCTCTGTGAGCTTCAGTTCTGGAAGTAAAAAAGAATATAATATGCCCTTCATCATACCATTTATTTAATGTTACCAATGCATCCGGATAAACCTCTGCTGTTAACATACGTTCCGGCTCTTCGTTGGGAATATCATCACATACGGTTCCGTCAATATCTATTAAATAATTTTTAATTCCTTCCGGTAAAATCGGACTTAATTGCTGTCCATTTTCAGTAATGGCTTGAAGCTTTTTGTTAATGTCTTCCATTTTCATTTTTTAGTTTTTAATTAATTCACATTCATTAAACACTTTCCCAAGTCTCACTATTATGGAAATTTGTTTTTATATATAGTTTAGTTCTCCTCCTTCCAATTCAAGCGATCCATTTGGTTATATTGCCATGGAGCACCATTATTTTCAATATTTGTCATCATAGCGTTTATTGGCATCGGTGCAGCACTTTGTTCCATGACCAAATATCGTCTCATATCCATGATGATAGATAACGGGCTTATATTAACAGGGCATTCTTCTACACAAGCGTTACAAGATGTACATGCCCAAAGTTCTTCTGTGGTGATGTAATCATTTAATAACGATTTATTATCTGGAACAAAAACACCTTTGTTTAAATCTATAATTTTTCCTACTTCTTCAAGACGGTCACGTGTATCCATCATAATTTTACGAGGAGATAGTTTTTTTCCGGTTAGATTAGCCGGACAAGAAGAGGTACATCGTCCACATTCAGTACATGTGTATGCATTTAATAACTGTACCCAATTTAAATCCTGCACATCACTAGCTCCAAATTTTGACGGTATAGTCTCAGGATTTGCCTGTGCAGCAAATGGATCAGCTGAAGGATCCATCATTAATTTAACTTCGTTTGTAACACTTTCCAAATTATCAAACTTTCCTTTTTCGTTTAAATCTGCAAAATAAGTATTTGGAAATGCCAATAAAATATGTAAATGTTTCGAAAAGTATAAATAATTTAAGAAAACCAAAATTCCACAAATATGTAACCACCAAGCAGTTCTTTCAATTACGATTACCACTCCTTCAGACAAACCATTAAATAGTGGCGAGATAAATTGACTGATAGGAAAACTACCAGCTTGGTTATAATGATGAACATTCATTTCCTGTAACCATAAATCCGCTGCATTCATTATCAGAAATAATGACATTAAAACTATCTCAAAATATAAAATATAGTTTGCGTCATTTTTGGGCCAACTTTTCAAATCCGAGCTAACAAAACGTTTTAATTTTATTACATTTCTTCTTAACCAAAAAATAATAACTGAAACTAAAACTAATACGGCAAGTATTTCAAATGAAGCAATTAAAACATCATAAAATCCACCCATGAACGAAAACACACGATGAGTTCCGAACAAGCCATCAATAACAATTTCCAATAGTTCTAAGTTGATAATAATGAAACCAACATAAACTATAATATGCAAAAATCCTGCGATTGGACGTTTCAACATTTTTGACTGTCCTAATGCAATCATGGTCATGTTTTTCCGGCGTTCAGATGAATTATCTGTTCTGTTAACTTGTTGTCCAAGTTTAATGTTTCGAACAATTTTTTTTACATTAAGGGCAAAATAACCAAAGCCTAAGCCTAAGATTATCAAAAATAAAATATTATCTAAATAGCTCATTTACTGCTAATTTTTAATTTTAGAAGAATCTATTTCAGTTGGAGCAACATAAGGTTTGTTTTTCTTACCAAATAGGGAAACATTGACATATCGAGTTGGATTCAATCGTAAGTCTTCTAACAGAAGTTCCAATTCATTGGAAGCTTTTGTAAAATTTGTATACATCTTGTCATCTTTCAATAATTTGCCCATAGTGCCATTTCCATTCTCTAATTCGGCCATGATTTTATCAATATTTGCCAATGTTTTTTCTAAATTTTGAACGGTTTGCTTGATATTAACTTGAGCAAGTGAATCAGAGATTTTAGCAAAGTTTCCGGTGACATTTTCAAAATTTGCCAATGAATTATTAATTTTCGATTTGTTATCCGTCAGCGTTGTATTCACGGTTTTCGAGATATCACTAAATTCAGCCATGGTTTCACTGAATTTTGAAATACTGTTTTTGATATTTTGTTTTGTGTTCGCATCTAAAGTTTCATTCAAATTGCTTAACAAAATATCAGTTGAAACCATTACTTTTTCAATTTTTTCTTGTAGCGGTTGTAATTTTTCTGAAACAAGTGCGGTTAAACCACTTTTGATATCTCCTTTCAAATAATCGCCTGATTCAGCCAAAACAGATGGATTAAGAGTTCCCGGAACAATTTGAATCATCTTACCTCCTATTAATCCGGGTTCATAAATTAGTGCAATGCTGGATTTAGAAATCGAATATTCTTTATTAATTTGAATTTCAACCATAGGTTTCCATGAACTCATATTAATGAAACTAATATTTTTCACTTTTCCAATAACAAGACCATTAATAGTAACCGGGGATGAATTTACCAAACCCTCTACATCATTGTATTCTATGTAAAAAGTATTATAATCTGTTAAGATATCAGTCCCTTTTAAATAGCTATAACCCCAAATGAATAACAAAATGGAGGAAATTACTAATATTGCTGTTTTTATTTCTTTCGTTAATTTCAAAATTGTTCTAGTTTTTAGCAAATTTAAGATAAAAAAAATTTAATTGGCTTTTAATGCTTCTTGAATGCTAATTTTATTCCCATTTTTAAAGGCAACAATAAAAGAGGATTCATATCCTTTGTTTTTTGCTTCCGATAGATATTTCTTAGCTTCTTCATAGTTAGAGGTTTGAGAAAAATAATATTTATACAAACCCTTTTCGTCAACAACTGAAACTGGTGATAATCCATTAAAATTTTGTGGAACTAAATCAAGTTTTTTTCCACTGGCTGATATTTGTATTTTAAAAGTAATTCCTTTACTGTCGTCAGGAATAGGTTCATTAGTAATAACTACCTTAGCTTTTTCAACTTCTTTGGTATTGCTTTTATTTTGAACTACTGGAGTATCTTTTTCTACTTTTTCAACTGTCGCTTTATTTGTTTTTTCATCAACAATAACATTGGTGCCACCAAAATACTCTTTTTTATAATTCAAAATAGCATCTGAAATAGCTTTGGCTAATTCTTCCTGACCTTTATCAGAATTTAGATATTCTCCTTCAGGCTTATAAGATATAAAACCTAATTCGGTTAATATACTAGGCATTGAGGTTTGATTCAATACTAAAAACGGCCCTTGTTTTACACCTCTGTTTTTTCTGTCTAATTTATTTGTAAATTCATTTTGAATTTTAGTAGAAAGTGTTATGCTTTGGTCTAAATATTCTTCCTGCAAAAGCGGAATTCCAATTACACTTTCCAGTGAATTAGGATTATATCCGGCATATTTTATTTTATAATCACTCTCAAGTGTAATAACCGAATTCTCTTTTTTGGCTACTTCTAAATTGGATGCATTTTTGGTTAAACCCATCACAAACGTTTCAGTTCCAAAAGCATCGCCTTTTGGTGAAGCATTACAGTGAATTGACAAGAAAATATTTGCATTCGCTCTGTTAGCTATTCTCGCACGTTCCATCAACTCAATAAAAACATCGGTACTTCGTGTATAAATAACTTGAATATCATTGTATTTTTCTAAATTTCTACCAACTTTCAAGGCTACTTTTAAAGCAATATTTTTTTCTATGAAACCATAATAGTTAGCACCGAAATCTTTTCCACCATGACCTGGATCCAACACAACTTTAAATTTTGTATTTGTTTGAGAAAATAAATTTGCTGTTGATAGTATTAGAAAAGCAAAAAAGATAAATTTGAATTTATTTAAAAAGTGCATCATTGTAAAAGTTAATTTAATTAAAACTCTAGGTTTTAAATTTTATTATTTACTTATTTTTGACCGAAAATTATATGTAAGTTTGGCACTCCAAAAATCAAGCCATAATTTTACAAAAATAGCATTAAAACATTTGCGGACAAACTTATTTCATATCGTTTTATCAGCATTTTTCCTAACAATTGGATTTACAAAAGTTAGTGCACAGGAATTGCAAAATAAAACCTTAAAGGTTGAAGCCCAAAAACCAGTTGATAGCCTGATTATCAACAGTGAAGATTTTTTTCAGATTAAAGATACCGTTATTAACGATTCTTTAGAGCTTAACAAGAAAAAACCGCTTTTAGAAGATAAAATCAAATATAAAGCTGATAAATACACAAAAAATGATCAAAAGAATAAATTAATCACTTTATATGATAAAGCTGAACTTTATTATCAGGATATTGAACTGAAAGCCGGAATTATAATCATGAACTATGAAAAAAATGAAGTTTATGCCGGCAGAATTAAAGATTCAAGTGGAGTTTATACGCAAAATCCTGTTTTTAAACAAGGCTCAAATGTAGTAGAACCAGATTCCATTCGATTTAATTTTAAAACTCAAAAAGCTCTTATTTGGAATTCCAGAACCGAACAAGGAGAATTTAGAGTTAAGGCAGAAATTTCAAAAAAAGAAAATGACTCAGTCTATTTTTTAAAAGGTGCCCGATTTACTACCTCAAAAGATATTGACAATCCTGAGTATTATTTTTATACAGATAAAATTAAGTTAGTTCCCCGAAAAAAAGTAGTAACAGGTTTTACTAATATGGTTATTGCTAATGTGCCCACGCCTATAGCAATTCCTTTCGCTTTTTTTCCAATGACGGAAGAAAGTAGTTCCGGATTAATAATTCCTACTTTTCAAGATACCCGTAGACAAGGTTATTCGTTACAAAATGGGGGCTATTATTTAGCCTTGAGTGACTATTATGATTTAGCGATTTTAGGAGATTATTATACCAATGGTAGTTGGGGATTGCGATTTCAAAGTAGTTATGCTTTAAAATATAGGTTCAATGGAAGTTTTAATCTTCGTTTTGAAAACATTATACAAAGTGAACGTGGTTTTCCTGATTATTCAAAATCAAAAAATTACAACATTCAATGGTCTCATACACAAGACGCAAAATCAAATCCAAACTCACGGTTTTCGGCATCAGTCAATTTAGGTAGTAGCCAGTATTTTCAACAATCATTAAATCAGATAAATGTTGGTTCAAATTTAGTGAATAATTTGAGTTCATCTGTTTCCTATTCTAAGACTTTCAATACTGTTCCGCAAGTAAATATGTCCTTATCAGCTACCCATAATCAAAATACAGGTACAGAAGAAATAAATATGACATTGCCAACTCTACAAGCCAGCGTTGACCGTATTTTTCCATTTGCTTCAAAAGAAGGAGCAAAAAAAGGATTAATTAAAAACATCAATCTTCAATACAATTTAAGAGGTGAATACCGAATCAATACCTACGATTCATTGTTTTTTAAACAGGAAATGTTTAAAGAAGCAAAAACCGGAATGCAACACACTATCCCGTTGAGCACAAACTTTAAAATTTTTAAACATTTTAGTGTTTCTGCCAATGCAAATTATAATGAAGTTTGGACTTTAAAAACGATCAATAAAGCCTTTGATGAGGAATTAAATAAAGTGGTTACAAATGAAGTCAGTGGTTTTGATTCCTTCCGAACTTATTCTTTTGGATCAAATTTAGGAACAACAATTTACGGAACATTTAATTTTGGTGAAGCCAATAAGATTCAAGCTATCAGACATGTGATGCGACCTTCCGTTTCTTATAGTTACACACCAAGTTTTGAAAAGTATTTTGACACCTATGCCATTGATGCCAGTGGAAAAATGGATGATTACACCCGTTTTGAAGGTGGGATTTTTGGTGAACCATCCAATACATACTCTAATTTTGCAGGAATTTCATTAGGTAATACATTTGAAGCTAAGGTGACTGAAAAAGACAGTACCAAGACAGAACCCAAAAAAGTTATGTTGCTTAATCAATTGAACTTTTCAACAAGTTATAATTTAGCTTCTGATTCTTTACAATGGGCTCCTGTTAGAATGAGTGGAGGAACATTATTATTCAATAATAAAATGAACGTTAATTTTGCGGCAACTTTAGATCCTTATGCCATTAATGCTGCCGGAAGAAGAATCGAAAAATTTAATATTGATAATGGCGGAAGTCTGTTTAGAATGACAAGTGCCAATATGACTGCCAATTATTCTTTTTCAAGTCAAGGAAAAAAAGATATTAAAAAGAAGAATGTACAAGGTGCAAAAAATGGTGGCCGTGATGATGATTTATTTGGAACCAATACAGACTTAAGTGACCGAAGAGAGAGTCAATTTGATGATTCTGATGAGGAAGAAGAAGAATTCTCAGAATTCTATAATTCTAAAGCTCCATGGGATTTTACTTTAGCATATTCGTTGACTTACAGCAACACAAATAGGGAAAGTATAATCTCAGGTAACTCTGTGATGTTTTCTGGAAATATTGATATTTCACCCCGATGGAAAGTTGGTGTTTCGTCGGGATATGATTTTGTTCAAAAGGGTGTGACGTTTACTCAGTTTAGATTTGAAAGAGATTTGTTGAGCTGGAGAATGGACTTCAATTGGTCTCCTTACGGAGCAAATGCCTATTGGGGTTTTTACATCGGAATTAAATCCTCTGTGTTGAGTGATTTAAAATATGACAAACGCTCAATTCCAGATAGAACATTACGTTAATTTTCTTTTATAGAATTTAATTATCAATAAAAAGTTATGAAAAAAATTATTTTTACAGCCAAAGCACCGGCTCCTATTGGACCCTATAATCAAGCTGTCTTAATTGGAAGTACATTATACACCTCCGGTCAAATCGCTCTAAATCCAAAAACGGGAGAATTAATTTTAGAGGATATTGAAACGGAAACCAATCAAGTTATGCAAAACTTGAAAGCTGTTTTAGAAACTGCGGATATGCAGTTTTCCAATGTGGTAAAAACGACTGTTTTTATCATGAACATGAATGATTTTGTTGCCATCAATAAAGTATATGGACAGTACTTTGATGAACATAACGCCCCTGCCAGAGAAACTGTTCAAGTAGCAGGTTTACCTAAAGGTGTAAATGTGGAGATTTCAATGATAGCAGTAAAATAAATCTTATTGCATTTTTATAATTTTTAAGGTTTTTGAAAGTCCGTTTTCTTGTTCTATGGTAATAAAGTAGATTCCATTTGAACCTAAAACTTCTGTAGAAAAATTGGTTTTATTTTTAATTTCAAGGATTTGAATAGCTTTTCCTAAACTGTCTGTTTGAAAAATTTTACCGTTAAAAGGAGTTGGAAAACGAAAATGAAGAGCTTTAGTTGTAGGATTAGGAAAAATATTGATTTCAGAAAAAAAAGCACTTTCAATCGATAAGGTATTAGGTTCTAGTAGCATTACCCAATAATCAGACCCTCCACGATTTAACTCCGTCTTTTCACCCACGTTGTTTGAAAGTGAATTTCCGCCTAAAAGAATTCTTCCATTGTCATCTATAAGCATATTTTCAATTCCATCATATAATTCACCACCAATAGTTTTTTGACCAATAATTTCACCATTAAGATTTATAAAAACTACCCAAAAATCTTCTAATCCTCTTGAAAAACTGGTTTTATCTCCTGAAATTCCTGATTTTGAGGTTCCGCTAACCACATATCCAATTTCTCCATTTTTTGAAATACTGGTTAAATTATCTTTATCATTTCCGCCAATTACTTTCTGCCAATCAATTAAACCAGATGATGATAATTTTACTAACCAAAAATCACTCAACCCATTAGAATCTTGAGTTTTATTTCCTGAAATACTTGAGTTCGAATAACATCCAACTAAAAATCCTCCATCATCAGTTACAATAACATCACCAAAAACTTCTAAACCACTTCCTCCAAGGGTTTTTTGCCATTCTATTTCACCATTACTGTTGAGCTTAACTATCCAAATATCATATTCGCCAAAACAATTTTCATTTTTTTCAGCAGAACTATTAGAATTAGAATCTCCAGACAAAATATAACCCCCATCAAGTGTGGAAAGAATCGAGTATAATCGATCATCAAGATTTCCACCAATTGTCCGTTGCCATTCAATTTCATTATTGCCATTCAATTTTATAATCCAAAAATCATGTTCACCAATAGCACCTCTTCTATTCTCAGTTTTTTCACCCGAAATATTTGAATCTGAAAAACCACCAATAATGATTTCATTTTCTAGTGTTTTCAAAACTGATGTTTGCATATCACTCCTATCCCCTCCAATTGTTTTTTGCCAAATGATACTTCCTTGATTATTAATTTTAAACAACCAATAATCACTTAATCCCCTTCTATCTTCGCTTTTTTCTCCAGAAATATTAGAAGATGAGGTTGCAGCCAAAATGTATCCGTCGCTTTCATTGATTATTTGATATAATCCATCACTCCCACTACCACCAATTGTTTTCTGCCAATCAACAGTTCCGCTTTCAGTAAACTTGATAATCCACACATCTGTAGAACCTCTACTGTTTTCATTTTTGTCGCCGTTGATTCCTGAATTTGAAGTTCCACCAACCAAGAAACCAGAATCATTTCCAACAACACAAGAACTGAAACCATCAATTTGATTACCCCCCATTGTCTTTTGCCAAATAATTCCAGGTTGGGCAATAACAAATTGAGATAACAAAATAAAAAATAAAGCCTTTTTCATAATGTTTTTTTAGCTACAATTTAAAGAAAATAAAGCTTGAATAATGCTTCTTAAAAGAATTTTAACTTTTAATTAAATAATTCATCTAAAAGGAGTTGAGCTGTTGCTTCATTTATTGCTAAAGGCACATTATGCACATCACTAACACGAATAAGCATATTTACATAGGCTTCACAGGGATGACTGGATAATGGATCTTTGAAGAAAAGTACCATTTTTTTTCCTTCTGCAACTCTACCGATAATTTTTGAACCGATAGCTTCTTCCATCAGGTATTCTTCCTCACTTTTGGTAATCATAATCATCGGAATCGCCGATTTAATTTCTTTCATTTCCGAAAGTGTTTCCAAACCACTCATTCCAGGCATGTTTTCGTCAAGGAATACAATGTCGAAGTTTCCTTTTTCAAAGATATCAATGGCATCTCTTCCGTTGTTACACTTAGTTACGCTATAGTTTTTTTGTTCTAAAAAGAGTATATGTGGTTTAAGTAAATCAATCTCGTCGTCTACCCAAAGTATTTTGATTGGTTCCATCGTGTGCTATTAAATTTCTGCTTGCAAGTTAACAAATCACGAACGCACAAAGTATTAAAGTTATTGTAAATGTTAAAGGAAAGTTGACTGAAATGCACTAGTCACCATATCTTACTAGTTATATGCTTCGTTAGTATAAAAAATAATATTTTAAGACATAAAAAGAAGCCACTAAAAATTGATTTCAATTAAAACTTGCAATAAAATCAAAATTAGTTCTTGGTAACAGTCGGTAATTTTTTATATATTTGAAGTATTATCAGTTGTGATGCTCATTCTACATAACTATTGATGCACTGAAATTTATGTGGCTTAGAATTGTACCGTTTAGGCTACAAAATAGCACTATTGGAGTATACCTAACTAAAATCTAAAACTAAAATATGACAACTTACTCTACAATTGCTCAAATTATCATTGCCTTTTCAATTATCATTGTTTGGGTTTTTCGTTTTCACAACGTCGAGCAAGAATTTAAACAATATCAATTAAGTGATTTAGTTCGCAGTGCTGTTGGTGCAACAAAAATAGCCTTGTCAACCTTATTAATTGTTGGTATTTGGCACCCTGAATTAATACTTATTCCTTCATTAATAATGGCTTTTTTAATGATTTCAGCCCAATATTTTCATTTTAAAGTGAGTAATCCTTGGCACAAACACTTACCTTCATTATTTCTATTGCTGCTTTGTCTTTTTGTTGCTGCTGTATCATTAGAAGTAATTAAATAATGACCGTGCTTAACGTATTGATTTTTTTTTCCAGCTTTTCTTTTTTCATTTACGGATTGGCCTTTTTTACTTCAACAAAAATGAAAAGTGAATTTAAACGTTTTGGACTTGAAAAAGTAGGGGCACTCACAGCAGTTTTGGAACTTTTGGGTGCTATTGGTTTGCTGTTAGGTTTAAAATTCCAACCATTGTTACTTTTAGCATCAGGTGGTTTGGCTTTGTTAATGTTTTTTGGCGTTGTTGTTAGAATCAAAATAGGCGATTCGCTTTGGGTTTCTTTACCGGCATTGCTTTTTATGATTATAAATGGCTTTATTTTTTATGGTGCTATATTCACTTAAATAAGCAATAGGTGATTAGATTTACTAATGTGAGTTAACGATTATATTGTAAGGTGTTCATAAATTTAAAAAAAGAAAATCAAATGAATAGTCAAAATTTTATAAATAAAACAATTGAAAAATTGTTGTCTGCAAATAATAAAGAGCGAACAGAACGAGTGATTCTCTTTGTTGCAATAACTAGTTATTTGATTCACTTGGTTTTAATTTTTTTAGTATATCAAGACGTCATTCAAATAGAATCAAAATTATTTAATAATCCTATTGCAGCCATTTATACACCTTTTTCATTTATTCTTTTATATGAAGTATATTTGCTTGTATTCTATATCCCAAAATCAATCACAACCTATATTGGTAAGCAATACGAAATTATTACACTTATTGTTATCCGAAAAATCTTTAAAGATATTTCAAACCTGGAACTTACTGCCAATTGGTTTCAGAGTAATAGCGACGTTAAATTTTCTTACGATGTAGGAACTTCACTTATTTTATTTTTTTTAATCTATTTATTTTACCAAAAAAACAATAAAAATCAAAGTTTGGAGGTCAAATTGTCTGACAGAGAAGGTGAAAATTTAAATAAATTTATATTTTTAAAGAAGGGTATCGCGGTTGCTTTGTTACCGATACTGATTGCACTTGTATTTTACACTTTTTTTAGTTGGACAAATGATGCAATAAGTAATTATCAAAATGGATTAATCGCTTTTGAAGATGTAAATAAAGTTTTTTTCGACGAGTTTTTTACCATCTTGATTATTACAGATGTGCTGCTACTTCTTTTATCATTTTTTTATTCTGATGAATTTCATAAAATAATTAGAAATTCCGGTTTTGTAATTTCAACAATACTTATTAAAATATCTTTTTCAGTTGAGGGAATTGTCAGCAATGCATTAATAGTGGGTGCAGTTTTATTTGGCTACCTCATTTTAGTGATTCATGATTTATATGATAGAAAAATACAAGATCAAAAAAAGTAGCTAGCAAAGTAAATGAAGTTTGATTTGTTGACAATTACAAATTATTACAGTACTTTTCAAGTAAGCACCTAAACTATGTTCTTGTAGGCGAAGTAACTTTGTAAAACTCTTTATGACGTCGTTTTGCATAACGTGGCTCTTCGAGTGTTTTCATAAGGATACTTTTTGTGTATCGCTATAACAGGACAAGACAGAAAATTTAGATTTGTTAAAGGACACAGCTGCATTTAAAGCAACGAAAAAAGGAAAAGGTGTTGTGTTATGCTATGCTGATATTTCATCATTTAGAGGTTTTTGGTTAGGGACAGAAAAACTTCTTTGGAACGGAATTTTCTATGGTAAACTCATGCCTTAAAACAAAAATGAACTTTTTTACTCAAATAAAAAGCGCAAACACTTTCTATAAATAAGTATTTTTGCAAAAAAAAACAATGCGAATAGATATCATAACCGTTTTACCTGAACTTTTAAAAAGTCCATTTGAAGCTTCTATTTTAAAAAGAGCTATTGACAAAGGTTTAGCTGAAGTTCATGTGCACAATTTGAGAGATTACACCACAAATAAGCAGAAAAGTGTAGACGACTATCAGTTTGGAGGCGGTGCCGGAATGGTAATGTCAATTCAACCGATAGATGATTGTATTGCCAAATTGAAAAGTGAACGCAAATATGATGAAATAATTTATATGTCGCCCGATGGTGAAACATTAAACCAGAAAATGGCCAATTCGATGTCGCTTTTAAAAAATATGATCATTTTATGCGGACATTATAAAGGTGTAGACCAACGGGTTCGTGACCATTTTATAACGAAAGAAATTTCCATTGGCGATTATGTGCTTTCCGGCGGTGAATTGGGAGCTGCTGTTTTGTCGGATGCCATTATTCGCTTGATACCCGGAGTTTTGAGTAATGAAACTTCTGCCTTGACAGATAGTTTTCAGGATAATTTGTTATCTGGACCTATATACACCCGACCGGCAGAATACAAAGGTTGGAAAGTCCCCGATGTTTTACTAAGTGGCAACTTTGCTGAAATTGACAAATGGCGAGAGAATAAAGCGTATGAACACACTAAAAACCGACGTCCGGATTTATTGGAAGAGTAAAAAAATACAGATTATTTTTCTGATTCAATAAAATTTATTACTTTTGCACTCAAATTTAGACCAACCTCTGACGAAAATCGTGAATGTTGCTCTGATAATTATTATTTTTAACTTAATTGTTATGGCAGATTTAATGAAATTCGTTGAAAGCGAATTTGTAACAAAAAAAGATTTTCCAGAATTTGGAGCCGGTGATACTATCACTGTTTATTATGAAATTAAAGAGGGTGAAAAAACAAGAACACAGTTCTTCAAAGGAGTTGTAATTCAAAGAAGAGGTTCAGGAACTACTGAAACCTTTACTATTCGTAAAATGTCAGGTGCTGTTGGGGTGGAAAGAATTTTCCCTGTAAACATGCCTGCTCTTCAAAAAGTAGAAGTTAACCAAAGAGGTAAAGTTCGTAGAGCTAGAATTTTCTATTTCAGAGACCTTACAGGTAAAAAAGCAAAAATCAAAGAAAGAAGAAGATAATCTTTTTTCAAGTTATACCAAATCCCGTTTTGAATTTCAAAACGGGATTTTTTATTTATTTGAGGCGACAAAATTATTCTCTTTCAATTTTCATCGCAAAAAACTATCTTCGCTTTGAATTGAAATTGTCATTGTTACTGAAGTTGATTTTTTAAAATGAACGATATCCTGCAAACTCCAATAGAATATCTTAAAGGCGTTGGTCCTTCAAGAGGTGAAACACTTCGAAAAGAACTCAGCATTCATCGTTATGGAGATTTGTTGACTTTTTTCCCAAATCGCTATATCGACCGCACACGATATTATAAAATCAATGAATTGCAATCACGAAGTGTCGGTAGTAATGCAGAAGCGCAAATTATTGGAAAAATTATTCATCTTAAAACAGTTGAGCAAAAAAAAGGAAGAGGACGATTAGTAGCCACTTTTGTTGATGAAACCGGCGAAATGGAATTGGTTTGGTTTCAGGGTCAGAAATGGATTCGCGAAAGTTTAAAACTCAATACACCTTATGTTGCTTTTGGAAAAGTTACTGCTTTTTCAGCAATGTTTAATATGGCTCATCCTGAATTAGAATTATTGGAAGAACATAAAGAAAGTCTGCGTTCAGCTTTGCAACCGGTTTATCCATCCACTGAAAAACTGACTCAAAGAGGCATTTCTAATCGAACAATAAATAAAATGATGCAACAATTGTTTGTGGAAACACAAGCTCGTTTTTCAGAAACGTTGCCTAACTATTTAGCAGATGAATTAAAATTGTTTCCGAAAAATGCTGCTTTATTCAACATTCATTTTCCAAAAAGCCAGGATTTATTGACTAGAGCACAATTTCGATTAAAGTTTGAAGAGTTGTTTTTTATTCAACTGCAATTAATTACTAAAAACCTAATTCGAAAAAATAAAATCAAAGGATATCCATTTGAAAAAGTGGGTACCTATTTTAATGATTTTTACCAGCATCATTTACCTTTTGAATTAACAAATGCTCAAAAAAGAGTGTTGAAAGAAATTCGAAATGATTTAGGGAGTAATGCTCAAATGAATCGTTTATTACAAGGCGATGTTGGTTCAGGAAAAACAATTGTTGCTTTAATGTGCATGCTGATAGCCTTGGATAACGGATTCCAAAGTTGTTTGATGGCTGGATTTGTCGTGGCATTTATTTTCTTATCGCAAGAATCTTCAAAATCAGAAAGAATTTTAGAT
>Ga0208085_1000103_pt1 | contig 30345 bp, 15 predicted proteins | sample LakMenEpi21Jun10_FD_150721 | JGI IMG/M metagenome (GOLD analysis project Ga0208085, IMG submission 150721) | Freshwater microbial communities from Lake Mendota, WI - 21JUN2010 deep hole epilimnion (SPAdes) | ecosystem: Environmental > Aquatic > Freshwater > Lentic | place: Lake Mendota, Madison...
TCCCACCCGAGCTATTGGCTCGGCTGGTGATCGAGACTAGCCAGTCTGGAGGCAAGCACGTGATCTATCGCTGCTCGGAGCCGATCAATGGCAACATGAAGCTTGCCATGGGATTTCGAGACGGTGCGATGGTCACTTTGATCGAGACTCGTGGCGAAGGGGGACTGTTTCTCTGCGCTCCAACCTTGGGTTACTCGCTCGAGCAAGGATCACTTACCGAGATTCCTGTGCTAACTCCCCAGGAACGAGAGATGCTCTTGGAGACTGCTTGGTCACTGAACGAATACTTGCCGACGGCCGACGTTCCTGCGGACTCGCAGTTCGTGCCCGAGAATCGACCAGGGGACGATTTCAACAACCGAGGTGACATCCGAGCCCTGCTCATCAAGTATGGCTGGACCTTGGTCAAGAAAGCGGAAAACGAACTCTGGCGTCGCCCGGGCAAGGCCAATGGCTGGTCGGCATCCCTCAAAGACAAGTCGTTTTATGTCTTCAGTGGTAACGCGGCCCCTTTGGAACCGAACCGCGCATACAGTCCGTTTGCGGTTTACGCGTGGCTTGAGTACGGAGGTGACTTTGAAATGGCAGCGCGAGTTCTACGCCAGCAAGGTTACGGTGGCGATCCGATGGGTGCTACCATCATTCAGCTTCATGAACCCAACGAGTTTGTGACTGAGCCGAGAAGTAAAAACGAACTTGTCGATCCGGGACCAGTCCCTCTGGAGATGTTGCGCATCCCGGGATTTGTCTCCGAGGTGATGGATCTGTGTTTGGCCACCGCTCCGTACCCGAACCACGTGATGGCTTTCTCGGGTGCACTTGCGCTGCAAGCGTTCCTGGCTGGACGCAAGGTTCGAGACCCCGGTGATAATCGGACCAATCTGTATTTGCTCGGCTTGGCCCATTCGGCTGCCGGCAAAGATTGGCCACGGAAGCTCAACACGCGAATCCTATTCGAGATCGGTGCGGCCGGCTCGCTTGGGGAGCGATTCTCAAGCGGCGAGGGCATTCAAGACGCGTTGTATCTCTCGCCGAGCATGTTGTTTCAGACGGATGAGATCGATGGGATGCTCCAGTCGATGAGCAAGTCGAAGGATGGCCGACATGAAAACCTCATGTCGACATTGCTCACGATGTACTCAACGGCCAATTCGGTGTACCCCATGCGTCGCAAGGCCGGCAAGGAATCACCCGGAGCGATCGACCAGCCGTGTTTGGTGGTCTTCGGAACCGCGATCCCAAACCACTACTACGAGGCACTCTCCGAGCGAATGCTTACCAACGGGTTTTTCGCTCGGATGATTATCCTTGAATGTGGTGTGCGAGGAGCCGGCCAGGAAGCGAAAGTCTTGGAAATCCCTGAGCGAGTCGTCGCCACAGCGAAATGGTGGAAGGACCTGATGCCTGGACAGGGGAATTTGCAGTCGTGGCATCCAATCCCAACGATTGTTCCACAAACAGCTGAAGCGGTTGATATCCTGGCAGATACTCGAGTCGCAGCCGAGACCGAGTATCGCAACGCTGAGAGTCAAAACGATGCCGTTGGCACCACGGTATGGGGACGCGTCAACGAGCAGGCAAGGAAACTTGCGCTACTGTATGCGATCAGCGAAAACCATGCGGATCCCATCATCGGTGCTGCGGCAGCCAATTGGGCGACATCTTTGATGATGCATCAAACGCGTCGTATGTTATTCATGGCCGGCAACCACGTGGCCGAGAATCCGTATCATGCCGACTGTCTTCGGTTGATCCGAAAACTGCAATTGGCACCCGATCGGCAGATGTCGCATAGCATGTTGCTCAAACGGATGAAGATGAATGCGAAAGCATTTCAGGAGATCATCACGACCTTAGAGCAACAGGGTGACATCGAGCCCGTGAGCGGAACGACCCAAGGTCGCGCTGGTAGAGGGTATCGATTGGTCAAAGACTGGTCGGACCAATAAACCGGGGTGAAAGTTCTCCCAGAAATTCTCCCGACGTGGGTGAATCGATGTGGAGGTCCAAAAGAACTTTGAGGGGTGAAAGAAGTGAAAGAAGTTTAGAAAAAGCCAATGAAAAGATTGACGAAAACTTCTTTCACCTTTCACCCTATCTCATAACTCATATACATAAACACATAATTCTCTCTTTCACCTATATCTCACACAATACACACTCGCACGCACGCGTATGCATACGTGAGAGCGCTTGCGAGACGGGGGTGAAAGGGTGAATCGGGGGAATTGGGAGAATCGACGATGCATCGATGGCTACCAAACAAACGATCAAAGCATCGCTACCAACATCACAACCACCGCATCAAACCTAACGCAAAATTTGGCCTAATAGACGCGACGCACTTGCGTGATTGCAGTCGAAGGCCAACAATACAACATCTCGCGTGTGTGGGCCTTTTATGGGCCTCACGCGACGAGTGCCAAACTGGCACTCATGACGACCTCTGGCATGGGTCCTACCCACGATTTTCCAGCGTTTTAGGGGCGTGGGAACGGTCACCAAGTTAGAGAGAGTTTGTTTTGTGCGTGGGAATCTTTAATTCCTCGCGATCATCCAACCCAGCGACCCAACCAACCGAGCCAAACACACACCCAAAGACACATCGACAGAACCCTTTCCGTTTCGTTTCTCCCCTGGAAAGGCATGTTCATGAAAATCGAACTTTGGTCGCTCGATCGCATTCGTCCGTATCCGAACAATCCCCGCATCAACGATGACGCTGTCGATGCCGTGGCTGCATCGATCCGTGAGTTTGGTGTTCGCCAAGCGATCGTTGTCGACACCGAAGGGGTAATCATCTGCGGGCACACCCGCTTCAAAGCTGCTCAGAAGCTTGGGCTCGACAAGCTCCCCGTCCACGTTGCCAAAGACCTCACTTCTGAGCAGATCAAGGCATATCGGATCGCCGACAACAAGACAGCCGAACTGGCCGATTGGAATTACGATCTGCTTCCGATCGAACTGGGGGACCTGCAAACCAACGGCTTCGATCTGTCTCTCCTTGGTTTCGACGAAGATGAATTGCTCAAGCTCCTCAAGACCGAGGTCGAAGAAGGTCTTACCGATCCTGACGACGTGCCGGCACCACCCGATGCCGCAGTGACGCAACCTGGTGATCTCTGGATCTTGGGCAACCACCGATTGCTCTGCGGTGACTCATCGAAACCCGAGGATCTCGATCGATTGCTCGGTGGCAAAACGATCCAATTGGTCAACACAGATCCGCCCTACAACGTGAAGGTGGAACCCCGATCGAACAACGCGATCGCAGCGGGTTTGTCATCGTTTTCCAACGACAGCGCCTCGCAGAAACTCAAAGGGGGACAAGGCAACGCGGCATCGTTTGGGGTCGACCACGAGACCGGGAAACCCAAGCATCCACCGACGCACAAGAAGCTCCGAGCCAAGGATCGCCCCCTGGCCAACGACTTCGTGAGCGACGATGAGTTCGATCGATTGCTCGATGCCTGGTTTGGAAACATCGCTCGGGTGCTCGACCCAGGTCGTGGTTTCTACATCTGGGGTGGGTATGCCAACTGCGGCAACTATCCCCCGTTCCTCAAGAAGCATGGTCTGTATTTCAGCCAAGCAATCATCTGGGACAAGATGCATCCAGTGCTGACCCGCAAAGACTACATGGGCGCGCACGAGTGGTGTTTTTACGGTTGGTTGGAAGGGGCGGCCCACGTGTACCTCGGGCCCAACAACGCTACCGACCTGTGGCAGATCAAGAAGGTCAATCCGCAGTCGATGGTCCACCTGACTGAGAAGCCCGTCGAGCTTGCGGTCCGCGCGATGCAGTACTCGTCACGCCCCGGGGAGAACGTCCTCGATCTGTTTGGTGGGAGCGGATCTACCTTGATTGCTGCCGAGCAGACAGGTCGTAATGCGTTCTTGATGGAACTCGATCCGCTGTATGCCGATGTCATCGTGGATCGATACCAACGGTTCACAGGCAAGCCCGCAGTGCTGGAACGGACGGGCACGTCACCGATTCCGATGCGTGCTACGGATGCCAAGTAGCATCACAGCTTGTGGCACCTCCAATGCCCGTCTTCGAAGACGTAGAGATAGTTCGCATCGCAATCGCGAGCGAACTTCATAAGCGACCCACGGTCGAGCAGAAGCTTTGGGGGACGTGCCCGAGAAAAACACTCGGGCTCCCCATCGCTCGCATTCAAACATCGCAACTCTCCCCCGGCGATAAGCGCCGAAACTTTCTCGATGGAGTTATGCCGTTGGTTGAGAATCACCCCAGCATGTTCCGGGTAGCCATCGAAGTGCAGGTAGGCAGCATGGTAGCTCCCATCGTTGTCTGCATAAGCAATCGTTGCTCGTGTCGCCATGGTTTGGTCCTCCTAGGATTGAATGTTTGCGGTGGTAAGGATCTCAATCACATCGTCGGGCATCGAAAGCATCAGTTGCCGACCGTTGTCCCAATCGATTTCGATCTGTGTCCAACCATGGTGTGGGTGGATCGCGCGAACGGTACCAAGCGATCCTGCGGGAATCGGATCTGGATCTTCGGGCATGTGAATCAATCGGATCCGATCTCCGACTGCGGGTATTGCGGTCATCGTTGGCTTTCCTTGCGTTTAGAGAATCTTGCCAAGCATGCTGTTACGCATCGCGTCGAGTGCTTCGCAGGCGTAGAGGTGTTCGGTCAAAAGCGGGCCGGCCGTCTGTGGTTGCTGTGCGTCGGCGATCTCCAGCGCGTCGGCCAAGGTGCGAAGACCCTCGATCGCCTTGTAGTAGGCTTCGCGGATCTCTTGGGCTTGGTGTGGATCCATCGTGCGGAAGGCGTCGCGGAGAATCTTTTCGTTTGCTTTTTTGTCTGCGGTGGTCATGGTCGTGTTCCTTGTCGTGGTTGTCAGGGTTGTTGGCGGCTATTGGTTCTTGAGCAGGTATTGCAGCAGCTTCTGTTGTTCGTAGAGCTTGTTGAGTTCGGCCTTGGCTTCTTTGGCTTCGCGAAGATCTCCGTCGGCAAAATCCGTCCAGCTCAGGCTGCAGGGCTCGTCGTTCATCATCGCGGTTGCATCTTCTACGGCTCGTTGGGCTCGCCAAAGCATTTGTTCGGCGGCCTTGGCAACCCGCTTCTTGGCATCTGGAATCATCCAATCGAGCCGTTGCAGTTGGTTCTGGATCGCGTGGGCGGTTGGGTTGGTGGTCGTGTCGTTCATCGTCGCTTCTCCGTGTTTGCGTTGGGGTTTTTGTTTGGCGTTACGACACAGTTCCCATGCTTTGGGAAGAACATCAAGCCGATGTGGAAAGTAATGTTTCGGAATCTGCAAGAATGTTTTCGAGCCCCACAAACGCCACCGCTTGGCCACCGTTGCGTCGCATTCCGCGTTGGCATAACTAGGCCATCCGACGACAAAACGCCCACACGTGCCAAACGTGGGGCGCTGGTTGGAAGTAAGGCACGGTTAGCGCCGGAGCCAATTCCGAATCGTCTTGAGTTCAAACCGATCGAAACCCGATACGGCATAGTCCTGGCCGTTGTGTCCTCGGGCGATCAAACGGTCCCCACGGCGCTCGACGTACTCGACCGTGGTGTCGAGCGATGGGTCGTCCTCGGATTGGACTTGGTACGAATAGTCGCGTTCGGGATACGCTCGCTGGCCATCGGCCAAGTCGGTGACCAAATGGATTTGTCCGATGTGCATGTCAGTTCCCCGCATGGGATTCGTGTTGGATTGGTAAAGGGGGATCAAGCTCTTCGGCGATCAAGAGAAAGATCTCGGAGAGTTGGTTGGCATCGATCGAATCGACCTTGCCCGTTTGAAAAGCCTCTTCGAGTCGCAGAGCGACCTTTCGCATCGCGTCTGCGACTCGGTAGTTGGGATCCGAGTTCACTGGGCCACCTCGGCGTTGGCGCTAGCGGCTACGAATCGGCCCCGCTCGGTCTTTACGAATCGCGAGGTCTCGCCCTTGGCAAGCTCTCGGAGGATCGCGCTGTAGAGAGTCGCATGGGGTGTCTTGCCACCAGGGCTTGTCCAGTACCCCTTGCTGGTCATCGCCTCGATCATCTGCTGGACGTTGAGCGGCTCGGTTGCCTCACACAAAACCTTGTGGGCGGCAGCCAAGGCACTCATTCGCTTCGGTTGATCTCCGTCGGCCTTCTTAGCGACTCGCTTGGGTTTGATCGGAACTACGTCGGCGGCTGTATCGACCGGTTCTGCGTTGACCGTTTCGCTTTGCGTTTTCGCAGCCGTCTTGCTTTTGCCAACCTCGCCCTGCAATCGCTGAGCGCTTTTGACGTGGATCTTCTTGCCGGTTGCGAGGTTCGTTGCGTTCCAACCACCGCTGGCTTTCTCGCTATCGATCTGAACCTCGACCTTCTTGCCGGTGACGTTCGCATAGTACTTGCCACCGATCTTGACCTCTGCCTTCTTCATTCGCCTGTCTCCCGTATTGGAACCGTGGTTAGCTGCCATCGTCAGGCCGCTCGCACAACCGAGCGACGATCCCGCGTGCGGGATTTCGGCTTACGATCCCCAAACCAAGTCGGCCAACCCGCATCCGAGGAAATCAACCACCACCTGGATCTCGGTGGTCGCGGCCGGTACGTCCAACCCGCGGTCAAAGTTGAAAAGCGTCTTCTTGGTCTTGATCTCTTGGATCCAAAGCTTCGAGATCTTGGTGCGTCCGAGTTCGTACTCTTCGCTCTCGGCGTGTTCGGCAAAAACCAAGGCTTCGAATCGAACCGTATCGTTGATCGTGCCTCGGACCCAAGCGCCACCGCAGGAGGTTCGCTTTTCGATCTTGGTGATCTTCAGGTCGAGGTCTGTTACGTCGATCTTGTTGTTGGCCATCTTTGTTTCTCCGTGTTGGAAAGGGTGGTGCTTCGTTTGGCGTTAACACACATGAGCCATGCGGTTTGCAACACAGCAAGCAGGATTCGCATTCATTTCCAAAAATGTTTTCATGTTTCCCAAACATGCAAAAAAGCCCGCCCATTTCTGGGCAAGCTTCGCGAAACATGCACATGTTTAGTTGTTGCCGGCGACGTCCCAAGCTCGCTTGGTTCCGTACCCGAGCTGCTGGCCTTCGACGATGTAGAGAACCGAATCTTCGGTCGCATCGTCGTCATCATCCCCATCCTCGTCGTCCTCATCGAAGTCGTTGATCTCGGCCCCCGATGCCAAACCGCAGATGGTGTTTTCGAATGGCCAATTCTGCTGGGTCATCAAGCGAACCTCAGCGTCACCACCGATCTCGTCGCGGTAGTCTTCGAGGCGTGCAATCAATTCGTCGATCGTCATGTTTGTTTCTCCCGTCTGTTTGAAAATGGATGTTCAACGAACGTCCCAACACAGGAGCCATGCGGATGGAAAAGCATCAAGCCGATTACCGAAGCATTCAGCGGCAATTGCCGAGATTGTTTTGCATCGCACCAAACCAACGACGTTCGCACCGGTCGCTATGCATTGCATGCGTGGGGGATTACTAAGCGATATCCGAGAAAGGCGTTTTGTGGGGCACTGTCGCGACCGGTTCCCATGAATCGTTCCAGTAATGGACAACACCGCCCAGGGTCGGGCAGCGGGGTCTATGGCTGGTCGGCTCTAGGCAGCTTGGTCGTACTTCTTGGCCATCTCGAGGAGTTTGTTCTTGATCGTCTTCCATTCGCGGTTGGTCTCGCCGGTGATCTCGCCGAAGATCTTGTTGCGAAGCTCACCCTTGTACCAACCTTTGGTCCAACCCAATCGGTAGAAGAGGCGGTTGAGTTCTGTCTCGCCGAACCCGGCTCCGGGTCGATCCCAGCAGCTCTTGGTTCCATCTTTCTTGGTGTAGTCCCAATCCGCGCATCGTTTGGTATTCATCGCCAGCTCTGCCAACCCCAGGACCATCATCAGGTATCCGACCACTTTGGTCTTGTTGAGCGTTCCGGCGAAGGCCCGGAATTCGATTCGGTTCTTGCCTGCTGCAAGGTGCGTAAGGTTCAGCAGGTGGTAGCGATCCGCTTCGCATCGGTTCTTAGCGGCATCCTTGTCCCCGTATTGTTTGATCCGTTTGGTGTAGACCGTTTGTTCGCGTCGTCGGCTGCCGGTGCTTGCGAAGATCGCTTTCTCATGGTTGCCGACCAGGGAAATCAATCTGGCCAAGGCGGCTGCGTCGCCGTTCCATTCGATCGTTATGTGCAGCCCGCAGCTTGCGTTGACCCGTGCTCCGTGTTCGTTGATCTTGTCGATCGCGTCTTCGATTTGTTTGAGGCCTTCGTATCCCTTGAGCTTGGGGCTTACGAATTCGCATCCCTTGCGGTTGGGTGCCTCTGGTTTGATGCTCGCGTCGCGTTCTGCTCGCCATCCGGTGGGGAGCCAAGGTACTTGGTATCCGTGGTGGTATGGTCCGATCGGTGTGGTGTCGCTGTTTGGCAGGGTGGTCTCGAATTCGATTCCGAAAGCGATCTCGTTAGCGTTCATCTTTGTCTCTCCGTTTGGGTTGGGTGGGTCGGTCGTTTGCAATCGCCATTGCGTTTGCGTGTGACACATTCAGCCCTGCGGTTTGAAACACATCCAGCCGATAAAGCATGTTTTTCCCAGTCTTTTTGCATGTTTTCCGGTATCCCAACAAACGCCACGGTTGGCGACGTGTGGGGTTCAAAACGCATGTGCCCAAGGGGCCGAACATCGAAACAAGTCGCGCCGGTGGGGCCCGTGTTGGCCACGGTGCGAAACCTTTATGAAGGGAGCCTGGCATGAGCAGCGGAAAGAGTCCGATCGACCCGAATCGACTTTCTGTCGAACAAGCGGCAAAACTCCTCTCGGCAGCAGCCAAGATTCGCATTCCTGAACAGCAGATCGCAGATGACCTTGCCTCCGGTGCGCCCCAAAACAAGGACGGAACGATCAGCCTCGTAGCCTATGCAGCCTGGATGCTCAAGGAGATGTCTCGTGGCGAGTGATCCAAGGAAGCTCAAACCGAGCGAGCTATGTCGGCTGCTCAACTCAACACCGCTTGGCGAAGTCCTCTCCGATCGACAGCTCCATCGTCACCGGATGCGAGCTGGTAATCGCATCGGCGATGGCAAGCACGTCGATCTGCTTCGTTACATCGCGTACGCGAACGTGTTTGTGTTACGTGTGTATATGGGTGAAAGAGAGAGAGTGTGTATATATAACTATTTTTCTGCGAGCTACCGTGAAAGAAGAAAGAAGTTTTGGCCAACAAATTTGCTGGTTATTCTGAAACTTCGTTCTCTTTTTTCACCTCATTTTAGCCGTTTAGCGAGCCCATCTCCGTTCCCCGTTTGATGGTGGTTTTGAGGGATGCCTTTCACCTAAAAATCGATTCCATCGAGCTTGGACCCAGGTTGGCTCGATGGAACATCTCAGGAAAGGTCTGTCTTCGAAAACCAGTGTCCTGGGTCGTGGGGAATTTGGACGCAGAAATCTGTGATGCAAGATCGCGCCTGCTCCCGCCCAGTTTCATTTTGGAACTTGCGGATTTTTGATTGTCGATTCGCGACACGGATTGTTTAATCGCTTAGACTATGACGCCATGGTCACCAGCATCACTCCAATCATCCAGCAGTACACACCTCGTGCGCACTCCCGCGTCGGAGACCGGAGTGCGTACGTGACGTTGGAACCGGACGCATACCTGGATTCGACCACCTCGGCAACGCAGTTGGCTATGCAAACGCATGCCAGTCCACACGTCGCGATAACAAACGGCACTGACAGTTACCATCGCAACCGATGGCAACCCGAGTGTCGTGAAGCCCGAAGTCGGAATTCGGAGCGGCCCTCTACAAGGGACTGCTCCCTTCCATTCCGACTTTGGTGGTATGCGATAAACCTTCGCCGCACGATGCGGCGAAATCCCCGTGCAGGACGCATTCACCATGCGTTAACCTTGATATGGCAAATTTCACTTGCCGGTGAACCAAGACACAAGGAGTAGCCCATGCAAGGCCGTAACCATCGAATGGTAGCGAAATCACGCGAGAATCGTCATCGTCGATCGGAATGGCGAAAACTTATTCTGGAGCCCCTCGAAGATCGAAGGTTACTTGCGACGGTCAGTGTCACAACATTCGCTGATAACAACGACAGCGAAATAGTCTCGGATCCCACCTACAATATTAGCTGGCTGGCGTTCAACAAGGGGCCTGACGGGCAGGTAAGCCTTCGAGAAGCAATCATAGCCGCGAACAATACATCTGGTCTGGATACAATCAACTTCGCGATACCAACGAGCGGTGGCGGGGACGAGGGCGGTGGAATCGGAGTTGGCATCGGAGTTGGTGGAGGCGGGGGAGGATCCGCGACTTGGTCTATCATCATGGTGGGATCGTCCGGGCTGGGTGCGCTCCCTGTTTTGACGAGCCCAGTAATCATTAATGGATATTCGCAATCGGGCGCATCGGCAAACACGAGCACGACATCAAGTAATGCAACGATCTTGATTGGGCTTGATGGAACTAGCGCTGGGCTCAGCGCGAGTGGACTGACGTTGGGTAGTGGAAGTAGCGGGAGCTCGATCCGGGGCCTTGGAATCCAAAAATTTGGAACATCGGGCGTTTTTGTTGGCAGCTCGAGCAACACCATCGCTGGTAACTTCATCGGATTGACGAACGCCGGGACGGTATCGTCTCCTAACGGTGTCGGCATTAGCGTAATCGGTGGCAGCAGCAACACGATCGGTGGTGTTTCCGCAGCGGACCGAAACCTCGTCTCAGGAAATACTGGAGCTGGGATCTCGCTCCAAATATCCTCGAACTCGAACGTGGTCTTAGGCAATTTCATAGGACTAAGTGCATCGGGATTAGTCAGCATCGGGAATTCGGTAGGTATTTCCATCGAGAATTCGAGTTTCAATACGATTGGAGGAACGATCTTAGCGAGCCAGAACACGATCTCCAGTAATTTGAATGAAGGGATCACGATTGCAGGTCCATCAATCGGAAACGCCATTCAAGGAAACGCGATTTACGGTAATGCCAAACTGGGCATCGATCTCATTGCACCAAATGACCCTCCTTCAGGCGTAACCCCCAATGACGACTTGCTCACATCAGGGAATCCCAACCTATCGATCGACACCCCCGTCATCTCAACGATTTCATTGAACAACGGAATTGCCACACTCACCGGCTATGTTGGGGCGACTCAGGCAAGCGGAGCATCGATCTTTGCAAACGCGAGAGTCGAATTCTTCTTGAGCGACAATAGTTCCACGAATGGCAGTGGAAAACGCTACGTCGGCTTTCTCACAGCAAACGCGTCCGGTGCGTTTGTCGGCAATATCGACTTGAACGACTACATCACGGTTTACGTAGGAACCGAAACTTTGACTGCTACCGCGACAAACGCTACAGGAAACACTTCGGAGTTCGCGGTCAACAAGCCGATCCTACCCCTATTCGTCGCCGTCGTCGACCAAGCCATTGCGACTGAGGCTGGTGGTGTCAACAATGGGACCGCAGGGACGAACCCGACTGGCAATGTACTCACCAACGATACCGGGTCGGGCAACACGGTCATCGGCGTGGCAGCCGGGCTGGTGAGTAACCCCAACGGTGGGGTCGGCACAACGTTAACCGGTGCCTACGGTTCTATTAATATCGCGTCAAACGGACAGTTTACATACACGGTCAACAACGCTCTTTCGGCCGTACAGGCGTTGCGCAACACATCCACGACCGTATCAGACGTCTTTTCCTACACAGCTCGGAATTCATCGAATGCTACGGCGTCATCCCAAATAACCGTCGTCATCCAGGGCGCGAACGATACACCCACGATCATCAGCGACGGCGGAGATTCGCAGACCAACGTCACCACTTACGAGTCGACCACCTATGTCACGACCGTGGTGGCAGCAGACGTCGACGCCAATTCTTCGATCACGTACACGATCACTGGGGGTGCCGATGCGATTAAGTTTGCGATCACCAATACCGGTGTCTTGTCCTTCATTACGGCACCTGACTTCGAAGCGCCGACGGACGTAGGTGCCAACAACATTTACAACCTGAATGTCCAAGCAAGCGATGGAACACTTACAACAACGCAATCCATCGCCGTCCTGGTTCTCAATGCACTCGAGTCCGTCGGAACCGACACGTATGGTGGGATCTATATCGACGATGGAAGCGATGGATTTACTACGACGGGAACCTGGACACAAACAGGAAACGGTTGGCAATCCGATGTTCGGACGGTACCAGCAGCAAGCGGCTCCACTGCGACTTGGACATTCACCGTACCGGCAGGTATTTATAATGTCTCTGCGCACTGGCGAACGCAGAACTATGGCGCAACCAACGCCCAATTCAATGTTGCGGGCACGACGGTGTCGGTGGATCAGAGCGTCGCGCCAAATGATTTCTATTCCTCTGGGATCAACTGGAAACGCCTTGCGAACTTCACATCGACTGGAACCGCGGTCAATATTACACTCAGTGGGTTGGCCGGATCGGTGGGAAACCTAGTTGCAGACGCAATTCGGCTAGAAGGCGTTACGAGCACTCTGGCACCTGAGTCAAACGAAACGATATCGACGGCATCCACCATCACGTTTGTTCCTGGAGTTCCAGCATCGGTGGGTAATTACCTCGGGGATGGTTCCAATGGCGAGAAGGATGTTGACTTCTACAAAGTAAATCTCGCGGCCAGCCAGAGTATCGATATTCAGGCGGAAGCACTCGCTTCGGAGTTTATCTCAGACCGCAGTACACTTCAGTCCCGCATTCGCGTTTTCAATGCGACTGGGACGCAGCTCTTTACCGCTGCATCGTCAGGAGGAGTGGATCCATCGGTCTCATTTCAGGCGACGACTGCAGGTTTCTACTACATCGGGATCTCGTCTGCTGAGAACGCGAGCTACAGCCCAACATCTCTGACCGGCCGAGTGAACAACAGTACTTTTGGGAGTTACCGACTCCACGTGCTCGCTCCCCTTGTTCCACCGACCACAACCTATAACCAAACCTACACGGTGGACACCGTTTCCGATGTGGTCAATACGACGACCATGTCCCTGCGGCGAGCGATCAATAATGCACAGGCTGCAGGCGGTTCCAACCTGATTGTTTTCTCACCAACTATCACTCAACCAGTATTGCTGGACAGCGGATTACCCAGCATCACCGGCAACATTACGATTCGGGGTGCGGCCTCGGGAGCGTTAACCGTGATCAGCCCGAATCCCAGTGCGTCGTCGAAGCTTCTCTTCACGGTTGCTTCTACTGGTGTGCTTCGGCTTGAGAATATGGTACTCCAGGGTGCCTACTCAACCACCGCAAACGGCTCGTCTGCCAACGTGAGTGGGCAACTGTGGTTGGATCGATCCGAAATCCGTAACAGCCAATCGAATCTCGGTGGAGCGATCTATGCCGGAGGCACTGGCTCCATCGTCATGGTGGACTCAACCATTTCAGATAGCACGGCGACCCGTGGGGGAGGTATCTATTTGGCGTCCACGAGCGAGCTGACTGCCATCAATAGCACCTTTTCGCAAAATGACGCGAGCCTCACAGGGGACGCGATTTCGAACTACGGCACGGGTGCCGTTTCGCTGTTCAGTTCGACGGTGGCAAGAAACGGGCTTCCGTCAACCAACACCTCCGAAACACTCCAAAACCTAACGTCCGGTCGTTTCGTTCTTCGCAATTCGCTTGTGGTTGACAATCGTTCGATTGCCGACACGTCCGGCACTTTCATTTCCCATGGCTTCAACGTAATCGGAAATGCACGATCTGCGGTTGGATTGTTGACGATGAGTTACCTGCGCGACCAAGTCGGAGGGCAAAGCCTGGCGCCCGTCCTGTGGGGAGCGGTAGGCCAGCTCTCCCATCAAGGCGGCCGCACACGGTCGGTGATGCCCGTTGCAACCAGTCCCGCAATCGATCGGGGAAGCAGTTACGGCAGAAGAACAACCGACCAACGCGGAGCCGACCGGTTCCTCGACGGTCCCGATCTAGGAAGCTTGTCTGACACGCAAAAGCAAGTAGACATCGGTGCTACCGAGTTCGGTACCTACTTCGTCAACGTAACGAACGACGCCCTGGACACCTCACCAACCACCACGGATGGAATTGTCGACACGGATCCGACGGCAACCGGTTCCCAGGTGTCGCTGCGCGCTGCGGTCAAAGAACTGAGTAATCTTGCTGGCTGGACTGGCGTCTTGGAACAGTCCACGCTGAACAAGATGGAAGGTATCGTCCGTTTCGAACCGACCATTGCAGAAGTTGTTCTCAGCAACTCAGGAAACAACGAGCAAAACTCGCAAACGGGAGATTTGGACGTCTGGGGAAACATCAGGGTCTTGGGCAACGACACGCCGACGGTAATCACTGCGAATTGGATGGTGTCCAATTCACAGACGGGCCCTCAGTACTTTGCTTTGAACGATCGGGCATTTCAAGTTGGACCGAATTCCACGTTGACACTTGAAAAGGTAAAGCTCGCAGGCTTCCGAAGTCCCGACGGCACGACTCTTGATGGCGGGAATGGTGGTGCGATTTTCAACGACGGTGGTACCGTTACGCTCAAGCAATCGGAGATTTTCTACCCTTATCTCAACTCATCGATATGGAGTGGAAAGAATTCAGCGGTTCGCGGAGGAGCGATCTATACCCAGAACGGTCGCGTTGAGGTTTTCGGATCCAAGATTTCCTTGAACTCTGCAGTGGATGGCGGTGCCATTTATGTTCAATCCGGAGAATTGCTTGTCGATCAGCAGTCGACTATTGAGGACAACTCGGCAGTCGGGAGAGGTGGTGCGATCTATGCCAACCCGAGCACGATCACGATCGATGGGCAAAGCATCATCCGCCGTAATCTTGCAGACATTGCGGGCGGATCTTTACACCTAAATTCGGGTGTAACGACGACCATTCAAGGCGCGTCGCAGATCGATTCCAACGCTGGTTACTCCCAAGTACTCGCATCCGGGGTCGCCACCAAAGGACTCGCGATCTACAACCTTGGCACCCTGACCATGCGAGGGAACTCAACGCTCTCGAATCACACAATCTATGGAGAAAGTGCCCTGTACAACAATGGAACGGCAACACTCGACAATGTAGTTCTATCCAACAACATCGACACGGCCGGTTCGAGCGTAATCCGGAACGACTATGCAGGAAAACTCACGTTCTCTCACAGCACCTACTCGAACAATGGAGGGACGGCCACCAACGCAGGAGGCTTAGTCAATGAAAACGGTTGGGTTCGAATCGACGATGTTCAATTCCAAAACAATACCATATCAGCCGCAAACGGCGGGCTCATCACCAATCGCGGCGTGAATGCCGATATGGCAATCAGCAATTCTCGCTTCGACCATAATCATCCTGGCATCGAACCTGGGGCTCCCGTTCTCTACAACCAGTCGGGAAATCTGAAGCTCGATGGCTCGAGAATCGAATACACGTCGAACACGGCAGGATTCTATGCGACCTCGACAGCGATTCGGAACTTGGGAGTGCATGAGTTCATCGAGAAGTCCGAGTTGAGCGTGCTGCCCATCGCTGCGGACATTGATCCCAACCAAACCGAGATTTTCGTCCATAGCTATGCGGCCATTGAGTCGCTGCCACTTCCTGTGAGACTATTGATCGGTGATGAGGTTGTCAAAGTCACCGCCTTGAATCGGTTTCAAACGTCGCTCACCGTCGAACGCACCAAACCGGTCTCGCATCCAAGGACATCCTCTGTCAAGATTTATATCGACCACGTTCAAAACCGTATCTCGGTGGGAGATCCTGTCAAGTTCGCAAAGTACAACTTGCCCTTCGACATTCTGATCGACAACGAGATCATGACCGTCACGAAGATCGAGGGGGCAGTCCTCCATGTGATTCGTGGGCGAAACCTTACCCGTGCATCAGAGCACCAGTACCCATTTCAGGTATGGGCAGTATCGGGTGGGCTGAGCGTCACAAACGCCGTCTTCGCGGACAACCACTCAGAAGTATCGCTGTACCCGGGTGGTTCCGAAACGATCTACAATTTCGTGCATCCGCATACACCAACAACGATCCTAGAAAGCGCAACCTTTTATAACAATTCACGATTCCCTGCCGAGGTGTACGCGGGTTCGGGTTTCTCAGATCAGACCACGGCGAAGATATTCCAAAACACAGCCGACGTACGAACATTCCGGACCCGCTACGAATCACTACCAGAGTTCAGTTTCTCCAGAATTCCCTTGGCACCCGAGGCAATGTTGAGCGACGGCGCTTGGGTGGATGACTCACCATCAATGACCATCGAGAACTCCATCTTCTCGGGGCAACCCTCGGTCCAATCCAAGCAACCACCCGCAGTCCGAGGAAGTTTTCAGTCCTTGGGTGGAAATTTGGCCGACGAAGCAGAAGTGAAAACGATACCCACGCGAAATCAGCTATCGACCACGGAGACCAAGGTCCGAATCGAAACTCCGTCACTCCTATTTCCTCCACTTCCATTTCTAGCGCAAGTGGGACACATCAACGGCAGGAACTGGGACCGTGAATACGTTCTCGTCACTGGCATTACCGAAATGCGAGACCCAGTTTCGGGTGACAAAGAAAACATCACCGAACTGACGGTTCAGCGGGGTGTGAACGGTACAACGGTACAGCTACATCCAAGCGACTCGCTGTTTGCATGGAGTACCAATGGCTTTTGGAAAGCGACCGATAAGTTCGGGCTACCCGCCTACGAAGCCTTCTCACGAGAACGAGTGTCTCTTACATCATCGATCACCCCCTCGACCAACATCCTGCAGATCGATGATGCCAGTCGATTTCCTCCGGTCCCATTCAACGCGCAAATCGTCGCACCTCCGAGCTACAACTCTGACGGCAGTTTGGTCACAACGCCAACCACGGAGAACGTGACGGTGACCCAGGTCAGTGGCTATCAAGTGACCGTGGCTCGACCACCGAGCACCACCAATTCATTCGCTTCTGGATCTGCATTGTTTTTCTCGTGGGCGGTGAACACACGAATCGACCCGCGTATCACTCGATATGTGCCGGTAGGATCGTCCGAATCGATCGTCATGCCATTGGCAGACAGTCCAGCACTCGACTCAGGGATTACCACTGGGTTTTCTGGCCAGAATTCCGTCATTGATTCTAATTTGGCTGCAAACCAATACGTCATCAACAAGCGAATCGTCATGTCGGTCGCGACAACATTCGAGTCGACCACGGAAGGTTATGCATTCTTCAATGACACAGAGATCGCCGTTGCGAGCACTGCGAACCTTCCTACCTTACCATTTGTGGCCAGCGTCGACGGGGAACTCATGGATGTCACCGCCGTCAACACAACCACACGCAAGCTCACCGTTGTGCGTGCTCGCTACGACACATCGAACTCCGACATTCGGCCAGGTACGAAGATCGCCTTTGGCAAGGTCCTTTCAAACTCAGGCTCCGACACCCGTTTCTACTTGGAAGACACAGCGGGGCTTCCGCTTGCGCCCTTCTTCCTGTTGCATGGAACCGAGATCGTTCGTGTAGACAGCATTGACAGCGTTTCGAAGACGATCACGGTCTCGCGCGGGATGCTTGGATCGAGTGCGTCATCCCACCCGATACGATCCTTGTTTTCGGGTGGCTTCGAGGGACTTGATTCAGCGAAACTCCATTTCCAGTACAGTGGTGCGATCGATGTCCAACTGATTGAAGCCGTTGGGATCGCAAAGATCGGCAATGCCATCAACGTAGCCGACACGTCCATATACGTTCCGAATCTGCCCTTTCCGTTAGCAGGAATGGTCGGCGGAAAGATTCGCCTCGGAACGGAAGTCATGTATGTCCGTGGCGGCACGCGTCCCGATCCAAATGCCGATGGCCACTTCCTTTCCGTTGTGCGCGGATATGAGAACACGGCGCCGGTTGCCGCGGCAAAAGGTACCGTGGCGGAACTGACCGGCTTTCTCTTCTCAGCCGCAAACTCAGTTCCTGCGACGAATGATCCAGGCTACTTGCGTGTCGCAGACATGATTCTGCCATTTGATGGCATACGTGCAGGAATTGCCACAGACCCCATTCCGGTCAGTCCGTCGCATGCATCGCGTCTGATTGTCGCAATCAACGACAAGAAGCTGGAGGCCATCGGGAACAACAGCGGATTCGATTTCGCTGCCGCAGCCAAAGAGCAGACCGTTCTCGATGCCGTTTACGGTACCGATGTGCTCGCGGGCACAGCTACTTCGATCCAGATCAATGTGGAGGATACAACTCCACTACCAGCCGTACCGTTCCTGCTTCGCTATGGAGCAGAACGGATGATCGTCACGGCGCTGGATCACGCTAGAAACAATATGACGGTAACGCGTGCAGCTCAGGGTACGACCCAACAAGTGCAGCCACTCGGGATCGTGCCGGACCGAGGCACATTCGTCACAGTATCCCCAGGTTTCCAGCTTCCTTCGACTGCTCCTTTCGTAGCTCAATTTGGACGGGAAACGCTTCAGGTTCATGGCATCGATCCCAACCATCGTTTGTTGACCGTCAGTCGCGCTTTGTGGAATGGCACTCCGTTGGAGCAACGCTCCGGTCAACCCTTCATTTGGGGTAACGATCAACAGTCGCCCGGCTTCAACAGCTCGATGCTGGTTCTGACTGCGAGCATCTCAGCCGCCGCTACCCAGCTGATTGTCAAGGGCGATGCGACGATCCCGGACCTTTCAACCCTTCAGATCCGAGACGAAAAAATGCTGGCGACGGTTGTCACTCGAAATAACGATGGCACGACCCTCGTCAACATCGTGCGTGGAATCCTCGGAACCGTTGCGGCAAGCCACCCTGCTGAATCCAATGCCATCCTGCTTTCGGATACCTATGGCGGTTTCAGAAATCTCAATTCAACGATCGACCGCGGCGCCTATGAAGCATCAATCTGGCGAGTGAACACATCGGCGGATCTCCCCGATCTTGCGCCTGGGGATGGGCAAGTCACCACCAGTTCGGGGCTCGTCAGCCTTCGAGCTGCAATCATGGAAGCAAATGCTCGCCCTGGTTTTTCGTCGGTTGTTGTTCCTGCGGGCGACTACTCCCTGACCAGTGAATTGCTCATTTCATCGAACGTTGAGATTCAGGGGATCAATGCAGCCGACACCTATATCCACGCGAACGGATCTCGGGCCATGCGTGTCTCAAGCTCCGGGCGACTGCGCATTGCGAACATCAAACTATCCGGAGCCGCAGGTTCTGGAGTCGGTGGAGGCGTCTTCGTCGATGGCGGAACACTCGTTGTCGATCGCTCTGCATTGACCGGTAGTAGCGCTGCTAACGGTGGTGCGATCTCGAATCTAAACGGGTCTGTGACGATCAATAACTCGAGCCTGTACGCGAACTCCACCGCGGGGAGTGGTGGGGCCGTGCACTCCATCGGCGGCACCGTCACGGTTTCGGGAAGTACTATCTCCGGAAACACGGCAACCGTGTCGGCTGGTGCTGTGTATACGAATTCGACGGCGAATTTGACGATCCTCAGCTCCACGATTGCGAACAATTCGGCACCCATCATAGGCGGCGTCGTCGCGGATGGACTCAACAACCAATTCGGCAATGCACTTGTCGCAAAGAATACCTCTGCGGGACAGCCAGATCTCAAGGGAATATTCAAGTCGCTCGGAAGCAATCTCATTGGCGCTCCACCGATCGCAGAGCGCAGTCTCGCGTCCGTTATGACAAGTAATCAGTCGTCACTGGCAATCGACGCGGCACCCAGCGTAGTGCCAGCGCTTCCATTTGTGGTTAAAATCGACGCCGAGTTGCTCCAAGTCACAGCGATTGCTGGCACCACCTGGACGGTACTACGGGGCTACAATGGCTCAACCGCTGCTGCCCACGCAGCGAATGCACCGATCCGAATGGACGGATTCTGGATCCTGAATGACCAAACAGGAACCGTAGCATCTCCGATCGACCCCAAGCTCTCGGCGCTCTCATCGCTCACGTCCACGTCGTTGCCAGTACTGGCTTTGCAGTCAAATAGCCCTGCCATCAATGCCGCCGATGCCGCGCAGGGGAACTACCTCCCCAAAGTTCACGTGAATGCGGTCAGTTCTGTCATGCTTGATTTTGATCATCCCGAGTCGCTGCCGCCTACTCCCTTCATGATCATGAGTGCAAGTGAGATACGAACCATCACCAGCATGAGCGGTAGCCGAGGTGTGCTGAATCAACCGTTTGTGAGTCTCGGACTGTCCACGGACGTTGTCGTACTCACCGATGGCAGGTACGCGCCACGACTTTTCAACTCCCAAAACACGGGAAGCACGGGGGTCGCATCCTACACGCCGAGCCAATTGACGGGACTGGACATCGGAGCCTACGAATTTGTACCCATCGTCACACTTTCAGCCTCTTCCGCAACCTCGGCCACCGAAACCAACGCAGGTACGACCTACTACAGTTTCCTACTTACTCGGAGTGCTGTAACGACTGGCACCCTGGACGTGGGATACACGGTTGAAGGTATCGGCACCAATCCAGCAGATGCAGAGGACTTCGTCAACAATAAGATCCCGTTCGGAACCGTGAGTTTTGCATCGGGAGAGCTCACAAAGACGGTTCAGATTGCCGTTAAGGATGACTCCATTCTCGAGTCCACGGAACAGTTCCGCATTCGCCTTCTGTCTCCGAGCAACGTCTACTTCCCTGTACGGCAAATCGACGCAACGATCGCTCCGGACAGCGACTCTATCTCCTTCACAGTCTCGTATCCAGCAACCATCGCTGAGGGAAGGGGTGCGAAGTATGAGGTGACAATGCAAGGGGAAATCGAGGGTGGCATCTGGTTGTTGCACGACGTTGTCCATGGCACCACGAACGCAGCGGACTTCGCCCCTCAGGACGAGGTGAACGAGTTGATCGGCGCGTCTTTCTTCAACGGCCTGAATGGACAAAAGCGTACCTTTGCGATTTTTTCGAACCCTGACACAACCAACGAACCCAACGAAACTTACTCAGTTTCGTTCCAGCACTCGACTCCCGCGTTGAGCGCATACATTACACTCCCCTCGGGCGTGACAACATCGATCACGAACGATGACCCGGTGTCGACTCCTGTGGCCAAGGTTGTCGTGGACAGCGTGATCGATCTCGAGAACCAACCCACCCTGCAGTTCAAGGTCCGAATGGAAGGGACTATCTCGGCGCCCGTTACGGTGCAAGTGGCAACAAATGCGCTGACGGGATCGATCCCGGAAGTCTCTCAGAATTTTGTCTTCACGTCGAATACGCAGTCCTTCACCCTTTCCGTGCCGATTACGGACAACAATCTTCCAGGTCCCAACCGGGTGTTTGAAGTCGTGCCGACGCTGATTAGCACGGGGGGGCAATCCATTGCACTGGCTCCAGCACGTGGAGGAGTACTGGACGACGATACCAACCCAACCCGAATGGCAATTCAGGCGTGCAAGGCTGTCCCGGGAGCGAAGCCAGGTTTGCTCGATACAAACTCCACACCCTACGCAACGCCAGCGAACAAAGTCTTCCCGCCGAAGATCTCGGTCACCTCGACAACCTACACGATAGACAACACATCCTTCCTTCCACAGTACAACAACTACCAGATCGGTACGATGGCGGGATGGACGGAAACACTCGTCCATATCGAAGAGCAACAATGGCAAGTCGGACTCTCCGGATCCTTGCCCATCAAGAAATGCGGAGAAGAAGACGAAGATAGCCTCCCCCCTATTTCTTCGGAGTTAGCCGACGTCGTCAATGCCGACTGGGTCGTCCCATTGAGTCAGTCACTGACATTTTCGCCTATTCCAAGCCACGACTACCGACGCGACGAGGACGTGCGATTGGAGGTGCCGGGATCGCTCAGTTTTGGAACGGCAACGGCCAATACCGACGGAACCATTACCTATGTCCCAAATACGGGGGCAGCACTCAAACCTGAGCTCGACGCCGACGGACACATTATTCGATTCACCGGGCTAGAGAAGTTTAGCGTCAGCTATGTCGGTATAACCACCGGGAAGAAGTACGAGACTCAGGAAATCAAGCTTGCTGTCACCAACAATTTGCCTGCGCTCATTGGACATCAACGGCACCAAGTCGATTCCAACAATCGGATGTATTTGCCTGGAACGATTTATCTCGAAGCCCAAGAAGACTACTATAACGAGAAGAGCGTTCGAATTGACCTGCGCGACATCTTTACCGACGATGGAACAGACCTCACCAAGCTGAAGATTGTCGATGTCCGCGATACGCTGTTTGGCTTGGACACGAGCAATCCCAATGCGACGCCGCCGACGGTCGACCCCTATCCGAATGATATCCGAAAGGAAGTCGGGCAATTCGTACTAGGGTCGACAACAACAAAGCGCAATTTGATCGTGACCAAGGTCGATCAGTACTCGATCGACATTCGGAATGAAGTTCGGATCGCTGATATCCAAAGCACCAATGGACAGTGGACCGCAGGAACCACCTCGCCAACATTGTGGCTTGTCGTTTCCGACGGCTCGACCAAGCGTGAGAAAGAAACAGATTTACAGGGGAATGTTACGTACAAGACCGTCGAGCACCGATGGGAAGTGGAGGTGCGGTTTCGAGTTCAGAACTCATACTTGACGAATTCCTTGTGGAGAGCATCAAGTGGTGTTCCGGATTTTGAAAGCCGACCTTGGATTCGAACCGTCCCCGAGTTGGCGCTTCAGACGCTTCCAGTGAACGCAAATAGCTTCGAAGTCTCAACCTTTACGTCTGCAGATGTCCAGTATGGAAACATGAAGTATCTGGGTGGAGATATCGTAGTCGACACGTTCACGGGGGATGTGCAGACGTCGCACTCCATGATTCTCGACAAGTCGGGCGGCAAAGCAGAGCTCCGCCTCCAGGGACTCATCCATGATTCGAGTTTGGTTCGAGACGGAAACGCCAACGCGCCTATCATCTACGCAGTTGTCGCTCGGAAGAATAGCCAAACGGCTCTCACCTCGCTATCGGGAAAGCTCAAGCTGTATCGCAATCAAGTCGAGGTCGGTTACCCATTCTCCACAGCGAATGTTGCCGTTACAGCTCAAAGCGGTGAGAAGTACATCCTCGCGATTCAGCCCCAGTCGCTGCCGAAAGATCCTGGCCTGTATATTTGGGAACTTGAGTTAACGGTCAACTCGGGTACCACCCCAGTCGTCTACTCGATCAAGGGCGAGATTCCGATCCTGGTCGGCGATCAGTTGGAGGTCGTTAGCGCCACCAATCCCAAAGGACTCAACGAAGAGTACGCGAATCCGTTCGGAGCTGGCTGGATGCTCCAGGGGGTACCGAGCTACATCTTTGACGATCGCGGAACGACCGATGTGGAAGACGATCGAATCCTCATGCACTTTCCTGGCGAGGGCACAAAGGTCTTTGATGCGAGTCCGGTCACGCTCGCAAACTTCGGATATTCAGGCGAACTGACTCCGATCCAAGTTGGAGCTAGCGGATTCGGGATCGATTTTCCTGACTACCAAAAGCCACCCTTGGAATTCGGTCGATTCACCGTTTCTGGCGGCGAATACACTTATACAACCGCGGATGGAACGCAGTATGTGGCTAAGAAATCGACGATGCACAACAAGCCGTTCCTGCTCATTGATCGCATCGAGCAGCCCGGTGTCAATTTCGTTCATGCCACCACAGCGGAATCGCAACGCCGTGGTTTATCTTTTGTTTGGAACACGTCCGATTCCCTACCTCATCCGGTCATCACCTTGGCGCGAGCTAGCGACTCGAGCGACACAACGTTTTTTTATGATGCAGATTACATGATCGATAAGATCGTGATCGGATCGAGAATCTACGATATCACTTTGCAGGAAGTCCCTACGGCCGACACGACCATGAATCGTAAGCAACTGGTGAATATCGAGGAAAACAATGCCAGCGCAGGTGGATTTGTAGCCCCGGGTGCCAATCATCAGTTTCAATACAATGCTGCCGGTTTATTGACGGCAGACAAATGGCTCGATACTCAGACAAACGTACTTTCTTCGGTCGCTATCGAATACGCCACAGGGCGCCGAATGGCAAACAAGGTAACGGTCGGCAATCTCGACCCATTTTGGTTGGACAACGCAGGAACGGTCGGGTTCTCGAACACGCGGAATCGTCTTTCGCAACTAGTCACCGAACTGAAACAAGTAATCACTAGTATCGACAAGTTCGTTGGCCCCGGCTCCGTGTCCAGCGCTGGGACCTGGCGCAAACTGTATCAATTCAATCAACGAGCCCAGCACGTAGGTACCGAAGAGCAATTCGCAGGCAACAAGATCAATGAAACCCAATACGTCTATAACGGTTTGGGGTCAGTCCAGTCCGAACGAGAGTTTGTCCCAGGTGCCAATCAATATCGAACGACATTCTATGTTTACGATTACCAAATCAAGCAGTCGTACAAGCTGGCTGCGAACGACTCGATTGCCGTCGACGATGTTACCCCCAAGTACGATCCCACCGACTATCGTGGAAATGTTGTTTATACGTTGAATGCCGGTGGACATACCGTCAATGAATACGAGACCGACAACGAGCGTGGCGCATCGGTCGGCGCCTTGGTCGTTTCCAAAGTCAATGCACCAATCGAAGGTTTCGACAAAGGGAAGAACAAGAACCTTCTCGAACAGACTACCACAAACTACATCCTCAATGACGATCGCCGAAAAGCAAGTATGTCGATCGATCGATACCTGAATTCGGACTACACGGAGTCATGGAAATACGATGGCAAGCAGTACTTGCTCTCGCACACGGACACGCTCGGCCTGGAGACCAAATACACATCCTACAACTCGCGAGCCCTTCCGGAAAAGGTGCAGGTTCTGGACGGAAATGATGTCGTTGAATCGACTTTGACCTATGATCCGGGCACGGGATTTCCGACATCCAAAATCACCAAGGTTGGATCGCAGACTCTTTCGACCGAGCTCACAACGTACGATTTGCGGGGCTTTTTGCGGGAAGAGAAAACCATATCCCCCCAGGGGCCGGTCCTTTCAAGGACCCAGTACGAGTACTTCGCCGACGGCAAGCTCTTCAAGTCCATTGATGGCAACGGCATCATTACAGAGCATCGTTACAACGCTGCCAGGAATTTGGCTGGAACCAAGGTCGCAGCCGGATTGCAGTATTTCAACCGCAACCTCGGCGCCAACACAGGTGTTGGTCAGGACATGGAATACACCTATTACTCGGATGGCAGCCTAAAGCAAACCAAAGACCTCATCAACAACAGGGTTCTGAGCGTCAATTACTATCAACACGGCGCCAACTTGGTCTCAAGTTCCGGCAGCTACTTTGGCACCCGTTCTTGGATCACCACACCCAACGTGGCCGGGGCCATTGACGCGAGCGGCCAACCGACAACGAACCAGGTCGACGTGGTCATGAACGAGACGGATGGACTAGGCCGAGTCCATTTGACCGACAACTTGCTGCAAGGTGGCCTACAGAAGTTCACGTACGGCGACATTCGCATCGATCGACCGACCAGAATTGAAAGCTCCCAAGCTGCACACGCTAGCGGCAGTCAGCAACTCATTACCGAGATCCGCATGGACAATCGCGGAAACGTTCTCTACCAAAAAATTGGGGATGCAGCACCGCAAATCAATTCGTATGACGAGCTGAACTTGATGTACCGTTCCGATGTCAAGGCAACCTACGGTCAATCGTTCTACCAAATCACAGGACCGACGGGTTTAGTTCTCCTTTCGACCGAAACACGTCGCTCGAGCGCGGCTCAACCGGTCACCGCCGTCACCGCCAATCTGTACGACACGCGTGGTCGGCTGGTCATTTCCAAAGATCCCATGTTTGGAATTGAGGAAGGGGTCGGAATCAGCACGGTTAAGTATTCTTTCGAGAACAACATGCTGCTAACCCTTACCACTGACCGAGTTGGCAATTCCTCCTCCACCAGAACCGATGCGCTCGGACGGGTCGTCGAATCCATCAGTCCACGCAAAGTCTCGACCACTTATCAATATGACATCATGGGCAACTTGAAGCAGCAAAGCTCTCCTGTTGATACCGGTGTGAACCTAACCCAGTCCTGGGAGTACGACCAACTCAATCGACAACGTCAATCGACCTATGCAGGTCGCACTTCGTACACCGATTATTTTGACGATTCATTGACCGTCGTCAGTACGGATCACAACGACTTGATCTCAAGGACGAAGACCGATGCACAGGGGCGACTCCTGCAAGTGACGACTCCGAGCCAATTGTCTACGTCGGGCACCGCCGCACTCCCCAAGCTGACCACGTATTCATACACATGGAATGAAGCAGGCGACTATCGGATCGAAGAATCTATTGATACGTTTGCCGTGGCGGGTAGCAATGGACAGAGCCCCAATATGAATCATCCTCAGCTTCAAAAGTGGAAGCGGAAGATCTCAGTAGCGGGTCCCGTCGTTCAATCGGAAAAGGCATTCGGGACAGGTTCGTATACGGTCGACCGCACCGTCAACCTCGACAAACTTGGGCGTGCAGAATCCTCGACAACCAACCTGCGAACCACCACCTCGACTTTCGACGACTCGGAAACAGGGATCGGCATGTCTCTCGGCGTCATTCGAACGGGCGAGGCAAATATTACCAATGCCTTCGACTCGGCTGGTAATCGCGTGCAGATGATCAAAGACCAAGAGCGGACCCGAACGGCTTTCGATAGCCTTTCTCGCATCGCCTCGCAGTTCGTTATCTCGGTCAACTCCGTGTCCGATTCGATCATCCGAACGTACAAAGGCAAAGAAACTAGCAGTATCGACGAATCGCTGGCAACAACTATTCGAACGACCAACGCCTCGACGGGCATATCCACGGTGCAGAGCTCCAAACCGTACACACCGGAGCACTCGATTTCGATGAGTTCCGACTACCTAGGGCGAACCAAATCTCGGACAGAGACCGGTCTGGGAACCTCGACCTATATCCACGACATCTACAGCAATCTACTCAGCGAAACGGATGCCTTTGGACGGACGCAATCCTGGATTCGCGACGCCTTCGATCGCGTGATCAGCCACACGAATTTCGCCGGACAAACGACGACCTGGACCTACGACGCTTGGGGAAAAGTCTTGTCGCAAACGGATCCGAACTCCCTGTCGACATCGTACACCTACGATGAAAGGAGCCGAGTCCTCAGCGTTACCGATGCCGATGGGGGGGTGACAACCACGGTCTATGACGTCAAGGGCCGGAAAATCTCTCTAACGACACCGAACGGCCAAACGACCTCGTGGACCTACGATATCTACGATCGCGTTCTGACCGAGACCAATGCCCTGACTCAGACCAAAACATTCGGTTACGATGCGGCGGATCGCAAAACGCTGGTCATCAAGCCCGACGGGAACAAGATCCAGTATACTTATGGGAACGGTTCGAACCCGACCAAGGAAGAATGGTTGGTTGGGACCAACGTGATCGAGACCCTCAACTTCCAATACGACGCAGTCGGCAAAATGACCTCGGCCAGTGACTCTGCGACCAGCCTCGAGTTCACCTATACCGATGGATTGCTCTCGCGGGAGAAACAAACCCTCGCGCCGAGTATCATCGCCCAGTCGGATTACATCTATGCGGGCGGCCAAGTCCGAGAAGTTGCTCTCAGCCTGGGAGCTTCCGCCACGTTCGATTCGAAGGTTTCGTATACCTATACCGCCAACGGCCAAGTTGCGACGCTCCAACAAACCGGTCCAATGACCGATACCAAGAGCATCCGCTACAGCTACGACCAGGCCGGAAACCGGGTCCGCACCGAGCGATTCTCGGATGTTGGGTATGCGGCTCCGGTATTCGAGACCCTCTCCTCCTACACCAACGCGCAAAACCAGCTCAAGTCGACCGTGCAGTCGATCAAGCACCAGCGAGCAACGGGCACCGTCCTTGCCAGCTACGACTTCGTCTGGGACGCTGGAAATCGGCTAAGTTCGGTAACGTCGTCGGCGGATGGTCTGACCACCTACAGCTACACCCCCACCAACCAGCTCAGCGCGATCGACTATGCCAACGCCCCTGATCAGAGCTTTACCTATGACCTGAACGGCAACCGGACAGGCTCTGGAAACGTCACTGGCGCGGACAATCGCCTGACATCGAATGCGACGTGGGATTTCCTCTACGACGCCAACGGGAACATGACCCGTCGGACGCTCAAATCGGACAATTCGTACATCGAGTACACCTATGATCATCGAGACCGATTGACGGACGTTCGGTACAGAACCTCGGCTGGCACACTGACCAAAAGAGTGCATTTCGGCTACGACGCGCTCAATCGCCGCTATCTGCAAACGGTGGAAAACGGATCAGGCACGATTCTCTCGACGGTCTACTACGTTAACCAAGGGTTTCGCAAAGACCACGGCGATGCTGGTGATGAGATCGCGTTGCGGTTGGACGGTACTGGGTCGGTGATCAGCCGCTACCTGCACGGCTCTTTGGTGGACGAAGTCCTCGCGGAGGAGAACATCGGCTCAGGTGGCGTACGTGACGTATTGTGGGCGATGACGGACCATCAAGGCTCGGTGCGCGATCTAGCTCGAGTGACGGCGGGAACGGCGTCGGTGGTCAATCACATCGTCTACGATGCCTTTGGCAAGACTGTCTCGGAAACGGATACTGCCATCGCGCACCTGTATGGCTACACGGGTAGGGAACTCGACAAGGAGACAGGCCTCCAATACAACCGCGCACGGTACCTCGACCTAGTCCTCGCCCGCTTCATCAGCCAAGACCCGAAGAGTTTTGCGGCTGGGGATACGAATCTGTATCGCTACGTAGGCAACCATCCGAGCTATGCGACCGATCCGAGCGGGTTGGTTGATCCACAGAGTATTGGCGTACTCAATTACACCGAAGAAGAACTTCGGAAGATGGGTATTCCTCAGTCGACAATCGATTACCTACGGAAACAGGGATACATGATCAATCCGACAATCGGTGACTTGTATCGCAGGGTAGGTATCCCTACTGATGGAACGCAGCTCTGTGAGGACGGATTCATGGAGTCCTCTGGAAATACTTGGGTATACGGCACGCGGTACACTGATCCAAACGGCAGGTCATGGTACGAGACAAATGTCTTTGCACGGGACGGCAAGGGTGGATTGGTAAACATTGGTAGCCAGTACTGGGATGACTATCAATCGATGATGCAAGCACATGAGGACCAGCACATACTGACCTTGGCGGGTGGGATGATTGGAACGGCAGCAGGGATCGGTGCATCGGCAAACATTGGAGGAAGCCTGAAACTTCCTGGAAGACCGCCATTGAGCGTGCCTGCAATGCCACCTCTTGGTTCATTCGATGACATTATCCTTAATCCGCTTTCGCTCTATGGAAAATCAGCAGATGAAGTTGCGGAGATTCTGGGTCCCGGCTGGGCAGCAGGGCCTTATGGTCGAACTGGTACTGGCTGGGCGTTCCGCAATGGCGACAAGGTAGTTTACTACCACGAAGGGGGTAAACATGTGGGGCCGTACTGTGGAGTGAGAAGCGGTTTATACAACTTCAAGGTTGTCGGGCCCGGTTACAAACCATTGCCAGGTGACAAAGCAAGGATAATTCCGTCAGTACCCCCTAAGCCTGTTGGAAACTTGAAGTGATTAGTGCGTTGCAGTCCTTGAGAGATGGGTTTCGATGGGGACTTTCGACTAATCTCCGATTGTCGGATGACGAAGTTTTGTACAATCTACTCGAGCAGTTCGATTTATTCGTTTGTTCAGATCTTCACGAAACTAACATAAAGCCGTTGATTGCGAATGGAACAATCCCAAATCAAATTGCTGAGCGAATTTCGGAATTGCGTGAAGTATGGTTTGAGTTGCTGAAGTCCGATCGGTCTATCGAGTCGATACGCGGGAAGGACGCACGATGGGCAAAGATATTTCAATTGAGCGATGAGTGTTGGGTTTACTGCTGCAATCGACTTTCAAGACTTGGTGTCGTCGAGCAAACAGTAGTAGAGATAAACGACACTCGTCCCGAACCTATCGAACACGATTGAACTGAAGCGGAAACGAAAAACAAGGACAGGCATTTGCGTATTGTTTGGTTAGGAAATGCTCTCTTTGCAATGGTAGCTCGCTTGGGGGAAGATAGGCGAACACGAACCCCCGCACCCTCTGCTGCCAGTCGATTCGCTAGCGTTCAGCGGTCAGGCATGGGATACATTGCATGTTCTAGTTCTTCCTTGCTAGTTCTTCCTAGTTCTTCCTGTTTTTGTGTCGGCCTTTCAGGCCTTTTGTGGGGGAGTTGTCTGTTACGGGCCGAATTGTGGTCGTATTTTTGGCCGAATTGAGACGGTAGAGATTTAGACCTTTTTTCGGTGTGATGGCCGAATTGTTGCGAATTTTGGA
>Ga0208085_1000114_pt1 | contig 29471 bp, 25 predicted proteins | sample LakMenEpi21Jun10_FD_150721 | JGI IMG/M metagenome (GOLD analysis project Ga0208085, IMG submission 150721) | Freshwater microbial communities from Lake Mendota, WI - 21JUN2010 deep hole epilimnion (SPAdes) | ecosystem: Environmental > Aquatic > Freshwater > Lentic | place: Lake Mendota, Madison...
CAATCCGATGACCACATAGTCCGCCTGGGTCCCGCGTGCGAGCATCCCTAGGAGCGTGCTTTTGCCTACACCGGCAGCCGAGAAGATCCCTAAACGTTGGCCTTGGCCGATGCTCAGGAGCGTATCGATGGCTCGAACTCCTGTAGGTAATCCGGTACGGATGGGTTTTCTCGATAAAGGACTCACCGGAGGAGCTTCGCAAAAGACCCGCCTGCCGGAGCCGATCGGTCCTGCATGGTCGATCGGGGTTCCTGTTGCGTCCAAGACCCGACCGCACAAGTCTTCGGAGACTTTGATCGATCGGCAGGACTGCGTGAGCTCCACGGGATCCCCGGCGCGGACTCCTTCGAGGGAATCCAAGGCAGCTAGGAGGGTCCGCCCCTTATCGAACCCGATGACCTCGGCCTCCAATGGGCTGTGGCCCTGGCGTAGGATTTGGGTTACCGATCCGATGGCGAGCGGCAATCCATCGACTGCGATGATCCCGCCTTGGAGCAAGCAGACACGGCCCTGGACTCGGTAGGGAATGAAACGCTGGATCGCACCGTTCCAATCCGAGCTTTTCGCAAGGCTCGGTAGCCTCGATGCAATTTCGGCAAAGGGTGTTTGGGTCACTTAGGCTAGCTCCTGCTCCAGGCGTTCGAGCTGCGTGCGCAGCGAACGATCCAGAGTGGTATCCGGAGTCTGCAAAACCACGCTGCAGTCCTCCAGGTTCGGATCGTCAATGATTTGGAATTCCATCCCAGGAGATAATCGTTCGATCAAGGCGGGCAAGGCTTCGGATAACTTCATCGCATCGGCCGAGCTGAGTTTGATCGTCATTCGGCGTTGGCTCTGCACCAATCGGACCATCTCCTCGATCCATTGAAGCAGGATCGTCGGATCGCTTTCGATCTGACGGACAAGCAGTTTTTCTGAGATCTTGATCGCCAGAGAGACCGTCTCGTGCTGCCATTCGCGAAGCCATTGTTGGGTCGCGTTTTCGAGCGCCAAGCAGATCGAATCGACCCGTGCGACGATATCGGAGATCCGTTCTTCAACGAGGATCTCTGCACGCTGTTTGGCCAGTTGATCGATCACCGCCCTACCCTCCTCGACGGCCTCCCGTCGGGTGGTTTCACGCAATTGCTCGCAATCCTTTTGGCACTGTTCGAGAATCGCTCGGGCTTGGGCGATCATCGGTTCCGATGAGCTTGCGACGGACCCGGGGTTCTTCGGATTGGGACTAACGTTTTGCGAGCCGATTGCCGGAACGATCGCGTCGGTTTCGGCGGTCGTCGTTCTGGATCCGAAAAACGATTTGGGTTTGAGGATCGATGCCATGCCGAATACTTTAGTCCTGCGGAAAAGGTTCAAAGGGGTATGCGGACGGATAGATGTGCGGCTAGGCTGGAATCCGCAGCGATGGCTCGGGCTGCAATTCTTGGGCGGTCTGTTCCATTCGGACAGCGATTTCCCGCCAGGTTTTTTCTTCGACGATCGGCACGGTAGCCAACTCGCGCCGGAGCCGTTTCAGAGCGTTGGGAGGAGTGAGTTTTTCGATTCGCAATCGCATCGCCTTGTTGGCTCCTGCGAGAAATCGCTTCACATCGTCGATGCTATGGCTGTAGAGGACTCGCAGCAAATCCAGATCGTCGAGGCCCAAGAGTTGAGCCAGCAATTCCTCACGATCCGTTTTGCGATGCAGCGGAATCACGAAGGCTGTTGCGGGGTCCGTGGAGACCGGGCCGGTGGTCGATGGTGCCAGATGCGCTTGAGGAATCGCGCTGATGCCAGGGCTGCTGGTCGCTCCGTTGAGCTCTTCGAAATTCAACGTTGGACTTTCTTCGGAGACCTTGAGCACCGAGAGCAACTCGCGCATCTTCTCGTCTCCTCGGTCCCGACTTTCGTTGGCGCTGCGGAGTTGAAGGACTTGCGATTCGATCCCTGAGAGAACCTCATCGAGTACCGACTCCGGAGTTGGAGACAACTTGGGGATCCAATCCAAGGCTGCCTTAGCCAATCCGATTTCGAGCCGTTGTACGATCGACTGCCCGAACCGGCTCGGGACATGCCTCAGGACCGTCGCAATGATGATGGGTCGTTGTTCGCTGAGAACACTTGCAACCACCTCGATCGGTTGGGATTCGAGCAAGATCGATCGTGGAACAGAGCCGTTGGAGGTTAGTCGGTCGGCGTTTGGGGGTGCTGATTCCTGCGAAAGCTCCCTCGAATCGAGCTTGGCAGCGGTGAGCTCGGCAGTATTGAGCTCGGCAGCGGTGAAGGCGGAGCGATTTTGGTTTTCTGCGGTCGCGTGTGGTTCGGACTCGGGGGGGTTGGACTCGGGCACCGAGGCCATTAAACCTTCGATCGTTTCGATCGCCAATCGGCGTTCGTGTTGCGAAACTTCCCCGAGGTCATTGAGCAACTGATTGACCCGTGTTGAGATCGACTCGGGCAAGCACTCGAGCAGCAGCGCAGCATCGACCGAATCCATTCCTTCGATGGCGATTGCAAGCAGGCGAATTCGATGTTCGGTCGAAGCTTCCATCAGCGACTTGCCATCATTGCTCGTAGGTGGCGGATTAAAAAAAGACTTGAGGCTTGGTTGTAGCTCAAATCCGTTCCGAAACGCTAGAGCGAAACTCGTTATGCTAGCGTTCGAGTTTTCGATTGGGGTTGCGAGGGGTTTGGAATTGTTGCTATGCAAGTGCATGGCAAGAAACCAGTGCGATTCAAAGCGAGCCGAGATAGCAAGTGGCCCTGATGCCCATCGGGTTCGCGTTGCGGTTTTTCCTTGCATGCTCCTTCTATGCATGTCGGGATGGCTCGGTTGCCAGAAAAGCCAACCCTACTTGCTCGGATCGGCTCCGAGTTACCTGCGTCCATACAGCCCTGGCGCACCGATTGGCCCTCCTGAGGGATCCGCGTCCGGCCCCTCTGCACCGTACTCCGGGTCTCCTTACTCTGGAGCTCCTTACTCTGGATCCCCGCAGGCAGCAGCAACGCAGGCAGCAGCACCAGCATCTCAGCCAGCAACACCATCCGCAGGTGCTTCATCGATCGCATCGGCATTCGGGTTCCCGAGCGGACCTGCCAATCCGGCCAGTGACCCGACGGGCTTTGGATATGCGGCGCAGATTTCTGAGCTGGAGCGGCGGGCCAGATTGCTCGATGAGAACAACCGCCAGCTTCATAGCCAGCTTGCCCAGTCCCAGCAGCAGGTTCAGACCTACCGCGAGCGATCCGACTTGATGCAACAGCAGCTCGGGGATATGTCTGCCCAGTTGCAGCAAGCTAGGATAGCCGCAGCGCGACCGGCTCCTTCGAGTTCGTCGATTGCGGGTCCACCGGCGTTGCCCGGCGTGAGTTCTTTAGCTGCATCGTCCCCTGCTCTGGCTTCCCCGGGGCTGGCTTCACCGTCTCCTGTTCCACCGAAAAACCCATCGCAAAACTCACTCCAAAACCCGTCGCAACGCAGCGGTGCTCGGCTTACGGCCAATACCAGCCGTCCCCCCGGATCAGGAGGTTTGGGCAGTGCTCCATCGATCGAACCGCTTCGATCCTTGGGATACCCGGTCGAAACCAACGGAACGAGTTTGCGTGTTCGGATTCCGGCCGACCAGTTGTTTCAACCGGGAAGCTCGCAGTGGACGCCAAGTGCAGGATCGCTTTTGGAGCGAGTCAGCAATGCCCTCCGCACCGCATCGCCCAACGCGCAGCTTCTGATCGACTCCTACACGGACAATTCGACGACGGCCCTTGCGACGGCAAGCAGTGCGGAGCAATTGACATCCCAGCAAGCCGATTCGGTGATGCGATATTTCGTGTCGCGTGGTGGTTGGAATTCCAGCGGCGTGACGATTCGCTCGAACGGTTCGGATGGACCGCTGATGGACAATCAGTCGCCGAGCGGTCGGGCGGCCAACCGACGTATCGAATTCATCTTGACCGAGCCACTTTAAAGTGCCCACCGCTAACCTTTTCGAAGTGCCGAATGGAACCTAAGACCCCTCAGTCCGAGGCTTCGGACTCAAAAGCATGCGGCCGATCCCAAGGTGCATCCGACGAACGAACCTCGAATAAGCTCTACGATTTCGTTTCGATGGGCGAGACGATGCTTCGCTTTTCCCCACCGATTCCGCTGCGGCTCGAGCAAGCCAATCTCATGGAATTGCATATCGGTGGAAGCGAATCGAATACGATGGTCGGATTATCCCGCCTAGGTGCTAGGGCCTGCTGGATCTCTCGCCTACCCGACCACAGTTTGGGGCTGCAAGTGGCTCGGCTTATCGCCATGCATGGGGTCGATACATCGCATGTGGTTTGGACTTCCGAGGACCGATTGGGTGTTTACTACTACGAGCCTGCGTGCTTTCCAAGATCCGGGGAGGTCATCTACGATCGCAAGGATTCTGCATTTACGAAATTCACCTACCAACAGGTTCCTTGCCAACCCCTCGAATCCTGCCGTTGGTTTCATGTCACTGGGATTTCGTTGGCATTGAATCCCACGGTTCGCACGACCATGGAATTCGCAAGAGATTATGCGCGCCAGCATGGGGCATGTGTCTCGTTTGATTTCAACTATCGGAGCAAGCTCTGGAGTATCGATCAAGCCCGAGTCGGATGCTTGCCCTGGGTCGAATCCTCCGACTTGGTTTTTTTTGCGAAGCGCGATGCGATCTCCTTCCTGGAGCTCTCGTCGGATACAAGCGACCAGGACGTCGTCGAGGCCCTCGCAAAACTTCGCGGGGGGAAATGCTCGGTCATCACGCTTGGCCCGCAGGGTGCGATCGCTGCGGAATCGGGCGAGGTTTGCAGCGTCGGAACCAAGAGGGTCGACGGGGCAGGGCGACTCGGCGGAGGGGATGCGTTCTCTGCAGGTTTCCTTTACGCTCGGCTGCAGGGATTGCCTATGGCCGAGACGCTCCGTTGGGCCAACGCCATGGCCGGTGTGAAGTACAGCATTCCTGGCGATATGCCGATTGTCCACAAGCAGGACATCGAGCGATGGCTCGAGGATGGCACCCCAGATAGCGTACGCCGTTGAGTGCTCTTTGCATGCGTTTGGGGTTTAAGCGATTAGCAGCGATCGACCGGCGATTACCAGCGATCGACCAGATCCATCAATCGGTCGGCGCTGGTGAACTGGGCTGCATTCCATCCGGCGTCCAAGGCACCTTGGATATTTTCCAACCGGTCGTCGGTAAAGAAGATTCCTTCGGGGGGCTTACCGGCCAACTGGGTGCTGATTCGGTAGATATCCGGTTCGGGTTTCATCGATCGGACCTCGTAGGATAGCACGATCGGATCGAACCAGCCTTGGACCTGGGGGTAGCCCATTTTGACGATCCAACTCCAATGGGCATCGCAGGTATTCGATAGCAATCCCATGGGAATTCCGAGCTTCCGGATCTTCTCGAGGACGGGCAATATGTTCATGTTTGGAACGAAGATATCGGCGGCAGCGACCATGAGATCTTCGAAGGGGAGATCCTTTTGGAATTTCTCCGAGAGGATGGCAGCGAACTCGGCGCTAGTCAGTTCACCTCGCTCGTAGGCGAGTTGAAAGTCGGAGTCGAAGACCAAGCTTTTGATCGCTTCGGGTTCGACGCCGATCAGGGAGGCCATCGACCTTGCGGCGATGCCATGGTCGAAAAACAAGAGGACATTGCCGAGGTCGAAGTAGACAAATTCAGGTCGCTGCATGTGGGGCTTTCCCGAGAGGATTTCAACAGGGTGCGAGTTGGCTCAGATCAAGGCGCTTTTAAAGGTCTTTTTCAAGGCTTCGAGAGCCCGTTTGCTGTCCTTACCGGCAACGACGACGTTGACTCGCAATTCGCTGGTGTTGGTCATCAGGACGTTGATCCCTTCGTCGGCCAACGCTTTGAACAGCGCGATCGCGACACTCGTATGGCTGCGTAGTCCGATCCCGCTTACCGATAGCTTGGAGATATCACCATCGCTGGTCACCTTGCGGACTCCGAATTTTCCTTGGGAGAGGACACCCAAACAGGCCTCTCGTTGTTCGCTTGGAACGGTGAAGCTGATTGCAGTTTGGCCGTGATGGCCGTCGCAGCTTTGGACGATCATATCGACGACCGCTCCGGCTTCGGCTACGGCTTGGAAGATTTGCTCGGCTAGGCCAGGGTTGTCGGCCACGCCGCTGAGGGTCACGCGAGCTTGGTCGTCTAGAAGGCTGATATCGAGGAGGGTGAGTTGTTCGAGGTTGGTCGATCGGAGTCGTTCGACCACTTCGCTCGGGCTCATCTTGGTGTGTTCCATTTGGCCGATGAGCCAAGTGTTGGCATCGGTGGGTTTTTTGTGGAGTTCGAAGGCTTGGTGGACGGCTCTGAGGGCTTGGGTTCCTTCGGACCGTTGGACTAGGCAACTGATTTTGATCTCGCTGGTGGTGATCATTTGGATGTTGATCCCGGCGTTTGCCAGGGCGCTGAACATCTTTTCGGCGACTCCGGTCTGTTCGGCCATTCCGAGGCCGACGACGGAGACTTTGGCGACCGCATCGTCGCAGGTGACCTCGGTCGCACCGACCAAGGGGAGTGCTTCTTGGACGGCTTTTTGGGCCTCGCGGAGTTCGTCGCTCGGGACGGTAAACGACACATCGGCTCGCGACTCCATACCGATGTTTTGGACGATCATATCGACGGTAATTTTTCGGTCGGCGAGCCGTTTGAAGATCTCATAGCTCATGCCTGGAGTGTCCTGGACATTTTTGATCGTCAACCGGGCTTCGTCCCTGGTCAACGCAGCGCCGCAGACGGCCACCGAGGGGGATTCGGGCATCGAAACAATCATGGACCCTGGGGCATCCGAGAAGCTGCTTCGGACTCGGATGGGGACATCGAATTTCTTGGCAAATTCGATCGATCGGTTGTGCATGACGCTCGCACCTAAGCTTGCGAGTTCGAGCATTTCGTCGTAGCTGATGAGCCCCATTTGTCGGGCTTCGGGCAAGAGCCTCGGGTCGGTGGTGTAGACCCCATCGACATCGGTGTAGATTTCACAAGCATCGGCGCCCAGGACGGCGGCCAGGGCGACGGCTGTGGTATCGCTGCCGCCGCGTCCCAAGGTGGTGATATTGAATTCGTCGTCGACTCCTTGGAAGCCCGCGGCGATGACGATCTTGCCAGCGTCAAGGTGCTTGCGGATCCGATCCGTAGAGATCGTTTTGATACGAGCTTTGGTATACGAGCTATCGGTGCGGATTCCCATCTGGGCACCGGTCAACGAGACGGCTTGGTGGCCGAAGCTATGAATCGCCATGGCCATGAGCGCGACACTGACCTGTTCGCCGGTGCTCAGGAGCATGTCCATTTCGCGTGCCGGGGGCTGTTCGTTCAGTTTCCTTGCCAGATCGATCAGGTGGTCTGTCTCATGGCCCATGGCACTGACGACGACGACCACTTGATTGCCTTCTTGCTGGGTGCGGATCGCTTTGCGCGCCGCGGCCTGAATCTTTTCTGGGGTAGCGACGCTCGTCCCACCGAACTTTTGGACAATCAAAGCCATTGGTTATTCCACGAATCAGAAAACCCTTGAATCCTGCCGGTCCGACCGGCATCGCAAAGGGGAAATCATAACAATTGGCAGCTATTTGAGAATGCAAGAATTCTCTGCAAGTCTACCGCTCGAGCCGAGGCCACGAGCCGGGTTGGGAAAGATAAACCCCAGGGATTAGCTCCGGTTCTTCCGGGCCGTTCGGATCGGGTTTCGACAAGACGGTCGAGGAATTGGCCAAACGAACGAAATCGCTGTCGAGGCGGTTTTTCCAATTCAAAACCGTCGGCTCGTCCGTGTGCTCCGGCGCGATCCGACCCATCGCCATTCGGGCCTGGACCAGATCCGCAAGCCTCACTTGGGCCTCGATGACCAAAAGCTGTTTGTCCCAAGCGGTGGGCTCTAGCCTCTCGGAGCATTTGGCCAAGAGCTCTTTGGCTTCCTTGGGCCGATCCAAATCCGTGAAAGTCAAGCCTCGCAAAAGCAGATGCTCGGGATCTTCGACGATCGCTGCATGGAGGTCGACCATTCGATCGAGGGTTGCCAAGGCTCGCTCTGGACGCCCTGTTTTGCGGTAGATATCCGCAACGGCAAACTGAACCTGGGGATTGTCGCTGCGCAGAAGCAGTGCATGATGGTAGCACTCTAGGGAGCTTGGCCAGTCCTTTTGCGTGCGATGGACATCGCCGAGCAAGGCCCAGGCGTTGTTGTGGTTGCGGTTGACGGCCAGCACGTCAATCGCCAGGGCTTTCGCCGAATCGAATTGACCTAGATCCAGATGCATTTGGCCCAATTGGATCGCGTAGTCCGGGTTGCGGCCCGAGAGCCGAAATGCCTCATTCATGTGCTCGAGGGCTTTGCGCTTATCGCCGCTTTTCCACAGAACGCTCGCGTAACCCCAATGTGCCCGTTCGTCCTGAGGTGATTCCGAGAGCGCTTGAGAGAACAGCAGCTCGGCATCTTGGTCGCGGTTCCTCTGGAACGCGTCGGTCCCTCGCAGCGAAAGTTGCCTAGCGTTGACCAGCGATTGGTTTCTCGCTTTTCCAACGAGCATCCTGCAACCGCAGAAAGTCGATATCGCCAGAATCGCGAGGATAGGAGCCAGCGTTGCGGTGCGGAGGAACATCCTAGGGATTCGCCGTAAAAACGTTGTCCGAAAGAGACTTACTCATCAATGCGATTGGATCCCACCGGTTTGGGTTCAAAGGGTTTGCGTCGCTACAGGGCTCTTGGCATACCAGATTCGATAGGCGCACCGCAAGGCGACTCGGGCCCTCCAGGACCGGTTGATGAGGTTCGCCTACGCCTACCACGTCTACCGCATCGATCCGCTCCCTGCCGATCCACAGGCCCCCGATTGAAAACTCTTGCAAGAGTGAATACCGGATCAAAGATCCCTCGCACAACTTACCCATGGCAGAAAAACAAAGGGAAACACAGAGTCACAGAGATCACAGAGTGAAATGCTCTTGTTCTCTCTGTGGGCTCTGTGCCTCTGTGTTTCAAAATTCTGTGTTTTAAATTCCGGAATGTCGCTAAGCTCCGGACTCCTCGGCCTCCGAGGGAGCCACCACGAACCGATATCCTGCATCGCGAATGGTAAGAAAATGTTTGGGATTGGCCGGATCGATTTCGAAGGTTTTGCGGAGTCGGAGCATGAACTGATCGACGCTTCGGGTTTGCATTTCACCGCTGAGGTCCCAGACCTCTGTCAGGAGTTCCTGTCGGCTGATGACCCGACCTTCGTTCTCTACGAAATACCTCAGGAGCGATAGTTCCTTGTGGGTCAATTTGACCTCTTTGGAATCGACGGTCACTTCGTAGGTTTCGAAATTGACCGTCGCTCGGCCGAATCGGATTTCGGTCACCTTGGCCGTCAACGGTTTGGGTTTCGGGGCCGAATCGCGCCGCGGGTGCAATCGCAGCAGATTTCTTACCCGTGCTAGGAGTTCATCGAGGTCGAACGGTTTGGTCAGGTACTGATTGGCTCCGACGTCGAATCCCCGCGAGCGATCTTCGGCCAAACTTCGGGCGCTGAGGATCAGCACCGGGAGCGACTCATCGATGGTTCTTAAGCGTTCGCAGACGGCATAGCCGCTCATTCCTGGGAGCATCAGGTCGAGGATCAGCAAATCGTAGGCTTGGGAGTCGTTCTCCAGAAGTTTCATGGCCGTCGTACCGTTGTCGACGAGGGAAATTTTGTATCCCTCGGCTTCAAGGTTGTATTTCAAACCTTGGGCTAGGTGTGTTTCGTCTTCGACGACCAATATGCGAGGTTTCATTTCGATCCGATGTCAGATTTCGCTAGGTCGTTGGTTTCGCCAAGCACGGTAGGCAGCGGGGATATCGGGCTGTTGCCATGCGCTCATCCCACCATCGACATAGATCGTCTGGCCGTGGATATGCTCAGCAAGGTCGCTTACGAGGAATGCAGCAAGTGGGCCGCAGACATGCGCCTCGGGGACTTGGCCGTTGGGAGTATGAAGTGCCATCCATTCGAGCGCTGCTGGATCGCTCGAGAGGATTTGGTTCGTCAGTGGAGTGCGGACCAATCCTGGGGCGATGGCGTTGACTCGAATCCGCAGGGGAGCAAGTGCGACGCACAACGAGCGGACCATCGCAGCAACAGCCCCTTTGGAGGTGTCGTAGACCGAATGATCGGCTTCGGCGAGCAACCCGTTGATCGATCCGGTAAAGAGCAATCGTCCTTGAATGCGTCGCTCGACCCAATGCTTGGCAAAGGCTTGTGCCAAAAAGAAACCCACTTTGACGTTCAAGTGCATGGTGCGATCGAAGCCGACCTCGGAAACTTCGAGGAACGGAGGATCGATGTAGACCCCAGCGTTGGAAACGACGATCGAGGTTTCGGGATGCTCGCTAAGTAGGGGAGCGACTAGGCCGTCGAGAAGTTCCGGGATTGGGGCAAGTAGGTCGAAGCATACCAGTTGGGAGTCTGGACAGAACGATCGACAGCGTTCCAAGGTTCCTTTTGCATGTTCATCCTCGCGGAGTCCATGAATCAGGACTTTCGCTCCGGCGCTGGCCATGGCGATAGCGATTTGGGCGCCGACCCCTTGGGTGCTCCCGGTGACCAGTGCGGTTTTCCCTCGAAGATCGATCATCGGAAGTCAGGGCTATCGGACTGCGGAGGAATGTTGCAAGGACCGTACCATCCGGGTTCGGATGGATTTGACGGTAGGTGGGATTTAATGCGTGAGAGGATTGGAATTGGAGGAATCCGACTCGCTGGAGTTTTCGGTGGTTGTTTTGGTCTTTCGTCCGAGTCTCCGTTCGATGGCTGCTGCGACGAACCTTGCAAACAACGGGTGGGCTTTGGTCGGCTTACTCTTGAACTCGGGGTGGAATTGGACAGCCAGGAAGAAGGGGTGGGAGGGGAGTTCGAGGATTTCGACTAGGCTTCCGTCGGGGCTCAGTCCAGAGAATCGCATACCGTGGGCTTCGTATTGTTTTCGGTAGAGGTTGTTGAATTCGTAGCGATGCCGATGGCGCTCGCTAATAGAATCGGATTGGTAAGCATAACTGGCGATCGAATCGGGGATCAGTTGGCAAGGTTGGGCACCTAGGCGCATGGTTCCGCCCAAGGAAGTGACGTTCTTTTGTTCGTCGAGTAGGCAGATCACAGGATGGGGGGTATCCTTGCTGAACTCCGTCGAATGCGCATCGGTGAGCCCGACGACCGATCGGCCGAATTCGATCGCTGCGCATTGCATGCCTAAGCAGATTCCGAAGAAGGGGATATCGCGCTGCCTTGCATAGCGGATGGCCTGAAGCTTTCCTTCGATTCCCCGCTCGCCGAATCCGCCTGGGATGAGGATTCCATCGAAGCCCGATAGGAGTCTCTCAGGGCCTTCTTCTTCGACATCGCTGCTTTGAATTCGAGCGACCCGGACACTGGTTTGGTGATGGATTCCTGCATGATCGATCGATTCGTAGATCGATTTGTAAGCGTCTTTGTGTTCGGCGTACTTACCGACGACGGCGATGCTCACTTCGTGCTTGGGGTTTCTCAGAGAGAACAGGAGATTGTCCCAGGCTTCGAGTTTCGGCGGAGGGGTTACGATCCCAAAACGTTTGGTGATGAATTCGTCCAGGCGGTGGTCCCGGAGGGACAAGGGGACTTCGTAGATCGAGAAATCCCGATCTTTCTCTTCGATGACCGCTTCGATGGGGACATTGCAGAACAAGGCTATTTTCTCTTGTTCCTCGCGCGAGATACTTTGCTCGCAACGGCAGATGAGCATATCGGGCTGGATGCCGATTTGCCGGAGTTGACCGACCGAGTGCTGGGTTGGTTTGGTTTTGATCTCTGCGGCGGCCTTGAGGTACGGTACCAAGGTCAGGTGGATAAACAGGCAGTTTTCTCGGCCGACGTCTTGTGGGAACTGGCGAATCGCTTCGAGGAACGGCAAGCCTTCGATGTCCCCGACGGTTCCTCCGATTTCCGTGATGACGATATCCGTTTTGGAATCGGCTAGCTTCAGGATCGCTTCCTTGATCTCGTTGGTGATATGGGGAATCACTTGGACGGTCTTCCCCAAAAAGAAGCCTTGGCGTTCCTTCTCGATGACCCTGAGATAGATCTGTCCGGTCGTGTAGTTGGAGTCTCGGTTGAGGATTCCGCTGGTGAACCGCTCGTAGTGCCCGAGGTCCAGGTCGGTTTCGCTGCCGTCATCGAGCACGTAGACTTCGCCGTGCTGGTAGGGGCTCATCGTCCCGGGATCGACGTTGATGTAGGGGTCGAGTTTCTGCATGCGAACCCTCAATCCCCGGGCTTCCAGCAGCATACCAATCGAGGCACTCGTGAGGCCTTTTCCAATCGAACTGACCACGCCGCCGGTCACGAAAATATGCTTGGTCATGGCTTCCAAACCCCCGATGCTAGGCCCGTTCGCGTGAGAATCTAACCTCTGAAAACGACATCGTAACGTTTTTTTCCAGGTTCGACAAACCGCAGCTTAGGTTCCACGTCGAATCCTCATTGGACCGGGACGAGGAATTCCCTGTCTGCTACAATGTCAGAGCTTGCACAGACTCGGTTTTCCCATAAGCTATCGCGAAGAACCGGGCCTTAAATCATCCATCCAGAAACGTTCCAAAGGTTGCTTCTCATGCCGACCCCTTTTCGTGAGGATTCTCGCTTGTCCGATCCCACTTCATCGAGTCTCGCGGCGAGTTCTCCGGCGAGCCTTACGCCGGGTCTACGCTTGATGCTGATGGTCCTTTTGCTCGGACTGACGTTGGCACTGCGTTTTGCGCCTTTGCCTGAAAACTTCTCAGCCTTTGGCGCTCTGGCGATTTTTTGCGGAATGTTTGCTCGGGGTGGACTTCGTTGGTGGTTCCCGCTGTTGGCCTTGTTCGCAGCCGATTGCATCGGCCAACTGGCTCACGTGCCGGGCATGGGTTTTTACCATCCTGAGTCGATGCTGTTCAACTACGCTGGGTTGGCTGTGATGACCCTCGTCGGAGCAGTCGTAGGAAATTGGTCTGGTCGCTCTGGTACGGGTTCCGGTACGGCTCTTTCCGGAATCTCCCTTCCGCTAGGGGTCGCTAGGATTGCAGCGACCGCTTTGATCGCCTCGGCATGTTTTTTCCTCCTGAGCAATTTCGGTGCTTGGCTCGATCCGCTCATGCAGTACGAAAAGAGTCCCGCAGGGTTGCTTCAATGCTACGTCGCAGGTCTCCCCTTCTGGAGAGCAACCCTGGTCAGCGACGTTCTGTTTTCTGTTGGCTTTTGGGCGTTTGCCGCCCTGTTTGCTTCGGTCGCCAAACCCCGCGCATTGGCCGGTCAGAAGGTCAGACGATCGTAGTTCGATCTCAGCCGATGCACGGTATCAATAGTGAGGCGGTATCTCGTCTTGGGCGGACCGCGTCGGACGGTTGGAGTCCTGCACTTGACGGAAGTCGCTTGCAAGTTGTTTGAGCTCACGTCGCAGTTGATCGATTTGGCGGCCCTGATCGATGATCACTTGATTCAGGTCGGACATAGTCTTCTGTGCATGCATCAAGATGCATTCGACGTCGGTCAGGCGTTGTTCGGTAGGCTTGGACAAGCGAATCCTCTCGTAGCGATTTCAGCGGGTTGGAAACATTCAATCTCTAAAACCGTAACGAGCAACAGCCTTGATTACAATCGAGCCGTTCGGCAAATGTTTGCCGACCAAGCTTCCAGCAATGCGGCCGGAGCGATGAACCGCTGGATGTTTTCGCGGGCCTCGTGAGTCAATTCGATCAGCTCGATGATTGTCCGAGCCGACAAATTCCTCATCGGTGCAAATCGCTCATCGGGCTCCGTTCCCTTTTGCGATCCGATCTGCATCTTCGTCCAGAGCGAGTTGCGCAGGACATCGATGACCTCATCGAGACACCACTTGAGTCGGTCGCGTCTTGGTTGCCCTTCGGGGGTCGATTGGTTGAGATGGTCGATAATCGACTTGGTAAAGCCGATGAAATCCATGGGGCGTTGTTGCAGGTAAGCGTGGATTTGTTTTCGGAAATCTTGGAGCGTAGTGTCGTTGAGTTCTTGGGCATATTGGATCGATCCATGGGCACGTTGAGCAAGTTCGCGGGCTGCCGATGGGTCGCTAACGAGTTGGTGCCGAAGGATCAGTTCGGTGACGTGTGCATCTGCCAGCGGAGAGAATCTCACGATTTGGGATCTTGAGCGGATCGTGCTGAGCTGTCGCTTTTCAGAGGTACCAAGCAGAAAGATCACCGCACCCGGAGGTGGCTCCTCGAGCGTTTTTAGCAAGCTATTGGCTGTGTCCTCCTTGAGGGTGTCGGCATCGTCGATGATGGCGATTTTGCGACGATTCGAATAGGGCCTGATGCGCAGTTCGTAGCAAAAACCTTCCCGCATCCGCGCTCCATCCGAACCGAGCAACTGGTCGATCGTTAGGACCGACTTCTCAGGATCTCTTGCCAAATAAAGAACATCGGGATGCGTCTGACTTTCGACTTGAACGCAGGTTTCGCAGCGGTTGCAGACGCTCAATTCCTTGGGGTCTGTCTGCGTACAAAGAAGGGACTTGGCGATCAGTTTGCAAAAGGTCCTCTTACCGATTCCTGTCGGTCCGACCATTAGAAACGTGCTTGCAAGTTTGCTCTGTCCGATTGCGTTGGCAAACCACTTTTGCTGGCGTTGGTGGCCCAGGAAAGTCGTCCAGTCCATCACCTGCTTACCGGTTCAAAATAGGGAGGGGTCTTGAGTCTTAGCAAGGTTTTGGTCCAGGTCCCGAGAGCCCCTTGTTCACTGGATTTTCTCAATTGTTCTTTTTCCAAAAGATTCAGCAAGCCGCTCCCGGCCTTGATCTCCGTGATGGGTGCAGTTGGGGGAAGCGATCGTTGTGAAAGGAGTGCTTCGAGCATTTCCTCGAGTTTGGTTGCGGACGTGACTTGCCTGTCAAACTGGCGGCTCTCTGCGAATTGGGCGTAGTGGTATCTCCAGTCCATCAGAGTCGGCGAATTGCCCAAGTAGTCTACGCTGGCAAGAAACTGTTCGGCCTGGTCGAATCTTTGGGCAAGTTCCTTGGAGGCCTCGGGCCACGCCGAGCGGGAGGCATCGAGTCGGTTCATGATGGTTTGGAACTGAAGTCCGATCGCAAGAACGGAAATCAGTCCCAAGATCAAAATCATTGAAAAAGTGACGACGGCAATCTTTCCGGGAATGCGGTCGACTTGCTCGACCGGGACTTCCTTCTCGATGGCCTTGGGAATAGCCTCTACGTCGATGATTTCGTCGAAGTTTCTCACGTGTGGATCTTGTACTCTTTGAGGCGTTGCATTTCATCGGCCACGTTGCTGCCATCGGGAGTATCATCGCTGGCGATATCGAACCAGGACTCCTCAAATTTGACGTAGCCGGACTCACCCCGGGCGGACTTTTGCAAGGCGACGTTGGTCGTCAGCGAGATGATCGCGTCGGCCATGGCCACCTTGGGGTAGCAACGGGGTTTGTTCTCAGGCGAATTGTTGCGTATGCAATAAGCCCAATGTTCAATTTCTTCGGTGTATCCTCGGCTGACTGGCCCTGAAGTAGCGGCGGCTTTGGAGACCGGTGAGGAAGCCCCACCGCTTGCTTGGGTGTCGAGGGCATAGCCGGCACCGGCAGCCTTGACTCCCGCTGCTGCGCTCGTGTCGCTCTTGGCATAGAGCATGACTTCTTGCTCTTTTTCCAGGACCAAGGTTCCTTTGGTACCCATGACGACCTCACCATAACCGCCGTATCCGTTTCCATTGATCGAGGAATAGGTAACGACAATTTTCTTGTTTGGATCCTGCTCGTAGCTTGGGACCCCCTTGAGGCCGCCGGCTTGGCGATAGCCCAAATCGAATTTTTCGTTGTACTCTGGACCGGGGAACTCGTAGGTGCAATAGACGTGGTCTTCAGCATCGCGATCGGCCGGGAAGATATGACGTCCGCCGACGGCGTGGACGGTCAGTGGATGGGCCTTTTTCCCGTCGGTACGCAGAGCGCTGCAGAAGATGGTTGCAGCATCGAGTTGGTGGCTGCCGAGTTCACCCATCAATCCGGCACCTGTCCGATTGAACAGCCGCCATCGGATAAGTTCCTCCATGGCCGATATGGTTCGGTTGCCGATGGATTTCTCCTCATAGCCGAATCGGGCGGCGTCTACTTCGTCGGACATCCAGGCTTTCTGCTGGGCGATCTTGCGCTCGAGTTGCTCGATTTCCGAGGGGCTCTTGGCCTTCTCAAGTTCCTTGAGGTATTTATCCAAGTCGGATTTGATGCGATCGACCTTGGAATCTGGATCTCCGCCGACCATCGGTGGCTGCCAGGAGTCGTTTCCAGGTAGATTGCCTCGATGCCATTGGGCTCGGATGTGGTGCAATTGTCCGAGCATTCCCCAGCGGATCAAATGCACGGCGTTGTCGTAGAGAACGCTGTAGTGGCGTTGGTGGCCGGTGGCCAAGTACAACGATTCGCCCGATGGCCCCTTCAATTCCTCGGCAAGCCTCGCCATGACCTTGCACTGAGCGACGTTGTGGGCCATGAGTTTCTCGGTAAGTACGTGCTTGCCTTTCATCATCGCTTTGATCGCGATTGGGGCGTGCAAGTGGAGCGGCAAGGCGATGATGATCGCTTCGATGCTATCGTCGTTGAGCAAAGCCTCGACGCCCCCGTTGGACGCATCGTAAACCTTGACATTCCTGCGAGCTTCTTCCTCTCCGGAATACTTGTACTGTTTGATCAGACCCGGTCGCGTCGGGGTGGTCCAGTCGCCGTGGAACGCGCGGTAGATGCTGTAGGGCCGAATATCGGCAACGGCCGTGACTTGGACGTACTCCGGGGTGCAACCGCCGATAAGTACGTTGCCTTCATCACCCGTTCCGATGACGCCAACTCGGACTGGATTGGCAAACTTTTCGTATCCGAAGTACATCGCCCCTAGGCCCGCTCCGCTGACGGCACCGGCGGCGATGACCCCTTGGAGAAACTCGCGGCGGGTAAAGCCCACGGCTTCGTGATAATTGTCCTGACCAACTGCCTTGTCTTCTGCACTCAACGTTCGCATTCGATCACCTCGGAAAAGGATTATTTACGGTGTTATGTTAAAGAGATTGTAAGGTCCTGGGGGACGCTGCTTATGCGGGAACTGTGGATTTGCGATTCCAAAAGCTCCAGGGGATGAAGTCCAACCCTGCGTAGCGTCCGGCATCGGCAAAGGCCACGACGAAACAGCCTAGCATCTCGATGGCTTGGTAGTAGGTCGGACTAGTACCCGGAAAACCCGGGAATTGGCTAACAACTACCGAGGCCAAGAACAGACCAGCGGCCAAACCGGCCAGCGGGGTTAGCAGTCCTAGCAGCAGCAGAATACCGACCGACATGTCGAAAATCGGGATGATTTTATCGACCAGCTTGACCGAGATGGGTCCTTGACCCTCGAATTTGAATTCGACCCTTTTGCGGATCGGTTTTCCTTGGGAATCTTTCGTCGGGGGTTTCTCAGGCTTCGGGTTGGCCTGCTCGTCCGTAGCGATCGCATTGAGCTTGTTGACCATCTCGGGAATGGTGTTGTCGATCTCGGCCAAAATCGGACGTCCCAGGGCCCGCCATTTCCCTTCGATATCGTCCTGTTGCTTTCGGAGCGATTCGATTTTGGTACGGGAAGGTTCGCTTTGCAGTTTGGCGATGCGCTCGAAACCGTTTTTGTATTCCTCGATCTGAGGCTTCCACGTGTCATACGACTCTTTTCGCTTGGCCTTCGAATCGGCAAGAATCGTGTCGACTTCCTTGCACTGATCCTCGTTCAGAGCAAACTCCCGTTTGATCTGCTCTCCATAAGCTTCGCAAGCATCCGACATCGACTTCGCATCGATTCGAATCGCTCCGTCATGGTCCGGGATCATCGACTGGAACTGCTTGGCAAATGGCCCTTTGGCGGCCGAAAGAAAAGGGGTCGATGAAAAACCCTCTTTGACCTTCACGGCGCCTTCTTGAAAAAAGTGCCATCCTATGACCAATCGCAAAAGAACCAGGAACAGGATCGCTGGAAAGGTCAACTTGGCTTTTTTAAAGAGCATGGATCAAGTCCGGATAGTTCGGCAGGTGGGAGATGCAGGTGGGTGTCTGTGGATCTGGTCGTATAGTATGTTACAAAAACTGCCATAAGCCAAGACTCTAGGTTGGCTAAGCCGGACATTAGTTCAACTGTTTTCTTCGATTGCGTGAATGATTTCGCCGGGGGAGATCTCTTGTCGGTAGTAGATGACCTGGTGGTTTTTAGAAAAAGCGTGTTTCTTCCATTGCGCCTTTAACGTCTGGGGGATCGCCAGGAGCAAGGGGGTGTCGGCAAAGGTATTGAGGACCTCGGATTTGTGCCGGATGTACTCAGGGGTCCAAAACCCCACAATTTCAAGCAATATCCTGGTGCCCGATGGGCTAACGACGGTAAAGTCGGGGAAGAAGACCCGTTGGCCTCGGACCAGGATGTCCCCTTCGCGGAGCAATTGCCAGCTCTCGAGCCCGGACTCTCGGGCGTGGAGGACTTGCATCAGTTCCCAGTTTTCGATCAGGTTCGTCTCGATCTGCGAATCGGCAAGTTCGGGAGGCTCTACCGAGGATTGGAGTCCGCAGCGGTCATCGAGTTTGAGGGTCCAACGCTGTTTGCGTCCCCAAGGGGTATCGATGAATTTGGCGAACCCTTTTGGGATGATCGTAGCGACCAGGGACCAGCCGGTGCAGGAGAGGAGTCCTGGCAGGAGTTTTGCCATTTGCACTCCGTAGCGGTGGGTTCCCCGGAGGACCGAGGCGGGTCCATCGAGGGTGATTCGATACCCGCCGGATATCGACTCGATGCGGTGCATTAAGTTTGCGAGTTTGGCATAGCGAAGGATCGCTTTCCAATCTCCCGTCGCATCGATGATCATCTGTCTTGCGCCCAGCAAGGCGGCTTGGGTCTGTGCGACGTTGTAGCGGGCAAGGAGTTCGTTGGTGTCTGAGGGATATGGGAATTCGACCAAGCGGTGGTGGTCGATGATGTCCGAGAAGAGCTGTTGCTCGAGTTGTGGCCAGGTCATTTTTTCAAGGGCGGCGATCTGTTCTTTGACTTCGGCTTGGGAATGGTCGAGGATCGATTCGAGATTGTTCACCAGCGGATGAAGCGTTGCGGCTTGGCGAAACACTCGCTTGCGGAGCTCTGCGGTCTGCTTGGGTTTTCCAGCATCGAAATTCGAGGCGTCATCGAGCAGTTTGCAAAACGCGCCGACTCTACGTATCGGGCAAGCTACATCGGCTTCGAGGATCCTTTGGATTTGGCCATGGAGGTTTTTTCTCGTCGTGCCTACCCCTTGGCGGTAGACCTCGCACATCTGCTTGGCCAAATCGATGTATTGGGCATGCTCGTTGCGGTTCAACCGATCAGGAAGGATCTGGCCGTCGACGTAGCTTGCGATGGCTAGTTCCTTGGTAAGCATCGTTGCGCCTTCTGTTGCGGGACTTCTGGACTTCTTTGGTTTCGGCCGTGACGACCTCGTAGAGAACAGCGCGAGCATTCCCGCGTTTTCGCAGGATCCGACCGAGCCGCTGCTTGGATTGCCTAGTCGAGCTTTTGCCTCCGAGGACCACAGCGATTTTGACTTCGGGCAGGTCGACCCCTTCATCGAGTACTTGGTTGGCTACCAAGGCTGGATAGACTCCGTCGCGAAGCCCTTCGAGATAGTCGAGTCTCTCGGCTTTTCCGCAATGGCTCAGCAAACAAGGGATAAGAAATCGCAGCGATATTTTGCGAGCCATGGCGTTCGTACCGGTGAAGATGATCATCGGCTCGCCCAAATGAAGCCGAAACAGATCTTCGAGCACCTCGAGCTTTTCGTCGGCCCGATCCTCAATGGATTCCTTCTCTCGATACAATCGCATGATGCGGGAAGCTTCGCTCCCTTTGGCCGCCTCATTGCACAGGTCTTTCCATTCAAACAGGGGGTCTTGCTCCCTGCGTTCGTGGACGTAACTTGCAATCAGACCTGAGATCTCTTTGTACCGTACGCGCTCGCTCGGACCGAGTGCGACTGCGATGCGAACTACATCGTAGTCGGCCAGCGTACTTCCTTTGACCTGCTGCAACCCCAGCTCGTAGCAGACCGGCCCGATAAGCACCTCGAGTTCCCTAGGATCGGCGTTGAGCGTTGCGGTCAGTCCCAAGCGTCGTGGGGCAGTCGAGCAACGGGCCGCATCGGCCCGAATCGGTCCGGTCAAATGGTGGCACTCGTCAAAGACGAGCAAACCGAATCGCGATCCGAGTTCTGTGGCATGGATGCAGGCGCTGGCGTAGGTCGTGACGGTCAGTGGCCGGATGGTGTTGCGTTGATCCCCGAGTATCCCTGCATCGATCCCGAGCCCTCGCAGGATGCGACGATGCCACTGGTACATCAGGTCCCTGACCGGAGCGACGACCAGCGTTGGGATTCCGCTCTGCGCGATGATCGCAAGGGCCACTTCGGTCTTACCCGTCCCGGTAGGCATGACGATGATGCCTCGCTTGGATCGGCCCCAAGCCTCGATGGCTTGCTGCTGCTCGGGGCGTAAAGGGGGCAGTTTCGGTTCGGTTGCAAACGTCAGCAACCCGCTTGGATCCCCTTGATCGACTTTCGGGACTTCATCGAGAATCCCTGTATCGAAGGACGCAAGTCCTTGGCGGATTTGTCCGTAATGAATCGCATCGCACCGCCATTTGAGCACGCGGTGGTCCCACATCCAGACCTTGGGGCCAAACCAAGCCTCAAGCTGATCCTTGGTGCCACGCTCGAGCAGCAAGGTTCCCGAATCAAAAACCAATCGGTTCGAACTCGATGCGTCGGTCAACTGCTTCGAACTCCTCTGGCGAACTCTTGAGTCAGAACTTTTGTGTCGAGCTTCTGTATCGATCCACTGTATCCGGGGGGCAAAATCCAGCGGGTATTTCATCGGGGAATTGTTGCTTATCGACACGCTCACGGCTACGGCAGGCGTTTCTTCTGAGGTATTATAGTAGACGTCACAAGGAGCGTGATTTCGAGGCAGAACGGTCGCCTTGAAACGACCGCTAGCATTTGTTTGTCGACGATGGGAAAAACTGCGATGGCCACCTCTGCCGATCGGGACACAATCCTGGATCTAACCCAAAAGCTACTTGTTTCGATCACCCGTGGAGATTGGGACACCTACAAGGAAATCTGTTGCCCTAGTTTGACATGCTTTGAACCCGAGGCGATGGGGAATCTTGTCGACGGATTGGATTTTCACCAATACTATTTCAATTTGCCAAGCGGATCGACGCCCGTTCAATCGACCATCGTCGCTCCCCATATCCGGGTCATGGGGGATACGGCCGTGATCGCCTATGTTCGTCTGACCCAGAAGATCGCCGATGGAAAACCGACGACGGTGGCCATGGAGGAAACCCGTGTATGGCAAAAACAGATGGGCAAATGGAAGCATGTCCATTTCCACCGCAGTCCGACTCGCTAGTTGTCGATCGACCGAACATCTCCAAAGGACCACCGAATGCATCCCGCAGGTTTTCTTCGGATCAGCACCCTCTCGACGTCCACAGCCGTTGCCAACCCAGAAGGCAACGCATCGGCGATCGAGCAAGCTTTGGTTTCCTTTCAGTCGTCGGACATCGTCCTGCTGCCCGAATTGTGCATCAGCGGATACACCTGCGGTGAGCTGTTCCTTCAAGATCGTTTGCTCGATTCTTGCCGTAGCGCACTGGTTCAATTGGCACGGTACGTCGACCAACAACTCGTTGTCGTCGGTCTGCCGCTTGCAGTCCGAGGCCGACTTTACAACGTCGCAGCGGTGCTCTCGGGCGGATCGGTCTTAGGCCTAGTCCCCAAAACCCACTTGCCCAACTACAGCGAATTTTACGAAGCACGCTGGTTTCATTCGGGGGCCGATGCGGACTTCGATACCGTGCGAATCGACGGAATCGGCCAAGTCCCCTTTGGAACCGATTTGCTCTTCGAGTGCGGCAAGGCCACCCTTGGGATCGAGATTTGCGAAGATCTTTGGGTCCCTATCCCTCCGAGCAGCCAGCAGGCGATCGCTGGGGCAAACGTCCTTCTGAACCTTTCGGCAAGCAACGAGACGATCGGGAAAGCCAACTACCGCAAGCAACTCGTCGCGATGCAATCGGGCAAGTGCATTGCGGCTTACGCCTACGCTAGCGCTGGTCCCTCCGAGAGCACCACCGATTTGGTCTTCGGTGCCCATTGCCTGATCGCTGAGAACGGTGCGATCTTGGCGGAGTCCCAGCGGATCGGCACAGGGTTGGAGATCCATGCCCACCCCTCCGAGAGCCCAGTGGTGAGTTTTGCAACGGCCGATATCGACTTGGGGAAACTCGATCGCGACCGTCGAGCGTTTCAAACCATGCATCAAACAGCCGATCGCAAGTCGGCTGAGTTCCGGCGCGTTGCCTTCGAGCTGCAACTCACACCTGGTTCCTTGTGCCGAAGAATCGATCCGCACCCGTTCGTTCCAGCTTCCAAGGACCAGTTGCACGAGCGATGCGCGGAGATCTTTGAAATCCAATGCGCAGCCCTAGCCAAAAGGGTGGGACTCTTACCGGCGAACGCACCCCTTAGCATCGGTGTCTCCGGGGGCCTCGACAGCACCTTGGCTCTTTTGGTAGCTGTCGAAACGTGCAGGAAGATGGGCTGGCCGACGACCCGAATCGTCGGCATGACCATGCCTGGATTCGGAACGACCAAGCAGTCGAAATCCAATGCGATCGAACTGATGAAGCATCTCGAGGTCACATCGCAGACGATCGATATTCGAGACAACTGCTTCGAAACCTTCCGAAGTCTTCAACATGCTCCCTTCGGCGTTTCCCTTGAGGGGCTAAACTCGCAGAGCCTCCAGAGCCGCTTGGAAAAGCTACCCGAGAACCAGCGCAACGATCTGGTGTTCGAAAACGTACAGGCTCGAATGCGGACCATGCTCCTGATGAATCGAGGATTCGTGCTTGGGACTGGCGATATGTCCGAACAAGCTCTCGGCTGGAGCACTTACAACGCCGACCACATGTCGATGTACAACGTCAACGGTTCGATCCCCAAAACGCTCGTGAAATTTCTGATTCGCTACGTGGCGGAGTATCTCGTTAAAGATGCCGTCGGCAAGATTCTCATCGACATCGTTCAAACCCCGATCACCCCGGAATTGCTGCCGTTGAGCTCCGATCAAAACGTGCTTCAATCGACCGAAGATACCATCGGGCCCTACGAACTGCACGATTTCTTCCTGTTTCATCTGGTCCGCGGCGGGGCTACTCCCTCGAAAATCCTCCTTTTGGCCGAGCATGCCGTATTCGATCGCGAATATTCGTCAGACCAAATCCGCAGCACATTAAAAGTTTTCCTCAAGCGATTTTTCGCTTCGCAATACAAACGCTCATGCGTTCCAGATGGCCCTAAAGTCGGAAGCGTTTCGCTGTCTCCACGAGGCGATTGGCGAATGCCTAGCGACGCCGATGTCGCCACTTGGATCGCCGAACTCTAATCGATGCAATCGCTCCAATCTTTCTTGGAAACCCTATCATGAACCAGCCGAACGATGTTGCCTCCGAGGTCCTTGAATTCGTCAGTCGATGCAAAACCGTTATCCTCTCGACCGTCTCAGGGAACGGGGAACCCAACGCGAGCTACGCTCCATTTGTCCAAGAGGCTGGCGCAATCTACGTTCTGGTCAGCGGGTTGGCCAAGCACACCTCGAATCTGCTCTCGACGGGCCAATGCCACGCGATGTTCATCGCCGACGAAAAAGATTCGGTCAACGTTTTTGCACGCAAACGGGTCAGTTACACTTGCGAGGTCCAAGTCATTCCCCGGGATACCCCCCTGGCTCCGATCGTCTTTGGCAAAATGCGAGACCAATTCGGACCGACCATCGAGACGTTGATCGGACTCTCTGATTTTCGACTCGTCCAATTGCTCCCTGGTCAAGGGGTCTGGGTTCGGGGCTTTGCCCAAGCCATCCCCATTCATGGTCTCTTGAGTTGAACCAAGCCAGGCCCCAAGTTCGTCAAATCACAGGGAGCTTAAAAAAGCATCGGCAGTTCGCTGATGGACTTGGAGCTTCTCTCCCATCCGATCGACCTGGCTGACCATGACCTTCATCCGCGGATTGCGCTCGAAAAAATCCCGATGCTTGGAAACAAACCGCCAGTACAATCCATCCCACACGGACGTCCAGTCCCCCTTTTTGTAGTCGCTCATCTTGAGTACATAACTCGATCCACTGATGTAAGGTTTGGTGGTGATCAGCCCGCCGTCTGCATGCTGACTCATCCCATAGACGTTGGGAACCATCACCCAATCGTACGCGTCGACAAACATCTCCATAAACCAGCGGTAGATCGCATCGGGATGGAACTCGCACAGCAGCATGAAATTCCCCAAAATCATCAGTCGCTCGATATGATGACAATATCCATACCGTAGCACCCTATGGATCGTCTGATCGACCGGTACAATCCCGGTCGTCCCATCGTAGAAAGAACTGGGCAATTGGCGATCATGCCCCCAGTAATTTCGAGTCCGCTGTTGGGTCCCCAGTTTGCGATACACCAATCGCATGTACTCGCGCCATCCGATCACCTGCCTGACAAAACCCTCGAGCGAGTTCATCGGCACGGCACTTGAGCCCCGCTTTGGTCTTAACCCAGACTCCAGAACCGCTTCGACCAGATGGCCCGGCGACAAGAGCCCGACATTGAGCATCGGTGTTAGGACCGAATGGTACAAGAAGGTATGCTCCCGACTGATCGAATCCTCGTAGTCTCCAAAGTTGGACAACCGTTCAAACAGAAAGCGTTTCAAGTGCGCCTCGGAGCCCTCGACGCTGGTCGGATACCACAAAGATTCTTTGTCCCCCAAGGCGTCTTTGAAATTCTTATCGACGTACTTTCTGGCCTCGAGGGCATAAGCGTCCTCGCTGGCAAGCTCACACTCTGGGGGCTGGTGACCGGCCGGTAAACGCTTGCGATTCTCGGTATCGAAACTCCATTTCCCATCGAGGGGCTTTTGATCACCATCCAAGAGTACATCCAGACGTTTGCGTTGCTCGATGTAGAAATTCGTAAAGAAAAGCTTTTTCTTGTTGGCGACAAAACTTTCGATAGCATCCAAAGGGGTCAAAAAATGAGGATCTGCAACCATCTCGAAATCGATCCGATGTAGCTTGCACGCTGCTCTGAGCCTGACGAGCAAATTGTGGTCTTCGGGGTCGATCGCTCGGAGTCTATCGACTCCATCGTCCGAGAGCCGTTTGCCGATGTCGGCCGAATGATCGATCGCCGTGGCATCGATGTACACGACTGCCTTACCAAGTTTCTTCAGCCCGTCGGCATAGCGCTTCATCGAAGCCCTATGGAGCAAGAGCTTCTGCCGACAGAATCGGTACTGCCGAAACAAGAGCGGATCCTCAATTATGTAGACATGCTCGATGGGACCCATCCATTTCGGATCGGGAAACAACTGATGAGGGTAGACAATCACCGCTTCGAGGGGTTTGCGCGTCGACGTCTTGGCTTTCACGATGATTTGGCTTTCACGATGACTTGTTTTCGAGCCCTAGGACCTCCGGGAGTTCCGCATAGCGCTGCAGGTAACCTTTGACGGAGAATTTCGATCGGGTCGATTCGCTGGTCATGTATCGGATCTTGCCGAAGACCTCGCGCTCGGGCCCCCAGGCCCGATCGTAGCGCCCCAAAACCCAAAAGATCCCGCTATAAGAATTCGGATCCCGACCATCCAAAGCGTATTTGTTGTTCAAGTGGATCATGATGTTGAGAGCCTCCCGAGGAGATTGACTCCAATGAAGGATTTTCTTGCCCCAGAGCATCCGAAGGTAATTGTGGATACGTCCCTCACCGACCAGTTGCCGCTGAGCGGCATTCCAGAGCGCATCGTGCGTTTGAGCCGCTTCGAACTCCTCGGGCGTATAGAGGTAGGGACGCCGGTCGGCAGCATGCTCTTCGAGGGTTTTTTGAGCCCAGTCTGGAAGCGACTCGTATCGGTCATAATTGGATTCGCGCCAACACATGTTCAAGCCGATCTCACGCCATGTCATCAATTGGTCCATGAACGCCTCGGCGCTTTGTCCCATGTTCCAAAATCCGTTCATCTTTCCGTTAGGCTTCGAAATTTTTTCAAAAGTCCATCCCTTCTGGCTCGATGCAATCGCATCAAATACCTCGTGGGCGCTGACGTGCCCGAAGTGTAGATGCGCCGAAAGACTGCTCGAACCGTATTGATCCGGTTCGTTGCGGGCTTGGTCGTAATCGGTAAGCTTGCTCTCGGCGAATACCTTCAGCAGTCTAAGCCCCTCGGTCCGCCCTCCCCTCGCGTCGGTCGGTCGAACGCTATGGTCAATATCCAACTTGCTCAAATCGTATCGCTCGAGATCCTTGCCATCGACAAACTTCCAACGCTTGGATACTTCCTCCGGGAGAGCCTTGAGCCTCGCAAGTTCGACATGGCGAAAGGGATCGGCATGCGGAAAAACCGGAGTCTCGCGATAGATCTCCTTTTGCATGTAACGACGGTAGGAATGGGCGACGGTAAAAGTCCGATCGGTATTGCGCATCGGGAGAATCCCATTGCTGTCGACCAATTCGACCGCACAGGGCCAGCTTTTGACAATCGATCCATATAGCGTCGGGTGGAAGAAACACGGAAAGTCATCGGTGACCGTCGCGCAAGCATATTTGGCCAACGTTTCGGCGAGCCCACTGCCATCCCCCGAATTCGGCTCGACGTAGCTCACGTACGTTACAGGCAGGTTTTCCGCAGCTTTCCGATTGTCGAGCATCCCATCGAGCACGAACCGATGAAACCGATCGCTTGCCCATCGATACCCGATACGCAGTCCCTCGAAAACCACAAGGGGTTTGTTCAAGGTGACCGCCAATTCGACCGCACGATCAAGGGCGAAATTCGACGCGAGCCTTCGGTAGGCCGTCATCCAGTACAACACATACTGACCGTCGGTGCGAAGGTCGCGTTGGGTCGCGGATCGAACGCGGATCGACGGTGTGTTGAGGGTAGTCATCTAGGCACGCACCCAGTCGTTTTCGATTCGAGAAGCAGAGGATTTCACGCAACGTTGCATCCTTTGCATTCTACCCAACAGGCAACTGGGATGCAGGATTTAGGCTGCAGGGTGTTGGCTGGAGGCTTCGTCTATCCCTGGGGCTCGGTCATCGAGAACGGATCGAGGGCTTTGGCAAGCAGCTCGGGGTCCAGAATGTTCTGCTCGATGCACAACTCGCGGATGGTCTTGCCTGAAGCGAACGCTTCCTTGGTCAGCTTGGCGGCCTTTTCGTACCCGATGTAGGGGTTTAAGCTCGTGACCATCGACAAGCTCTGCTCGACACTTGCCTCGCAAGCAGCTTGGTTGGCTTCCAATCCGTCCATACAAAACTCGATGAACGCGCTCGTGCCATTCGATAGCAATTGAATGCTCTCGAGGATTGCATGTCCCATCACCGGCATCATGATGTTAAGTTGGAAATTCCCGCCCGTTGCGCCCGAGAGGGTCATGGTCGCATCATTGCCAATGACCCGAGCGGTCAACTGCATGAGACTCTCGCACATGACCGGATTGACCTTTCCTGGCATGATCGAGGAACCTGGTTGCCGGTCTGGCAGGATGACCTCAAAGAATCCGCAGCGAGGTCCCGAGCCTAGCCATCGGATGTTGTTGGCGATGTTGAACAAGGTCATTGCGATCGTCTTGATCTGACCGTGGGACTCGACTAGCCCATCGCGCTGAGCGTTCGCTTCGAAGTGATCGACGGCCTCGACAAACGGGATCGAGGTCTGCTTGGCCAACGCTTGGCTGACCCGATTGCCGAATTCCGGATGGGTATTGATTCCGCTCCCGACGGCCGTGCCACCGACGGGCAATTCATAGACGGCCTTGGCCGCTTGCTTGGCTCGCTCGATCGACAATGCGATCTGCCTTGCGAATCCTCCGAATTCCTGCCCGAGTCGCAATGGGGTCGCGTCCATAAGGTGGGTGCGTCCAATCTTGATGATCTTGTCCCAAGCCTTTGCTTTTTCCGCAAACGCAGCATGAAGTCGCTCGAGTTGCGGAATCAGTCGCGTATGGATTTCATAAGCGGCTGCGACGTGGATGGCCGTCGGGAACGTGTCGTTGGTGCTCTGGCCCATATTCACATGGTCGTTCGGATGGATCGGCTTGATCTTGTCGAGCCGGTCGCCTCCGAGGATCTCGATCGCGCGATTCGAGATCACTTCGTTGATGTTCATGTTGCTCGACGTCCCTGAACCAGTCTGGAAGACATCGACGGGAAACTGATCGTCCATCTTGCCGTCGATAATTTCCTGACAAGCCGCACACAGGGCTTGGACCTGTTGCTCATTGAGCGGATTCTTGCCCGTCTTTGTCAGCTTGCCCAAATCGTGATTGACCACAGCACAAGCGAGCTTGACACGCCCCATGGCCCGGATCAGAGCGACGGGTAGGTTCCAGCCAGAAATGGGGAAATTTTCCACCGCACGCTGCGTCTGTGCGCTGTAATAAGCCCTAGCAGGGACAAGGACTTCACCCATCGAATCGACTTCGGTTCGGAACTCTGACATGGCTTCAAATCCTAACTGGCTTAAGGTGTCTGGTGTGCGTGGAAAAACATGTCCTATCAGGGCCTCTATGCCCCCTGCCCTCTTTTTATAGCAACCTGGCAAAATCTGACCATTCGTATTAGGAATTCCCGGATTTTCACAAGCTTGGCACTACCCCAATTCGAGTCATCCCACTAGGATTCCAATTCATGTGAAACACTTTTGTGTGAAACGCTTGGAAAGCCCATGGTTCTTAGGCTTCTATTTCAGTAGGCCATCGATGGTAGCCCCATCGGCACGAGCCCCACTTTCCGACGTTTGCTTCAGGGGACTCCCTCCCCTCAAGCGGGCCATATTGCTGGCCCTAAAACTGGAAAGTGATTGATTTTAACGGCTCGACTCTCCGCCTCGTTGCGTCCAAATCGGACTCCTCCGATCCTGGGCCTTCGTCGCGCATTCTCCCATCTGAAAGACCTTCATGAAGAAGCCTCCGCAAAACGCCTCGAACTCGTCGAACAACAACCAAGAGATTCAGGAAAAACCCAACTCCCAAGACCATGCCATGGCTGCAGCAATCCTCGCCGATCTGCCCTACGTTGTGAGCAATCCACCCAAGATCAAGAAACGGGACAAGTTCCAATCCAAGCCCTTGGATCCAGCCGCTAACGCCCAACTGGCTGCCGCCGCCTCCGCATCTGAGACCCTCAAGCCGATCACCCACACCTCGCCGGTAGCTCCTGCGCCAGTTGCCCAAGTGCCAGTCGCCCAAGTGCCAGTCGCCCAAGTGCCAGTCGCCCAAGTGCCAGTTGCTCAAGTGCCAGTTGCTCAAGTGCCAGTTGCTCAGGTGCCAGTCGCTC
>Ga0208085_1000115_pt1 | contig 29380 bp, 26 predicted proteins | sample LakMenEpi21Jun10_FD_150721 | JGI IMG/M metagenome (GOLD analysis project Ga0208085, IMG submission 150721) | Freshwater microbial communities from Lake Mendota, WI - 21JUN2010 deep hole epilimnion (SPAdes) | ecosystem: Environmental > Aquatic > Freshwater > Lentic | place: Lake Mendota, Madison...
CGAGGTTGCCCACCTCGTCGATCAGGGCGTTGAGGTCCTCGGCGGCCTGGGACTGTGGTTGGCCGGCGTTGACCGGTCGCGGGTGGTTTGCGTCACCGGGACCAAGGGCAAGAGCACCACCGTGGCGGTCATGGCCCACCTGGCCAACGGTCTGGGGGTGCGGGCGGTGGCGTGCGGAAACCTCGGTCTCGTCCCGTGGTCCCCCGACGCCCCACAGGATGTCGACCTGTGGGTGGTGGAGGCCTCGAGCTACCAGGTGACCGACTTCGAGGTGGCGCCGCCGGTGGTGGCGGTGACGTCGCTGTCCCCCGACCACCTCCCCTGGCACGGGGATCTCCCCACCTACTACCGCGACAAACTCTCGTTGTGCACCCTCCCCGGGGTGCGGGTGTGCGTGGCGTCAGCCACCAGTCCCGAGGTGGTCGCCCACGCCGACGACCTCGGCCCCAACGTGCGGTGGGTGGACGAACACACCTGGCCGGGACCGTGGGCCGAGGCCCTGGGGTTGCGTGGCGTCCACAACACCGTCAACGCCGCCATCGCCCGCACCTGCCTCAATGAGCTCGGCGTGGTCGGGGCCGACGACGACGCCCGTGTGGCCGAGGCCGCCGGGGGTTTCGCCGGTCTCGAATCACGACTAGAGACCGTGGCGTGGCACGACGGTGTGGAGTTCGTCGACGACGGGTTGTCGACCAACGTCCTCCCGACACTCGCCGCCATCGACACGTTCGCCGGACGGCGACTGGCGGTGATCGTCGGCGGCGCCGACCGTGACGTCGATCTCACACCGTTGGCGGTGGCGCTCGCCGCACGCCCCGAACCGACCCTGGTGCTGACCGCCTACACCACCGGCCCCGCAATCGAGTCAGCCCTGCGGGACGAGATCGCTCAGCGTTCAGGCACCACCGACCCGTCGACCACCGAAGTCCGGGCGTGCGACGACCTCGACGAAGCCGTCACGGTGGGAGCCGATTGGGCCCGACCCGACGGCGTCGTCCTGCTGTCCCCCGCGGCGGCGAGTTTCGACGCCTTCACCGACTACCGACACCGCAGCGCAACGTTCCGCCGCGCCATCAGCGCACTCGCCTGACCTTTCGGGTCCGGCCCCGACGCCACGACGCAAGCCATCAGTTGCGAACGCGGCACACCACTGACGGTGGGGCGTCACCGCAGTCGAGCACACCGGCGAACTGGTTCGACCCGTCGAGTTCGTCGATGAGGAACGCCGCTGCGTACGAACGGGTGATGCGCTGCACCTCGAGGTAGTCGAGCACTTCGGCGCCACAGGCCTGACCTGATTGCCGTTCGAGTTCGGCACCAATGGCCTCGGGGACATCGGGTCGTTCACCCACGGCCACACGCAACTGACACAGGTCGGTGAACGAGTTGTGTGCTGCATCGGTGATGTCCACCCGAATGAGCGGACGGCTCCCGGCCGCCGACCACACCGCCTCGGTGTGCGGATCGATCGGGGTGGTGGTGTCGAGCGTGCCGCTGATGACCATGAGGGGCACCGTGATCGAACCGAGCTGATCCTCGTTGAGCAGCGTGGTGTAAGGCGCCAGTGCCACCAGTGCCTTCACCCGCTCGTCGGGTGGCAGGTCACCGTCGGGCCCGGGCGCACCACCGGCGATGGCCAGCGTCGTGTACCCGCCGAAGGAGTGTCCGGTGACCCCGATGCGATCGGCGTCGACCCGGCCCGACAACGGGTCGCTGGAGTCGTTGGACAGAGCCAGCACGGCGTCGATGGTGGCGGTGACGTCACCGGGTCGGACCTGGGCGACCTGGGCCTGGGGAAGGGACTGACCGGTGAACTCGTCGAGCGCGGTATTGCCCGTGTGGTCGACCGCTGCCACCACGAACCCCTTGGAGGCGAGGAACTCGGTGAGGAACGTCGAGACCCAACGGAACCCGCCGTTGCCGTGGGAGTAGACGACGAACGGGAACGGTCCGGGAGCGGGGGGTGCGTCGTCCCACGAAACCTCAGAGGTGTACCCGAGGCCCGGGATGAACTCGTAGTCGTGGCGGGCGAGTCCGGCGGTTGCGTCGGCCTCGACGGGATACCACACGTCGATGGGCAGTCGTCGTGAAGGGTCGTTGGGGTCGGTCGCCTCGATGGTGCGCACCCCGACCTCGAACGGGCCGGGTTCACCGGCCTGCACCAGGTTCCCCGCCGCGGTGGCCGGGTCCCCGGTGGTGCTCGACGCCGACTGCTCGTCGGTTGATCCGCAGGCGGCGACTCCGACGGCGAGCACCGCGACGACGGCGAGAGCAACCGTGCGCTTCCACCGCGTGGGTCGTGGGGCGGACGGGCGAATGTGGGTGGTGGGCATGGTGCTCCTCAACGGTTTCGTCGAACGGATGGATCAGCGGGACGGGTCCGCGGTGGCGGTCTGGCTGAAGTCGGCCTCGATCACAGTCCCCACCTCGACGGGGCGCCCCTCGGTGTCGGTCTCGGTGGCGCGCTCGCCGTCACGGGTGACTTCGGCGATGGCTGCGAGGTGGAAGGCGGCACCGACGAGCGTGGCGGTGTGCCACACCTCGTGGTATCCGAACACCTCGGGGAACGGGTTGGGTTTGCGGGCGGCGAACAGGGCAGCACCGACGGTGTAGGCCACCCCGCCGGCGGTGAGCAACGCCCCGGCGCGCACCCCGTGTCGGCGCACCACGAGGGGGAGCAACACGATCCCGCTCCAGCCGAGTCCGAGGTAGGCCACCGCACCGTAGGACGTGCCGTGGTTGCGGTCGTAGAGGCGTCCGAACGCGCCGACGGCCGCTCCGGCCCACAGGCTGGCGATGGCCGGTTTGACCACCGGTGGCGGCAGGACGGCGGCGGCGACGGGGGTGGCGCTCCCTGCGATGGCGGCGAAAATCATCATGTGGTCGGCAGGCTGGGACCACCGGTGCTGGGCCTCGGTGCGGGTGAGCCGGTGATATCCCGCCGAAGTGGCCAACATGGCACACAGCCCCGCCCCGTACACCGCCACCGCACTGCGGTGACGTTCCCGTCGGATGGCGAGGGCGGTCGTGGCGGCGAGCGCCACCGGCAGGGCGGTGGCGTGCAGCCAGCCTCGCAGGCGCGGTCGCGCCGCCCATGCCCGCTCCCACTCGCTCGGCACCGGGGTCGCCGCCACACCCACCCCGAGGCGACCGCGGGCGGTGCGCATGGCGCGCGCCGCGAGACTGCGACCCTGATCCGCCACTGTGACTCCACCGGATGCTCCCACGATGCCCAGACGCTACCGCCACGGCCACACGTGCGGCGGTAGGGTTGCGCCATGGGTCAGGGCTACCCCACCCCACCGGGCTGGTACCCCGACGTCACCGCCGTCGGTACCGAGCGGTGGTGGGACGGCTACCAGTGGACGAGTCACCGCCGCCCCGCACAGCCCGTGGCCGTCGCCCCGCCCGAGGGAATCACCAGACCCAAGGATTACCTGGTGTGGACGATCCTCGCCACCATCGGGTGCTGCCTGCCCATCGGCGCCGTCGGCATCTACTTCTCGGTGCAGGTCGGCACGAAATGGGATCGAGGCGACATCGCCGGTGCACAGGAGAGTTCGCGAACGGCTCGTACCCTGGCCATCGTCTCTGCGGCCACCGGCATCGTGATACTCGTCGCCTACCTCGTGTTCGTGGTGGCGGTGCTGGGGACGTCGTCAATGAAGCCCGACGTCCCCTCAGGCACCTACTGACCCCGGACCGTCCCAGCGGTTCAGCCGACCGGACGGCAGGTGCCGGGGATCAGTTGTAGACCTGGTAGATCTCGCAGGTGAAGTTCGTTGCCGTCGGCTCGTCGAAGGTGATCACGTCCCAGTCCGAACGTTCGCCGGGCTGCAACGTGGTGGTCGAGTCCGAGGAGAAGGTCTCTCCCCCCAACCCGTCGGTCGGGGAGATGCGGACCTCGACAGAGAACGACTTCGGCGATGACGACTCGTTGGTGATGGTGCCGAGTGCCTCCACATCGCCGAACGAGTCCACCTGACACTGGGTCACCTCGACGGTGTAGTCGTTGGGTGACGCCTCGTTGCCGAAGGTGATACTTCCGTTGTCGGGCAGGGTGGAAAGCGACTGGTCGATCTCATCGACCGCACGGTTCAGGACGAACAGGAAGAGGGCGGTTCCGATGGCGCCGAGGACCACGATGACCACGGCGATGATGATGGCGGCCTTCACGCAGCCCGAGTTGTCCGACGACGACCCCGGTGGCGGGGGCGGCTGGATGCCGCTCGGAGGAGGCTGGGGTGGCGGGAACGAACCCGGTGGCGGTGCAGCGACCGGGGGCTGAGGCGCGGCTGGCGGCGGCGGAGGGCTGGCCGGCGGCGGAGGTGGAGTCGGAGGAGGGGGTGGAGGTGGCGGTGGAGGTGGCGGTGGAGGTGGCGGTGGTGCGCCTCCTTCGGGACCGGTGGGTCCGCCGGGACCGCTCGTGGATTCGCTCATGATGCGACCTCCTACCAGAGAGCATTAGCCGGGGAATCTCGGTGAACTCCCTCGGTCACAGTGTGCCAGCGGGCACGCCGGATCACTCGCAAGACCTCCATTCCCCTCTGGTAGCGGGGCCGATACCCTCAGCACATGGCTGATTTCCCCTCAAACCCTCCGGTTGGCGAACCACCTGCAGCCTCCGGGGCGTCGGCGCCTGCCGGCTGGTACCCCGATGGCAGCGGCGGGACACGCTGGTGGGACGGCCAGGCGTGGGGAGCGCCCGCACCGGTGCCGAACCCACCCGCTGACGGTGCGGTGAGCGACCCCAAGACGCTGGCCATGCTCTGTCACCTGTTGGCCATCTTCTTCGGTTTTCTGGGCCCGCTCGTCATGTACCTCGTCTACGGGGACAAGGACCCCTTCGTCCGGCACCACGCTGCCGAGTCACTCAACTTCCAGATCATGCTCACCATCGGGTACGTGATCAGTTTCATCCTGATGTTCGTCCTCGTCGGGTTTCTTCTGCTCCCGATCCTCATCATCGGCGGACTGGTACTCGAGATCATCGGGTGTCTGCGGGCCGGATCCGGGGAGTGGTGGCGGTACCCGATCAACCTGCGTCTGGTGCCGGGCGCTCAGGGCTGATCCCCAGTCGACGGATCACCGCCGCCCCGAGCGACGGCATCCCCGAAGCCCACAACGCCGCCGCCCGCAACTCGCCGGGGGCGACCCAGATCTCAGTCGGGCCGTCCTCGATGCCGCGCACCACCGCTGCGGCAACATCGGCAGGCGCCTTGGTGCGCACCACCCGCGGCAGCTCAACTCCGGAGTCGGCGAACATCCCGGCGTCACGAATGAATCCCGGAGCGATGTGGGTGACCTGCACGGAGGTGCCGTGGAGGTCCTGGGCCAGCGAGAGCGCGAAGCCTCGCAGACCGAACTTGGTGGCGTTGTAGAGCTCGAGACCGGCCGAAGCGGTCACCCCCGCCACCGACCCGACCAATACGATCGCCCCGGGGGTACCGGCGGCGACGTGGTGACGGGCGAATGCCACCGAGAGGTGCACCGGTGCCCGGAGATTCGTGTCGATCACGGCATCCATCCACGCCGGCTCCAACTCGGCCAATGCCCCCTCACCGGGGTGTCCGGCGTTGAGGACCATGGCGTCGAACCCGCCGGCCTGCGCAACGAGGTCGGTCACCTGTGCGGCATCGCACAGGTCGGCGACGAGGATCTCGCCTCCGACGGTGGCCTGCACATCGCGCAGGGCTTCGATATCGCGTCCCGAAAGTACGACGCGGGCACCACGGCCGGCCAAGGTGCCGGCGATAGTGCGACCGAGACCGCCGCTGGCACCAGTGATGAGGATCCGAGAACCCGAGATGTCCATGGCGGCGCACCCTAGTGGCCCGTGTATGAGCCGGTCCCGGCGTGGTTCGTCGGCTAGAACTGCGGTGTGTCTCGCCCCCGCCACCACCGTCGCCTGTGGTCGGTGACGAGGCTGTGTCGCCGATGAAGGTGGACGTGGCCCTCGCCATGGGAGGCCCGGTGGGCGCCGGCGAACGGGCAGCCGAACTGGCGGCACTCGGCGTCGACGGGTTGTTCACGTTTGAGAACGCCCACGACGTGTTCTTCCCGTTGGTGCAGGCAACGGCGACAACCGACGGGGTGGACCTCATGACCAACGTGGCCATGGCACTGCCCCGCAGCCCGCTCCACCTCGCCTACGCCGCCAACGACCTGCAGTTGCTCAGTGGCGGGCACTTCCGCCTCGGTGTGGGCTCACAGATTCGCCCCCACATCGAACGTCGCTACGGCGCCCGATGGGAACGCCCGGTGGCCCAGATGCGCGAATCGGTGCTCGCTACCAAAGCCATCCTCAACCACTTCGCCGGCGAGGGACCCTTCGATTTCCGAGGGGAGTGGACGACCCACACCCTGATGACCCCGAATTTCAACCCTGGCCCCAACCCGCACGGTCCTCCGCCGGTACTCGTCGGCGCTCTCGGTCCGAAGATGACGGCGATGGCCGCCGAGGTGGCCGACGGCGTGCTCGTCATGCCGTTCAACTCCCGCCGACACCTGGTGGACCGCACGTTGCCAGCCATCGGGCTCGGACTTGAGCGGGGCGGGCGGGACCGTTCCGACATTGAGGTGGTCGCCGAAGTGATCTGCGCGGTGGGCAGCACCCCTGAAGAACTCAGTGCCGCCGTCGACGGCGTCCGGTTGCTCGTGGCGTTCTACGCCTCCACCCCGTCGTATGCCCCCGTCCTTGAAGCGGAGGGACGACCAGAGCTTCAGGCCGAGATGAATGTGTTGTCCAAGCAAGGGGACTGGCTGAGCATGGCTGGCCGCGTTGACGACGACCTGCTGCATGCGGTGGCGGCCGTGGGGAGCCCTGCCGAGGTTGCCTCACAAGTCGTTGACCGGGTCGGGGACCTCGCCGAGCGAGTGTGCCTCTACTTCCCGTCTCCGGCAATCACCGACTGGACCATTGGCGAACTCGTCACCGCCGTGCAGCAACGGACTGCCTGAACCGGTTGTGTGAGTGACTTCTCGGTCAGACCGAAGTGACGAGTGCCACGACAAACGCCAGGATGATTACCAACACGCCGAGCAAGAGGGCCAACTTGGCCAGCAAGCCCATGAACTGCAGGCATCCGAGAATCCCACCTACCGGTTCGATTACCTCGATCTCAACGTCATCGAGTGGCTCGTCGCCGTGGATGCCCTCATCGCCTCCACCGTCAATGAATGATCCCGCCATGCCGGTAGGTACGCCGTTGCTGTGACCAGTGTCAGCCGTCGGTGGGTAACGCAGCGAGGATCTGCTGGCGGTGGGCGGCGCGTCGACGCAACCGCACGGCAGCATCCCCAAGTTGGCGGGCTTGGGTGATGATGAGCCGAGCCAGCGACTCCACGGACTCATCGGCGTACTGCCACGCCGAGTCGTCCACGTCGGGGTCGGCGAGCCACTGCAGCACAAGCGCGTCGCCCAGCTCCCCGAACGCTGGGATGAGCGACCCGAAACCCAGACACAGCGACCCGAGCCCGGCACCGACCGACGCCAGTGCCTCCTGATTGGCGGGCAGGAACACCATTGTCATCTCCGCGCCGGCTGATCGGAGCTGGCTGAGCGTGTCATCGAGCACGTCAATGAGATCGGCGCCAACGATGGGTACCGTCACCTCACCCCGGCGGTTCAACGCGTTGAACGACGACTGCACCACCGATGTGGCCGGCATGTCGGGACTGCCGCGAAGCGCACCGATCTGACGTGGCCACTCCGATCCCTCCACGACACGACGCGCGATCGGCTCGTACACCGGGGGAACCCACATGGTGGCCGGGGTGAGCAGCTGCAACGGGCTGTACATGAGCGTGAGGGACACCCGTTGGTCGAGCACACCGTCAGTGATCCCCACCTGCTGCAGCGGGGCGGCGACATTGAGGTACACACCCACCAGGGTCGCCCCTTCACGCAGCGCGATCTTCTGGGTGGCGGGGTGGGTCAGCACCGGTTCGCGCAGACGACCATGCACTCCGTCGGCCCTGAGCCGTTCGAGCAACCGCTCGCCGAGGTCGGCGGCAAGGCCGCGACCACGGAACCGGGGGTCGGTGACCGTCCCTCCGGTCTCCACCACGCCGTCGGCAACCACCACCGCCCCCCAGTGGGCGGCGACCTCACCGTCGTCGGTGACCGCCACCTCACCGATACGGCGACCGGAGTCGATCGCTGCAGCAATGCGGTCGGGGAAGTACATCGACGAGTCCGGGTACGACCAGCCGTAACAGCGGTAGATGCACCTGGTCAGCGCGGCGGCATCCTCAACGCCGAGAGACCGCACCGTGACGGGCACGTCGGTCGCCGGGGTGTCCTCCCCGAGTACCTCAAGACCCTCGTCGTCGAGCAGCCGCCGGTGTGTGGCGAGCGGCACCCTGACGGTCACCACGTTGCCGAGGCCGTCACTTCCACCGGTCGCCCCGGTCGCGAGTCCGAGGTCGACGAGTGCCAGCACGTCCGCTGAGGGTCCCGTCGTGGGCTCACCCGTATCGCGAACGGTGACCAACAGTTCGGTGCCGTCCACTGACACACCAAGGTCCACCGTGGCCGAGCCGGGATCCACCGTGCATCGTCGGCAGGCGTCCACGGCGGCCAACCGGGTGGCTAGTGCCGCCACCTCGGCATCCCCGCCGTGGGAAACAGCGGCTGCTCGCGCCACCTCGGCGAGCAATGACGCCCCTCGGTCCCCGACGGGAACGGACGCCTCAACGGTTGGTGCGGAGGTCACAACAGGTGTCTAGGCGAGGGCGGCGAAGCCGGTCCAGCCGAGGTAGATGGCAAAGCCAAGGGATACCGCAATTCCGACGTCGCGGTTGTGGACCCGCAACCACTCACTGAGGTGAGCGAGGACCGCCGGGCCTCGCCGACCCATCGCCCCGAGAGCCACCAGAGGCAGATAGGAGGGGAGCAGCACGATGGCGGCGACCAGTAGATACAGGACGATTTCTTCGCTGCCGGCGAGCCCGGCGATGGCGACGTCGTGCATTGCGGGAATCAGCAGCACGATGGTGGTGGCGTTGCTAACCATGGCAGCCACACCCAAAAGGAAGTAGCGGGCGGGACGCACCGGTTGGGGCGCTGCATCAACGTTCTCCGCCGGCGGCTCGGTCGTATCGGTGTGGGTCTGCAACGCCAGCCGTACCGCCGTGGCGAGCAACAACAACGCCAATATGACCCTGATCCACGCGCCCACGACCTCGCTGGTGCCCGCCGGGGTCCCACCGACCGCCGTGCGATGGTCGGTGACCACCACGACGACGGTGATGACCGTCACCACCACCGCATTGGCCATCAACACCACGAGTGAGCGCGCCACCGGGTGCCAGCGGGACGCCAGCGTGGCGAGCTGGAGGAGCAGAATCATCGGGCTGATCGCCCCGCCGAGGGCCAGGGGGAGAACCGTCAGGAACGTGGTGCCCATGTCGACACGCTAGGCGGCGCCCGGCGCCGTCATCAGTTCGGTCGCCGAGCGTCGAACTGCACGTCACACAGGTCGATGCCCGGGTGGGTGAGCACCGTGGCGAGCACCTCGGCGAGAGCCACACCGACGTCGTCAGTGGCCATGAACCCACCCGGGATGGCCCGCTCACCCCACGCCGTGAGTGCCTCACCGAGCAGGTCGGCACCCATGTGGTCGCCGAACTCGGTGGGAAACGTGTTGCCCATCACGATCCGCAGGAATCGTCGGTCGGGGTGTTCGAACCGCCAGGTTCGGATGCACTGGTCGAGCGCTGCCTTGGTCGACGAGTACGAGGCGAAGATGGGGTTGGCGTCGATCACGGTGCGCGACGACACGAACGCCACCACACCGTCAGGGTCAAGGTGGTCGAGCACCGCTGCGGCGGCGTGGTTGGCGCCGAGCACGTTCACGGCGAACACGTCGGACCACACGGCCGGGTCGGTGTCAGCGAGTCGCTGCAACACCCCATACCCGGCGGCGTACACCATGGCGTCGATACCGCCCATGGCCTCGGCCGCGCCGGCCGCCACCGCCCGAGCAGATGCCGGGTCGGTGGTGTCCCCCACCAGCGCCGTCCCGGCGCCGATCTCTGCCACCAGCGCCTTAAGGCGTTCCACTCGCCGGGCCGAGACCGCCACCTGACCGCCGGCGGCCACCACGGCGCGGGCAAGGGCCGCACCGATACCCGAGGAGGCACCCACCACCAGTACACGCCGACCGGCGAGCCCACCTCCCCTGCCGCTCATGACGGCCCTCCGGGTGCGGGGCGGGCGTACGAACGCACCTCGAGGTACTCGTCGAGACCGGCAGCCCCCACCCCCCGGACCATGCCCGGATCGAGCCATTGCCATCTCGGCTACCGATACGATCTGCCGATCGGCGGTCAATGGGACCGTTTCGGGGGGTACCGATGAAGCGAGTCACCCGTCCACACCATCGTCGTACCGGCGGTTCCACACGGCACGATCCAGCGACTTTGGTAGCCGCAATCGTCGCAATCGTCGCCGTACTGGGGTCCGTCGTGGCGTGGCAGCCCAGCGCCGATGCCGGACTGGCCGCACCAGCACCCGACTGCACCGTCCCCGAGACGGAACGGGAGGTGGCCCGACCCGAAGATCTGGCCGCACGGTATGAATACGCCTCGCTCCACGAGTCCGGCCACGACGGCCGAGGTCTCGTCGCCGCCCAACTGCAGTTCGGGCAATCGGTGGGTCTTGAAGAGTTCCGGTTCTTCCAGCAGTGTCTCGAGCTCCGTCAGATGCCGGTCACCCAGTGGCGGTTCGCCGACGGCGCCGCCACCGAGATCGCCACCGGTGACACCGCCAGCCTCCCCGCCCCCGGACGCGAGGCGCAGTCAGACCTTGAGATCATCGCCGGTGCCGCACCCGGCCTCGACCACGTCCACGTCCTCGTGGCTGAGCCCGGCGCCCCGTTCATCCCGACGTTGACGGCGATGTTGCGCACCCTCGCCGACGGGTCGGCCACCGGCGGGCGGCCACCCGACATCGTGTCCATGAGCTACGGGATCTGTGAGGCCCAACTCACCACATCGGAGATGTCGACGGTCAACGACGCACTGGCAACGCTCGCCAATGGCGGCACCTGGTTCTTCAAGGGCGCCGGCGACTCGGGCAGCACCGACTGTGTCCCAAAGAGCGAATGTCAGAACGCCGACGCCCCCGTGTCCGTCCACTTCCCGGCCTCGTCACCGTGGGTGACCTCCGTGGGTGGCACCGAAGTGCTCAAGGCTCACACCGGCGGTACCCCCCTCACCGGCACGGCGCGGGTGTGGAACGCCAAATCCCGGGTCGACACGGACTGTTCCGCCGGTGGTGGCGGACTGAGCACCGCCGCCCGACCAACATGGCAGGACGTAGTTCCCGGCGGGTCGACGCCCGCCACCCGTGGGGTCCCTGACATCGCCGCCCTCGCTGGACGCCCCTACCAACTCACCTACCTCCCACCCGTCGTCCCGGCAGGCAACGTCGACGACCCCACGGCGTCACCGTCGGTGCCGGCCATGTGGTCGTGGGTGGGCAACGGAGGAGACAGCCTGTCGGGCCCGCTCATGGCCGGCGCCTTCGCATCACTTCGAAGCGCACTCCTCGCCAGCGGTGTCGAGGTCCCCACACTGGTCAATCCGATGCTGTACGAAATCGCGTCGAACGCCGGGCACTACGACCGGGTGTTCGCCGACATCACCGAAGGCGACAACGCCATCAACACGACGGTGTGCTGCACCGCAGGTGCCGGATACGACCTGACCAGCGGTCTCGGCGAGATCCGCATCGCCGCACTGCTCGCCGTGTTGAGCGAACCCAAACCGGTCCCCGTCACCCCGAGTTTCACGGGGTAGCGAGTTTCACGGGGTCGACCGCCTCAGCGGTCGAACACCACCCGGGCCACGCTCGACAACGACACGTAAATGAAGTCGTCGTGCAACCCGGGGCACCCGAACACCACGGACTGCGCTGGACTGTCGACGGGGACCCTCGCCGCCACGTCGCCTGAGGTGATATCAACGACCACGAGCGCGTCCCCCGCACCCGGGTCGTGATCGTTGGCCACGACCTCACCGGTGTCGGGGTACAGCACGAGATGTTGGGAGGTGCGCAGCGCCCGCGACCACAACGGGACGAGGGTCACCGAATCGAACGCCGACATCACCCCGTTCGCCGAGTCGTACCCGACGACGATCCGCCGGCCGTCGTCGACGAGCGGCGGGTTGGTGACTGCCCCGGCCCCCGATCCGCACACCTCGACGCTGTCGAGCGTGCCCTCTTCCGTCGCCCTCCACAGCCGCACCGGGCCCGCCGACCCGGCATTTCCGAGCATCGTCATGCCGTCGGGGAAGTTGTGGGCCCCGTTGTCGAGCCACCACACGGCGTCGTCACCCACCACCGGGTCCCAGCCGTAGGACTGGTCCGACCGGGTGCGGTACGTCAGCGCATCCCCAACCACCTCAAGCAGTCCGGTCCCGGGCGACCAGCGCACGCGGTACATGGCGTCGACACCCACCACGATCACGTCATTGCCGTCAGCGGCGAGTCGGGCCACACTCGGTTCGGGGAGCACCACTGGCGCGCAACGATCCGCCAGGGTGACCGGATCCAGGATCGACATGGTGGACGCCACCCCATCGGGGAACTGGAGGTCCTTGGTGGCCACCGACCCGTCGGCGAGCACCACGAACGAATTGTGCGGGGCGTCAACGTCCATGCGACGCGACGCCTGACGCACGAGATCGGACCCCAACCGGTGCACGTATCGACCCTGGGCCACCACCACCGACCCGTCACCGAGGACCGCCATCCCACCAGGCCAGAACGGGCCGAGCGGCAGGTCCTCGGACCGGCCAATCTCGTCGAGCGTGAGCGGGTCGAGTTCAGCCACCCACGACACGCCATCGGCGCCCACCGTGTTGCGCAGAACGAGGAGCCGGCCACCGGGGGCCTGCAACGCCATGACCGTGATCGGGGACAACACGCTCACCGCCAGGGTGGCACTCTGCGCTGCGGGCCCGGCCAGCCCCACCGGACGAGCCAGACGGCGAGGCCCCCCGTCCTCGGCCGGCCACGGCGTGGCAGCGAGGTGGGGGTGGCGATCCTCAGCCATGGTGACCCAACTCGTGCAACGCACCCGACCGGGTGGGGTCGGCGGGATCGAGGCTCCGTGCCGCCGGCATCCAGTTGGCACCAGCGGTGGCGTCGATACGAGCCACGAACCGTTCCGACAGCGCATCAACGACGGCGACGAGGGTCTCGGTGCGCTGCACACCAAGGTTCCGCCACCCCGAGGCGCACAACGCGTCGGTGCGCTTCTCAATGTCGTCCCGCAACGCCAACCCCGCCGCGTTCACCTCACCGTCAGCGGCGAGACCACGCCGTTCGAGTCGGTCGAACGCAGCGTCGAGCTCGGCGTCATCGGCGCCGCGACTTCGCGGAATCCACCCGCCGTATCGGCGGCGGGCGTCATCGAGGATTCCAGCCTCCACCCGACCGATGTCCTCAGCGACCAGCAGTGCGAAGTGCGTGTCCCCGCGCCACTCCCGCAACGCGTTCACCGCCAACCAGCCCGACAACGCCCCGGTCTTGGGCCTCGGCGCGCCACGGTGACAGGCGAACAGCACCCGACCGCCGCTCTCGAGCCCGTCCACCACCTCCCACAACGACCCGGCAAGTGCGGCGAGCGTGTCGCACACCTCGGGGAACAGGCGGTCCAGACCGTCAGCCACCGAAGCACACCGGGCGTCGAAGATGTCCTGCGAAGTGGTGTGGGCGAGTGCGGTGTTCACGCACGCCGCAACGAAACCGGGGTGAATGCTGAAGTACGCGGCCGCCACCGCCTCGGGGCCTGCGGCCAGCAGTGGCGCCGCACGCGAGTTCACGTAGAACCCGAACCCGCCAGGAACCCCGAGTGCCGTGTACGCAGCAATGGCGCCCGGATCCCAGTAGGTCCAGCCGACGAGGCGGTGGGACGCCAGCGCCGCTGCGGCGCTGAGCGCCAACCAGTCGTCGTCCACCGGTCCGTCCGCCATGGGGCGACCCTAGCCCCGGGCGGAATGTCGGGGACCGTCGACGGGTTGGAACGGTCATGACCCGTTTCCAGGTAGGTGTCCAACTCCAACCGCAGGCAACCTCAACGGCGGCGCTGCTTGAAGCCGCCATGGCCGCCGACCAGATGGGGGCCGACTCCATCTGGGTGTGGGACCACTTCTACCCGCTGTACGGCGACCCTGACGCCACCCACTTCGAGGCGTACACCCTCCTCGCCGCCATGGCCGCCCAAACCTCACGAGCCCGGCTCGGCGCCATGGTCACCTGCAACTCGTACCGCAACCCGAACCTGCTGGCCGACATGAGCCGCACCATCGACCACATTTCTGACGGCCGGTTCACTCTCGGCATCGGATCAGGATGGTTCGAACGCGACTACACCGAGTACGGCTACGAGTTCGGCACCGCACCCGGCCGCCTCAAGGCACTCGAACGTGACCTCCCCACCATCACCGAACGACTGGGTCGACTCAACCCGCCACCGGTTGGAACCCTCCCGATCCTCATCGGCGGGTCAGGCCGCAAGGTGACCCTGCGGCTCGTCGCCCAGTACGCCGACGCCTGGAACGCCTTCGGTCCACCCGAGAACTACGCCGAGCTGAACGCCGTGCTCGACGACTGGTGCGACAAGGTCGGACGGGACCGCACTGCGGTGGAACGCACCGTGTGCATCAACCCTGACGAGGTCGGCAACGCCGAGGCGTACCTCGAGGCTGGCGCCACCCACCTCATCATCATGACCAGCGACCCCTTCGCCCTCGACGCCGTCGCCACCCTCGTCGAAACCGCCCGATCCTGAACGTCCCGGCACCGAATGGCAACCCGTCACGGCCGACGGACGAAACTGTGGGCGTGGATCTCCCCGAAGCGCACCTCAACGACCTCGACGGGTCGCGAGTGGCAGCCGCCTACCCGGCGCTCGCCGACCACGAACCGGTGCACCGCGTCAGCGTGTGCCTACTCACGCTGAACGAAGAGGAACACATCGGACGTTCCCTCGACCGGCTCGTCGACCTCGAGATCCCCGGAGTTGTCGTCGACCTCCACGTCGCCGACGGGGGATCCACCGACGCCACCCGCGCCATCGTGACCGAACGGGGGGTGGACCTCATCACCCTCGAAGACGTGCTCCCGGAGTTCGGGCCGGTGAACGGCAAGGGCGACTCACTGTGGCGGGCAGCCTCGGTACTACCGGGCGACGCCATGGTGTTCCTCGACGCCGACATCGACGGGGACCTCGCCAACGCGGCACGATCCCTCGCCACACCCGTGATGGCGGATGCCTCATGCCATTTCGTCAAGGGGTACTTCGTGCGTGAACGACTGCCCGGTGTCGATCCCGAACTCGCCGGGGGCCGGGTCACCGAACTCGTGGCCCGACCTCTCATCGCATCGGTGGCCCCGTGGCTCGGGTTCGTGCACGAACCGCTCAGCGGTCAGGTGGCGATGTCCCGCCGGTTCGCCCAACAGATGCGGGTCGTCACCGGCTACGGCCTCGAGATCGGCATGTTGTTCGATGCCGTGCTCACCCTCGGCGCCGACGGGGTCGCCGAAGTCGACATCGGCACGATCCGCAACCCACCCAAACCCGGTGATCACCTCACACGGATGGGTGACGAGGTGGCTTCGACCCTGCTGCGGCGGGTGGCGGCATTCCACCGGGACCCCGGGTTCGCCGACACCGTCAGTCACCTCGTGGTGGCCGAACTCCCCGAGCGACCACCGCTGCACACGGTGACGCCCTGACCCTCCCCTACCCCTTGCGGACCCGTCGCAACTCGGGGGCCAGCTCAAGGTCGGGGTTCACCAGAACCTCGCCTCGCATGACGGCGCGCATGGTCAGGAAGTCTCGACACGACGCCACATCGTGCACCCGGTAGATGAACGACCCGACCTCCTCGAGTGCCGCCATGACCCCGAGCGTGCCGGCCTGGCGGGCGTCGGGGGCGCGTCCCAGCACCGCACCGATGAAGTCCTTGCGCGACACGGCCATGAGTACCGGGAAGCCCAGGGCGAGCAGATCGTCGGCGTGTCGCAGCATGGCCACCGTCTGGTGAGGGGTCTTGGAGAAGTCCGGTCCCGGGTCGACGATGATGCGCTCGGGGGCGACCCCCATGGCAACCACCTGGTCGACGCGTTCGGAGATGAACGACAACACCTCGGTCTCAAGGTTGTCGTAGAGGTCGGTGACAGTGAGCCGCTCTTTGGGTTTGGACAGGTTGTGCATCACCACGAGCGAAGCTGACGACGCCGCCACCAGTTCCGCAACCGCCGGGTAGCGCAGACCCGACACGTCGTTGATGATGTGCGCGCCCGCCGCCAGGGACGCCTCGACCACCGCAGGCTTGTACGTGTCGACACTGATCAACACGTCAGGGTGGGTGCGGGCGACGTGGGCGACGAGCGGTTCGACGGCGGCGGCCTCATCGGCCGGGTCGGTCTCAGGCACCCCGGTGATGGCTGACTGCCCGCCGATGTCGATGACGTCGGCGCCGTCGGCCACCAACTGGTCGATGAGGGCGATACGCGAGGCGGTGTCGGGGTAACGGCCGGCGTCGGAGAACGAGTCCACAGTGGCGTTCACGACGCCCATGAGCAGCGAACGTTCAAGTGGGGCGAGGAGTGTCGGCAAGGAGGGTGGGTGAGCAGTGTTCACATCGGGCAGTCTCGCGGACACCCGCTCCACCACGGGGGATCGGGCGGCCCACCTCATTGCCCGAGCGTCATGGGGTGGGCACGGTACCCTGAGCGTCAGCACCGGATGCAAGGAGGACCCATGTCAAGCACTCCCGGTTCCCGTTCTCGAACCCCTGTGTGGCTCCTCGTCGCCACCAGTTGCCTGATGATGTTCGCCGCCATCGGCTGCTCGTCGGGTGACGATTCGTCCCAGCAGGGGTCGTCCCCCGCCGAGACCGAGCCCCCCAGCGAAGAAGCGCTAGCGGAGGCGTGCGCCGATGTGGACAGCGACGCCATCATCGATTCCGCCAACGAGTTCGCCGACACCGCAGCACAGGTCGACAGCGCCCAGTCCGCAGACGACGCCGTCACTGCACTCATCGCCGTTCTCAACAGTGGTGCGAACCTGTTCACGACGTTGAGCACCGAGATGAAACCGGTGTTCGTCCAGATCAGCGGGATCACCGGCAACAAGACCTTCACCGAGGCCTTCGACCAGATCGACGACGCGGCGGCGTTCCTCAAGCAGTCCGCCGACGACGTCTCCGCCAACGGCATCACCGAAAACACCAACCTCGATCTCGAGACCGCCCTCGGCAGCCTCGGCAACCTGCAACTCGACTCCGCGGCGGCGGACCAGGTGGACAACGTGCCCGAGTGCGTGGCGTTGCAGGAGACCTTCGACGCTCTCGACACCGCCCTTGAGCGGGTGGGATGAACCAGCGGTTCACTCCTCGACGGGGCCTCATTGGGGTCGCCGTGATCTCCGCAATGGTCCTTGGCTTGTCAGCATGTAGCGGCTCGTCAAACGATCTTGCCACGGCATGTGCAGACGTTGACGTGGACGCCATCTCCGCCGCTGCCACCGCCGTGGTTGAAGCAGACGACAGCACCGACCTCGCCAGTGCGTTCGATGCAGTAGCCAACTTGCTGCAAGTCACTGCCACCGAACTTGGCCCGGTCGCCGCTGCGAGCGCAGCCCAAACCGGGGAGACGTCGTTGGAGGAGTTCGAGACACGTACCCGAGCTGCGGCCACAGACATGGAGGAACTCGCCTCCAGCGTGCGAACAGGTGAGTCCCTCGACGACGCCACCAACGCCATGGGGGAACTCTTTACCGGCCTCGAGGAATCTCTTGGCGCCGGGCTGTTCAGCGGCAAGTCCGGCGAGTTGCTCGCCGAGGTTCCCGAGTGTCAGGCCGTCAATGACGGACTCGGCAACGTGTTCGGCTGAGTAAGCCCCCACCCCTCACCCACTCAACGCCGCAACGACTGCCACCCCGAGTTCGGCCATGTCCGACGCCGTGCCAAGCGGGTCCGGCTGGGCAGCGGTGAGCGCCACCACCTGCGCCGTGTGATCCCCGACGTCGAGGAGGCCCACGTCGTGGTGCACCCCGTCGAGGGACCCGGTTTTGTGATGGAAGCGAGCCGGAGGTGGGATCAACGTTGAGATCCGGTTGTTTCGCAGGCTGGCACCCATCCAGGCCCGAAGCGGGGCGAGCGAGTCGAGGCGGTCCACCACCGCGAGTATTGAGACCTGCTCGTCAACGGTCGTGGTCTCAGACCACATGGCGTCAAAGTCCTGATCCCGGTAACCGACAGGGCGGGCGAGGCCGGGACAGCCCATCGCTGCCACACCACGACCCCACTGCGTGTCATCGACGACGTCGAGTAGTGCCTGCGCGGCGAGGTTGTCACTCAGCACGATGGCCAACGCCGCGAGCTCACGCAACGTCAACGGCGTGGAGACAACACTGAGCACGTTCGGAAACGCCGACGTGTGAAACACCTCGGGCAGCACACGGGCGTCAAGGTTGAGCATGCCGGATTCAGCGGCGAGCAGCGCCACCGCCACGAGCGGCACCTTGGTCAGCGATGCCGGTGGGTAGCCAACATCGTCCCCGGCACGCCATGAACGACTCCAGCCGCCCTCAGGGTCCCGAAGCGCCACATGTGCCACCCGGCCGGGTGAGCCCGACACGAACCGCTCAACGGCATGCCCCATGGCGTCATCCATCTGAGCGGCGTCGAACGAGCCAGGTTCCAAGCTCAACGCCCCGCTGCCGTTCCATCCAGCACGACCCTCCACGCCTCGCCCAAGGCGCGGGCCATGCGCCGTTCGGTCACTGACGTTCGCACCGACAACCCGTCAAGGGTGTCGCCGTCACCAACAGCGGCGAGCTCGCGCGCCACTGACGCGGTGATACCGCGTCCACCGAGAGGGACCGACTCAGCCAGTGACTCAATGGCGCTCGGACTGAGCGAACCAGCGAACCGGTTGGCGATCACCTCGTCGGCACCGACCAGCCACAGGCTGCACATGGTGGCCAGGCACTTCCGGCACCGGCCACAGTTCCCCTCGCCAGACTGTTCCCAACACACCGCCAGCCATCGCGCCGCCCACGGATCACCTGCCACCACACCGGCACGTGCGGTGCGGCCACCTGGCACATCAAGGCGATGCTCGATTCGCACCGTGGCCGACGACCACAACGGATCGACGTCGGGATGGCTGGCAAATGGCACGGGGTGGCCCGCAGGGTGTGTTGATGCAATCCCAACGCAGTCCACCACCCCACCGAGTGCCAATGCCGTCGCCGCCAGCACCGGGGCGTGGGAGAAATCCCACGATATGAGCGGATCGGTGAACGTTCGGGCATTGGTGGTGACCCGCACCAACGGCAGGCCCGACTCAGCGGCGGCGGCCGCGGTGGCGCGCCACACATCGCCGTGGTCGGCAATGTCGTAGGGGGCGTCCACCCAGTCGAGACCCACAAGATGGGTGGGTGGATGTCCCGCCGTCGATGCCGCCACCAACACCGAAGCGGAATCCAGTCCACGGGTGAAAAACAGCCCCCGCCCACCTGAGGCCGGTTGCGGCGCAGCGTCACGCCTCACCTGCACCCCAACGCCGTGCCAGCCCCACCAGGCCGCATACTGCGCAGTAGCCGCCACGACCCCGCTCGTGGCGACCGGACAGGTCGCTGCATCAATGGCCAGGTCAGCGTCGAGACGGCAAGCCATCAGCGCCAACACGGGCAACAACGGGGTCAGGTCCTCGGGGTCCGCAACCCTGAGTGCCGCCAGGGCATCCGGATCGAACTGCCCGACGTCGTGCACTCGCACGATGAGACGTTGCGTGTCGCCGACAACGGGCGTCGGACGTGGCGCGCCATCGGCCCTGATGCGGACACGAGCCGAGATGGCAAGGGTGTCATCCTCGACAACCCGTGACGGCTCGTCAACGACGAGATGGGTCGTGGTGACACCATGGGCGATCGACACAACTCAACCGTCAGTGGGGAGGGCAGCCAACAGTTGTTGACGTCGGGCTTCGCGGCGGCGATCAGCGACCTCGGCCTCACCGAGGGAACGGGCTTGGTCCAACACCAGGTGAGCAAATGCCGCCACACGCTCATCGGCGTACTCCCATTCGGAGTCGTCAATGTCGGGATTGCGCACCCACTGCAACACCAGTGCATCGCCTAGGTCTCCGTAGCGGGGCAACAACGCTGCGAAACCGAGTCGCAGAGAGCCCAGACCGGCACCGGTGAAAGCCAACCCCGGCTGGTTCGCCGGCAGGTACACGAACACCACCGCCGCCCCGGCCCGCTGCAACGCGGTCAACGTCTCATCGACCACGTCAACAAGATCCGCACCGACGACGTTGACCTTCACCGTTCCGACATTGTTCAGTGCGTCATACGCCGAGCTGAGTACCGACATCGCTGGCAGGTCGCTGTGCGGCCGCACCTCCCCAAACGTTCGGGGCCAAGCCGTGGGTTCGACGACATGGCGGACCAACGGCTCGTACACCAGCGGGATGAACAGTTCGGCAGGTTCAAGGGGTTGGACCGCGTTGTGCACGCACAACAACGAGCTGCGGCGCTGCAGCAACCCGTCGGTGATGCCGACCTGCTGGATCGAGCCACGCAAGTCCAACAGCAGTCCCACCAGGTCACGACCAGGCGACAGCGCCATCTTCTGGGTGATTGGGTGCGTCAACACCGGTTCGGCGAGCGCCGTCGCCGGGCCCTGCTCGCCGAGCAACCATTCGTAGTAGCGCATCCCCAGTTCGATGAGAAGTCCTCTGCGGCGGAAGCGTGGGTCGGTGACCCCACCGCCAGCCATCACGACACCGTCCGTTTCGAACACGATCCCCATGTGGCACACCACCTCGCCATCGGGCGTGACCGCTACCCAACCCTTGCGCGTGCCGTCGGCGATGGCCGCAGCGATACGTTCCGGGTAGTAGATGGCGGGATAGGGGTACGTCCACCCGTAGGTCCGGTAGATGCATCGGGTGAGCGCCGCAGCGTCATCAGCGGTGAGTTCGCGAATTTCAACAGGGACATCAGTGAGCGGGGCATCGTCACCAATCACCTCAAGGTCCCCAACATCGACCATCCGCTCATGGGCGGGAAGGGGGACGCGCAACACAATCACGTTTCCGGATCCGTCCGCACCACCCGTCGCTGATGACACCACGCCGGCGTCGACCAGTCCGAGGACGGCGTCGGGAGGGCCGGTGACGGGCTCGCCAGGGTCGCGCACCGACACCACCAACTCGGTTCCCTCAACGACGACGGACACTCCCAACTCAGCGTTGTCCCGGTTCACGGTGCAGCGCCCAACCGCCTCAGCAGCACACAGTCGCACAACCAATGCCGCCGCCTCGGCGCCACCGCCAGCAGTAACCGCTGCGGCCCTCACCACGTCGGCGAGCACCTGCACACCGGCGTCGTTTGCGGGGGTTACCAAGCTGATCACACTGGCAAGCCTACGCGACCCGCCGCACACCGTTCCCAGCAACGATGGGTTACCGACCCGCTGCGTTGGTTCGCCGGCGACGTACCCGGCGGGCAAGCGCCACCAGACCCCACACCACAACGAGAGCGACCGCGACGAGCGCCACTGCAGCCACCACCAACACCCAGATCACGACGTCGCGGGTCTCCTCAGGGTCAGCGTTACGGACAATGTCTGATGCGCTCACCATCTCAAATCCGCTCAACTGCACAAACGACGACTCAGCCGGTGGCACGCTCGGTTGCGGTCCACTCAGCACGGCCGACAGCGTGTGCGTCCCCGGTTCGAGGTCGTAGAGCACCACGAACGTGCCGGGCCTGCGCACCCCACTGTCCGGCGCGGCGTCAACCCAGCGCTGCCGGCCATCGATGAACAACGACAACATGTCACCGCTAGAGCCGACGAGCACGGCGTCAAAGGTCAACCACAACGACTGTTCATCAGTTGTGAACGTGACGTTGGCGGTCGTGGTGCCGTTTCCCGACAACTCGATCTCCCCACCGGGCTGTTGTCGGGCGTCACCACCAGGGAGAACAAGTGGTGCAGTGTCATAGGCAACCCGTCCACTGACCTGCACGGCGGGGGGACCTGCGGTCTCGGTCAGGGTCAACGGGGTATCGGCCGAGTCCTGGGTGTAACTGCCACCAATCTCCCCTACCGCAGCACCAGCGAGGGGCGACCACCAGTACCCGACGTCGGATCCAGTCGTCGACGCCGACTGGGCGTACCAACCAATCGGGAACTCGTGGCGTTCAGCACTCGTCGACCCCTCAGGTGGGTCGAGTCGCACGTCGACCACACCGCTGAGACCGGGTAGGTCCCCGTAGGGCTGGCCGACAAGTGAGATGTAGTTGTCGACGAATACCTGACCCTCGCCACGACCGACCGGGAGACGGGTCAGCTTGTACCCCAGATTGTTTGCCGCCCCACCAAAAAGCGGACCGTTCCCCTCAGGCGAGTCGAACAGGGTGAGTTGACGGGGCTGGGTCGACAACGAGAGCGCCGCGGTGGTGGCCACATTGGCGCCGAAGGAGTGTCCGATGAGGTGGACCTGTCCGCCGGCCTCGGCGAACCCCGCAGCCAGGGCCTCGTCGAGAGCAGTCGCCATCCGGTGGCCGTTCACCTCAGTGGCCCGCTCCCCTACGGCAGCGTCAATGACCTCCGGGCCGGTGGCCGACTGGTCTACCCACGAGAACATCAGCACGGTGGCATCGGGCGCCGCTGTTTGCAGCGCCCCAGCGAGATTCTCAAAGCGTGACCCAAGGGTCTCGTCGGTGTCAGGTTCGGTGAAACCGGGGTTCCAGAACGTGACGAGTTGCGGTGAGGAGGCCTGCAGTTGCTGGTAGGTGTCGGCGTATCCCACTGACCAGCCGTGGCTCATGGCGATCACCGTTCCGCCACGAACCGACCCGGGGCCCACCGGTTCGAACACCGAACCGTTCCACTTTCCCAACCGTTGCAGCACCGGGTAGTCCGACACGTTGTTCTGAGGTGCGCCGGGCACCCCGGGAGGGGATGGCGCGTCCGACGCCCCTGCGGGCACCTCCACCTCGAGCGCCGAGCAGGACGCCACTACACCGAGAACCAACAGTCCCAGGAGTGCTCCTCGCAACGTTTGGATCCCCCGTCGTCGTCGCATGAACGCAACCCTAGGTGGTCGACCGCGTTGGCGTCCTCAGGCCGACGGGGCGTCACCTGCCCCAACCATCAATGCCAGACCTGACACCCGGGCCGACGGGTTGGCGAGCGCCTCTGCGAACGCTGCGACGGACCCGACAAGGGTCACTTGGGAACGGGCTCGGGTCACTGCGGTGTAGACGAGTTCCCGGGTCAACAGGGGCGAACCTGGCTGCGGCAGGATCACGACCACGTCGCGTGCGTACTCCGAGCCCTGACTCTTGTGCACAGTCATGGCGTAGGCGCGTTCGTACTCGGGGAGTTCCGCCGGAGACAGGTACCGCACCCCTTCGGCAAAGGCGCCAGCGGGCTGGTTCGGGTCTCCAAGGTCAGGGAATGCCACCCGAACCCCGTCATCGGTGTTGACCACGAGACCGATGTCGCCGTTGACGAGACGGACCCGGGGGGCGTTCACGGTGATCAGCACCGCCCGCCCAACCGCCGTCAGGTCGAAGCTTTGAATCTTGAGACGATCATCAATGAGGTCGTTGAAGTGCTCAACTCCGAGCGGGCCGCGTCGCGCCCCACACAACACCCGTGTCCCCGCCAACAGGCGTAGAGCTCGGGCGTGCTCGGACGGGTCGAAAGATCGCGCTGCGGCGACCACATCGGCGTAGGTGGCCAACACCCCGTCGAGCACCATCGGATCAGGCCGGCCACCGTCAGCGACCTCGACGAAGGCGATCTGGCGGTGACCGGCGTTGAGGGCGGCTCGGGCCGCAGCGAGGTCGCCCGCACGCAACGCAGGTGCCAGATCCGCAATCGGGTTGTCGTCTCCGGCCAGACGGTGCACCACACGGAGTTCGTGCACGCGGCCACCGAGCAACCCGGGCCTGGCGGTGAGGTCCCGAAGCACGGCACCCGATTCGACGCTCTCGAGCTGGCCGGCGTCCCCCACCAACAGCACCCGGCCACCGGGTTTCACCGCCTCGAGCAACCGGGCCATCAATTGCAGGTCCACCATCGACGTCTCGTCCACGATGATGAGGTCGTGGCCTAGCGGCCGCGCCGCGTCGTGAGCGAACCGGGTGCGCACGCCCCGTTCGGCCCCCAACAACCGATGGATCGTGGACGGCGCCACGGTGGCCAACTGTGCGCGCACCGCATCGGAGACGCCCTGCGCACCACCCAACTCGGCGATGAACGCGCCCAGCATCTCCCCGGCGCGGGTGGCGGCCTTGCCCGTCGGTGCGACAAGTGCCACCGACACCTCGGTGTCGGCTGCCTCAGCTGCCACCAAAAAGGCCAGCAGGGCACGGGTCAACGTGTACGTCTTGCCGGTGCCCGGACCACCGGTAAGCACGTTGAACCCGCTGCGCAACACCGAGCGTGCCGCCTCGTTGGCGGCGGTGTCACTCGGGTCAGTGACCGGCAGGACGGTATCGATGAACGCCTCACCGAATGGTTCGAGGTCACGCACCGGTGACGACGACAGGGCCACGATCCGGTCGGCGACCACACGTTCGTTGACGAACTGACGTTGTGTGTAGAGCAACTCGCCCCACAGCACGAGCGGACGAACGTCACCGGTTGCTTCGGCGACCGGTCCACAACGCACACCGTCGACGACACGCACCACCGAGTCAGCCCGCCGCAGCGCGTTTCGCATCTCGCCCACAGCGGGCAGCTCGGGCCGTTCCCATTCCACACCCGCCCGGGCACACTCCGTGTCGACGAGATCGCCAACCTCTGCGAGGTCCACGCAGGCGTGCCCGCAACGCTGCGCCCACACGGCCAACGCCGCCAACCACAACACCACCGGGTCGTCCACACCCTCCCGGCGGTGCACGAGGTCCGCCACTGCCCACTCAGCGCCACCGAACGGCCCGTCGCCAGCCCAAGGGTCACCGAGCCACTGCGCAAGGGTTGCGTCGACGACGGTCATCGTTCACCTCCGAGAATGGCGCTCGCGCCGGTGATCACAGCTGTTGACGGGCGCCAGGCGAACACGCCGTGACGATGCCCCTCCACCACCGGGGTGTCCGCTCCGACCATGCCCCGAACGAAGAAGTAGCAGGCCGGACCGAGATGGGTGTCGGGGTCGTAGCCGTCGAGGCGCAACGACAACATGCGGTGCAGCGCCACGCTGTACAGCAATGCCTGCACCGGGTAGTCGGCGTGTTCCATGGCCCGAGCCATGTTCGACCATCCGTAGTCGTCGGCACCGACCGGTGCCCCGGCGGGATGCAACCGGTTGGTCTTGTAGTCAGCGACACAGAACAGCGGTGTCGAACCATTGGGCACCCGCAACACCACGTCGATGCTGCCCGTCATGATCCCCGCCACCCGGCTGCCACCCACCCGACTGGCGAGATCGGCGAAATAGGGACCGAACATCGGGTCAGCGGCGTCGGCAGCCAGAGCGAAGATGTCGGCGATGGCAACCTCGGCCTGCCGGTCAGCGAGCGGGAAGGTGAACGAGAGTTCCGGGAGGCGGTCGTCCACCGCCACGTCGCGCAGTCTCACCCCACCGGGGAGCGGGTCGAGCGGCGTGTCGATGGCCGCCACCAATCCGGCGACGAGCTGGTCGGCGTCGACGGTGTTGGCGTCCGACCAGAACGAGGCGTCCACGGCCCGACGAACCTCGAGATCAAGAGGGTCAGATCGGAAGTCGACCTTTTCGAGAATCTCGTGGACCCAGGTCCCGAACCCCGCCCCTGCCGGAAGGTCGGCAAGGAGCCCTGTGGTGGTCGCGAGACGGTCGGCTTCCCCGATGACCCCCAGTTCCGGTTCGTCGCCGGCCCCTCCGTGCGGGTCCCGTTCATCGGGGCGGGCCTCACCGGTGGGAAGCGACGAGTAGGACCACCGGTACCAGTGCCGCGACGCCAGGGATCGCCCCGAGGGGAGCAACGCGCACTGCGGCTCGGCGAGCGTCCCGGTCGGCGCCTGTGCCAGGCCCACGAGCGGTACCTCGTCGGCGACCACACCGACCGAGAACCCGTCACCGAGTCGCCTGTCGAGTTCGCCGAAATGCTCGACGAGTGCAGCGGGGTCCTTGGGGATGCTGTTCGTGACGGATCCACCGAGCTCCCCTGGCGTGCCGAACAACAGGCGGGCGAGAGACCCGGTCCCCACTCCCCGCGTGTTCGCCCACCACACAATCAACTGGTGCCGGGCCCGAGTCATGGCCACGTACAACAGGCGCAGGTCGTCGCCATCGACCTCCATGGCGGCGCGTTGCTCCCGGTACTTCTTGTCGCAGTCACCGCTTTCCCCTGGGGCGACCCACGCAACGCCTTGGGCGGCATCGACGAACCTCGTGCCGTCCGCCGACCACGAGTGGGGCGGGGTGCTGTTGCGACCCTTCGGGAACGGCACGAGCACCACCGGCCACTCGAGACCCTTGGCACTGTGCATGGTGGTCACCTGCACCGCCGCCGCATCGGTGTCAATGCGTCGCATCTCCACCTCGGACGTTGACGACGGGTTGGCGGCCAACTCGTCGAGAAGACCAAGCAGGGCGCCCCCCGGGACACCGCGACCGTCAGTTCTCGCATGCAACAACTCGACGAGATGTTCAAGATCGGTGAGTCGACGTTCCGCATCCCCGTCCGCCGCCACCGCCAACAGCACCTTGGGGTCGGTGCGCAGTCGCTGGAAGAAGCCACGCACGCCGTCCGCCTCGAGGTGGCGGGCCCATTCCACACAACGCTCCTGGAGCACCAACACGTCGTCGCCCTCAACCAGTTCCTCCACTGGAGTGTCGATGAACCACCCGGCGGCGAGTGCCCGCACCCGTCGTGCGTCAGCGGGACGGGCCAGCGCTGAGAGCAGCAACCGGAGCTCGTCAACGGCTTCCGATTCGAGCACACTCCCGATGCGGCTGCGCACCGCCGGTACGTTGCGCTCCGACAGCGCCTCGATGATCGATTCGGCGTCGCTGTGCGCCCTCACCAACACACAGATGTCACCGGGCTCCACCCGTCGATGACCGGCTGGCGAGTTGTCCGTGATCCAACCGCTGGCCAACAACTGCACCACGTGATTGGCGAGATCTGCAGCGATGCGGGGTCGCGCCTCGCCGACAGTGAGGTCGAACTTCTCCTTGCCGTCTGCGTCAGAATCGAGCACCGGGGGCACCCATCGAAGCTGCACCGGTTCCCCACCGCCTGCGAGGCGACGGTCCACCGCCACCGGCGACGCGTTGACCCCGACGTAGCGGATACGGGGATCGCCGAACTCCCAGCCGTCGAGCCAGCGATTCAGCACCGACACCACCGCTGCGTCCGATCGCCAGTTGGTCGTCATGGAGCGGGTGTCCGCCACCTCATCGGCCAACGTGAGATAGGCGTTCACGTCTGCGCCACGGAAGCGGTAGATGGCCTGTTTGGGATCACCCACCGCAATGAGCGCGCAGAAGTCCGAGTCGTGTTCCAGCCCGGGCGGGAACGTGGACTTGAACAGTGACCACTGCACCAGATCGGTGTCTTGGGTCTCGTCGATGAGCACGAGTCGGTAACGGTTCCGCAGCGCCTGGCGAATACCGGGGCCGACCTCGGGGTCGCTGACCAGATCAGCCATCTCGGTGATGAGGTCGTCGAAACTCATCACACCCGCACTCCTGCGGGTCTCACGGAGGCGTTCTTTGAGCTCGCCGACCAACACGGCGAGGTCCCGCGCCAGGGGATCGGAAACCTCCATCGTGGGGGCCGGCTGGGCGTCAATGGTCGCAGCAAGGGCTTTGAGGACCTTGTGTACCTCGCCCTCCCGTTTCATCGGTGATTCGGTGGGGTCCGGAAGGAGCCGATCGACGTCGGTGATCGCCTCGGTCAGCAGCGCATCACGGGTGACGGCGTTGACGTTCGCGGCGTCGTCGTCCACGAGTTCGGCTGCCACGAGATCACCCGACCGAAGCCCGAGTTCCCGAAGGGCGAGTTGGAAGAAGCCGTGAATGGTCGTAATGGTGGCCCCGTCGAGCTGCACCAGCGCCTGTTGGAGTCGCTCGCGCCTCACCGCCCGGTCCTCGACGGACCCCGAAGCGATCGCCAGGACCCACGCACGGTCCTCGTCGCCCAGGTCCTCGGCGTCGAGCGCGGCGATGGCCTCAGCCAGACGCAGCCGGGTTTCCTCGCGAAGCTCCGCAGCTGCGGCCCTCGTGAACGTGACCATGCACAACTGGTCTGCCCGCACGTCACGCTCGGCCACGTATCGGGCCACCAGCGCCGTCAACGAGTACGTCTTTCCCGTACCTGCGCTGGCCTCGAGCAGCATCCAGCCCGCAGGAAGCGGATCAGCCAGTGAGAACTCGGCGGTCACGCCGCACCTCCATCTTCAGTGGGAACCACGACCGAGACGTGGGAGCGCTCCCACAATTCGAGCAACGCCGCGCCCCGCGCCCGCACCCATCGTTCGAACCCTTTGCGGTCCTCCTCGGCGTCCGACGCGAACACCAGGGCGTTCGAGCGGTCCTTGAGGTCGGTTTCAAGGTCCTTGGCGAAACCCGAATCTGCCGACCGCCACGATGAGCGTTCGAACAGGGGCACCGGGGCCCGTGTGGCCTCGACGAACGTTGCGTGGGCGAAATGGAGCACGTCGTGGGCCACGGCCAGCCTGGCGGTCGGCGTCGACCCCGCCAACCGGAACTGTGCCGTCCACGGATCCGTGGTCTTCTTCGGATCGGATGCGCGGGTGATGACGGCTGCCTCCCAAAGGGTGTCTGGTGAGTGAACGGAGAGCGCCGCCAACTCCACGAGGGGCAACAGCTGGTGGCGCGGGTGACCCTTTGAGTACCGGAACGACACGACACGGGTGCCAACCACGTCGACACTCCCTCGCAATGTCCACGCCGCAGCAGCGCCGGCCGAGTCAACGACAATGTCGATGTCGATGCGCTGCGTGTCACGCCAGTCGTCACCGGCGATGGCCACCATCGCATCGACCTCGTGACGCAACTGGGCGAGGTAACGGTCACCGAGAGCGCCTGGCGGGATCCTTCCCTGCAGACGGACGAGCCTTTCCCACCGACCAACAGCAGCGGGGTCGCCGACACGCAGGGCGTCGATCAGACCGAGACCGAGCGAACTCTCCTCAAGATGACTTGGCCACAACGGCAGTTCGTCCACGGCGACTTGAGCTTCTTGCGGGGCGGCGATCTGCAGACCGCGCCGCAGGTAGATGCGCGTGGGGCGGCGCACGGCGTCGACAAGATCGCCAATCGAGCACGTCGACACATCGACAGGGTCCCCGACACCCTCGAGCGTCGGCCATGCGAACC
>Ga0208085_1000118_pt1 | contig 29160 bp, 22 predicted proteins | sample LakMenEpi21Jun10_FD_150721 | JGI IMG/M metagenome (GOLD analysis project Ga0208085, IMG submission 150721) | Freshwater microbial communities from Lake Mendota, WI - 21JUN2010 deep hole epilimnion (SPAdes) | ecosystem: Environmental > Aquatic > Freshwater > Lentic | place: Lake Mendota, Madison...
CGGAGTTCGAGACTGGATTCTCCTGCGTTACGGCCAGTACACATGGCCGAACTTCAACATCGCTGACAGTCTCTTGGTCGCCGGGGCGATCATGCTCGCCATCTATTCGTTGTTCTTGGCCGATGGCCCTAGCGAACCAGCAGGCCCGGGTGGATCGACAGGCCCGGGCGAAACAACAGGCCCGGGGTCATCGGGGGCAAGAACCGCGTCGGGTACCTCGGAGCGAGCCTAAGGGGTCTCCAAGAGAATCCGCACTTGTTTGCGAAGGTCTTTGGCCATCGAGACGAGTTGCTCGGATTGAGCTTGAGCCTCTGGATCTTGAAGCTCGAGTTCGCTTGCTTGGTCTTCGAGCAATCTAGCAGATTTGAGCATCCATTCGGCCGCTCGATTCTTTCTGGAGACTTTCGATCCTCTGGTTTTTTTGAGCGATGAGGGTGCGTTCGAGGAACCTGCCGATGGACTGTCGGCAGACTCTGGATCCAAGCGAGGTAGCTTGCCCATCCGTTCTTGGATCGATTGCAAAAGTGGGTCCTTTGGATCGATCCTGCGAATTTCCTGGAATTCAGGATTCGGCAGAGTAGGTGGCTCTGGAGGTTGTTCATTGGCCGACCAGAGAAGATGGGAGAATACCATTATTGACGTTAAGCTTACGGCCCAAGCGACCATGGCGCGGTGCATTTGAGAATCTCCTTACTTCGGTTTTTGGATGCTACTGTTATGGGGGGCTATTTGTGTTTTTCGAGCCAGGCGGCAAGTTGCTTGGCCGGCTTGGTGTTCAAAACTTGGTTTTTCATGATACCGGCTCTTCGAGCGACCCCGACGCCGTATTTCATCAGGTCGAGGTTACCGATGGAGTGAGCGTCGGTATTGATCACGATCATGACCCCGGCTTGGGCTGCGGCTGCAGACTGGAGATCGTTGAGATCCAGGCGAGCGGGATTGGCGTTGATTTCCAAGCATTTGCCATGTTCTTCGGCTGCTTGGATGACCGCAGTAAGGTCGAACTCGTAGGCAGGTCTGCGGGAGATCAGCCGACCCGAGGGATGGGAGATCGAGTGCACGCTTCGATGGGCGATCGCGCCGATGATTCGGTCGGTGATTTCTTGCCTGGACTGTTTGAACCCGAAATGGACGCTTGCAGTTACCCAGTCGGCTTTAGCTAAGGATTCGTCGGACAGGTCCAGTGAGCCGTCTTCGAGGATATCGCATTCGATTCCCTTTAGAAGCATCAATCGACCTTCCAGTTCGGCTTTGATCCGATCGATGTAGGCCCATTGCTCTTGAACTTGTTGGTCATTGAGTCCCCGAGCGATACTGACCCGTTTGGAGTGGTCGGTAATGGCGATGTATTCGAGTCCCCGATCGATAGCAGCATTGGCCATCGCATCGAGCGTATCGCTACCGTCGGTCGAGTCGGTGTGCATATGCAAATCGCCTCGGATATCTGAGAGTTGGATCAAGTGTTCGAGTCGATGCTCAAGATCTTTGTGGAACTCGTAGCGATTTTCGCGAAGCTCGGGTGGGACCCAGGGCATCCCGATGGCACGGTAGAGGCTTTCTTCGTCGTTGCCTGCGATTGGAACCGAGGGTTCGGTTTCGCGAAAAACGCCGTATTCGCTGATTTTCAGGCCTAAAGATTTAGCGAGCGATCGCACATGGACATTGTGCTCTTTGCTGCCGGTGAAGTATTGCAGAGCTGCACCCCAGCAGGATTCCTCGACGACGCGCAGGTCGACCTGGAAAGCTCCGGCGATGCGAACGCTCATTTTCGTGTCGCCTCGGGCGAGGACTTCAGCGATGCCTGGAAATTCGGCGAAGCGATCCATGACTTCGGAGGGGGATTGACTAACGACGAGGATATCCAAATCTCCGACGGTTTCTTTGCTGCGTCGGTAGCTTCCGGCGAAATCGAGTCGCTCGACGGCCTTGCACTCGGAGAAGTGTCCTTTGAGTCTTTGGGTGAGGCGATCGGCATCATCGATGCCCAAGCGTTCGGCGGCTTGGGCGACGATATCGATGTTTTGCAGAATGCTTTGTTGGGTTTTGGGTCCGAACCCTTTAAGATCCGCGACGTTACCTTGCAAACAGGCTTGTTTCAAGGAAGCAAGGTCCATCACACCGAGTTCCTGGTGGAGTTTCATGGCTTTCTTGGCACCGAGGCCTGGGACTTTCATCACATCGCGGAGCGTTGTCGGGACTTCTTGTCGGATTTTTTCCAAGGCTGGGATCGAACCGGTCTGGATAGCGATTTTAGATTTCTCGGCGAGCGTCGCGCCGATGCCATCGACCGAGGTGAGGTCAAAGCCTTGGGCGATGAGTTCCTCGACGCGTTGAGGGAGTCCTTGGATGGCCGCAGCGCCGCTGCGATAGGCTCGGATTCGGAAGGCGTTTTCGCCCGAGAGTTCGAGCAAATCCGCCAATTCTTCGAAGAGGGCGGCTAGTTGCTCATTGGAGAGGTTGGTTTTACTGGTCATGGGACTTGGCTTTGCGCTGCGCGCTGTAGGATTCCCGAGAGGGATTGGATCCAATGTTCGAGGTTGTGATGCTTTTGCACATGGTGATAAGCCAGATCGGCTCGTGCGGTCCATGGGTTTGGATTTTCGAATCGGTCGATCATCGCGGTCAGTAGCCCTGAGATACTTGCCACAGGGACCAGTTGGCCAAGAGGCTCTGCACGCAGGTATTCCCCTGCACCCTGTTGGGTGTTGGTCGCAAGGATTGGGCAATGGCAGAGCATGGCTTCTAACATGACATTGGGCAACCCTTCGTAGTGGGAGGGCAGGACGAATAGATCGGCTTGTTTCAGGAGGGGGTAGGGGTTTGAGACATGGCCGTGGAGAAACGCGCAGTCGTTGAGGTTGAGTTCGCGGATTCGATTTTCCAGGGTTTGCCGCAGTGGTCCTTCCCCGGCGATGTGGAGTTGATAGTTTTTACCGCAATTGGCGATCAGCAGTGCGAAAGCTTCGAGTAGCTCTGTGTGTCCTTTTTCGGTTCCGAGCCTACCGATAGCGACGATTTTTTTTGCAGTCCCGGTCCAGCTAGGAAAAGGGATCGGTTCTTGGGATTTCTTTTCGATGGTTTGGATATCGATCGGGCTCGGAACGATTTCGAATCGACTTCTAGGGATGCGATAAAAGTCGGCGGCCGCCTGAGCCGTTCCATGCGAGACGCTCAGGAGAGCTTGACTAGCCCTGTAGGCTTTTGCCAAGCGGCGTCGTTTGATCCATCTCCAGCGGTTATCGCGTCGCATGACGTCGAATTGGGGTGGCGATACGATGGTCGAGACCCGCGCGCAGTGGGCATCGAGGCACGCAGGCCCACTGATCATCGTCATGTGGAATAGTCGATCGTAGAGGACCTCGATACGATGGGAGCGAATGTGGTCTGCTAAGTGTTGGATTTGCTGGTGGTGGATGCGTCCTGGCCAGTTGAATTTGGGGCTGGTCCGATCGGTCCAGAACGCCGTCATCGGGCAGTCTTCTGGTATTTGGTTCAGGAGTGGACCGGTAGCACTTAGCAGGTAGAGCGAGGGTTCGAACCGGGATCGATCCAGGCCTTTGAGCAAATAGAGCAGTTGGCGTTCGCTGCCACCGCCATCCATGGTCGAGGAGCAAAACAGGACACGGATACGGTTCATGCGGTGGGATTCATGTCGTGCGATTCAGAGCGGATTGATTCGAGAGATGCAAGATGATCTATTGTAGCTAATAATCCGAGTGTCATTTAGGCACTATGGTCCGGAACGACGGTGCGGTTTTTATTTCGGTTCGTTTGCAGGAGTTGCGCGGTGGATGTGATCAATCGAGAGGGGTGTGAGCCATTTGTGACCAAGGATGGATCGACGATCCGAGAGCTTCTATCGCATCGGAATTCCGGGATTCGCAATCAGAGTTTGGCTGAGGCGACCTTACCGCCAGGTGTGCTCACGGAGCGTCATCATCATCCTCAAACCGAGGAGATATACTATATTTTGATTGGGACCGGTCGCATGGAGATCGACGGACAGATCCGTGAGGTTGGACCGGGCGATGCGGTGGCGATTCCCCCAGGATGCTCGCATTGCATCCGGAACATCGGTTCGGAGGACTTGGTCTTCCTTTGCACTTGTGCGCCTGGCTATGAGCATACCGATACGGTTTTAGAAAATTGAAGCTGAGGTGGGGAACTTCGGGATGGATGGTCCATGTTTGATTATTTGAGGCTTTCGTTGGGATTGATCCCGCTGGGTGTTTATTTGATCGTGATGGGTTTTTTGGCGATGCGTCGCAGGCCAACCCTGTTGACTTCTGGTCAAGAAGCCTTGCTCCTGGGCTTTGCGTTGATGGGGTTTGCATTGATTGGCCCGATCGAATTGTTTTTCCCTACGGGCGCTTATGCGGCCTTGGGCCAGTGGACATGGATCCTTCTTATTGCCTTGTATGGTTTGTTGGTTTTGTTGTTTGCATTGCAGCGGCAACCTGGATGGACGGTGCTTGGTTTAGAGAGCCAAGGGTTCCGAAGCGTGCTTAGTGAAATCCTTGAGCAGGGCGATATCGAGCATGCTTGGTTAGGGAATCACTTGCAGATTTCCGAGTGGGATTTGCAAGCGATGATCGAGCCGGGTCGGGGGTTTCAGAGCGTATCTCATTTGAATGCTACGGGTAAGCAACGCAATATTTTGGGTTGGTATCAGCTCGAGAGGCTTGTGGTGTCGTCCCCTTTGTTTTCTAAGGCCAGGGTTGCAACCAAGTCTCCGAATTGGGTGCAGTCACTTTTGCTACTTGCCCTGGGATGCGTGAGTTTGGCTCTTGCTACTTACTGGATCGACAAGGACATGGAACGCTTGCAGCGACTGATCTCTGAAATGCTCATGGTTCGGTAGAACGAACGCAACGACAGGAGTAGGAACGTGTATCGAACCGAGAATTTGACGGTGTTTCTTTGTGCGGTGATTTGCTTTTTTTCCTGGGGGTCGGCCTTCTCGCAGGGGTACCAAGGGCGACCGAATATTGTCCTGCTGTATGCCGATGATATGGGTTACGGGGACTTAGGTGTGCAAAACAGCGAGTCGAAGATCCCAACTCCTCATTTGGATCGGCTCGCACGAGAAGGAACTCGATTTACCGATGCGCATAGCTCGTCGGGCATATGTACCCCGAGTCGCTACGCGCTCTTGCAAGGGCGATACCACTGGCGCAAGTTTCACGGGATCGTCAATTCCTTCGAAGGCAGTGTGTTGGATTCCTCTCGCTGGACGTTGGCCGAGTTGGTCAAGACCAAGGGATATCAAACTGCTTGCATTGGCAAATGGCATTTAGGTTGGGACTGGAAAGCGATTCAGCGTCCTGGGGCCAAGGCGGATCCCAAGACCGGCTATGCACCGGATGCTTTTGATTGGAGTTTACCGATTCCCGACGGACCGTTAGCGCACGGGTTTGACTACTATTTTGGGGATGATGTCCCGAACTTTCCACCTTATGCTTGGATCGAAAACGATCGGGTTCAAAGGGCTCCGGATGTTCCGTTATCGACTCCGAAACCGACGGCCGAAGGAGCATGGGAAGCCCGTCCGGGTCCGAGCGTTAAGGACTGGGACTTTTGGGCGGTCACGCCGACGCTTACTCAACGGGCCGTCGATTGGATATCGGAGCAATCACCCGAGAGGCCATTTTTTCTTTACGTTCCGTTTACCTCGCCTCATGCTCCGATTGTTCCTGACCGGGCCTTTGAGGGGCGATCTGGGGCCGATGGATATGGGGACTTTATGGTGCAGACCGACGCGAGTGTCGGAAGGATACTTGCGGCATTGGAGTCGAAGGGGTTTTCGGACAACACATGGGTGATTTTTTCGAGCGACAACGGTCCTGAGACGTATGCGTACGCTAGGCTCAAGAACTACGGACATCGCAGCATGGGTCCGTTAAGGGGGGTTAAACGGGATTTGTATGAGGGTGGCCACCGCGTACCGATGCTCATGCGATGGCCGGGAAAGATTCCTTCCGATAGGGTTTGCGATGGACTTATGAGCCAAATCGATTTGTTTGCGACGATCGCAGGAGTTCTAGAAATCGAGATTCCAGAGGGGAACGCCGAGGATAGTCTCGATCAGCGTCGGATGGTCTTTGGGACTGGCGAATCCTCGCGCGAAACCTTGGTTCATAACACCAATCCCAAGGGCTATGCGATCCGTCAGGGGGTTTGGTTACTTATCGATTCGGATTCGGGGTCGATCAGCAAGGTTCCTGAGTGGTTCGATCGCGAAAACGGTTATCGTCAGGACCAGATGCCCGGGGAGCTGTACCGTTTGGATATCGATCTTGGACAAAGAGAGAATCTCTATGGATTGCACTCTGATGTGACTGGTGATTTGAGTGGTGATTTGCCAGGTGGGAAAGTCCACGCGATGCATCAGGAGTTGCAGCGGATTCGCAACGCCAAGCGATGAACGGCTTGGGCTTCAGTTGCCCAGGAGTTGTTTCCATTTGGATTGGATGGCCGGGTTGATTGACGTTGTCGATTGGCTAATCGATAAGTGATCGAGTTTTGTGAGGTAATCGATTAGGAGTTGCTTGTTTCCTGCATCGATCGCTTCCTGAATTCGGCGCTGAAGCAGGTAGATGGATTGATGATTTTCCTTTTCCGCATCCAGGAGGGATTTGTCAGCATCGTTTGTCCGTCCATGAAATCGGTGGATCCGGGATTTGATTTCGAGCATGAGCGGATCGGAGGTCTTCATGTAGAGTCGATGCGCTGATTCCACATAGACTTTCCCAACATCATCGTAGGAGGCATTCGATCGCTTTCCTTTGTCGACTGTAAACCAAAGCGAGATCAGGAGAGAATCGGCTCCGAGGTCATTCGGGAACTCTTTTCGAAATCGTGCCAAGCGGGGACTCAGTTGGCTAGGGTCGATGGTTGCGGCTTCGGCAATTTCCGCGAGTCGCTTTGCTCGGGGATCGGAGATCAACCCAATAAACCTACGAATATCGGCGATTGTATAGGTTTGATCTTCTCGGGTTCTGAAGTATACAGAGCCCGCCAGAGAACGACCGGCGTCGGATTGGTATTGGCCGAACACATCGATTAAATCGACAGGCACATCGCTCGGTTCTTCCCCCGAACTCCTCTTGGAGTTTGCTGCTGCCGTTTGGCTCAGAGTGACATCCCCTGGAATACCGACTAAGTCGGTGCAGACGACTTGGCCGTTTCCTTCCTGGAAGACCAGGACTAGGTAACCGAAGCGGGGTGTAAGCAGCAGATGTTTGGGCGTGGTTCGCAAGTCAGCGGTTGGACTCTCCGTGGGGTCGAGAGTCGAAATCTCGGAGATCGATCGCGAGATTTCTTGAGTCGCTTTGGCTAGTTCCTCTTGGCTTAGGATTTGACGGCATGCCAAGACCCATTCACCGGAATTGTCAGGGTCGATAGAAAGAGGCTCGTAGAAGTATCGAATGAGAACTCCCAGTTCACCTTCTGATTGTTGGAATCCAAGAACTCGCCAGTCACTACTGGAGGTATTGGCAATTGAGGAGAGTGAATCGATTGGGAGGGTTTCGAGGTAATCGACGAGTCGGTTGGCCTCTGTCGATGGCTTGGATTTATCAGAATGATCGATCCGATCCCAGAAGTCCGAAGGGTTCATCGAGGCTCCGAGGCGGGAGATCTCTTCGGAAAGGGCTTGAATGTTGCCGCCTAAGGGAATTTTTGAGAAGGTGGTTTGCCAGTTTCCTGATGCGGACCACAAGGAAGTCGATTGGGTTACCGGAGGCGTGGGTGGGAGTGCGTCTTGGTCCAGCGGTGGCAAGAGCAATTGATCGTCTTGGTTTTGGGAGGCCTCATGCCATGGAGACCATTCGCTGAAACCTTTTCGCCCCAGGGCGAACATCGATATCGCACCGACCGTCGCCAAAAGAATCAGAGAGAGAAGTGGCAGAAGGAACTTCCTTCGGCTACCAGCAAGGTTGTCGGTTTTGCGACTAGCTTGATACTCCAAGGGTTCTGCGGTGTTTGAACCCGTGTTGTCTGCAACTGGAAGGTCTGGAACCGGAAAATTCAGACTCGGGCCCATGGTAAGAACAACGCCGCATTGGGGGCAATTGATCTTTGTCCCGGATTCAACATAGGCGCGTACGTAAGTACCGCAACGACAAACGACGTCAGGCATAAGATCCAACCACCGATCAGTGGGGAACGAGAATGCGAACTGTGTAAATCCTTTAGTCCGGGATGAGTAATTTACACCAGTGGCGATATGACGTCAAATATTTCTAGGGCTTTCCCTAAGAATCCTGATTGCATCGACGCATCATTCGGTTGATTCTCGGACCGACTGAGTTAAACAATCGTTTCTCGAAAGCTAGTTTGAGGTTGCTATCGATGTATCGCGCTCCGGACATTCACAACGACCCCATCATCGGTAGCAAACTGGCTTCCTGGTTCCATGTACCCCCTTCGGAGCATTGCAAGCCCGATCCAAAGTCCTCTGCCGTTTTCGATGGTGTCCGATTGGCTAGCCGAGGTTACGGTTCCAACAGATTTCCCACTCATCATCAATTCGGTGGGGCCTGAAAACTTCCAACCCGAGTCGGTACGCAGTTCAACCAATGCGAGTTTTTTTTGAACTTGTCCCAAGGCATCGAGCCGTGCGACGGTTTCCTGTCCTAGATAGCAACCTTTGTTGAACGAAATGGCTCGCGCATCGATACCGATTTCCTGAGGCAGATTCCGTTCATCGATATCGACGCCATACCAGGGCCAGAAGTTTTTGATTCGCAGCGTCTCCCAGGCCAAGCCATCGTGCGTTTGGAGGTTAGGTGTTTGGCTGGGATGACAAACGCTCGACAACTGAACGATCTGTGGACATTGGGTTCCTGGCGTTGCCAAGACTAGGAGCGTACCGGGGCCTAACCATGGGACCAGAATGCTGATGGCTTGATTGCCAAAGACCTCTGAGCACTCTTTGGTTTCAAGCAACTCTGCGAGATGAGTTTGTATCCAGGGGGATTCGGGTCGAAGCAGGTAGGCGAGAAATTCTTCGGAGGCATCACGTACTATCGCATCCTCGCGGATGATGTATCGATCGATATGAGGGACCAGTCGATGGGCTTGTCCGGGCGAGGAGATCCAGAGCGTACGCGAATCGAGGCAAGCGACCGAGCCATGGGAGATTGTCCGCCCTTTGACATCGAGCATGAACGACTCTCTGCTTTGTCCGCTTTGTAACGAACGCAGGTCTTGCGTGCAGAGGTTGTTGAGGATCTTATTGCGATCCACCCCGGTCAACTCGAGGACGGTCAGTGGACCGATTGAAAATCCTTCAGGAAGACTCATGGATTTTTAGACGTTGAACAGGAAGTGGCAGATATCACCGTCTTGCATGATATAGCTCTTGCCTTCGGTCCGCATCTTGCCGTTGGCTCGGATTTCCTTTTCGTTGCTGAATTTCTCCAAATCCTCGAGGGCATAGCATTCGCAGCGGATGAAACCTCGTTCGAAGTCGGTATGGATAACACCGGCGGCCTGGGGTGCCGTTGCACCGATGGGAATGGTCCAGGCTCGGATTTCCTTTTCTCCAGCGGTGAAGTAGCTTTGCAATCCGAGGGTCTTGTACGTTTGCCTTGCTACCGACTGGAGAGCAGGTTCTTCGAGTCCGACGGCAGCGAGCATTTCGCTCCGATCGGGGTCTTCGAGTTCAGCGATTTCCGATTCGAGTTTGGCGCATACAGGGACGACCAACGCACCTTTTTTTGCGGCGAGTTCACGGACGCGTTGGACCATGGGTCCTTGGCCGTGCAGATCGGTTTCGTCGACATTGGCGATGTAGAGGATTGGCTTGGCCGTCATGAGACCGAAGCTGCGTATGGCCTTGGACTCGGCTTCGTCGAGTTGGAGGGAGCGCAAAGGCTGTTCGGAGTTGAGGTGTTCTAGGCATTTTTGCATAACACCGACTCGAAATTTTGCTTCTTTATCGCCGGTTCTCGCAGCGCGCTCGGCTTTTGGAATCGCCGTTTCGACGCTCTGGATGTCGGAAAAAAGGAGTTCCATTTCGATCGTTTCCATATCGGAAACCGGATCGATTTTGCCTGCCACGTGAGTCACATCCGGATCTTCAAAGCAACGGACGACTTGCAAGATCGCGTCGACCTCTCGGATGTGGCTTAGAAATTTATTCCCAAGCCCTTCTCCCTCGCTTGCACCTTTGACGATCCCGGCGATGTCGACCAATTTGAACATTGCGGGGATAATCTTTTGCGTTTTGATGAAATGCTCGATTCGTTTGAGCCTCGCGTCGGGGATACTGACAATCCCCTCGTTAGGCTCGATCGTGCAGAACGGATAATTCGCAGCTTGGGCTCCTTGCGATCCGGTCAACGCATTGAACAGAGTGCTTTTACCGACATTGGGCAAACCTACAATTCCAGCTTCCATCGACTTGTCTTTCTATTGCCAATTGCTATTTCGTTCGCCTTAGGATTCATGCCGCAACAGCGGGAAGAGAATCACATCGCGGATGCTTCGAGAGTTCGTCAGAAGCATCACCAATCGATCGATTCCGATCCCCAATCCTCCTGCGGGGGGCATCCCGTATCTCAAGGCTCGGATGAAATCGCTATCCATCTTGGCCATCGAGTCTTCCTCGGACATTCCCTCGAGCTGGGTTTTGAAGAGCGATTCTTGCAGAATCGGATCGTTGAGTTCGGTGTAAGCGTTTGCGAGTTCCATGCCGTGGATGAAAAGTTCGAAGCGTTCGGCGATGTTGGGGTTCTTGGCGCTTCGCTTGGTCAGTGGGCATAGGCTAGCTGGGTAGTCGGTAACAAAGATAGGGCCTACCAAGGAGTCTTCGACTTTCTCTTCAAAGACCTCGCTGACGACGACGTCGGGGTGTTTGCCTTGAGGATCCAGCCCGATCTTTTTGGCCAGTGTGGCGATCCCCTCGGTATCGTCGATCTTCAGTCCTGTGTGCTCTTCGAACAACTCCGAGTAGGTTTTCCTGGCAAACGGCGGGGTGAAATCGATCGCAAGATCGCCCCACATCAATTGATAGCCTTGGCCCGTCGCCTCGATCGCTTCGACGATGATTTGCTGGGTCAAGTCCATCATGACTTTGTAATCGGCGTAAGCCCAATACAGTTCGATCATGGTGAACTCAGGGTTATGTTTTGGGCTGATCCCTTCATTCCGGTAGACTCGGCCTATTTCATAGACGCGCTCGATGCCGCCGACCATGAGCCGCTTGAGGTGCAGTTCCAGCGCGATTCGCAGGACAAGCTTCATGTCCAGGGCGTTGTGGTGGGTTTGGAACGGTTTGGCGGCCGCGCCGCCGGCGATGGTGTGAAGGGTTGGACCCTCGACCTCCACAAACTCATGCTTGGAAAGCGTTTTGCGGATCGATTGAATGATTTTCGTTCGTTTCAAAAACGTCTGGAGCGACTCTGGGTTGTAGGTCAGATCGACATAGCGCATTCGCTGACGCAACTCTGGGTCTTGCAAACCAGCATGCTTCTCCGGTGGTGGCTCGAGCGTCTTGGTCATGTAGTGCAATTTCGATGCGAAAACGGTCAACTCACCGGTGTTGGTCCGTCCTAGTCGTCCGTCGACGCCGATCAAATCTCCGAAATCCAGAAGCTTCGTAAGCTCGAAATCCTCGTCGGGCAGGTGCCCCTTGGGAATCATGACTTGGATATCGCCGGTCAGATCCCGGATGTTCAAGAAAACCAACTTGCCGGCCGTCCGCATCAGGAGAATTCGACCCGCGATACGGACCTGGGGGCCTACTTCTTGGCCTTCCCCCTGCTGGGTCTTCCAAGCTCGGTAGTCGACCGGAACGGAGGCCTCGAAGTCGGGCAACTCGACGATCGAGCCGTCCTGCTTCTCAAAATGGACTTCCGGGGCTTTGGCACGGACTGCATCGATAAAAAGTCGTTGGTCAAAACGATGGCCCCAAGGGTCGATTCCCATGGCCTCGATCTTCTTGAGCTTTTCGAGCCGCGCAGCTTGATGCACCCCAAGTTCATGAGAATTTTGCGAGCCAGAATCGGACTTCGGGTCAGACATTGTCTAAAATCCGTAGGAGTAGGAAAACCGAAAGCCCGAGATTGTAGGGAATTGCTCGGGAAAACCAAGCTCATTCGCCCCCCCGCGGATCGCACCTATGCCAAGCGGCCAAGAAACAATGGATTTATTTTCAAAAGCCGAGGAAGCCAACCGTCAAAGCGCTCAGCCTTTGGCCGCCCGAATGCGGCCAGCGACCCTCGATCAGATGGTCGGACAGTCCCATATTCTCGCTCCCGGTAAGCTTCTAAGACGTCTGGTCGAGGCCCGCCGCGTCCAATCGCTGCTCTTCTACGGCCCCCCCGGGACCGGCAAAACAACCCTGGCAAGACTCATTGCCGCAGAGACCCAAGCCGCCTTCCGGCAGATCAATGCCGTCACAAGCGGTATCAAAGAACTTCGCGAAGCGCTCGATTGGGCTCGAAGCGAATTGAGCGTCACAGGCTCTAGGCCGATCCTCTTTATCGACGAAATCCACCGCTTCAACCGCTCCCAACAAGACGCCTTGTTGCCCGACGTCGAATCCGGAACGATCGCACTCGTCGGCGCGACGACGAGCAACCCCTTCTTTGCAGTCAATGGTGCATTGCTCAGTCGCTCGCAAGTCTTCGAACTTCACCCTCTGTCGGAAAAAGAGTTGGTAGGGCTGCTTCGACGCGCCATTGAGGACCCACAATTGGGGTTTGGGCGATATGCGATCCGAGTCGACGAGCGAGCCCTCGAGTACTGTGCCCGGATTGCCGAGGGGGATGCTCGACGCGCTTTGAACGCTTTGGAAATTTCGGTCCTCTCCTCGAATCGACACCCGATCGAACTGACCGTCGAGCTGATGCAAGAGAGCATGCAGAAGAAGATACTCCAATTCGATCCGGCCGGTGACCAACACTATGACATGGCAAGCGCGTTGATCAAGAGCCTTCGGGGATCCGATGCCGATGCGGCCCTATACTGGCTTGCTCGCGCCATAGAAAGTGGCGAGGAGATCCGATTCCTGACACGACGACTGGTGATCTTTGCCAGCGAAGACATCGGCAATGCGGACCCGCTTGCGCTGAGCCTTGCGGTCGCGACGATGCAAGCTTGCGAGTTTGTCGGTCTGCCCGAATGCCAGTTGAATCTATCCCAGGCCGTGATTTATTTGGCGCTAGCACCCAAAAGCAATTCCGCTACGACGGCCATCATGACCGCACGCCATGAAGTCCAAGAAGGGACCTTGATCCCTGTTCCAATCCACCTTCGCGATGGCCATTATGCGGGCTCCAAGCAACTCGGCCACGGCGTCGGATACCAGTACTCCCACGATGCGCCCGATGGAATTGCCACCCAAGACTACTTGGGGGTCGATCGTCAGTTCTACCATCCGACAGAGCGCGGCGCGGAGCGTGAGCTCGCGCTTCGCTACAATGCAATTCGCAACAAACTCAAACCACCCTCCGAACGTCCCGGTTCTGCGATGGAGAGCAATCCATGATTCCTATCTTCCACCGATCGAACTATCGATCCGAGTCCCTGTTCTGGGCTTGCCTTGCATGCCTATCGGGCATCGTTTTATCGGCCCCGATCCAAGAGCCACCCGAGAGCGTCCCCTTGAAGCAACGGGTCGAATCGCTCTCCAAAGAACTCGACGCGGACAAGGAGCAGCAACGAGACGCTGCCGAAAAAGCGCTGCTGGAAATCGGACCCGATGCGCTCGAGTTCCTTCCGCAAACCGACGACTTGTCATCCGAGGAATGGACCATGCGCATCGAACGGATTCGAGCCCGGTTTATCGAGGATTCCACCCTCGATTTCCATGAGCCGTCCATGGTCAACATCCAAGGCACACTGAGCGTTTTCGAGGCTCTCGAAGCGATCCAAAAGCAAACGCGAAATCCCATAGGACTCGACCCATTTCGAAGCCAAGAAGCATTTCAAGAAAAATTCGATTTCGCCATCCAAGGAGTGACCTTCTGGGAAGCTATCGACGAGGTGCTCGAAAAAATCGACTGGCAGATTATTCCAAGGGATGGCGCGGGATTGTTGTTTGGCCCCAAATTCGCAATCCCAGAGGGGCAATCCGAGGTGCTCAAGGCCATCTCCGTCGAGCCCCCCCCGCCGATCTACATCGGGATCCTCCGCATGCAACCGATTTCCCTTAGCAAATCGATAAACTTCCTGGACCCCTTGCAAAGCACCGCGACCCTCGAATTCTCCTTGCACTGGGAACCCCGGTTCCATCCGGTATTTGTCCGTTTTCCCATGGACAACTTGATGGTCCGCACCGACAACAGCGAACTTCTGTTGGTACCCAAGGATCAGTCCAGCGAGTATGTCCCCTCGGGCTCGCAAATGATCACCTCGATGCGAGTGATCAAACCGACCCCAGCAGCCTTGAAGATCGGGGCGTGGAAAGGGGAACTGCAAATCGCCGTACCAGGGCGACTATCGACGATCGAGTTTACCTCTCCGACCGAAAACAGCGGTAAAAGCCTCAGTACCGGCGACATGAAGGTTGTCCTCGAGTCGGCCCGAAAGAATCGGGATTTGCAAGAAATCCAAATCGGCGTATCGTTAGCCAACCAACCCTCGAGCGATGTGCTCCAAGGCTGGATCGCCCTTACGGATGCTTATCTTTTGGACAAAGAGGGCAAGAAGATCGAACATGCCGGTTGGGCTACGACCCGATTAACCAAAAACGACATCGGGCTGAGTTATCTCTTTGACATCGAGGAAGACTTGAGCCAATACCGATTCGTCTACAAGGCGCCCGATTCGGTGATCCTCCAGACCGTCGAGTATGAGTTCAACAACATCCCGTTTCCTTAAATCTGCATCGAAAAATCTGCATCGAACCTCCTTTGGATCCAAGAAATACTCAGCCTATGATCGACTCGCTTGCTTGGGACCCCGAGATGGAAAGTCCTGCGACGATCGCCATTCTCGGAGCTGGACCACTGGGGGTCGAAGCGGCACTCTATGCACGCTTTCTGGGGTACCACGTCTCGATCTTCGAAACCCGACGCGTCGCACACCGGATGCTCGACTGGAACTTGCGACCCTTGGAGGAACCCGCCGACAAAATCACCACGAGCCTAGGACTCTCGGCCCTGCAGGCCCAGGATCCGACGTACATACCGCCGGAACCTAGCAGGATCTTCAACGGAAAGCAGTACGCGGAAGAGTATCTTCTGCCCTTGGCGAAAACCGATCTGCTCTTCGACGATATCCACTTCCTGAGCCCCGTGATCGATATCTCTCGATTTCGTGTCGCAAGTCAGCCTACTGCCGGACGCTTCGATGAGTACCCTTGGCAAGAGCGCTGCAACGATGAATTCCGAATCCTCGTCGAGGGCCGACACCGGGGGACCTGGGTCTCGCGAGCCGATTGCATCATCGACTGCCGAGGGAATCGAAGCACTCGAGTCGGGCTCGGTCCTGCCGGCGGATTGGCCATCGGTGAACTCGAAGCTCGTAAAGAGTTCCTCGAACATCTGCCCGGCGACCGGAAATTCGATGCGAAGAAGTACGATGCCAAATCGATCCTCATCGCAGGCTCGACGCAGGACGCTTGCCGGACTCTCCGCGAGTGCCTCGAGTACGCTGGCCATGAACGGCTCGTATGGGTTCTGCCCCCTGTTCAAAGCGATGAGCCTGAATTTCTCGCCAAGGCGAGGATGGAATTGGCCCAAAGAGCCTCCCCGAGTTTTGTGATGATCGACAGCCTAGGTGTCGAGTCCATCACTCCACAAGAGCAAGGCTCTTGGCAAGTCCGATTGCTCAAAGAGGACGACTCGAGCGTCGAGCTGCAGGTCGATCGGATCGTTAGCAGAACCGAGTATCAAGAAACACCCCTGGGCCCAACACTCCTTGCATACAACCCACAGGCATCGAACTTCCTGGAGTCGAGTCTGCAGCAATACGATCTATCGGATCATTCGCAAGATAAGCATTTGCCACGAGCGCGAGATGTCCTGACGCCAGAGCCTGGGTACTTTCGACTGCGGGCCGACTCCCTCTGTGAGATCGGCTTGGAACGCCTCCGGACCATTTTTGCAATTCTCGGGGGACGCAGCGATTTGGACCTTTATGAAATCATGCGCAAGCAGCAATCGACAGGGCCCCAAGACGCCTAGTTTCAGGACTCCTAGTTTCAGGAGGCCTAGTTTCAGGAGGCCTAGTTATTCGCAGGCCAATCGAACCTCACAGCCAATCTCTACTCATAAATCGGGTAGTAGCAACCGAAGGCTTGCTCGCAAAAAAACCCGGGATCATTGAAGCGTTGGCCGCGATCCAAACGGCCGATCGTGGCCATTTGCTCCTCGGTGAGCTCAAAGTCCAGAAGGCTGAGGTTTTCCCCAAGCCTTTGAACGTTCTGCGTCTTGGGGATCACCGAAGTACCCCGCTGCACGCCCCAGCGCAGAACGACTTGAGCCGGTGTCCTCGCGACTTCTTGGGCAATCGCCTCGATGGCGGGTAGCTCCAAGACCGATTCCGAGGCCTGGGCCATCCCTAGCGGGACGTAGGAAGGTGCTCCCAGAGGGCTAAATGCGGTAAAAGCGATCCGTTCTTGCTGGCAGTACCTCAGGAGTTTTTGCTGCGTCAAATAAGGATGCGATTCGACCTGCAATACTCCGGGGCGAATCCTTGCATAGGACAACAGATCTCGGATGAGCGAAACGCCAAAGTTGCTGATCCCCACGTTGCAAACCAGTCCGGCCTCGACGAGTCGTTCCATGGCCTCCCAGGTTTCGCTGATCGGAACGGCGTCTGGGATCATCGCCGGAGGAGATGCTTGGGGGTCAAAAAACCACCCCGCAGGGTAACGGTGCTCGAAGGGAACATAAGCCAGTGCGATCGGGAAGTGGATCAGATAGAGATCCAGATAGTCTAGACGCAGATCTTTGAGGCTCCGCTCGCACGCGCGGCGGACATGTTCTTTGCGGTGGAATGTATTCCAAAGCTTGCTTGTGACCCAAAGTTCCTCGCGGCGACAAATCCCAGACTTAACGATCTTCTCAATTCCCTGCCCCACCTCTGGCTCATTGCCGTAATCCGACGCGCAATCGAAATGGCGATAACCGAGTTGGGCGGCCTGGACCGACAATTCGGCTGTCGATGCGTTGGGGATCTTCCAAAATCCCAATCCGACCGGAGGGATGCAGAGCTGGTTTATCATGGTTTTTTCTAACGATGGAGAACGATTTTGGATGTTTCCCGAGGAAATCAAACCTGGCAAAGAGCAAGCAGTATTGCCTAGTGAGCCCGATTCGTTCAAGCTACTAGCGGACTCGGATACCGTGTTTTTCGGAGAATCGTCGTGAAAAAGATTTTTGCCCAGGAAACCAACGCTCGGATGAATACGACTCACCATCGATTGGCTCGCCGGAGCCTTGCACAGGAACTCCACTCTCGGACCAAAGCGATGCCTCTGGGAGTGTCGCTGGCTCTTGCATGCGCCGTCCTGGGTGTACCCTTGGGTTGTTCGCCGGAGTCGAAACCCAAAGAAGTCAGCGCCCAGACCAGTGGCTTTCGCCCCGCCGAAGCGACTGCCGGGGCGAGCAAGCCCAAGCCTCAGGAGTCCAAGCCGCAAGAGGGTGCCCAAGGATCTCCGAGCGGGCCCGATGCGGTTCCTGGATCGACTGCTGGACTGCCGAATTTCACCCCAGGTCAGGTCGATCCGGCGATTGCTGCCAAAAGCTATATGACATTGAAGATGACCGATTCGGAAGCTCCCGAGGAGCTCGTCAAGTTCGTCGCTTCGATCGATCGTGCGATGATGGATTTGCAGACCGATGCGAACAGCAAGCAGGTCAATTCCGACACGATTCTCAATCAAGGGTTGGATCTGCTGCGGATGAAGCTCACCGCATCGGACCGATTGCGGAACAAGTCCACCACCCCCGATCAGACCGCCAAGGGCTGGATCGGTAAACTCGAAGCCTTGCAACAAATGGCGATGTTCCGAGACGTCCCATCGGCCGATGAAGTTCGTACGTTGAGCAAAGAACTCTCGGCCAACGAGGATCCTCGAGTGGCCAAGATCGCTCAGAGGATCCAACTGCAGTTGCTCCTAGGGGACTATCGAAATCAAACCGCAACGGCCGACCAAATCGTTGCGGCAGCCAAGGGATTGCTCGATCAAGCCCAAGGGCCTGACAAAGGTGTATTTATGGCTGTGGCCCAGGCGGCCGAGGCTTTATCGAGCGAGTCCCAGGGAGGTGATCCTGCAAACCCCGGGGTTCCCGAGCCGGCCAGTGAGGCCCAGATCGCATGCAATCAAATCGTCGATGCCCTCGAAGCCAAGTTCCGAGATGTGCCCGACCCGAACGTCGGCATGATGGCATGGCGCATGAAGATCCAACGACTACCTGACTTCGAGAGCTATCTCCAAGTCCTCGATACGCGTCAGGCCATGGCCGCCGATCCGGTGGCTTTAACCCAAAAGGCTGCGAGCCTGATGGAAAAAATACCATCGCCTTGGACCGCGATGGCCTTGTCCCAATGCGCCACCCAATTCGAATACTCTGGCAATGTCGATGTCGCCAAAAGCTTGCTCGATATCGCAGCGACTCAGCTCGAGTCGACCAAGACGCCTGAGATCAAAGCGCAGATTCAAATGGCCGTCGAAGGCTTCCAAAAACGAACCGGTAGCATCGGCAAGCCCCTTGCTCTCGAAGGCCTCGTCGACACCCAAGGTCAAGCGTTGGATAAGTCCAAGTATGAGGGTAAGGTCGTTTTGGTCGACTTCTGGGCGACTTGGTGCGGGCCTTGCGTGGCCGAAATCCCGAACATACGTCGAGTCTATGACGAGAAACACGCCGAAGGCTTCGAGGTCATCGCGGTGAATCTCGATGACCAACGCTCTGACCTCGACGAGTTCCTAGGCGAAAACAAAATGCCTTGGAACATCTACGTCAGTAACGACCCGACCAAGGCCGGGATGAATACGGCTTTGGCCCAAGAGCTATCGATCAGTGCGATTCCCTTCACGATGCTTATCGGCCGCGATGGAAACGTCGTTGCGGTGCACGTGCGAGGTAAAGCGTTGGATGAAAAGGTCCAACAGTTGCTCGGTGCGAAACCCTAGAAGCTTCATCGTTTTGAATAAGAGCGACTTCGATGAATCTTTTTCTCATGATCGTTTTTGCGGTCTGCGTTTTCGGACTAATCGCAGCGATAAGCCACACGTACAACAAAAAACGTCGGGAAGCATTTACCAAAATCGCCGAGCAACTCGGCTTGGAAATCCACTTCGATCTTCCCGATGAGGATTGGGATCGAATCGAACGATTCGATCTCAACAAGAGCAAGGGCAGTAAGCATACTGTAGGCCTAGCATTTGTCGCTCAGACCGACAGCACACGAATCACCGTGTGCGAGTACAAGATCATTGTCAACGCGGGCAAAAACTCATCGACTACAACGTCGATTGTTCTCCTGGTGTGGGACCCTCGGCTCGACGCGCCAGCCCTGAGCTTGCAGCAGAAAACTTGGAATACTTCTTTGTCGGCATCGGTTTCGAAGTGGTTTGGATATCAGTTCATCGAATTCCCAGAAGACCCGGAGTTCCAATCCCGTTATCTGGTTCGAGGGGAATCCGAAGAAGCTCTCAAGGCGTTTCTGACTGCGGATCGAAGAGAAGGCTTGATACGAAATTCCGTACCGAACTTCGAGGCTTGCGGTGACTGCATGATCGTGGTGCACCATAACCTGCGGCTTCAACCCTACAAGATCGAAGACAGGTTTGCAGAAGCATTGGCCGTATTGAATTCGCTCGTTTAGCGAGTGGCCGACGAACGGTTGCACAGTTTCGCTGCTGCCAGGATCGCTTGGACCATCCCGCCGCATTGCGCGATTCCTTTCCAAGCGATATCGTGGGCCGTACCGTGAGCGACGCTCGTTCGCACGATGGGTAGCCCCAGGGTGATATTGACCGCTTCAAACATGTCGAGCAACTTCAGCGCGATATGACCTTGGTCATGGTACATCGCGACGACCGCATCGAACTGGCCTTGGGCCGCTTTGGGCATGAGGGTATCGACAGCCCATGGACCACTGGCATCGATCCCAAGCCCTTGGGCGGCCAGGACTGCAGGTCCGATGCATTCGATCTCCTCGGTGCCGAATCGACCCGATTCTCCGGCGTGGGGATTCAGGGCCGTCACGGCGATTCTCGGCGGGCTTTGGCGACCCTCGGCTCTTGCGAGCCGCGAGAAATAATCATGGGTCAGTTCGATGGTCTTTAGAATGTTCTCACGCGTGATATGCTCGAACACTTCGCGCAGTGCCATATGCAAAGTCACATGGACGACACCCAAGCCGCTCGGACCACCATGATTCGGCTTGCCCGCAGGCAAGTAAAGCATCATCGCCGTGGTATCGACGCCGCACAGATGCCCCAAGAGTTCTGTGTGACCGGGCCATGAATGCCCGGCCAAATCCAGCGATTTTTTCTGCAGCGGCGCGGTGACCATTCCGTCGGCCCGCTTGTCCAAGCAAAGTCGTGTGGCAGCGACCAATGAATCGTAGGCCGCTTGCCCTCCCCTCGCATCGATCTGTCCGGGTTGTGCGTGTTCGCACTCCTCAGAGGCGGCGTCTAGGCACAGTATCCGTGGTCGTTCGGCTGAGGACTCTGGGACCTGGAGTTGGTCCCCTGTCGAACAGACAATCCAATCGATGTTCGCTCCGATGACTCGACTGGCGCGTCGCATGATCTCGGTACGACCGACGACCATCGGGGTGCACCAAGTCGAAACGGCAGGATCCATTAGGGCGCCTGCGATGATTTCGGGGCCGATTCCGGTCGGATCCCCCATCGAGATCGCAAGGGTGGGTTTCATGGCAGTTTTCGTCAATCGATCGATCCGATCCAGGTGGGTCAAGGAGTTCAAAGAGCGCCTCAGGGGGCCGCGGCAGGCGACGGAGTCTTGAGGGCCTTTTCGATCGCCCGTTCAAGCTCCCCTGGACCCGTCGACCCGATCCAGGCATCGACGATCTTGCGGTTTTTGTCCAAGAGCAAGGATGTCGGGTAGGCGAAACCGGTTCGGCCGATGATGTTGGCGACTTGAATACGGGAGTACATCGCCGGATCGCAATAGACCGGCAGATCCCCGCCGACGCCTTGGACAAAAATCTTGGTGTTGAACTCGAGTTCCTCGGTCGACTCGGGTGTGGTGGTACCGCATGAGACGCTCAGGATCGCTACGCGGGAATCCTCGGCGTACTTGCGTTGGAGTTTGATGATGTCGGGATATTCTTGGACACACGGACCGCACCAAGTCCCCCAAAAGTGGAGCAGAACATAGTCCGACTTGGCTATCAACTCCGTGGGCACATCGGTGGCGTTAAGGAGCGGCTTGAGGTCCAAGTCAGGGATCTGTCGCCCGGCAAAGCTTTGGCGTTCTCGCCCTAAGAAAATCAGGAAGCTGATCCCCAGGAGCATGAACAAGCCAGCATAGAGCAGGTAGTTGTACGCCGGCGACGAACGTGGGGACCCAAGAGCAACTGTGGACGGATCGGTATGGGAGTCGTTGGACATCGATAGCTTTGGTATACCCCAAGGGGTGCACGAGTGAGGAAATGGGTTCTGGTGCGACGTTCTATGATAGCTCGCCAAACACCCTCGGGTAGCGGGGATTTTTGTGGCCAAGGGAGCGTTTTGCACGGTTGATTGATTGAGAAACTCTGCGACAATGGGGAAAGACTTCGGAGCGATGCGAAATTTCCAAATCGGAATTCCCGAGCCGAAAACTACAGATCCCTGCGTTCCATGCGATGTCCATTTTGCGCTAACGACAATGACGGCGTCCGCGATTCTCGAATCGTTGAGGATGGTCGAGCGATTCGCCGAAGGCGTTTTTGCAATCACTGCAAGCGGCGATTTACGACCTATGAACGTGTCGAAGGACTCTTGCAGGTTCGAAAACGCGACGGGACATGCCAAGATTTCAGCAGGGCAAAAATCGAGCGTGGCCTCTCGGCCGCTTGCTGGAAGCGGAAGATCAAGCAGGAGGAGATCCAACGCTTGGCCATCGAGATCGAGTCTCACATTCTGGACAATTACGAACGCGAGGTCGGTTCAGAGGACGTCGGAAACCTCTGCATGCAATACTTGCGAGATCTCGATGAAGTCGCGTTCGTCCGTTTTGCGAGCGTCTATCGAAGTTTCCGAGATGCCCAAGACTTCGTCAAAGAGCTCACGCCGATCCTCTCTCCAAACGATCCCCGCAGCCCTCGTTGAGGCCTGCGTTACCAAAAGCGACGTGCCATCGGATCGCGATCGTACTGGCGTTTGAGTATCGAGTCCGGTTCGCTTTGCAGGGTGAAACGATAGGCTAAGGCCGCAAGAACCCCTGCGACAAAACCACCGATGTGGGCCATATAAGCGACCCCACCGGCGCTGCTCGATGTGCTGGCGATCGATCCGTAGCCGCTGAAAAGCTGCATGGCAATCCACATCCCCAAAACAAGAATCGCCGGGATTGTGACAATGTGATAGAGAAAAACGGCGTTGACCCGATTGTGAGGGAAGAGGACCAGATAAGCTCCCATCACGCCGGCGATGGCGCCTGAGGCCCCCAGGTTCGGGATGATGCTCTGCGGGGAGATAAAGATCTGCGCAAAACTGGCGACCAAGCCCGAGATGAGATAGAAGATCAAAAACCAACGGTGGCCGAATCGGTTTTCCACGTTGTTCCCGAAAATCCACAGATAGAGCATATTGCCGGCGATGTGCCCAAAACCACCGTGCATGAACATCGAGGACAAGAGCGTGAGCCAAATCGGAACAGGCCCTGGGGCCTGCGGTATCTCGACGGTGCCATGTCCTTCGACGGACATCGATTGGGGTTCCACAAGATCGACTCCGGAGGTGATCTCCTTAGGGATCACACTCCATCCGTAAGTGAACTCGGGATTGCTGATCTGCACGAGAAAAAGAACCACGTTGGCCGCAAGCAGGGCGTAGGTGATGTAGGGAACGATTTGGACATCGCGATCGTCATCGCTGATGGGAAATAACATTCTGGATCCTTGGGCTATACCCCCGGTGAGATTGCGTTCGACGGGGGCGAGGGTTTCAATCGAATCGACTTTTTGGGTATGTTATCGTAATCTCACCTTGGGGGGAGTCCAAGCGATTGCCAGGGAGTACGTTTACTCATCGCTGGTTTCTTGGAACTCGTCGAACGCTTTTCCAAGTCGCATGCATGCCAGGAGTGCCAGGGCGCATTCCTGGCCTTTGTTTCCTTTGTTTCCACCGCTGCGATGCAAGGCTTGCTCGAGGGTGTTGACCGTCAGGAGCCCAAAGGCGATCGGTTTGTTGTGGTCCAAAGATAACTGCATCAGGGCCGAGCTGACGGCGCGATTGATATGTTGGTCGTGCGATGTCTCACCCTTGATGACCGCCCCTAGAGCGATCACCCCGGCGATACCGCGCAGGGCGACTAGACGCTGGGTTGCAAAGGGAAGTTCCCAAGCCCCTGGGACACGGGTCACGACAATCCGCTCGCGAGCGATGCCAGCTTGGACCAACGTTTCGATGGCTCCGTGGCAGAGTTTGCCCGTGATCTGATCGTTGTACTCGGAGACAACAATCCCAACGCTGCTGGCATTGGCGCGATCGACCTGCTCTTTGGTCGGTTGAATTTCCTGATGCATAAATCTTTCTTCAGATGGGATTGGGGCCTAGCCAAATTTCCATGGAGTCAGATGGTTATTGTGCAGCACAGTGGCTTGCCTGTCGACACCCTGGATTCCATCAGGCCAAGATATCTGAAATGACTTGGCCATGATCGATATCGAGCCTTTTTCTCCCCGGAATTTCTAGGCTTCTAGATTCGAGTCCGAGCAAGTGCAAGACCGTTGCGTGCAAGTCCGTCACGTAGTGTCCTTCTCCGAGGGCATGGTATCCGAGTTCGTCGGTCTGTCCGTGCACAAACCCCCGCTTGACTCCCGCGCCTGCAAGCCAGATGGTAAAGCCGTTGGGATGATGATCTCGCCCGTCGACCCCGCCGCTGCGACGTTCCAGACCGGGTGTTCTTCCGAATTCGGTGCAGAAAACCACCAAGGTCGATTCCAGCAGGCCGCGCTGTTTCAAGTCGGCGATCAGACCGGCAATCGGCAGATCGACGCTTGCACAGAGTTTGGTGTGGTTCTCCTTGAGCTTCTGATGGGAGTCCCAGACTCCGTAGGCAGAGGGAAAAACCTGGACGAACCGGACCCCGCGTTCGACCAACCGTCGAGCCGCCAAAAATCGCTCACCTGCGACCTTCGTCGCCTCTTGATCCAACCCATAGAGTTTGCGAGTCTGCTCGGTCTCGCTTGCCATGTCGATCCCTTCGGGGACCGAAGCCTGCATGCGGAAGGCCAATTCGTACGCGCGGATCCTGGCGCGGAGCTCTTGGTCCTCGGGGTAAAGCGCACCGGACAATCCGTTGAGCTTCCCGATAAGCTCGTACTCTTTGGCTTGCTCACCGAGCGTCTGCTTGTCGGACCTTTGGCCAAAAGGGAGTGGGTTCTTCGGATCCAATGCCAAAGGGACGCCGGCATGCTGAGGGCCAAGATAATACGAATCGATCGACTGGCGGGTGTCCGAACGGGTCGGACCACCGAGCACAACGAACTTCGGTAGGTTTTCGTTGAAGCTTCCCAAGCCGTAGTTGGCCCAGGCTCCGATGCTCGGCTGGGGTTCGTCTAGGCGATGCCGCCCGGTGTGGATCTGATTCTCGGCCGCATGGTCGTTATCGGTGGTCCACATGTTGCGCACGAAACATAGCTCATCGACTTGATTGCCCAAATGCGGCCACCAGTCGGTCACCTCGATGCCAGCTTGCCCGCACTTTTTCCAACCGACTTGCATCGGATAGATCGTCGGGTAGACATCGCGCACATTGATCTCTTCGGCAGGTACCGAACGGAAGCGTTTCTTGTGCAGCGGCGAGTCGACGGGGTTGGCCAAAGGGATTTCGTTGAAGGTCTTTCCTGCGTATTGGTTCAAGGCAGGTTTCGGATCGAATGTTTCGATATGGCTATAGCCCCCGGATAAAAACACCCAAATCACCGACTTGGCCTTCGGCTCCGCACCAGCGTTGGTTTGCGGCAAGGGAGCCCCACGGACGATGCGGTCTTGAGCGAGCATCGAACCGAGGACGATCCCCGTAAACCCCATCCCGTAATCGGATAGAAACATCCTGCGTGTACTCAATGCCATCGTGTCGCTCCTTGGGGCGCGGTCGGCCGGGCTGCGGCCTTAGCGGATCGTGATAAAGTCGTTGTGGTTCAATAGGACGCGAATCAAGCTGGATCGCTGGGAGGTCGAATCGCTTGCGGAATTCAGGTAATCCAAACACAATTCCCTTTCCTGAAGGGTTGCTGGCCGATTCAGAAGGAGCGTATAAGCCGCATCGAGAAATCTTCCTGCGTCGGTTCTGTCGGTTTGCGACAAGCTCAACTCGATCCGCTGAGCGATCTGTGGTGCTACCTCGTGGACCAGTGGGCTATTGGTCAGTGCCAGCGATTGCTGGGGGATAACGGTCCTGGTCCTGCGGTAGCAATCGCTCGCATCGGGTCCATCGAAGAGCATGCCCAAAGCGCTCTTGCCGTCTTCTTCAGGTTGACACGAGTAGTAGAGCGTGCGCCTTGAAGTGGAAAACATGTCTTTGTTCTCCAACTCCTGTCCGCCCATTTTGGGATCCAACTTACCTGCGATTTCGAGGATCGAATCGCGTAGGACCTCGACCTCCATGCGGCCTGCGTTCATTCGCCAGTACTTTTGGTTTTGAGGATCTTTGTTCTGCGAGGGATTCTCTGCAACTACCGACTCGCGTTGGTAAGCTTGGCTCGTGACAAGCAATCGGTGCAGATGCTTCATGCTCCAACCGGATTCCATCCATTCGACGGCCAACCAATCGAGCAATTTCGGATGCGTTGGCAAGCTGCCATTGCGTCCGAAGTCGAAAACCGTCTTGACCAGCGGTTCGTGGAAATGCCGCATCCAAATGTGATTGACTCCGACTCGAGCCGTCAGTGGGTTTTTAGGAGAAGCGATCCAAGCGGCCAAGGCGCGTCGACGCCCGGTACTGGTCCGCGGATACTGAGGCGAAAGGGGCTTGTAGGTCGCTTGCTCAGGTGCGATCTGCTCGCACTGTTCGAGCACCTGTCCGATCGCCTCGAAATCCACTTGGGCCTTGGCCCATCTTGCATTCGCAGCATCGAGTTCTTTCGCTCGGTTGGCATCCCCGTGCGGTTTGGCTTCCGCATCCGCCAATTGCTTTCTAGCCTCATTCCATTCAATCCGTTGTTTCGCAAAATCGGCTTTTTTCTCGTCGATCATGGCTCGATGCGCAGTGCGTTGGATCGACTCAGGATCCGAAGAAGGGTCTGCCATGTACTTGAGCCTCTCGGCTTCGATTCGCGACACGAGTTGGCGGCGATTCGCTTGGCTCGACTCGAGCTTGGCTCTGGCCGTTTCGGTCGGCAGTCGCATGCGATCGATGGCCCGCTGAGCGCGTGCAAGCTCCTGTTGGAGTTTGCTCAAGTTTAACGATGGCAACTTGCGAACCATCACGGACCGCGCAGGGGCGATCGAGTAGTTTTGAGCCGAGGTCCAGTCGAGGATTCCGACAAGATCCTTGTCGGCGTGTTCGGGAGCCTCGAAAGTGAATTCCAAGACCGATTCGGCTGGTCCGACTCCGTTTGAACTTTTCCTGCGATATCGCCAATCGTCGATTGCGGCGATCGAACCGGGCCGAGCGTCGAACAAGATCCCCTTGGTCGGATCCCCAACAGGATTCCATCCATTGAGTGCAACGCTCAGCCCATCGACCAATACTCGTTGGTCCTCACGAGAGTACACCTTGAGCGTGCACCGATCGTCCTTGGGGTGCAAGGTCAATTCGACGGCCAGGACCTGGGGTGTTTCCGGATCGAACTTGCCGACCTCGAACTCGTCGAACGACGCGGGTTTGTAAGACTTGATCTGCCCCTTTTCAAAACCGATGTAGGTGGCCGTGGCACCTGTGGAATTATCGCGAGTCAACTGAAAATTCCAGTGCGTGTCGGCTAGGATTTGGACAAGGAATTCGATGCGATCGTCCTCCTGGATCGAAGGGATCTCAGGGACACTTCGGTAGATCATGCGTCGACCTTGCGAGGCATCCATCAGGAGCGATTGCTGGCCGCTCAGAACGCCGGACTCCTCAGGCCTGCGCGCGTCCTGGAGTTCCTGGATCTGCCTCTCAAGGCTCTTGGCCGTCTCGAGTGCCTCTTGCTCTGGGGTTCGGCGGGCATCGGGCTTGCTGGCATCGGGCTTGCTGGCTTCCACTTGTGCAGCCAAGGACGCAGCGGTCGACGCATCGAGTTCGCTTTGCGCTTGCGCGATGGCTTGGTCTGCTTCGAGAAGCACCGTTTTTAGAATTTCAGGATCGAGACCAGGGTACCAAGCCGTCGTCGGCAGAGGGACAGGTTCGATCGGTTGCTCGAAAGCGGCTTTGAGGAAATCCGGTACATTGGGCAAGATCGATCCGCGATCGGTTTGGCGATTCCGTTCGTCTCCTGAGGTGTAGAGCCAAGTGTGGGAATCGAGTGATTTGTCATAGATGCCCACCCGACCGAGTCGTTGTACTTTTCGCAGGGTGCTGTACTCGTACTCTTGAAACGGCCCTGGGTCCGGTTGGCCAGCGAGCCGATCCTGCCGGACCGCGATCGGTTCGAAGAAGGCTCGCAATTGAAAGTAGTTCTCTTGGCTGATCGGATCGTACTTGTGGTCATGGCAGTGGGCACAGTGGAACGTCAAACCTAAAAAAGCCTTGCTCGAATGCTCGACGTTGCTGCGCATCCAGTCATTGGGATTCAATGCATACCAGTTTCGAACCAGGTAGCCGGTAGCGACGTTCGATTTCGGATCACCTGGGTTGACTTCGTCGGCCGCGAGCATCTGTGTGACCATCTGGTCGTAACCCGTATCGGCATTGAGAGACTCGACGATCCAATCGCGCCAACGCCAAACCTGAGGTGCGCTGTTCCAAACGTCGGGTACATACCGTCTGCCGAACCAGTCTGCATACCTCCAAACATCCATCCAATGCCGAGCCCAGCGTTCTGCGTACATGGGTGAAGCGAGGAGTTTATCGACGATCTTTTCGTAGTTTTCTTGAGAAGGATTTCGACAGAAATCTGCGAGGGACTCCGGGCTAGGTGGCAGCCCGATGAGGTCGATGTAGACTCTTCGCAATCGGGTATGCGGATCGGCTTGGGGTTGCCCAACGAGCCCTTCGGATTGCCAGGATTCTTGCAAGAACGCATCGACCGGATGGATCGGAGCGTTCGAAGAGGCCGTCGAGTCGGGGATCTTGGGTCGAACGGGGATTTGAAAAGCCCAATGCGCATTGGGATCCGGTTCCGGGGTGTCGATCTGGGGAACGGGTGCACCTTGTTCGATCCATGCGAGGATGGTTTGAATCTGAGATTCGGCCAGCGAGTGGCCTTCGGGGGGCATCCTTACTTGGGGGTCCTGTGAGAGGATTCGGCGAACAAGTTCGCTAGAGCCTGCGGCTTTCGTATCGATCACTGGCCCTGAGCTGCTCCCTTGGTGGATCGCCGTAGCGGAATCCAATCGCAAATCGGCTTCCTGCTTGAGAGCTCCGTGGCAAGCGAAGCATCGTTGCTCGAGGATTGGCCGGACCTGTTGTCGGAAGTCGACACGGCTCGATTCATCGAGTGGAAAATGGAGTGCGTAAAGATCCGCATCGATCAATTCGAATCGAGCGCGGATTGGGCGACCGGCCAAACTTCGCAGTCCCGGTCGGGACGACCAAGTCACCGTCGCATCGATCGCATCTCCGACGAACGTTTGGCAATCCTTGAAGGCAAAGCCCTCGATGGGGGTACCTTGCGGATCGGTCAATTCGACCCGGATGGAACCTGCGGCGCTGGTCGAAGCGTTGATGACCAAACGATCACCAGCCATCGTAAAGACCTTGGTCGTCATCCGTCCTGCATCGGCATCGGCATGGATGGAGGCAAATCCATCGAGGCGCAGAGTGAATCGCCTAAAAGGGGTCGTGTAGAGGGACATTTCGCTATCGCTGGTCTGGACGATATGCCAAGCGGCATAGTTCGCGCGGTTTCCCCACCGATCGCTATCCAATCCTGGCC
>Ga0208085_1000120_pt1 | contig 28989 bp, 14 predicted proteins | sample LakMenEpi21Jun10_FD_150721 | JGI IMG/M metagenome (GOLD analysis project Ga0208085, IMG submission 150721) | Freshwater microbial communities from Lake Mendota, WI - 21JUN2010 deep hole epilimnion (SPAdes) | ecosystem: Environmental > Aquatic > Freshwater > Lentic | place: Lake Mendota, Madison...
GGACCTCCCGGTAGTTTGACGCATGGACGCCGCCGCCTGGAACGATCGTTACGCCGCAGCCGAGTTCGTGTGGTCGACCGAACCCAACCAGTTCCTCGCCGCCGAGGTCGCTGGGCTCACCGCTGGTTCTGCACTGGATCTGGCCTGCGGCGAGGGTCGCAACGCCGTGTGGCTGGCAACGCTCGGGTGGGATGCCACCGGTGTCGACTTCTCCGACGTGGGTCTCGCCAAAGCCGCCAAACTGGCCGAAGCCAACGAGGTGACCGCCAAGACCAGGTGGGTGTGCGCCGATGCGACGAGTTGGGTCCCCGACGAGCAGTTCGACCTGGTTGCCGTCGCGTACCTTCACCTCTCCGAGCCGCTGCGTCGGGCAGCGATGTCGGTGGCGGTGGCGGCGCTGGCACCGGGCGGGACGCTCGTCGTGATCGGACATGACGCAACCAACATCACCGAAGGGGTCGGAGGTCCCCCCGATCCTGCCGTGCTCTACGGACCTGACGACATCGTTGGCGACCTCCAGAGTGCCGATCCGGCACTCGTTGTGGAGCGTGCCGAACGGGTCCTGCGTGCGGTGCGGGTGGAAACCGATGGCGTTGCCGAGGAGCGTCACGCCATCGACTGCCTCGTGCGGGTCTGTCGACCCTGAATTCAGTCGGCTGCGTTCCCGCGGTCGGCGGGAATGGCGTAGGTGACGCTGGCGTCGGCGACGAGCCGGCCCTCGGTGCCGCCGAACACCCGCACATGGGTCACCGCCAGACGTCGACCCAACTTGAGGAGTTCGGCGGTGGCCCGCAGTCGCTCCGGTTCGGGTTTGCGAAGGAAGTTGATCGACAGGTTCGAGGTGACCGCCAGGGGCACCCAGCCGATGTGGGCCAGAACCACCACCCACGCCGCGGCGTCGGCGAGCGCCATGACCGTGGGACCTGACACGGTCCCCCCGGGGCGGATCACGACGCTCGACGCCGGCACCTCGAGCGTGGCGTGGTTCTCCCACACCTCGGTCACGGCGTAGGGGCGAACCTCTTCGAACACCGAGGCGAGTCGTTCATTGAGCTCGTCAACACCCATCACCGGTTCCACGTCGTCACCTTGCCCCGTTCACTGCCCGGTGGGGACAGGGTTGAAGTTCGACCACGCCACCAGTTGCCACCCCGAAGGACCGCGCTGGAACACCCCGAGCCGGTCGGCGCTGGTGACCCGCTGTTCACGACCGTCGATCGTCTCTTGGATCTCGACGGAGAAGCGCACCACGAGCACCCGGCCGTCTTGGGTGACGCGCACCGAGTCCTCGGCGATGGTGAAGCGAGCCACCGTGGCGGGGGCGTCGAGATACTCGTCCTTGTTGGCGAACGTGCCGTTGGAGCGTTGCAGTTGGAACGCCGGGGACAGGAACGCCTCGAGCCGGGAACGCGGGTCGGGGGAACTGAGGATGTCGAGGAACCGTTGTGCGAGTTCCCGCCCGGTGCCGACCGGATCCTCAAGTGGCGCGCCGAACTGGTCGGAGCCCGGGGTCAGCACAGGGACCAGGCTGGTGGTCGGGTCGACTCCGGCGGTCGTATCCGTCGACGGTGCAGCCCCCTCGACGGTGGTGTCGCTGGCGGGAATCGTCGACGAGGTGGTCGATGCAGCGTCGGGTTCCTCAGCGGCGTCCCCACTGCCCGCACACCGCGACAGTGCGAGCACCGTCACCAGAATCAGGCTGGCGCCGATCAGCCATCGCGCCACGTTGCGGTCAAGGCCCATGGTTGGCCGTGGCCCGGTCACCGTTGCTCGTTCCCGTTCACGGCGGGGATCCTACGACGACCCGCAGCGCGGGGTGTCGGACGAGCGGTGCGCCGTTGAGGAGGTCGTCGGCCACCTGGCGTGCTGTGAGGGCGAGATCTGAGGGGAGTTCGTCAACCCGGTCGAGTTCATCGGCGAAACGCACCCTCGGTAACGGCGTCGAGGCCACCGCACGAGGCATCCACGCCGAGTGCAGCATGAACGGCGCCGTCATTGACCCCGCCGCCAGGGTCGCCACCGGTCCACGACCCACCTCCGCGGCGTCGAACACCTCGATGCGGAACCGGTTGTCGTTGCACACCGGCACCACCACCCAGCCGTCGTGGCCGCCCGGGTTTTCGCCGCTGTCGCCGTATCCGGCGAGGCCCGCAGACGGGTTGCGTGGCACGAAGATCGGCGACGACGGAAAGTCGTCGACCCCGAGTTCCCAGTAGGAGGCGAGTTCCATGTCGGGTACCGACGTTGACGCCACGACCGGTGCCGTCTCTGCGTTGGGCAGGATGGTTTGGTCAACGCGGTCGCCGTACAGCGCCAACATCTTCTGGGTGATGGCTTCGGGCCGGTACCCCTGGTGGACGCTGTGGTGCAGGGTTGGTCGGATGCGGCCTTCGAGGCTCCAGTCCATGGCGTTGAGTTGACGGGACCACAACAGTCCCGGTTCCCGCTGTTCAGCGCGGTGCAACACGGCACCGGTGTCGGGGTTCACCACCACCATCGATGTTCGGTCGGGGGCCATGGGGAACCCGTACAGCCCTTTGAGAGCCGGATCGCACGGTCGTCCGAGGGCATCGATGTCGTGGGGGGACTGCACCATGGCGATGTCGGCCGCTTCGGTGTGTTCGAACAGCACGGCGACCCCGTCGCTGTCGTCCCAGGTGGCGTAGTAATGGTTGATCTCGGGACCGATGGTGAACCGTCGTGCCGTCACCGGATGCCCAGCCTGAGTTGATTCGATATCGGCCTTGCGGATGAGGAACACCGGACCGTCGGCGTTCGCCGGTTTGGTCCGGTCTCCACCGTCGAGCACCTGGGCCTCGAACTTGTAGGCGCAGTCACCCACCACCAGCCAGTCCCGGGTCTGGGTGATGGTGTGGACCGACTGGGGGATCACTGCCCCGTCCACCGGCCACATCTCGATGTCTCCGGTTCCGTCCCATCGCACGATGTGGAGCTGCCCCCACACGGTGTTCACCGTCCACAGCACGTTGCGTTCCGGGTCGATGACGGGGTGAGCCGTTGACATGATCATCGGCAGCACCGGCTGGGGCCCGAGCGCTTCGAACGACTTCCACTGGTTGCGGTGCCCGACCTCGCCGAGGAATTCGAGGGTGACGGGGTCCACCTCGACGGGTCGACCCACGTCCCAGGTGGTGAACAGGCGGTCCCCCCACACGAGCGGCGCCGTGTTGGCGGCGTTGCTGTGCCCGAACGGTGAACTCACCCCGATCATGGTGGGGGTGAACACGTCGGGTCTCTGCGCTCGTAGTCGTGCCGATGGCGAATCGATGCGCCGGGCCCGCCAGGCGAACCGGTCCGGCGGCGCGCCGTGGGTGCCTGGTTGAAGGGACAGCCGGTACATGACACCGTCCCCGAAGAACGGGTGCGGACCGCCGAACGTGTCGGGGTGGGGTGCGCTGAGCACCAGTTCACCGCTGAGGCCTTCGGGCCACGCACCGCCGACCACAGCGAAGTCGTGGTCCACCGGATCGTCACGATTGAACAACGAACGTGGGATGGGCATGTCGGTTCCCCCCGGCGACGTGCTCGTGTTGGCCGGGCGTTCCCACCGCCCGCCGTGCCGGCACCCTACCAACGCGTGGCGTCCCGGTGCCGGGGAAGGTTGCCGTCGACGGGGTGGCTCAGCCTGCGGTGTAGGCGTGCGGCGGTCGCGGTGGGAGTCGTCGCAGCGTTCGCGTCGAGAACTGTCGCTGCCAACGACCCAGGATCATGAGGGCCCACAGCACCCGGCTGTGATCGGCGGTCCCCGCCCGGTGATCGTCGACGAGGCGCACCACCGCTGCGGGGTCCACCACCCCTCCGAAGTCTTCACCGGCGAGTTCGTCACGCAACGCCAGTCCCCACGAACCGTTGATCCACGTCCGCACCGGAACCGGGAAGCCGAGTTTGGGCAGGGCGCACACGTCGGGGGGAAGCACGTCGGCCGCCGCGGCGCGCAACACACGTTTGGTGGTGTGGGCGTCGAGGGACATGTCGACGGGGATGCGGGACGCGGCGTCCCACACGACCCGGTCGAGGAACGGCACCCGCAACTCCAGTGAGTGCGCCATCGAGAGCCGGTCGGCCTTGGTAAGGATGTCGCCGGGTAGCCACAGGTGCAGGTCCAGGTACTGCATGCGGCGGACGTCGTCCATGCCGTCGAGTCCGTCGGCCTGGGCGTAGATGCGGTCGGAGGCGGCGTAGGGCTCGGCGAGGGCTTCGGGGGTGGCCCACGCCGGGTTCAGCACTGACGCCCGGGTGTCGGCGCTGCCGACCCGGCCGTTGCCGATGTAGCGGCGCTCGAGAGGTGTGCCGGCGCGCACCACCCAGTTGCGGCCACGCATCGCCGGGGCGCGTCGCGCCAGTGCCGACGCGGCGGATTGCATCACCTTGGGTAGCCGGGTGAACGGGGCGAGCGAGCGGGGTTCGTCGTAGAGGCGGTACCCGAGGAACAGTTCGTCGGCCCCTTCGCCTGACAGCACAGTGGTGACCTTGGTGGCGGCGAGTTCGGACACGTAGAACAACCCGAGCGCGGCGGGGTCGGCGAGGGGTTCGCCGAGGTGGGCGATCATCGGGTCGATGCCGTCGAACGCCATCTGGTCGGTAATGCGCAACTCGTGGTGCTCGGTGCCGAGCGCCTCAGCGGCGCGGCGGGCGTTGGCGAGTTCGTCGATGCCGTGGGCGAACCCGACGGAGAACGTCGGGGTGGGACTGGTGCGGTTGGCCAGCGCCGAGGTGAGGCTCGAATCGATGCCGCCGGACAGGAAGGCGCCTTGTTCCACCTCCGTCGAGCGGTGGATGTGCACCGAGTCGGCAATGGCGGCACGGACCTCTTCGACGTAGTCGTCGAACGACCGTGTCGTCGGGGTGAACGTCGGTGTCCACCATCGGGTGAGCGTCAGGTCGCCGTCGGCGGTGACGCGCACGTAGTGACCGGCAGGCAGTTTCGACACCCCTTCGACGGCGGTGTCGGGTTCGGGCACGTACTGGAAGGTGAGGAATCGGAGCACCGCTTCGGGCCGCATGGCGGGGGTGTGATCCATCGCCTCGGCGAGGGCGGGGAGCTCGGAGGCGAACCGGAAAGCGCTGGCGTCGTGCTGGTAGTAGAGCGGTTTGATCCCGAACGGGTCCCGGCAGCACACCAGGTCCCCGGTGTGGGTGTCCCAGATGGCCACGGCGTACATGCCCCGCAACCGGGCGAAGGCGTCGGGGCCTTCCTCGGCGTAGAGGTGCAGCACCACTTCGAGGTCGCTGTGGGTGCGAAGACGCCGACCCCTCGCCTCGAGGCCGGCCCGTAACTCGAGGTGGTTGTAGATCTCGCCGTTGCCGACGAGGACGTAGCGCCCGTCGTGGTCGCTGAGGGGTTGGCGGCCGTCGCTGAGCCCCACGATGGCGAGGCGGCGGAAGGCGAGGGCAAGCCGTTCGTCGTGCCACCCCTGATCATCATCAGGTCCGCGGTGACCCATGACGGCGCCGGCGGCTGCTGCCTGGGCGGAGTGGTCAACGCCTCGTTCGAACCGTCGCACCCCAGCAATGCCGCACATTGACGAGGAGCATAGTGGTGGGTCCTATGGCGCAGACTCGGGCCATGGCCGCAGTCGCCGTCGGGCACCTGGAGGTGTCGCTGTCAGTTCTGCGTTGGGCGGGAGTGCGCCAGTCCACCCTCGAAGGCGAGACCCCCGTCCACCAACACGACGTCTGTTGAGGGGCCATCGGTCAGTCACCGGGCGACGCGGGGAACAATTCGGTTGCGGGTGCGGTTGTGGAGCGCGTGAGCTCGAAACCTTCCACTCCAATCGATTTCTTCTTTGATCCGGTCTGCCCGTTCGCCTGGATGACCTCTCGATGGGTGGTGCAGGTGGGGGGACTGCGAGACGTCGAGGTCACCTGGCGATTCATTGCCTTGCGGATCGTCAACGCCGACAAGGACTACGGCTCGGACTTCCCCGACGGGTACGAGACGTTTCACACCGCTGGTCTGCGCCTGCTCCGTGTGGCCGCAGCGGTGCGGGCCGACCACGGCAACGGCTCGGTCGGGGAGTTCTACCGGGTTGTCGGGGAGTCGTTGTGGGATCGCGAGCCGGATCCGGGTGGGTTGTTGCGTCGCGATGCTGCGACACCACCCCACCTCGTCGAGGTGCTCGAAGCGGCCGGGTTGGATCCGGCGCTGGCGGCGGCCGCCGATGACGAAACCCATGACGAGATCATCTCGGCGGAGACGGAACTGGCACTGAGCCGCGCCGGACGGGATGTGGGTACACCGATCATCACGTTCTCCCCACCGGACGGGTCGTCCTTTTTCGGCCCGGTGATCAGTCGGCTCCCCGGTGACGACGAGGCGGTGGCGTTGTGGGAGGCGGTGGAGACCCTGGCGGGGTTCGCCCCGTTCGCCGAGCTGAAACGTTCGCTGCGCTCCATGCCGGACCTCCCGGCGTTGCGAGGGTTCGGAACCTGAGCTGAATGGGGTGCCGTCAGGCCCGGCGGTATGGTCGGGTATGGCCGCTGACCACCCCGGGGGGTACGACCCCGCCGCCCTCGAGCGGCTGGTGTGTTTCGAGGACTTCCACCAGGCCGCCCGTGAGGTGCTGACGGAGTCGGCCTACGACTACTACCGCTCCGGTGCGTTGCGGGAATGGACGTTGGCGGAGAACGAACGGGCGTGGCAACGGTGGTGTTTCGTCCGTCGCTCACTGGTGGACGTGTCGGCCATCGACACTTCCACCACCGTGGTGGGCCAACCCGTGGACTTCCCGGTGCTGATCGCCCCCACCGCGTTCCACCGGCTCGCCACCCCCGACGGCGAGGTCGCAACGGCCGCAGCGGCAGCGTCTCTCGGCACCGTCATGGTGAACTCGACGCTGTCCACCGTGACGCTCGAAGAGGTTGCCGCCACCGGGGCCCCGCGGTGGTTCCAGTTGTACGTGTTCACCGACCGGGGTCTGACCCGTGAACTTGTTGAACGGGCGGTGGCAGCCGGGTTCACGGCGCTCGTGCCCACTGTGGACGCCCCCACCATTGGGATTCGTTACGCCGACCAGCGCAACCGGTTCGTTCTTCCCGACGGGATGGAACTCGCCAACGTCGCCGAGTCGCTCGGTGCCTCCGGCGGCAGCGGATCGGGGTTGCGGGCGTTCAGCGCCCAGTTCGACCAGACGCTGACCTGGAAGGACCTCGAGTGGTTGTCGGGGTTGACGTCGTTGCCCGTGATCCCCAAAGGGATCATTACGGCCGCTGACGCCCAACGGGCGGTGGATGTCGGTGCGCAGGGGGTGGTGGTGTCGAACCACGGTGGCCGCCAACTCGACGGCGACCCCGCAACGGCGGACGCCCTCGGTGCCGTGGTTGACGCTGTCGGTGGCGACGTTGACGTGCTCGTTGACGGGGGGATTCGAAGCGGGACCGATGTCGTCAAGGCGGTGGCGATGGGAGCGACTGCGGTTCTCGTCGGTCGGGCGGTGTTGTGGGCGCTCGCCGCCGGCGGTCAGGCCGGTGTGGAACGCATGTTGGGTCTGCTCAGAGACGAGGTGGCTGACACGCTCCGCCAACTCGGGGTGCCCAGGGTTGGTGACCTCACGACCGACGTGGTGCGACCGGTCGGTCACTGACCTCATGACCCAGACGTCCACCCCGGCTGGGCCGTGGGCCAGCGACCGGGGGGCACGGCTCGGTTACCTCCCCGGGATCGACGGGTTGCGCGCCCTCGCCGTGCTGGCGGTGCTCGCCTATCACGGCGGTGTCGTTGCGCTCCCCGGGGGGTTCCTCGGGGTGGAGGTCTTCCTCGTCATCAGTGGGTATCTCATCACCGCCTTGTTGTTGGCTGAACGGTCCGCAACTGGGACAGTGAGCCTCCGCAACTTCTGGGTTCGTCGGGCACGGCGGCTGCTCCCCGCTGTGGGGGTCCTGTTGATCGTCGTATCGCTCGTATCGATCGTGGCGTTGCCCGACACGCTCGCCGCCTTGCGTGGCGACGTCGTCTCGTCGTTGCTGTACGTGCAGAACTGGCACCAGATCTTCGCCGAACAGTCGTACTTCGAGGCCGCCGGCCGCCCGCCGTTGCTGCGTCACCTGTGGTCGTTGGCCGTTGAGGAGCAGTTCTACCTGGTGTGGCCGATCCTGTTCGCCGCCGGCATCAGGTATCTCGGGCGTCGCCGACTGGCGATCGGCGTGGTTGCCGGAGCGTTGGGTTCGGCGCTGCTCATGGCGCTGTTGTACCGGGTCGAGTTGGATCCGAGTCGCGTCTACTACGGCACCGACACCCGGGCGTCGGGACTGCTGTTGGGGGTTGCTGCTGCGCTGGTGCTGCCCCCGTGGCGCCTGCGTCGTGACGTGCCGGCGGCCGGCCGGGCCACGCTCGACGTCGTCGGGGTGGTGGCGCTCGTCGGTCTCGGGCTCGTCATGGCGAACCTCGGGGAGCTCGACCCGGCGCTGTACCGGGGCGGGTTCCTTGCGACCGGGGTGCTCTCGGCGCTGGTGGTGGTGGTGCTCGCTCATCCCGCCGCCCGTTTGGGCACGGCGTTGGGCATCGCCCCGTTGCGCTGGGTGGGTCTGCGGTCCTATGGCATTTACCTGTGGCACTGGCCGGTGTTCGTGCTCACCCGACCCGAGGTGGATGTGAGCTGGCCGGGGTGGTTGGTGTTGGCGGTCCGGGTCGGCGCAACGTTCGGTCTCGCCGAGTTGTCGTATCGCTACGTCGAGATGCCGGTGCGTACCGGTGCGCTCGGCCGGCTGCGCACACGTCTGGCGGCGGCCACGTCGCCGTCGGACATTTCGCTGCGGAACCGGGTGCTGGTGGGCTCCACCCTGGCGTTGGTTGTGGTGGCGGCCGCCGGGGTGGTCATCGTGCGCGCCGATGCGCCCGGCCCGCCCCCGTGGTACGTCGCCGACGCCGTGGCGTCGGGCCCCGAGGTGGAGGTACGCGGCGCACTGTCGTTGCTGCCGCCCCCGCTGGTGGCTGCGGTGCTCGCCCGCCAGGCCGCCGACGCCGCTGCGTCGGCCCCGCCACCTACTGCTCCGGTGGTGCCGCTGGTCGCCGGTCGGGTGTCGATGGTGGGCGACTCGGTGATGCTCGGGGCCGTCGACGACCTCGGTGCGGGTCTCACCGGTGAGGTGGTGGCCGACGCCGCCGTGAGCCGTCAGGTCGATGTCGGTCTCGACCTGCTGCGGTACTGGCGTGACACCGGGTACCTCGGGGACACGGTGGTGGTCCACCTCGGCAACAATGGCGTGTTCACCGACCAGCAGTTCGACGAACTCGCCGACATCCTCTCTGGTGTCCCCACCGTCGTGGTGGTCACCACCCGGAACCAGTACACGTGGCAGGACGAGGTCAACGACGTGATCCGTCGGGGTGTCGAACGCCACCCGGGCGTTCGGTTGCTTGACTGGCATGCCGCCACCGCCCCCCACGCCGACTGGTTGTGGGACGACGGCATGCACCTGCGCCCTGAGGGTGCCGCTGCGTACGCCGCACTGGTGGCGGAGTCCCTTCGCTGAGCGCGCCCCGTTTCCCTCTCGTACGCTTCGACCATGACCCGACCAGACACGCTCACCGTCCTGTGGGAATCCGACGTCAACGCCGAGACCGGCGGCCACTGGTCCGACGCAGGTGCGCCACTCGTGCCCGCAGCAGCGTTCACGGCGCTGACGGGGTGGGACCTGCGTCCCGAAGGGTTGTGCAGCGGCGAGTCGTGCGTCCCTGTCCGTGATCGCCAGCGACTCGAACCCCTCGACGGGGTGATTGACCTTGCTGAGGCGGCCGGGCTACTCGACCGCCCGGTGGTCGTCGACGCCGTCGGCGGTGTGGTGGCTGTTGGTGCGTCGCGCGGCGAGCGCCGTCGTGCCCTCGTCGACCGGGAAGCCCCCGGGTTCACCCTCCCCGACCTTGACGGCACGCCGCGCACCCTGACCGAGTTGCAGGGTCGCACCACGGTGCTGGTGGCTTTCTCGTCGTGGTGTGGGTGTCGTTACGACCTGCCCGGCTGGCAGGCCCTCGCCGACGAACTCGCCGACGACGGTCTGTCGGTGGTGGCCGTGGCGTTCGACCAGGACCCCAACGACGTCCGGCCGTTCACCGAGGGCGTGTCGTTGCCGGTGCTCGTGGATTCAGCCCACCTGTTGAGTGAGCTGTACGCCATCTCCAACGTGCCGACGGTGGTGTGGATCGACGCCGACGGCAAGGTGGCGCGGCCCAACACCCCGGCGTTCGGTACGGACACCTTCGTTGATTTTCACGGGGTGCCCGCCGGGCCTCATCTCGACAACATTCGCCGGTGGGTCCGCACCGGTGAGGTGGCCGAGGTGTCCGAACCGCAGCTCGACGACATTGACCTGTCCGACGACGAGGTCACTGCCCGCCTGCTGTTTCGGATCGGCGCCCATCTGGTGCGGTCGGGTCGCAACGAGGAGGGCGCGGCGCGTCTGCGGGAGGCGACCGAGTTGGCCCCACTCGATTTCACGGTGGCGCGGGCGGCCATGCCGCTCACCGGCCGGGACCCGTTCGGCGAGGAGTTCCTGGCGCTCTACGACGACTGGATCGCAGCGGGCAGCCCCTATCACGGGCTCAATCCGGACGCCGGTCGTTACCGGGCCGGGTAACGCCCCAGCGACCTCAGCGGACGCGCGGTGGGCGGGGGATGATGAGCGAGACTTCGGCGGCGTAGGTGGCGTAGGCCGCCCGGTTGGCGAGGCTCCGCTTTTCCATCATGGGGATCGATGCCGCCATGAACATGACGGTGATGGCGACAGGACCGATGACGGTCCACCACCAGGCGGCGTCGGCGGCGATTGCGAACAGCCACAACCCCCACCAAAACCCCATCTCACCGAGGTAGTTGGGGTGTCGGCTCCATGACCACAGGCCGCGGCGACACACCTCGCCGGGGGTTTTGGTGCGGGCGAAGGCGCGCATCTGTTCGTCGGACACCCACTCGATGATCACCGATCCACCCGCCACCACCACTGCCACCACGTCGAGCACACCGATGCCCGACGTGCCGGTGGTGAGTGCCGGGTAGAGGGGCAGCATGGCGAGGTACACGACGATGGTGGGGAACAGGTGGAACCCGGCGAACGACGACACCCAGTACCCGGGTCGGTTCCGTGCCTCGACGTACCGCCAGTCCTCGTGGTGCAGCCCCGGCCACCCTCGTGCCCAGTTGGCGGTCAGCCGGATGGCCCAGAACCACACGACGGCGAGTACCAGCCATTGGCGGAGTTCGGGCACGCCGTCGTTGGCCACCGCCACGAAGAACACCGCTGCAGCGGGCGGCACAACCGACCAGTAGGCGTCGTACATCGACGAGTTGTTGACCGCCCGGCTCCAGATGAAGATCACCACGGTGCCGACGAGATCGGCGACCGCCAAGGTCACTAACGGTCGTTCGGTGCCGACGATCGCCCCGGCCACCAGGGCCGCCCCAAGGGCGCTGAGGTAGGCAATGGTGACGATGGCGAACCCTGCGGCCCTGCTGCGTTGCACGCCCGGACCGATGTGCACGCCGGCGGCGGAGTGTTGTTCGTCCATGACTGACCCCCTTGGGTGCCCGCCCCCCTGGTCGGTCACCGGTCCCGTTCTAGCCGAGGCGGTGTGGTGCCGCCGGGTTCAACGGCGACGGCGTAGATCGGCGAGGGCGGCCTGGGCGGCGAGATGGCCGCACATGCCGTGGACGCCCGCTCCGGGTGGGGTAGCTGCCGAACACAGGTACAGCCCGTCATCGCTGAGCCGGTAGGGGTGGGTTGTGAGGCGCGGGCGGGCGAGTAGCTGGCCCAACGAGTTGGCGCCCGTCGCGATGTCCCCACCGACGTAGTTTGGGTTGTAGGCCTCGAGTGCGGCGGGCCCGGTGACGTGGGTGGCCACGATCCGGTCCCGGAAACCGGGAGCGAACCGTTCGATCTGGTTCAGCAGGGCTTCGGTGGCGTCCCCCCCGTAGCCGTGGGGCACGTGGGCGTAGGCCCACACGGGGTGCAGATTCCCTCGGGACCGCGACGGGTCGGCGAGGTACTGCTGTGCGACGAGCACGAACGGCCGGTCGGTGGCCCGGCCACCGGAAACCTCCGTTTCGGCGTGGACGATCTCGGCGGCGGTGCCGCCAACGTGCACCGTTCCGGCCTGTCGGCACGCCTCGGCGGTCCATGGGATGCCGCCCTCAACAGCCAGATCCACTTTCCACGCCGCCGGGCCGTAGCGCCACCGGCCGAGGGAACGACGCACGCCCGGACCCAACCGGTCCCCGGCGATCCGCACTGCGGCCTGCGGTGAGGTGTCGAACACCACGACGTCGCATTCGGGCAGGTCGGCCATCGACCGCACCTCGAAACCGGTGGTCACCTGCCCGCCCAGCGACACCAGCAGTGAGGTGAGGGCGTTGGTGATGCTGGCCGAACCCCCGATTGCGACCGGCCAGCCGGCGGCGTGTCCGGCGGCGGTGAGAAGGATGCCCACCGCCGCCGACCCCAGTTTGTCGAGCGGGCCGGTGAGATGGGCGGCGGAACCGGTGAAGAGCGCCCGGGCTGGCTCAGCGCCGAACCCCTCGGTGAGGCGGGTGGCGGGTTGGACGGCCCGCACGCTGAACCGGCCGAGGGCGACGGGGTGGTGAGGGACGCGTGCGATTGGCCCCAAAAGGTCGACCATCAGGTCGTCGAACCTTCTGGCGAACGGCCCAAAGAGGCGTTGCCACCGGTCGGCGTCGGGGCCGAGGCTCGCCGAGGTCGTCCCCATGTCCCGCGACAGCACTCCGGCAGTTCCGTCGTCGAGCGGGTGGGCGAGGTCGATTTCCGGCCAGGACCACGTCAGGCCGTGCTCGTCGAGGGGCAACGACCTCAGGAACGGTGACGCCACCCCGAGGGGGTGAACAGCTGAACACACGTCATGACGCACACCCTCAACGGTGAGTTCCGCTGTTCGGGTACCGCCCCCGACGGTTCCGGCGGCTTCGAGCACGTGCACCTCGAGGCCTTTGAGGGCCAGGGTGACCGCCGCGGCGAGCCCATTTGGCCCGGATCCGACCACGACGGCGTCAACTCGGTCGGTCACGCAGACCCTCCCGGCCTGGCGGCCTCCTCGGCACCGACCCGGCCGTCAGTCGGCGGGGTCGGCAACTCGAAAATATTGCGGTTCAGAGACAATGGACGAACCTGCGGTCGGGAATCTAGTGTGTTCATGCGGAATACCCGGGGAATTCGCCGGGCTGAGGGCGAAATTTTCCCGGGGGCGATCCCAACGCCGGGAAAACCTGCGTTAGGGTCCTCGTTTCACAGGTTATAGAGCGTGTGTTTTCAGTAGAGAACAGGCCTCTGGCCGCCCGGGGGGGCGTCCCGACAACGGGACGATTCACCCTGGTTCGACCAGTAAGCCGGTTCCGATCAGGGGGGAATCCAATGGCTGCAATCAAGTCGGTCACCAAACCGGTCGCCGTCCTTGTCTCGGTCATGATGTTGGCGAGTCTCATGGCCCTCGGGCCGGGGGCGGTAGCGAGTCCGGTCGCGGCCAATCCCGTGCCCGACGAGCTCGGTCGCGCCGACCGTCCCGTGGCCACGGCGTTCCGTTGCCTCGGCGATGGCGGCAGTTTCGGTCCGCTCGACATCCCCTTTGACGTGCCGGTCGTCGTGAACTCCCCCACGTCCGTGCAGCCCGGCAAGACGTTCCTCACCGACGTCAAAGCCGATCCGGTTGACGTGCCCGCCACCTTCGACGGCCTTCCGGTCACCATCAACAACTTCACCGGGTTGCAGTTGCGTGCCTACGTCGCACCAGGTGTCGAGGTGGTGTCGGTGTCGTCGCCGTTGAACTCCGGGTACTACCAGCCGGGTGGGAACACGAACCCCAACGCTCCCAAGACGTTCCTCAACCCCGGAACCAACGGCATCACGTTGACCTGGAACGAGGCAGCCCGCGAGGTCCGGATGACCCTGCCGGGCCCCTACAACGGCAACTCACGGGTGCAGCCGCCCACCATCCGGGTCAACGCCCGCGCCACCGGTGATTCGGGCACCCTCGCCTCCTCGCAGTTCGCCGGCAGTGTCCCCACGGCGCTGTCGACTTTCCCGTGGCCCGCCTACTCGTTCACGGTGACCGTGTCCGCCTCGGTCGCAGGCGTGACCACCATCACCGCCCCGGCTTACTGCGCCCCGAACTACGGACGCGGTTCGAACATCCCCGGCAACGACAAACTGCCCATCCCGTACCTGCAGTCCACCTGGATTGACGGCGACGGCCCGCAACTCAACATTCGCAAGCCTCGAAACGGGTTCACCTACGACGTCTACGACCCTGAGAAGAACCCTGATTCAACGCAGCTCATCGCCGACTTCGACTGTTCCGATGTGTCGGGAGTGGTCAGTTGCGAGATGGTCGACGCCAACAACAACGTGATTCGTGACGGTGACCGACTACCCGACACGTCGAACAACACCGGTCGACTGACGTTACGTGCCACCGACAATTTCGGGTTCGTGTCCGAACAGGTCATCGACTACGAGGTGTCGAGCAACTCGGCCCCCCAGGTTGACGCCGGCGCCGACCAGAACCAAGCCACCAACAAGCGGGTCGTGCTCGGTGGCGGGGCCAGCGACGTCGACTTCGGTCAGTTGCTGTCGTACCGCTGGATCCAGGTCAGTGGTCCCCCGGTGCAGCTTGAGAACTCCGATGATCCGTTCGATTCTGAGACGGCGTTCACCACCCCGTCAGGGCCGGAGACTCTGGTGTTCAAACTGCGCGTTGACGATGGGCAGACCTACGGCGAGGACACAGTCACCGTCACCGTTGATCCCAACATCGCGCCCCAGATTCGAAACGGCCAGTTCCAGCGTCTCGGATACGAGGACAACGGAACCCCCCCGATCCCGACGCGCAGCACGGTGACCATGGACGCCACCGCTGACGACCCTGATGGCCAGCCGGTCACCTACAACTGGCGTCAGGTGGACGAGTTCGGCGCGACGCTGCCCGCCGATCACCCCGACCGGGTGCAGCTGTCGAGTTCCACCGCTCCGGTGGTGACCTTCACCGCCCCCAACCAGTCGCGTGAGTTCCGGTTGTACTTCGCGGTCGACGTCAGCGACGGCGACCCGCGGGCCACCGTTGAAGCGAAGGTCGACGTCAAGATTCGCCGGAACCTTGAGCCGGTGTTCGGCAGCGGCAACCAGCAGGTCATCCCCAACGTGTCAAACGGTGCACCGGTGCGGATCATTGCGTCCGCCCTCGACCCCGAAGGTCGCACCGTCTCCTACGCCTGGCGGCAGGTGGATGAGAACGGGTTCACCATTCCCGAGGGCGATCCCCGTCGGGTCCTGCCCGACAGCTTCATCGTTGGAAACAACTCCCCGATTCTTGACTTCACCACGTCACGTCAGGCCGACCCGTACAAGGTGTACTTCCGGGTGGTCGCCAGTGACGGTCTTGACCTTGGTGACACCGAAGCCGCCATTGAGGTTCACGTGTTGGGCAATCAGCCGCCCACCATCACCAATGGGCCTGATCAGGTGCTCAACGTCTTGAACCGTGCGCAGGTCACTCTCGACGGCTCAGGCACCGACCCTGAAGCGTTCAATCTCACCTACGCATGGACGCAGGTGGATGCCAGCGGCAACGAACTCGCCCCCGATGACCCGACTCGTGTGGCACTTTCGGCCACTGATCAGGCGGTCGTGACGTTCAACTCGCCGGACACCTCGGATTCGGCAACCCGCTACTTCAAGGTGACGGTGTCTGATGGGGTGTCCAACGGCACGGCCGTCGGCGACGTCGAAGTGAACATCGGCCCGAACCTGCCGCCCACACTGCCTGGCGGACTGAACCAGACGCTTGCTGAGGTTCAGAACCGGGGTTCGGCGTCGATCGACGCCACGGCCACTGACCCCGAAGGTCGTCCGGTGACCTACGCCTGGCGTCAGGTGGACGCCCAGGGTGTTGAACTCGCCCCGGACGATCCGTTGCGGGTGTCGCTGTCAGCGACGAACACGGCGACGGTGTCGTTCGCCGGGCCCAACCGGTCGCAGGCATCCACGTTGTACTTGAAGGCCGTGGTTTCTGACGGACTTGTTGGCGGTGACGCCGAGGCGACATTCACCATCACGTTCCGTGGCAACAACCCCCCGGTGATCAGCGCTCCGGCCACCCAGAACGGGGTGTCAGGTCTGCCACTCACACTCAACGGTTCCGCAAGCGATCTCGACGTCATCAACGGTGACAACCAGACGTTGAGCTGGGCGTGGGTGCAGGTGGACGCCAATGGCGACCCGCTTGCTTCCAACGACCCCTCCCGGGTCACCCTGTCCAACGCCAACATCGCCAACCCGTCGATCAACCCGCCCATCAGCAATGTGGCCTACAGCCTGTATTTCAAGCTGACAGTGTCCGACGGCTTTGATCCGGTCACGCTGCTCGTCACGTCAACCTTCACCGCCAACACGCCGCCGGTGGCCAATGCTGGCCCCGATCAGGACAAGCGTCGTGGCGTTGCAGCGTCGTTGTCGGGCTCGGGTACCGACCCTGACGGTCATTCAATTGGCGGGTACAGCTGGCAGCAGGTGGATCAGAACGGAAACCCCTTGTCGGGAACAGATCCCTACAAGGTGACCCTCTCCAACGCCTTCGCCGCCAGCCCCACATTCACGACGCCGAACGTGAGCGCTGCTCCCGCAACGCTGTACTTCGCGCTCGTCGTCAGCGACCAGTACGGCCAGGCCAGCACCCCCGACGTCGTGGAGATCTCCGTCACCAACGGGGCGCCCACGGCGAATGCCGGCGTCGACCAGACGGGTCGCGCCGCCAACTCGACGGTCTCCATCAGCGGTTCGGCAACTGATCCCGACGTTCCGCTCGACGTCACGTACCTCTGGGAGCAGGTTGACGTCAACGGTGACCTCGTTGCGAACCCGGGCACCAACGACCTGACCGACACCTACCTTGAGATCGCGTCGCCGACGTTGGCTGCCACCACGTTCGTGGCGCCGCAGACCAGCAGCTCGCGCACGTACTACCTGCGTCTGACCGTCACCGATGACGGTGGGCTCACGGCGTCGGACGTGATGGCGGTCCAGGTCAACCCGGTGGCCCTCGCCACCCCGTCGGCAAGTCCCGGCACCACCGCCGTCGCGGGCACGTACATCCAGTTCGACCTCGCCCGTCCCGGTTCGCCCACCAACCCGTCGGACAACTTCTCCTACAACTGGTTCCAGACGAACACGGGCTCGACCACGACGGCCTGTGCACCGTCGTGCACCGGCGGCAACGCCGTCATCCACACGTCGGGCACCTACGGTTCGTTCACCGCAACCCCCCGCCAGCCCGTGATCGAGATGCCTGGTCGTACCGACCGCAACCCGGCGAACTCGTTCTTCAAGGTGGAGGTTGCAGACACGTTCGGTGGTGGGAATTTGCTCAGCGCCACCGTGACGCTGACCACCACGAACTCTGATCCGACCGTGCAGTGGTCGATCCGTGGGTACGGCTCGACGGCTACTGCTCAGCCCTGGACCTCGAGCACGCCGAACAACCCGGTGTGGTCGGCGGCCGCCGCAGCGAGCGACAACAACGGCACGATTGTCCTCGACGCCACGAAGAACCCGGCGGTCACGGCATTGACCACCGACGTCGACAGCGACACGTTGACCTACTCGTGGACCCAGTGGAACAACGACGCCACGGTGACCACCAACTACCAGACGAAGACGAACGCTCGCGTGGTTGTCACCAGCAACTACGCAATCCCCGGCGGCCGTCGCAACTGTTCGAACATCGACCTCGGTGGGGTGAGCAACCTCGCCAACGGTGATCGGGTCCTGCTCGTCGGTCAGACCAACGCCGCCCAGAACGGTCTGTGGGTCGTGCCGAACCGTTCGGGCACCGGCCTCTTCGGGTCGTGTTCCAACAACGGTGGGACCTGGGCGCGGGCGACCGACGCCGACGCAGCGGGTGAGATCGCCTTCATGCGGGTGCCGATCACGGCGGGTACCGGTGCGGGCAAGGTGTACGTCAACCGTCAGGTGGCGTCGACAATCACCGTCAACACCACTGCGCTGACCTTCATCGACCTCATTCCTTCGAGCCAACTGAGCTTTTCGGAAGGCACTCCGATCTACACCGTGCTGGCGGGTACCAGCGGTACGACTGACGCTCAGGGCCTTCGGTCCACCGCGGCGGGTTCGAACACGAACACGGTCACGAACTCGACAGGTCTGGCATACCTGAACGTGCCGGCCAACACCCAGGTGCCGCTGCAGTTGACGGTGACCGACGGCCTCTCAACACTCCAGACGTTCCGTATGGTGGTTCGAACCACCCAGACGGCCAACACCGCTCCGGCAGCGACGCGGACCAGTGCCGCCACGCAGACCATCCGTGGTGGGGTGAGCACCACCCTGTCCCCGGTGACCTTGGGCGCAACGCTCGACGATACCGAGGCCCGCACCGGAACGGTATGGCCGGTCAACGGGAGTTCGGCGAACGAGAATCTTGGCCCGCAGAGCCTCAGTTACCAGTGGATCCAGACCAACAGCTCGGGGACGGAACTCGCTGCGGACTCTTCGGACCGGTTGACGATTGCCAATCCGAACCTGACTTCCCTTGGCGCTGTTAGTGGTGTCACCGCAGTAGACACGACCTTCACCCCGCCGTCGGAGTCCAAGACGGTGTACTTCCGCCTTCGGGTCACCGACGGCATCAAGACCAGCCTGTCCGACGTGCAGACCGTGGTGTTCCAGATCAACCGCCTGGTTCCCGCCGCCGATGCTGGCGTTGACCAGGACAATCTCCGTGCCGGTCAAGTCGTGAACCTCAATGGATCAGGCTCCTTCGACCCTGATGGCACGATCGCCAGTTACCTGTGGCAGCAGGTCGATTCGAACGGCAACCTGGTCACGAGTGGCCCATCGCAGGTCACCCTGTCCAGCACGTCGGCGGTTTCGCCCACGTTCACGGCGCCGTCGCTGGTGGGCGACACCGATCTGTTCTTCCGCCTCACCATCACTGATGACTTCGGGGACACTGGCACCGACACGGTCCGCATCGGGGTGCTTGATGACGGTTCTCCCGTGGTGGTCAGTGGCTTCTCGCCCGATCCGGTGGTGCTCGGTCAGACCGTCACGCTCAGTGGACTTGGAACGAGTGACCCTGAGAACCAGACGCTTGCGTACTCGTGGGTTCAGGAGGATGCCAACGGCAATGCTCTGGCGTCGTCGGACGTTGACTTCCAGACGCTGGCCGGAGCCAATACTCGTGACGCGACGTTCACGGTTCCTGCTCGCCCGTTCGCCTCAACCCTTTACTTCCGTCTCACTGTCTCCGATGGTGCCGCCATCCCCCAGACGTCATCTTCGTTGGTGACCATTGCCGTGCCGGCCAACTTGCCGCCGAACGCTGTCGCTGCGGCGATTCCGGCTTCGCCGGTCGCCGGTCAGACGGTGACACTGTCGTCGACAGGTACCACTGACCCAGAAGCGAACTCAGTGACGTACAGCTGGGTCCAGATCGATGGAGATGGGAACCCTGTCACGGGCGGTCCCACGCAGGTCACGTTGTCAAGCGCGACTTCAGCGTTCCCGACGTTCCGGGCTCCGGGGTTGGCCAACGCCGCGACACTGCGGTTCACGCTCACGGTGACCGACACCTACGGTGCCACCGATGTGGCCGACACGGTGGTCATTGAACTACCGGCCAACCAGGCACCAACGGTCGCACCGACCTCTTCTGCGCCGGTCGCAACTCCTGCGAATCCCGGTGACACGGTCACGCTCTCTGCCAACGGAGTCGACCCCGAGGGTGTGAGCCCACTGACCTACCAGTGGATTCAGCTGAACGCTGACGGGCCGGGCGTGATGGATCCGTCGAATCCGCTGTACATCCCGCTCACGAACCCAACGAGTGGCTCGCCAACCTTCGTGGCGCCCGCCCGGTTCAACTCCTATATCGCTGTGTGGGATGTTGTGGCCACCGACGAGTTCGGAGCGGCCTCTGGTCAGCTGGCTGTGTACGCCTTCGTCAACGCCAACCGCGCGCCAATCGTTGACGCAACCGCAACGCCGAACCCGGCCCCGCCAGGCGCAGTTGTGACACTGTCGAGCGGCGGGTCGGACCCCGACGGGGACACGATCACCACCGCATGGGTGCAGGTTGACGCCAATGGCAATCCATTGGCCGGCAACGACCCTGACGCCGTGGCGCTGTCGTCCACGACAGTGGAATCCCCGACGTTCACGGCACCTGATCAACTTGTGGCCTCCACCCTGTACTTCCGGGTCACCGTTGCCGATCCGTTCGGCGTGACGGGTACCGACACGGTCACAGTGTCGGTGATTCCCAACGCCAGGCCTCTCGTGGCGGCGGCGGCTCTCCCGTCGTCGGTCAAGGCTGGTGGCACCATCAGCCTGATCTCGGCCGCGACCGATCCTGAGGGTCGGCCGATGACGTTCGCATGGACGGCGAGCGATCTGAACGGCCAGCCCGTGGACAACGGTGCCGTGATCTCCAACGCCACGTCCGCAAACGCGTCAGCGGTGGCGCCTGGCAGCGACCAGTCCCAGGTCCTCCTCTTCAAGTTCTCCGCAACGGATGACACCGGCGTTCCAGCGTCGACACTTGTCTCGGTGCTGGTTCTTCCCAACGAAGCACCGGTGGCCAACCCGACGGCGTCAGCGCTTCTTGCGCCCCCGGGAGGCACCGTGACGCTTAGTGGCACGTCCTCAACCGATCCCGAAGGCGATCCGATTGCCTCGTACGCCTGGACCCAGACCTCGGGCCCCTCGGTCACCCTTTCGGATCTGTCATCGGCCACGCCGTCGTTCGTGGTGCCGGCAACCAATGGTGCGACCGTGGAGTTCAGCCTCGTGGTCACCGACCGCTGGAGTAAGCCCAGCGCCCCGGCAACCGTGTCAGTGACGCTGCAGGCCAACAACAGTCCGGTAGCGAACGCTGGTTCGAACCAGACCAACATCCCCCCGGCCAAGACCGTCACCCTTGACGGTTCTGCTACCGATGCTGATGGTCACACCATGACCTACGCCTGGTCCCAGCAGTCGGGCCCATCGGTCACGCTGTCGGACACGACGGTCCTGAACCCCTCGTTCGTCCCGACGGTTGCAGGCACCTACGTGTTCCAACTGGTAGCCACGGATCAGTTCGCCTTCGCCTCGGCCCCGTCGTCGGTGAGCGTGGTGGTGAACCCGAACCGCAACCCGGTTCCAAATGCCGGGTCTGACCAGTCAAACGTGGTGGTCAACACATCGGTGAACCTCAGCGGGTCAGGCAGTGACCCTGACATCACCGACGGTGCCGCCCAGACGGTCACCTACGAGTGGTCACAGACGGCAGGCGCCGCTGTGACACTCACGAGCACCACCGATCTCGACACCGGGTTCACCGTGCCCGCCTCGGCCATTGCACAGACCTTCACCTTCCGTCTCACCGCCACCGACAACTTCGGTGGAGTTGCGACCGATGACGTGAACGTCTTGGTGCTCGCCAACCGTGCCCCTGAGGTCGATGCCGGTAGCGATCAGTCTGATGTCGTGGCGGCAACCGAAGTCACCCTGTCAGGCTCGGCTACCGACGCTGACATTGTGGCCGGCGCTGCCCAGTCGCTCAGCTACGCCTGGACCCAGGTTTCAGGAGATTCCGTCAACCTCAACAGCACGTCCGCCACATCAGGCACCTTCCGGGTGCCATCGACAGCGGTGGACCAGACCCTGGTGTTCCGCCTCACCGCCAACGACGGTGAGCCTGGTGGGGTCGGCAGCGACGAGGTGTCGATTTTCGTGAAGGCCAACCGGGTCCCTGTGGTGAACGCCGGCACCGACCAGACCGACATCGTCGCCTCGACGCAGGTCACCTTGTCAGGTTCGGCGACCGACGCCGACATCACGGCGGGTGCGGCCCAATCTCTCAGCTACCTCTGGACCCAGGTGTCGGGTGACCCGGTGACCATCACTGGCGGATCCAACACCTCAGCGAGCTTCGAGGCGCCGGCAACCGGCGCCGACCAGACACTGGTCTTCCGTCTCGCAGCCAATGACGGAACGGGTCAAGGCACGGACGAGGTCTCCATCTTCGTCAAGGCCAACCGGCTACCGACTGTGAACGCCGGGGCTGATCAGACCGGCGTCGTTGCAGCGACGACGGTGCGCTTGAGCGCATCGGCCAGTGACGCCGACATCGACGCTGGCGCCAACCAGACGCTTGACGTCGGATGGATCCAGCTCGACACCAGCAGCAACCTGCCGATCGACCCCAATGTGGCGTTGGTCCCCGAGCGGACCCCCGCAGGCGAGGTCGAGTTCCAGGCCCCGTCCACGGCCACCGCTCAGGAACTGCGGTTCGCCTACTTTGCGGACGATGGGGTCGGCCCGGTGCAGTCCGACGTCGTCAGCGTCTTCGTCAACGCCAACCGGGTGCCGGTGGTTGACGCCGGAACTGATCAGAGCAATGTTGCTGCCAGCACCATCGTGACCATCTCGGGTTCGGCCACCGACCCAGATATCACCGCCGGTGCCGCTCAGACCATCAGCGGCTACACGTGGACGCAGATCTCGGGTGATCCGGTGTCGTTGAGCGGGGCGGAAGCGACCACCAAGTCGTTCCAGGCTCCGTCCACGGCGAACGATCAGACCTTCGTGTTCCGACTGTCTGCCTCTGATGGAACTGGAATCGGTTCCGACGAGGTGACCGTGTTCGTCAAGGCCAACGTGGCCCCGACGGTCAACGCTGGCACCGACCAAACCAACATTGAGGCCAACTCGACGGTCACGCTCAATGGCACCAGCAGCGACCCTGATCCCCAGACGCTGAGCGTGTCATGGTCACAGATCTCCGGTGAGGCCGTTGGTGGGCTTACCGCCACGAACCAGAACTCGATCAGCTTCGTGACGCCGGTGAACAACACGGCGCAGGTCCTGGTGTTCCGCTACAGCGTGACCGACGGAACGACGACGGTCACCGACGACGTCAGTGTGTTCCTCAACGCCAACCGGGCCCCGGTGGCCAACGCCGGATCGAACCGCAATGGCGTGTCGTCGGGTTCGCTGGTGACACTTGACGGCACCGGCTCGACCGACCCTGAAGGCCTTGCGCTGACCTACTCGTGGTCACAGGTTGCCGGAACGTCGGTGACGTTGACTGGGGCGACCACTGCCACGCCGAGCTTCACCACTCCGCTGACGGCGGTCGGACTCAGCCTTGGGTTCCGTCTCACGGTCACCGACCCGCAGGGCAAGACGGCCACCTCGAACGTCTCGGTGGTGGTGCTCGCCAACCGTCCGCCGGCGGCCAACGCTGGTGCCGACCAGATCGTGCCTCGCCAGCGGCTCGTGACCCTTGACGGCACCGGCTCGAGTGACCCTGACGGTCAGGTCCTGACCTACAACTGGGTCCAGGTGACCGGTATCGGTTCGATGGACGTGGTGCCCAGCACCGACCCGTTCTTCGCCGTGCTGTCCAGTGTGGCCGTCGCCCAGCCGACGTTCACCTCTCCGCTGCCGCAGAACGATGGTGACGCCATCTACTTCATGCTGGTGGTGCTCGACCCGACCGGTCTTGCCAGCCCGGCGTCTTGGACCAAGGTGACCCTTGGCCGCAACAAGCCGCCAGTGGCTGACGCCGGTCAGGCCCAGACGGGCATCGCCCACAACGCCACGGTGACCCTCAACGGTTCGGCCACCGATCCCGATGCCGACGAGACGTTCACCTACCTGTGGACCCAGGTTGACGACAACAACAACCCGGTGACCCCGACTCCGGGCAACCGGGACCTCGGTGTGGTGCTGAGCGACCCGACGTTGGCGACCCCGACGTTCACCGCTCCGTACCTCGACGTCACCACCACGTTGCGGTTCCGACTCGTCGTCACCGACACCGAGGGGGCCACCAACAGCGCCACCACGACCGTCGAGGTGCTCGCCAACCGGGCGCCGGTGGTGAACCCGGGTGCTGATCAGACCAACAAGGCGGCCAACTCGGCGGTCACCCTGACGGGCTCGGCGACCGATCCCGACCTCGATGAGGTGACCTACGAGTGGACCCAGGTCGACGGCAACGGGGCGCCCGTGGTGCCGACGACATCGATCACCGACGAGGCCGTCGAGCTGTCGGTGACGACTGGTACGACCACGACGTTCACCACGCCGATCATCAACGCTTCGACAACGCTGCGGTTCCGCCTCCGGGTCACCGACTCGGAAGGGGCTGTGACCGACGCGGTGACGACGGTGCAGGTGAACGCCAACCGTGCACCCACGGCAACGTACGCCGTGACGTTCCAGAACAAGACGGCAGTAGTGGCGGTCGCTACTGACAATGTCAGCCTCGCCAACCGGGCGTGTAGCAACGTCGACATCGGTGGCGTGAACAACCTCGCCAACGGTGCGCGGGTGCTGCTGACCGCCCAGTCGAACCCGGCACAGAACGGTATCTGGATCGTTCCGAACCGTCCCGGTACGGGCCTCTTCGGTGGCTGTAGCGGTTCGAACGCCTGGAACCGCGCCACTGACGCCGACGCTGCGGGCGAGATCAGCTACGCCCGAGTGAGCGTGTCTCAGGGCACCGGTGCAGGCAGCACGTGGGTCCTTCCCCAGACTGGGGTCACGTTGAACAGCACGGCACTGACGTTCGTGGTGTTCACCACTGGCGAACTGCCCGTGACGGCTTCGCCGGCACCGTCGGCTCGGGTGAAGGGCGCCACGGTGACCCTGAATTACGCCCTGCCGCTCGCAAGCAACGCTGACCCCGATGGGACGTCGGATGGTCTGTTCACCTACGAGATCGCCCGGGTGGCTAGTGCGTCGGCAACCACGCCATGTGGCAATGCATGTGGTGGGCTGCCGGCCACGGTGACCACCACTCCTGCCACAGGCGGACTGCAGGCAACCTTCGTGGTGCCGGGTGTGACCTCGAACGACCCGATGTACTTCCGGATGTTCATTGATGACGGCTACGGGGCGACGTACGTCTCGCCGGCGGTCACGGTGACCTTCCAGAACACCCAGGCATCGATCAACTCATCGTCGAGGAACCTCATCAAGGTGTACGCCGGTGCGGACCTGCGTATTGACGCCAACGGCGTGATCCAAGGCGGCACCACGGTGCCTCGTGCGGTCATGGGCGGACCGGGCCAGTCCCCGGTGACCACAAGCAATGTCGTCAACGACGGTCGTCCCGGGTCAGCAGGGAACTTCTTCCCGCAGTCGACCTACGTCTACGGCGGCATCCCAGTTCTGCTCGATGCCCGTGATCTCGCCACCGCTGCCGACCCTGACGGCGGAGCGACCGTGAACTTCTCCGCCGGTCTCCCGCCGGTTGCCACCGGTATCAACCTCTCCGGTGGTCTCAACGTGGTCACCGGTAACCCCAATGGTGTGTGCCAGGCAGGCTTCGTGCTCACCCGGACTTCCACACCAAACGTGTGGTCATTCACCCCACCAACCGGGGTGAGCGAAAGCACCGGGTTCTGCCGCTTGCAGTTCACGGTGAACGACTCGCTCAGCGGTTCGACCGTTGCTGGTGTCCCCACCGGTTGCCTTGACAGCGGGACGCAGGGGCTCGTGAGCTTGGGTGAAACCCTGGGTCTCATCCCGTCTGGGTCGTTGCCGGCCTGTACCTCCCCAGCTGTTGGGTTCCACGCTGGTGACCGGGGACAAGGGGCGAGTCAGCGAGTCTCGAACGTGTCGAACAACGTCAACGCCGACTTCTGGTTGCGGATCTGGCAGAACAAGGCCATCCCGCTCGCTGATGTCGAGGAAATCCCGGCGAGGATGTTCTCCTCAGTCCCGGGCCAGGCCGCGACGACGATCACCCTTGACGGTTCGGGCACCATTGACGCTGACGGCACTGACAACCTGACGCCTCGCCAGCCACTGCTCTACAACTGGACGGCGCTCGATCCCGATTCGCTTGAGCTGCTGGCGGATGACGCTGATGCCAACCAGCGCATTGCTGACCGCAACGCCCTGGTGACGCAGTTCAGCCTGCCCGACGGCGGCCCGGTGGCCTACCGGTTCCAGCTCGACGTCTACGACGGGCTGACCCGTGATGTCATCGAGACGAATCGGATGCGGGTCACTGTGCGTCGGCCGGTGGCGAACGGCACCGCAACGGTTACGGTCGCTCCGGCGGCTTCACCGGCCAACGGTGCAGTGACGTACCCGACGGCAGTGCCCAACGACGATCTTGGTGAGGTCGCTGACGGCGACTCCGTTGCGCTCAGTGCGACCGGCTCGTCGAGCCCCGACGGCCGTACGCTCAAGTACCTGTGGCGCATCCTTGAGGGCGGCACCGACGCCGAAATCCTCGACGCCCGTAGCGCCAACGCCACGCTGCTGGTGGGTGCGCCATCGGGTACTGAGCCGGAGACCATCGTGGTCGAGCTGGCGGTGCGTGACGGGTACTCAGCGGCCTACAAGACCTTCACGTTCACCAACGTGGCCGAAGAGGAGCCGCCGCCACCGCCGGTGTACTGCCCGGTGTCGGTGGATCCGTACCCGTACACCGACATTCCGGTGAACAACACCACCGCCCCATACCGCGCAGCGGTGGCCTGTCTTGCCGAGAAGAACATCTTCACGAAGACCACGCCACCTGGCAGGTTCAACCCGACCGGATTGTTCCTTCGGTACCAGGTGCTGCTGACCCTGTTCCGTGACGCCGGCTCCCCGCTGGTGAATCGTCAGGGACAGCCGTACACGACCGCTTCGGTGACCGACGTGACGTCGAACCCGAACGATCCGAGCCGTGGCGAGGTTCGCAAGGCGGTCAACTGGGCGTACGCCGAAGGTGTGGCTTCCAACAACCGGACCTTCCGTCCGGAGGCGGCCATCACCCGGGCGGAGGTGCTGGCCTTCCTGCAGCGCTACACCGGGTACAAGGTGTACAACGGCGTGAACAACAAGCCGCTGGCGAGCAGCACCTCCTTCGCCCCGACGGACTCCCGCACCCCGCGGGTGGCCGCCTGGCAGCAGGACGTCGTGGCGTGGGCCTACGAGCGTGGCATCGGTGAGGGCAACGCCTTCCGTCCGACGGCCAACATGGTCCGGTCCGACATGGCCCGCCTGCTGTGGCGCTGGGGTCACGTCTACCAACAGTGGGTGATCGACCCGGCCAACACGCCGCCGGCACAGGTGCCGCCGCCCCCGACCTAGGGCAGCAGACTCGAATCACGGTGAGGCCCCCTTCCTCGGGAGGGGGCCTCACCGCGTCCGGATGCGAACGCTCAGTTGTTCCGTTGGTGGTGGCGGGCCATACGTCCCAACGACCACGAGAACAAGGCGGCACCGATCCGGGCGGCGACGGGAGCGAGGAATCCGGGGAGGTGGGGGACCGTGACATCCTCGCGCCACGTCACCACAGCGCTGTCCGCCGACGGCCCCGGCGCCACGGTGAACTCCGCTTCGCCGACGAGCACCGGACCGAGTTTGGCGACGAGACACCGTCCGGAGCTTCCATCAAATGAGGACTGTGTGGCGCGCATGCGGTCCTCGAGGGCGAGAGCGCCAGGTCCGCTGAACGCCACGAACGCTGCGGGGTCATCGGGGTCGAGCTCGACGCGGGTCATGGGGATCCAGGCGGCGTGGCCAGCCCAGTCGGTCAGTTCCTCCCAGGCAGATGTGGAACTGATCGGGATGGTGCGATCAAGACTGAAGTGCACCCGGGTGCCGCGGGGGGAAGTCATGATCTGCATAACCGTCCGGGTCCCCCCGGCATTCCCTAAATCGGTGTGGTGTGGGGTGGTCGCGACGCGGATGGTGCTTCCGCCGCAGATAGGCGTATGAGCGCGAACCGGGGTGAATGGGTAGCAATATACCCCCTGGGGTATATGCTTGATACTACTGCCGGCGGGTGTCGGCGGCGCGTAATCAAGGAGGATTATCGATGTCGGTAGCAGTGCACGCCAACGACCCCGAGGCATTTGCGACTGAGGTTCTCAGCTCGGCAGTCCCCGTCGTCGTCGACTTTTGGGCCGAGTGGTGCGGGCCATGCCGGATGGTGTCGCCCGAGCTCGAGGCACTTGCATCGGAATACGGTTCGGCCGTCAAGGTGGTGAAGGTCGACGTCGATGCCAACCCGACGGTCGCTGCTCACTACCGGATTCAGGGGATTCCGACGATCGGGCTGTTCGAAGCGGGCGAGATGACCGGTCAGGTGGTTGGGGCTCGGCCAAAGGCCGCCATCGCCACCGAGTTGGGTCTTGGACGGTTCGCCCCGGCGTCGAAAGGCGCTTGAGCCATGTGCATGCAGGTCACCTGCCCTGACTGCCAACATCCGACCTGGGAGGGTTGCGGAGCGCACGTAGAACAAGTGCTCGGACATATCCCACCCGCCGAAAGGTGTCGGTGCCGTGACGGGGCGATGCCCGCTGCGCCCAGTCGTTAGCCGTCCGGGCCCGGTGTCACTTCGTCCACCTGTGCGAGGTGGGACCGCTCATGCCCAGCAGGTGTCGATGTGTCATCGCACGTTGGAGGGCTGGCAGGCGGTGAGTCGTACACTAAGGCTGTGGCTGGTCAGGGACATCTCGAGGACTGGCGAGGCGTCGATGTCGGCTAGATCCGCAGGCAGTTACGCCTGACTGTGCGCGAGCGGGTGCGCGTGATGGTTGAGGCGGCGAACATCATGACCGCCGTGCAGGCGCATGCCCGCGAAGTAAGGGTGTCCGCCGGCGACCCTTCGTCCGCCTGATGTTCGATCCGGTACGGATCTGTGCGCTCCTCAACGAGGAGGGCGTCGAGTACGTCGTGATCGGCGGGTTTGCCGCAGTCATCCACGGCTCATCACTTGCGACTCCGACGCAGGCGTCAACTGGTGCAGACCGATGCTTGCTAGACCACTGCCGTGGCGACGCGCGTCGCCCTGGTCGTGGGGGGTCTCCTCTCCCTGGTCGGGACCCTTGTGGTCTGGCGTCTGCTCGCCGCACCACAGACGGACCTCGATTCGTTCGGTGATCTCGAACCAGCGGTGGAGTGAGCGTCACCGTTGGGGGACATGACTGTGGCCGGGGCAACCGGACACGCCGAGCA
>Ga0208085_1000121_pt1 | contig 28690 bp, 20 predicted proteins | sample LakMenEpi21Jun10_FD_150721 | JGI IMG/M metagenome (GOLD analysis project Ga0208085, IMG submission 150721) | Freshwater microbial communities from Lake Mendota, WI - 21JUN2010 deep hole epilimnion (SPAdes) | ecosystem: Environmental > Aquatic > Freshwater > Lentic | place: Lake Mendota, Madison...
CCATAATCTATATTGGCTCCAATTTGTCGGTTTTTGGCGTGAATATATACTTCAAGTTCATATTTAATAGCTGGATTTGTTAAATCAGCGTTTGGAATGATAAACTCTCTAAAAAATTCTGGGCTATTTGGAAAGGTGTAACTATCCGTTTTGATAACTTTAGTACCGTTTTCAGTTTGATTAAAAACATCCGAAGGTTTGTTGCCAAAATTTTGTACTTGTTCTCTGCCAGATGTTGTAACTTTAAATAATTTGAAACCCCAAAAGCCATAGATATTTTCTTTGTATGCTTCTATGTTTACAGATGAAACAATAAACTTTGTAGTACCTGAATTAGTTGTTGCAGTAGTACTCGTAGTCACCACAACCTTATTATTCTTAACATTTTTTGTCCCGTTCCAATTTCCATCAGTCATGGCTGCTGTCCAACCCCATTTTCCTTTGAACGTGTTTCCTTCAAAATCAAATTCAAAATGACCTGTTTTTTTGGTGGTATTGTTGTAGAAAGTTCCTTTTAATTTTTTAGTTTGTGGATTATAAATTCCATCAATCGTTCCAATATTTTTATAGGTTCCGGTAACTTTATTTCCTACTTGTTGTAGTATTAAATTGCCATCGGTAGTATTCCATAATCCATTAAAAATGGCGATTTTAGTATCTGTTGGCGAAGTATTATTCGCTTTTGTTCCATCCCAAAGCCATTTTGCATCAAAATCAAACTTCATTTGAAAAATAGCATCATTAGTAATGTCATTTAAAGTGATGTTGTTATCGTAATTAAAATGACCTCTTATGTCTTTGCTACTAGTTGTCTTTTCAAAATAAAACTTACCTCTATCAGCTCCGTTATGAAACAATCCACAAAGTCGTGAACCACCATTGAATTTTTTTTCGACAGCTAGGATTGTGCCACCATTAGCATAATCACCATAAATAAATCCATTTTCGGTAACTAGTTTTAAATCACCATATTTTGTGCTAAATGTTCCTGTCCATTCTTGTGCAAAAACGCACAGTTGTGTTAAAAAAATAAGGACGAATGTGCTATACAATTTTTTCATTTTTTAATGATTTTTAGTTTTATAATTTTATAAATTCTACTCTTCTGTTTTCTGCCTTTTCTGATGCAGTAGCGTTTTTGTTGAGTGGTTGGCTTTCGCCTTTTCCGTCCGTTTCTATTCTTGAACCATCAATACCATAGAAGCTCGACAACGCTGTTTTTACTGCTGCAGCTCTTTTTTGAGATAAAGCTAAATTGGCAGTATCAGCACCATCACTATCAGTATGACCAATTATTTTTACTCTAACTATTGGGTTTTCTTGTAATGTAGTTGCCATTTCTTTTAGCACGGTTCCGCTTTCGGGCTTGATATTATCACTGTTCACGTCAAATAAAATTCCGTTGGTTACAAATCTTCCTTCGGTAATAAGTTTATTTCGATTATCAGCACCAGCAACTGCGAAACGAATGTTAGTTAAGTAAACTTCACATTCTTCAAAAAAACTTCTAAAAAAGGCAAAATCATAGGTGTTTTTATCTGCAAAAAATCTGGGAACGTCAAACAACTTGTCTTCATTTACATAAACCCGAAGGCGTCCCTCTTGCCTCCAAACAGATACTTTTGCAAAATTTTGGTCATTTCTGGCGTCCCATTGCGGCATTTTTACACTATTATTGATTTCAGTTCCAGATATTGGATTTACATAAATTGAAGCTTCACCAGCGCCAGGATGCAAATAGACAATAGAGTTGCCTTTGCTGAAAAACATATCTAGCATCAAATTATCGGGTACGGTACTAAAATTGAGCCCAAAACCCGAATAATTATTTGTTGGATCTTTATCTATACCTATTTCAAATTCTAACGTGAAGTTATCTGGAAGCTTTTTAATGTTATCCGGAACAAAAGCACCATTTTTGGTCATATTGAGCCATTTTTCGTTTTTCTCATCAACATTTACTATTTCTCCGCTAGCATTGGTGTTGAATTCCATTGGAAAATCGCCAACGGCTAGTCGTTCAAAATTGTCGAAATACAATTGTTTTTCACCTGCAACGAAATCAAATTTCGAGTTGGATTTAACTGATTTTGAAGCTTTAGTTGGATTATTTTCCTGACTTTGTTGTTGATTTTGTTCTTGGTTTTCCGATTGGTTTTCTTTTTGCGGTTCGTCGGTTTTCTTTTTCTTATCTTTTTTCTTAAAGATATTATCAATTTTATCCTCAACCTTATTTAGAGCGCCATCTACTGTTTGGTCACCTTTTTGCTCGCCTCGTTGATAGGTTTTGTCTTTGGCATTTTTAAGAACTTTTTCTCCCACTGTTTCTTGTGAATAACTGGTTACTGTCGTAAAAATTAGCAACATCATGGTAATGAGTGTTTTCATAATGGTATTGTTTTTTAGTTGTTAATTACAATTCGTTTTTAGTTTAGTGCTAAGAAGAAAAAAAAGTAAACATCGATCTAAAAAAATTATTTTTACATTGATAAATGTTTACTTTTGATTAAATACTTGCACTAATGGGTAAACCAAATCATCTGTTGATTATTGAAAAGCTTAAAAAAGGCGATGAAAAAACCATTCATTCTATTTATGTAGAAAATAAAAATGGGTTTTCTCTTTTTGCAGCACGATACAATTTACCGGCTGATGATGTGCTTGACACTTACCAGGACAGTATTATTGCCTTGTGCGAAAATGCCAAAAAAGGAACGATTGATACTTTAGAAAGCAGTATATCAACTTATCTTTTTTCGATTGGTAAATACATGATTTACAAAAAATTAAAATCGAAAAATAAAGCGGTTTCTATAGATTATGATGCACAGTTGACACAAGTAATTGAAGATAATGAGGAAGACGAAAACGATAATGAAATGATACTTTTACAAAATAATTTTAAAAAATTAGGAGAGCAATGTCAAAAAGTTTTACGCCTATTTTATTATGAAGAAAAAAAACTAGATGCCATTCAAATCGAATTAAATTATACCAATAAAGACGTTTTAAAAAGTCAAAAATCACGTTGCTTGAAGCAATTGAAAGATTTGATAAAGAAATAAAAAATGGATAAAGAAACACTTATAAGCAACTATTTTGAAAAAACGCTTTCCACAGAAGAGCAAATACAATTTGATTTTTTGATGGAAACCGATGCTGATTTCGCTAAAGAAGTTGCCTTTCAAAAAAAGGTAAAAAGAGCAATTACCTCAGCTGAAAGAACAGCATTAAAGAAAAAACTACAAGCATTTGAAGAAACAAAACCCAAAGTAAAATCCTTCAAAGTTTGGTATGCTGCAGCATGTATTGTTTTGATTTGCGGTTTAGGATTTTATTTTACACAACAATCAACTACAACTATTTATGACGATTATTACCAATCTTATCCTAATGTTGTAGCACCAACGGTTCGTGGAGAAAATAGCAATGACATCAAATCAGAAGCTTTTTTTGAATATGATAACGGAAATTATGCCAAAGCGCTCGAATTATTTTCTAAAATTTATGATGTAGAACAAGATGATTACGCCTTGTTTTACAAAGGATTATCTTTGATGGAGCTACAGAAAACTAAAGACGCGATTGCAACTTTTAATCAATTTGACGTAAAGAAAAACAACAGTTTTACGCCTTTTGTAAAATGGTATTTGGCGCTATCATACATAAAAGAAAATCAGCTAGAAAATGCCATTCCGTTATTGAAATCACTTTCTGAAACGGAAAACCAGCAACAAGAAATGGCGAAAAAATTATTGTCTGAATTGGAGTAATTTTTTTCTGAAAACAAATCCAAGAATAACGATTAAAATTCCTCCAGCAAGAACAATCCAAACCCAATTATTTATTGGATTTGCTATAGGTGAAACATCGCCATTTACAACAAATCCTGCCCAATAAAACGGATGTTGCTTCATAGGATTGTTTGCCAAAAATTGTTTTTTAGCGTTTGCTAAGGCTTTGTCTTTTGGTTGCCCTTCTTTTAAATTTTTATAAAAAGAAACAATAATCTCCGAAGTTTCTTTGTCTGGAACTTGCCACAAACTATATACAGACGATTGTACACCTGCATAGGTTAATGCACGTGACAAACTCATTATGCCTTCACCCGATTTTAAATTTCCGTTTCCAGTATCGCATGCGCTTAAAACAACCATTTTTGCTGGAAAATTAAGTTGGTACAATTCGTTGAAAAACACTTTTTGATTGTTTGTAAAAACCAAAGACGATTGATTGTAATCATTTTCCATAAGGGAATGCATGGCCAAATGATGAAAATTGTATAAGGTAGTCGATTGCAAAAAATTGGCACGTGTCGCTTTTTCGTTCAAAAATAATTCTCCTTCAAATAATTCACTCACGGCTTTAGCTTCATTTTTGGCTTCGATCAAATCAAACAAATTGCCCCTTCGTAGACCTCTACTTTGATTCGCTGTTGGAATTTTTGAATAATTGGGTGCAAAAGATACAAATCGGTTCGAGTCGACTCCGTTCATTTTTTTTTGCAAAAAATTCCATAATTTGATGGAATAGGCATAACTAACTAAATGATATTCTGCCACCCATTTGCGGTTTCTGTCTTGTAAACTTTCGAAGGAAATTCTGTTTAAAAAATCTTCCGGAATGATAATAAGCGACGCGTCCAATCGATTTTTTAAAATGGGTTGAAGTAGCTTTTCATGTAATTTCCCAGCACTTTCTATGTAATCATTTGTAATTAAACGAATGCTTTTTAGATTTTGCTCGACCAATAATTTTAAAGATTGAGTTGTTGATAAATAGGTTAATCCGACGGTGTTTTTGTCTATGATAAAAGCAAACGTTTTGGCATCCGTAACCACGTATTTAATCATCAATTGATTGTTTTTCAACTGATTTTGAATCTCATTCACATCAAAATTATTTGATTTAAATTGCTGATATGACGGGTCGAATTTATTTATTACATTACGTTTTTGCTCAATTTCCCTATCGATAGCTAATAAGCTTTTGTCCAACTCTCCTTTTTGAACTTTGGATTCTTTGGTTTCTAACAAACTGTTTTTTTCAAATACCAATTGGTTGTATTCCTGAATCAAAGCTGGCGGAACTTTTAGATTTTGACTGTTTTTGGATTCGAAAATATTCCATAAATGCTGCGATGAATTATTTTCAATTCGATTTAAAATAGCTTTAATTTTCTTGATGTCGTTCGGATTGATTAGCAATTGCGTTTGCAAAAGTCCTGAAGCAATTTCTTTATTAAATTCGTTCAAACGATAGTTGTATTTTCCTTTTTGATAAAATTCGCTGAACATGTCTGAAACAATAAAATACAGATTATTTGCAGTAATTAAATCGTCTGTACTTTTGTTCTTTTCATAGCTTTTATAGTATATGTTTGCTGTATTTAAAACATTTCTAATAAAAACATCGCTGTTGAACTTTTTGAAATCAGCGTATTTTAAACTTTTTAAATTCTTGAGTGTTTTTTGTTTCGCTAATAACTTTTGATACGACTTTAAAAAGATAGTCTTCGACTCATTGTCTTGATTTAAATTATGATGCAACGTGGCTTCCAACACTTCAATCGTAAAACGTGAAGCATTGAAAAAAGGCTCTTTTATTTTTTTGGATTCCTCAATGATGGCGAATGCTTCTTTATATTTTTTATATCGCGCATAAGCATTGGCTAGTTTTAAACAGGCAACCAATTCATCGTGTTTGGATTCACTTTTGCGCGCTATTTGAAGTGTTTTTAAGTTGAATTCGATGTGATTTTTGCTGTTCACAGCATCGTCGACTGCTTTGGAAAAATACACCTCTTCATATGCATACCGACTGAGCAACAAAGTATTATCCTTCTTTTTTCGGTCATTCAGATATTTATCAAAAACTAAAGCTATCGAATCAAGGTATTTTTTAGCTTCGGTTTCCTTTTGGTCTAAAAGATTCATTCTAAGATTGGATAAATAAAGCAGCGATCTAAAATGCAAATTCCAATTTTGCAGCGTTCCGACATCGGTTGTTGCAAATTCTTTGCGTTTGAACCACTTGTAAAAATTTTGATTTAGATAGGTTAAAATTTCCCTTGCTTTGGTTTCATCTCCATACTTCAAACTTTCCCAAATAGTGTTATTAGCCGAATTAACTACGTAAGCCTTATCTGCTCTATCCGATTTAATGTGAAGCGCTAAGCTTTTGGAATAGTGATGTAAAGATTGGTTGTAAAAGTGCAAATTAGAATACGATACTGCCAAAAGATTGTGAACATATCCCAATTCTTCATACTCTGTAGGTGCCAATTTATAAATGGATTTTAGTGCTTTTTCTAAGGAAACAATCGATTGCTCGTAGTTTCTCATGCGCCTTTGAACATCGCCAATGTCAATCAGAGAAAGGTATAAATTGGCATCTACTGGAAGGTTTTTTAAAGTATAATCATAACATAGTTTTAAGTATTTGAGTGCTTCGTCCCAATCATCTAAACAATATGACAATTCTAAATAAGTGTTACTGATTAATTTTTTGTTTTGAGGAGTTGGTTTTAATTTTGAATGAAATGGAATGACTTGCTTAAAATAAAGTGCCGCTTGTTCATCATTTCCTTTATTTACCTCATTTAACGCTTTACAGTAAAAATAATTTGCCGAATAAAGAGCTGAATTCTTGTCGTTTTGGTTGTTCAACAATTGTTCCCAAATACGAATTGATTCGTCGAATTTTTGAATATTGGTCAGTGAATCTGCTTTTTTTTGCAACAACTGATTTGCAATATTTTGACCGTAAAAAACAACGGGTACGACTAAAAATAGAATACAAAGTTTTTTCATTTTTAGCTATGATTTAACTTATTGGTGTTCGTTTCACTAAAAAGTAAACATTTATGCTATAAAAGTAAACATTGTTTTCGGATTCTTAAAACAGCAATAATTATCTTTGTAAAAAAAACAATGAAAATCTACCCTATAGAAGCAGGTAATTTTAAACTCGATGGTGGCGCTATGTTTGGTGTGGTGCCCAAAACTATTTGGAATAAAACCAATCCCGCAGACGAAAACAACCTCATCGATATTGCTGCCCGCTGTTTATTAATTGAAGAAGGAAAGCGATTGATTTTGATCGATACTGGAATGGGAAGTAAACAATCGGATAAGTTTTTTGGTTATTATTCACTTTGGGGGGAACATTCTTTAGATAAATCTCTGGCTAGCTATGGTTTTCATCGTGATGATGTGACGGATGTTTTTATGACGCATCTTCATTTTGACCACTGTGGAGGTAGCGTAAACTGGAACAAAGACCGCACAGGCTATGAAGTCGCTTTCAAAAATGCAAAATTTTGGACAAATGAAAATCATTGGGAATGGGCTACTAAACCCAATTCACGTGAAAAAGCTTCTTTTCTGCACGAGAATATCATTCCAATGCAAGAAAGTGGTCAGTTAAATTTTATTAAAAGACCCAACAGTGATTTTGGTTTTTCGGAAGAAATGGATTTCGGTATTTTTTATGCTGATGGTCATACTGAGAAGCAAATGCTTCCACATATCAAATACCAAGATAAAACCATTGTTTTTTGTGCCGATTTATTGCCAACTGCTGGACATTTGCCTTTGCCTTATGTGATGGGTTATGACACCCGACCACTGTTAACATTGGATGAAAAAGCTAAATTTATGAATATTGCTGCTGAAGATAATTACTACTTATTTTTAGAACATGATGCTCACAACGAAATCATCACTGTTGAAAAAACAGAAAAAGGCGTTCGCTTAAAAGAAGTTTTCAAATGTGAAGATGTCTTAAGATAGTGTTAATCTCCTAATTATACTTTAATAAAATTATATTTTTACCTCAAAATTTTCAAAATGAATCATTTAAAGTACATTGCTATTGTTGCCGTATCAGGTTTGCTATTAACCGGTTGCGGAACCTCAAAAAATATTTCTTACACACAAATTAGTCCGATTTCTGCAGAAACAGTTCCCTTAAAAAACAGTAAAATTACAGATGCGGAATTACTTCGCTGGAGTCATTTAGACTTGCTAAAGGATACTATTCCCGGAATGAGTGTAGATCGTGCCTATGAAGAATTATTAAAAAACAAAAATGGACAAAAAGTCATTGTTGCCGTAATTGATAGCGGCACCGATATTGAACACGAAGATTTAAAAGGTCGGGTTTGGACCAACCCAAAAGAAATTCACGGAAACGGAATCGACGATGACAAAAACGGTTATGTTGATGATATTCATGGTTGGAATTTTCTAGGAAACATTGTGAATGAAAATTTAGAGTTAGTTCGCATTCTGAAAAAAGGAGACGATGGCTCAGAAACATTTAAAAAAGCCCAAGAAAAATTTGAAGAAAAAGAACAGGAAGCCCTTCAGGGTAAACAACAGTTAGAGTTTATTCTAAATGCTGACAAAGCTTTGACAGAGCATTTAAAAAAGGAAAACTACACCCTTGAAGATGTCAAGTCTATATTAACAACAAACCCGACTTTAGGAAATTATAAGTTGTTGATGACACAAATTCTTTCCAATACACCACGCGAAGAATTTATCAAAGAATTAGATGCTTATCAAGAACAAATTTTTGATATGTTGAATTACAATTTAAAGATGGATTATGATGGTAGAAAAACCTTAGGTGATAATGCTGAAGATTTTTCAACAAAAAATTACGGCAACAATCAAGTTTGGGGTCCGGATAAAAAACATGCGTTGCACGGAACTCACGTTGCCGGAATCATTGCACAAGTGAGAGGTAACAATTTAGGAGGTGATGGTGTAGCAAGTAATGTGGAAATTATGGCTATTCGTGCCGTTCCAAACGGAGATGAATATGATAAAGATATTGCGTTGGCCATTCGTTATGCCGCTGATAATGGTGCAAAAGTGATTAATGGTAGTTTTGGAAAAGGATTCTCTCCTCAAAAAGAATGGGTATACGAAGCCATCAAATATGCTGCTAGTAAAGACGTGCTTTTTGTGCATGCAGCCGGAAACGATGCAGAGGATCTGAATGTTGTTGAAAGTTATCCAAACGACCGTGAAGGTGAGGCAGAAATCGCGTCAAATTTTATCAAAATTGGTGCATTAAATTATGAATATAGTACACGATTAGTAGCTGATTTTTCTAATTATGGCAAAAAAGATGTGGATGTTTTTGCTCCTGGGGTTAAAATCTATGCTACGGTTCCCAATAATGAATTCAAATATGAACAAGGAACTTCAATGGCTTCGCCAAATGCTGCAGGAGTTGCCGCGTTGATTCGTTCGTATTATCCTAATTTAACGGCTGCTCAAGTAAAACAAATTATGATGGAAAGTGGTGTGGCAATACCAAAAACAGTAGTCGTTGGTAGTGATGCATCCAATAAAATTCCCTTTAACGAATTATCTGTAACCGGAAAAATTGTGAATGCCTACAATGCCCTATTAATAGCTGATAAAATGTCAAAATAAATTCTATGAAAAAAATTGCGTTCTTAATAACATTATCTATTGCTAACATTCTTTCTGCGCAAAACAATCCAAATCCGGGTTATTGGCAACAACAAGCTGATTACAAAATGGAGGTTTGGATGGATGTTAAGTCATTTCAATATACCGGAACTCAAATTCTAGAATACACCAATAACTCCAATGATACTTTGAAAAAAGTGTTTTTTCATTTATTCCCGAATGCTTTTCAACCGGGAAGTGAAATGGATATTCGATTGCAAACGATTACCGATCCTGACAAACGGATGATCAAAACATTCAAAGTTGAAGAAAAAGAAGTAAAAGAAAGTCGGATTTCTACTTTAAAACCGGATCAAATTGGGTATTTAGACATTAGAGACTTTAAGCAAGATGATCAAATTGCATCTGTCAAAGTTGTGGGAACCATTTTGGAAGTAACATTAGTAAAACCTATTTTGCCAAAATCGAAAACTACATTTTCTTTAGATTTTGATGGACAAGTTCCGGAACAAATTCGTCGTTCGGGAAGAAATAGTTCTGAAGGAGTCGCTTTGTCAATGACACAATGGTACCCAAAAATTTGTGAATTCGACTTTGAAGGTTGGCATGCTGATCCCTATATCGGAAGAGAATTTCACGGTGTTTGGGGAAATTATGATGTCAAAATTTCCATCGATAAAAACTATACCATTGGAGCTTCCGGCTATTTACAAAACAAAAATGAAATTGGTCATGGCTATCAAGATACCGGTGTTGAAGTAAAACATTCTAAAAAAACCAAAACCTTGACTTGGCATTTTGTAGCACCAATGGTGCATGATTTTGCTTGGGGTGCCGACAATAATTTTATTCACGACAAAATCATTGGGGAAAATGGCGTAGAATTACATTTCCTCTACAAAAATGACCCTGAATACATCAAAAACTGGAAGGATATGCAGCCAAAAACGGCTGAATTATTATCCTTTTTCAATAAAGCTATCGGCACCTATCCCTACAAACAATATTCCGTCATTCAAGGCGGTGATGGAGGAATGGAATATGCCATGTGTACATTAATTACCGGAAAACGTTCGTTACCAAGTTTGGTGGGAGTTACCGCTCATGAAATGGCACATTCTTGGTTTCAACATATTTTAGCAACCAACGAAAGTAAACATGAATGGATGGATGAAGGATTTACTTCTTTCATTTCAGATTTAGCAATGACTGAAGTAATGCCTTCTAAAAACAAAAAAGACGATGAAAATCCGTTTTTAAGCAGCTACAATAATTATTTTTACATGGTTACTACCGGTAAAGAGCAGCCGCAATCCACACATGCTGACCGTTACGACGAAAACATGGTTTACGGTATTTCATCTTACAGCAAAGGAACCGTTTTTTTAACACAATTAGGTTATTTAATTGGTGCCGAAAACATGATGAAAACCTTAAAACGCTATTATCACGATTATAAATTTACCCATCCAACACCAAATGATTTTAAACGCACCGCAGAGCGTGTTTCCGGAGCTGTGTTAGACTGGTATTTAGTTGATTGGACCCAAACCACCAACACTATTGATTATGGTATTAAAAACATTGATGACAGCGGTAAAATCACTTTAGAACGCATCGGTAGAACACCTATGCCTTTGGATATTTTAGTAGTTTATGAAGATGATTCCATGGAAAGTTTTTATGTGCCAAATCCACTAATGCGTTTTGAAAAAGAAAATCCGTATCCGCAAATAAAAAGAACCGTTTTGAAAGACTGGGACTGGGCGTATCCAACCTATGAATTCTCGCTTTCGCAAGGAAAGGCCAAAATTAAATCGATGGTGATTGACCCAAGTGGCTTGATGGCTGATGTAAATAAGGAAAATAATTACTACGAAAAAGTAAGATAATTATTAAACAGAAATAGTATAGAAGGGTTGAAAAGATTTCAGCCCTTTTCCATTTAAAAAAGTGAGTGATTTTTATCTTTTAAAACTTAAAATCTCATAAGAATTAATTAGTAAATCCATTGCAATCTGAATTGCAAACTATTGGTTATTCCTGTTACTCCATTTTTATCTAAATTACTAACTCCATAGATTAATCCTGCCTTCCAATATTGAGTAGCCCACCAATTTAGACCTAAATTATAGCGATTATTGATTCCACCATTAATCGTTCTTGTTTGTAAATCGTTTCTACCAATTCGGGATACTATTTCCCAAGCACCATATTTCCCCGTTGGTTTTATTCTTCGAGCATAAGCTGCTTTCATATCATATGGGCGCTGTTCGCCACTCAAAACATAACTGCCTGTAACATAAAAACCACTAAACTGCTCTAATCCTGAAGTTGTTGTTGCTGTCCAGTTATGAACATATTCCATCAAAACAGAAAAATTTTCCAAACTCCACAATTGTTCAAAATTTAAATTCCATTGGTGTTTAGCTTCCATATTTCCAGTATCAACATAATTATCTGAAATATTTGATTCGTTTTTACCTTTTAGTCTAATTACTCCATTTTCAGCCTCCACGTATCGGACGCCAATTCCCATGTGCATAAATGTTTTCCCTTCATTTTCCCATTTAGGCAAACCTGTAACTCTTGCAGTAAATGTAGTTGCCCCTTCATCAAGATCTTTATCATTTCCTGGCCACTGATTAAAAACCCCTGCAGAAATGGTCATCCGGTCTTTCATTAAAAAATGGCGGTAAATTATTCCGTTATTTCTACTGTTAAAAAACGGATTCAAGAGTCTTTCAAAATGAGGTAAATTGGCAGCATCACCTACCATCTCATATACAAACGTTTCTTTTTGTTTTCCCACATGAAGTTCCGAATGTTCCCCAATGGGAATAATCAATTTAATATCTGTAAAGCCAAATGCAGCTTGGTCTTCTTTTCTATCTAGTCCTCTGTATTCATAACTAAGTAAATAACTCCATTTCTTTTTAAAGTTGATTTTCCCTCGAAGCATAACCCTTGCACTTCTTATATCCCATCGGCTTTCTTGGGGGCCTACTTGATTTTCGCTGTCATTGTCTTGATAAATTGCATTGTAATCTAAAATGGGGGCAAACCCAAGTTTAGCAGAAAACCATTTGTTTCTGGTTTTTGACCATCTCATTTCTTTATGCGAAACATCGGGAATAAAATACGATTTTGTTGAATCCGCTAATACTTGTGTTTGGGTATCATCTACATAATCGGTATGTTGAGCAATTGCAGTGGAGTTACAAAATAAAAAAACAAATGTTAGAAATAAAATTAAATTAAATTTTTGACTTAATAATTGCATCGTGTTTTTGTTTAAAAAGGTTTAAAAAAAGAATTACTTTCCAAAATATTCTGATAGAATAAAACAAAACTGGTTGTTTTCAAATGTTTTTAATTTCATGATTTTATCAGCATACTTTTAGAATTAAAGGAATAAAATTAAGAAAAAAACCTTTACTTATAAATTTCAATGATTTTTTTTCCATTTATATCAATAGCAGCCCGATACATTCCTGCGGTATTGAATTCCATCACAATATTTCCCTCTTTATCAATGGCAATAATTCCGCCATCACCGCCCATTTCAGGCACTTTTTTCTGAATGGTTTCTTTTGCAGCTTCACCTAAAGTAACCTTTTTATATTGCATTTGAGCGGCAATGTCATAGGCTACCACATTTCGAATAAAAAACTCACCCCATCCTGTAGCTGAAACTCCGCAAGTTGCATTATCAGCATATGTTCCGGCTCCAATAATAGGAGCATCACCCACTCGTCCATATCTTTTGTTTGTCATTCCACCGGTAGATGTTCCGGCGGCTATGTTTCCTTTTTTATCTAAAGCTACACAACCTACCGTACCAAATTTTTGATTTTTTATCAAAAGATCATAATTTATGGCAGCTGCATGATCTAACTCTATTTTCTCTCGTTCTTTTGCTTTTTGCAAACCTTCCCATCTTTTTTCTGTGAAGAAATAAGACGGATCTACTAATTCTATTCCGTTTTGCTCGGCAAATTTTTCCGCACCCAGACCAACCATCATCACGTGTTCAGAAACTTCCATAATGGCTCTTGCCAAGGTAATCGGATTTTTTACACGGGTAACACTGGCAACTGAACCGGCAGCTTTTGATTTACCGTCCATAATTGAAGCATCCAATTCATTTTTCCCTTCGTTGGTAAAAACAGCACCTTTTCCCGCATTGAACAGTGGTGAATCTTCTAAAATCATGATGGCTTGTGTGACAGCATCTAAACTGGTTCCTCCGTTTTTAAGAATTTCATAACCTTTGGAAACGGCTAGATCTAACACACGATTGTACTCCGCTTCCAAAGAATCCGACATGTTTTCCTTTAAAATGGTTCCGGCTCCCCCGTGAATGACGATGCAGAATTTTTCTGAAGGTGTGGTTGCAATTTCAGTTGCTTTTTCTTTTTTGTCACAACTTGTGCATAAAATAGCTACTACTATTGTAAACAGTGGAAAATTTTTCATTGCTTGTCCAAATTATATTTCACTAAAGATAGAAAAAAAATGAATTTATACCATTTAATTTCTTCTGATTACCTTTGCTGTTGAAACTTAAAAAGTCCAATGTCGTTCACTTATCCCAAACACGAAAAAATTAAGAGTCAAAAGCATATTGATTTGCTTTTTTCTGAAGGAAAATCGGTTTCCAAATATCCGTTGCGGTTGGTTTACGTTCCTGTAGAATTAGAAGATGAGGAAAAAATTAAATTTGGAATTTCGGTTTCTAAAAAACATTTTAAACTTGCTGTTGATAGAAACTATTATAAACGCCTGCTTCGTGAATGTTATCGATTAAATAAACATCTTTTATTAGAAAATTTAGATAAACCATATGCTATTATGTTATTCTACCAAACAAAAGATGAGATGCCTTTTGAGGAAATGAATGAAAAAACAATTTTGCTTTTTGAAAAATTTATTAAAGAAATAAAATCCACCTAATGTTTGGCTTGTTATTTGTGCTTTCAATTATTCGAAAAAGGGTTTAACGTATTATCAACTGTTTATCTCAATTTAATACTTAATTTAGTTGCCCTATTCTTTTTGTAAAAAATATTAAAAAATAATACTATAATTTCTTATGCTTTCAAGATTTAAAAAACGCTATATTATTCCGGTTATTCTTTCCGGATTTTTATTTACAGGAGTCGGATTCAAAGAAGATTTTTTTGAAATTGCTAAACAAATTGAAATTTTTACCAATTTGTTTAAAACGGTCAACATGAACTATGTAGACGAAACCAATCCGGGTGAAATGATGGATAAAGCTATTAAAAGTATGCTAGCCGATTTAGATCCGTATACTAATTATTTCAACGAAGCTGATGTGGTTAAATTCAAAATCAACAACACGGGTGAATACACGGGAATTGGTGCAATGATTACCCGTAAAGAAGGAAAAATCATTATTAAAGAACCTTATAAAAACTATCCTGCCGATAAAGCCGGGCTTAAAGCAGGCGATGAAATTATACAAATTGGCGACGTAGAGCTAAAAGATTACAAAGAAGATGCTTCGGCATTAATGCGAGGAGCAAAAAATGCAAAAGTGGAAGTAAAATTTATCCGACAAGGCAAAATAAATACTGCCACTCTAATTTTAGATGAAGTAGAAGTAAAAGCGGTCCCGTTTTATGGGAAAGTTGATGAAAAAACGGGTTATATCGTGCTTTCTCAATTTAACAGAAAAGCCACTTTTGAAACCCAAGCTGCTCTATTGGATTTAAAAACCCAAGGTGCCGAAAAAATCATTTTAGACCTTCGTGGTAACCCCGGCGGATTATTAGGAGAAGCCGTTAATATCTGTAATCTTTTTGTACCCAAAGGCGAAATTATTGTGACGACTAAATCAAAAATTGAAAAACACAATCAAACCTATAAAACGGCACGTGATCCTATTGATTTAGATATTCCATTGGTTATTTTAGTGGATGGAAAAAGTGCTTCCGCCAGTGAAATTGTTTCCGGTGCTTTACAAGATTTGGATCGTGCTGTTGTAGTTGGAAGTCGAAGTTTCGGCAAAGGATTAGTTCAACGCCCATTAGATTTAACCTATGGAACACAAGTGAAAGTAACTATTTCGAGGTATTATACACCTTCCGGAAGATGTATTCAAGCATTGGATTATTCCAAAAAAGATGCAGAAGGAAAAGCTATAAAAACTGATGCAAAAAACTTTAATGCTTTTAAAACCAAAAAGGGAAGATCGGTTTATGATGGCGGTGGAATTCAGCCGGATGTGGAATTAGAAGAAACTAAATTAAGTTCCATTACGGAAGCACTTCAAAAGAACGATGCTATATTTAATTTTGCTACTTCTTATTATTATAAAAATCCTGCTTTAGGAAATAAAATTCCAACAGTTTCTGATGCAGATTTTACAGATTTTAAAAGCTTTTTAAAGAAAGAAAATTTCTCTTTTGATACTGAGACTGAAAAGCAATTGAAAAAAACATTAGAAACGGCTCAAAAGGAAAAAATAGAGGAAAATATTAAAGTAGAATACCAAAATTTAATGACCGCTTTACGCAAAAGTGAGGAAATTCAATTGAATAAAAATCAGACTGAAATTAAAAAACTCATACTAGATGAATTGATAAAACGTTACCAATACAAAGAAGGACTCTATCAATACTATATTCAAAATAATAGTGAGGTTAAAAAAGCAACTTCGATTTTAGCCAATCAAACAGAGTATAATAAAATACTTAAAAAATGATAAAACAGGGGTTTGCATTTTTTCTGCTTTTCATCAGTTTTTCTCTTTTTGCTCAAGAGGAAATGGTACAATCCATCTATTTTGATACGAATAAATCGGATGTTGATTTAAAACAAACCACACAAATGGTTGATTTCATTAAAAAAATTGACAGTACACGGATTGAAAGTATTCAAATTTTTGGTTATTGCGACGACGTTGGAAAAGATGATTATAACAGAAAATTATCGACTGAAAGAGCCAATAAAGTAAAATCGAAATTTATCGACAACGGTATTACCAATAAAATCATTGTAACCATAGAAGGGAAAGGAAGAATCTTAATTGAGGATGATATTGTTGATAACCTTCCGGCTGTTCGTTCAAAAAACAGACGTGTTGATGTGGTACTAAATTTAAAGCCGTTGCCTAAGGAAGATTTAAAAATTCCGGGAGTTTATCCAACGTTTACTAAAGACAATATTGTGGGTGACCGAATTGTGCTTTCTGATATGCTTTTTGAAAGAGGGAGCAGCGTTTTAACAGTGAAATGCAAAAATGAATTAGATAAAATGGCCAAACTTCTAAATAAATTCAAAAATCTCCATATAGAAATACAAGGGCATGTATGTTGTACGCCTCCTAACCATAAAGAAGCAATTGATAAAGCCACCAAAAAAAGAAAATTATCTCAAAACCGAGCTGAAAGCGTTTATAAATACTTGATTAGTAAAAAAATTGCCAAAGACCGATTAACTTTTAAAGGATATGGAAATACTGTTTCGTTAGGAAAAAGCCCGGAATTGGATCGTCGGGTAGAATTAGTGATAACGAAACTTTAGCTTTTTTTCATTTCAATATGCGGAATATCATCTTCGAGATACATTTCGCTGGTTTGAACAAATCCTAAGTTTTCATAGAACTTTTTCAAATACAATTGAGCTGAAATCGTGATATTAGTTTCATTTAAAACTGTTTTTGTCACCTCAATGGCTTCCTGCATCAAATAGTAACCCCATTTTCTGTCGCGATAAGATTGCTTGACAACTACTCTGCCAATAGAAGCGACTTGAAAATAATCGCCTGGTTTAAAAATTCTGACATAGGCCACAATTTCTTCTCCAAAAGTACCTAAAAGATGAACAGCTTTCTCATCTTTCCCGTCAATATCCTGATAAACGCAATTTTGCTCTACCACAAAGACCTCACTTCTCAATTGTAGCACATTGTAAAGTTCTGTTAGCGAAAGCTCGTTAAAACGCTTTATTTTGAATGTTAATTGCATAAAAAAGGGAAGCTAAAACTTCCCATAAATTTATAATAGTTTAATCGATTTAATTATCGATTCTAATTCGTGCATTAAATCTCTTTTTGACTGAGATGGATTGTAACAAAACCCTTCAATAATTAAATAACGTTTGTTTTTTTCGTCTTTTATAGCATAATTAATAAACGGTCCAGCCATAAAATCGTTTTTCAACTCCCAAGTTCCTTTGGTTTCATAGGTTTTTTTACCATCTAAAATTGTGTAAAAGAAATAGGGTGAATATGCCGCTTCAGTAACCATAAACGTATTTGGTAACGTTCCCTGAATATGCCTTTGACCTATGGAATCACGCATTTGAATGATATTGGTCATTGTATTCGAATCTTTCTGAATAGTGCTCAGGGGAACTTCGTATATCAATAGACTGGCATTTCCGGAGGTAAGCTCTTTTCGAATCCAAAAAAACTTATCCTCTTCAATAATATAACGGTAGGCCGAAGGCAACTTTAAACTCGCTTTAAATTTGGTTTTTATTTTCGTATCGGTTAATAAGGATTTTGCAATACGTTTTTGATTTTCAGCTATTTCTGTTTTCTTGAATTTTTTTATGATTTCCTGCGAATGGGTTTCTAATAATTTAATAATTTCAGAAACAGAACTACCTGAAATATGAGCCACATTTTGAGGTTGTGCAAACTCGTTTTGTTTTAATTGAAATGCGTTGTTCTCTTTTTTTAAAACCACCAAAATATTTCTGCTGTTGGTCATAAAACCTTCAAATAAATTGGGAGCATATTGTTTGATTGTAAACAAAGGTTCTTCTTGAGGCAAACCATCTACCGGAGCGGCAAATATATTACGAATGCTGTCGCCCACTTCACCATTCCACAATTGATTATCAATAATCACAGAAAGGTGATTAATTTTACCGGATGATTCTTTATAGGCTGTCCCGGACTTTTCCTCTTTACAAGACACTATAAAAGTGGTACAAAAAAGGAGAATAAAAATATTTTTCATGATAATATTTTAATAGGAATGGGCGATTTTTATCCGCTGATTTTTAGTTTCATTCCCGGTTTAATATTTCCACCACTAATACCGTTCCATTTTTTTAAATCAGAGACTGTAACACCTTTTATTTTTTTAGAAATACTAAACAAAGAGTCGCCTTTTTTCACAATATAAATATCTTCTTTATTAAAAGTAGAATGTTTTTCAGGTTTTTGAGTTTTAACCTCGGTCACTATTTCTTCTTTTTCCGAAACAATAATTTTTAAAGTTGACCCTAATTTTACATTATAATCCTCTAAATTATTCCATTTCTTGATATCATCAATCCCTACTCCGTATTTTTTGGCAATTGTACTTAAATTATCTCCGCTTTGAACGACATAATTTTCGGTTTTTTCTTGATTTATAGCCTCCGAAACTAACAATTTTGAACCAAGTTGAATATCTTCATCTTTTAGGTTATTCCATTCTTTTAAATCCTCTTTAGTAGCGCTGTATTTTTGAGCAATACTATATAGATTTTCTCCTCTTTCTACTAAATGAAATTTAGTGGAATCTTTATCTTCTTCAGATTTTGACTTAATGGTATCGTTTGAAATGGCTACTGATTTATCAGCTGTTTTCTTAGGAGCTATTGCCACAGCTTCATCCGTTATAATTTTCAAACTTTTACCGGTTACTACCTTATTTGATTTTAATTTATTCCATTTTTTTAATTCAGAAATAGTAACGCCATATTTTTTAGAAATTCCTCCTAATGATTCTCCTTTTCTTACTTTGTGGTATTTTGTTTTAGATACCATTCCTTCTGAAACATATGCCTCACTTGCTGTAAAAGGTTTTTCTCTTTTGTTGAAATCATACTCAGTGTATGCGTAAATTTTACTTTCATTTGAAGTAAAAACAGCCACTTTATCGATTGGTAATCTTACAAAATGCTTTTTATTGGTTATATAGGGTACAAAATCACGTTTGTATTGAGGGTTTAAAAACCGCAATTGCTCAACTGAAATACTCAATAAATCCGATAGTTGTTTAAAAGTCATTTTGTTTTTAACTATTATGGTATCTGTTTCAAAATGATTTACAACCGCTTTATTAGGTTTTATGCCATGTTCTTTGTGAAACTCAAACACATACATAGTAGCGATGAAAGCCGGAACATAACCTTGAGTTTCTTGAGGTAAATAGGGTCTGATGTTCCAATAATTTTGTTTTCCACCGGAACGACGAATTGCTTTACTTACATTTCCCGGGCCGGCATTATAAGACGCCAAAACCAAATCCCAATCTCCAAAGATGGCATACATTTTCACCATATATTGACAAGCCGCTTCCGTTGCTTTCAACATATCGCTTCGTTCATCTGTATAAGTTGTAATATCTAAGTTATATTGCTTTCCGGTTCCATACATAAATTGCCACAAACCGGTAGCCCCGGCTTTAGAAACAGCTAACGGATTTAAAGCCGATTCAACAACGGCTAAATATTTAATTTCTAAGGGAACATTGTATTTAGCTAATGACTCTTCAAAAATTGGAAAATAGTATTGCGACAATGACATCAATCGCTCGTATGCTTTTTTTCTGTTTTTAAGATAGTGCTTAATGATGTTTTCTAAACCTTTGTTGTATTCAATGTGAAAAGCTGATTTAGAATCTAAAATTTTCAATCGTTCTTTCAATAAATCGGTTGATAAATCATAGTCTACATTATTTTCAGGATTTACATTTTGGATATCTGCAATCATTTCATTAAACAAATCCTGGTTGCTTAATTCACTCATCCAACGTTCGTCTACACAAGAAGCAACTTCATGCTTAACAAAGCTTTGTTTAATAGAATCTAAATAAGAAATTTTAGTTTCAACTTTTTGATTAATGCTCACTATTGTAGTATCTTGAGCATGAAACAAAGTAGAAAAAAGTAAAACGGTGGCGAGTGTGGTATTTCGTAAATTCATTGGTTATAGGTAATCTTTTATTTATCAGATGATTATCTGTTCTTGCAAACATAAATATATACAACGATAAAAACTGTTTATTTATTGTTAAAAGTGCTCTTTAATCTAAAATTGCCGCAATTCCCGGCAAGGTTCTTCCTTCAAGCATTTCCAACATTGCTCCGCCACCGGTGGAAACATAACTCATTTTATCTTCTAATCCAAATTGTTTAACCGCAGCGACAGAATCGCCTCCACCTACTAATGAAAATGCACCTTTAGCGGTTGATTCTGCAATATAATTCCCTAAAGCGATCGTTCCGTGAGCAAAGGCTTCCATTTCAAAAACACCTAGAGGACCATTCCATAAAATGGTTTTTGAATTCATAATCACGGCTTTAAAATTCTCCAGTGATTTAGGTCCGGCATCCAATCCTTGCCATCCGTCCGGAATTTCACGCACATCAACAATCTGTGTGTTAGCGTCGTTTGAAAAAGCGTCTGCAACAACTACATCGACCGGAATATGAATATGTACATTTTTTTCTTTAGCCAAGTGTAAAATATCCAATGCTAATTGTAATTTATCATCTTCGCAAATTGAATTGCCTACTTTTCCGCCTAATGCTTTGATAAAAGTAAAAGTCATTCCGCCTCCAATAATCATGTGGTCAACTTTGTCTAAAATATTTTCGATGACCGTAATTTTTGATGAAACTTTTGAACCACCAAGTACTGCTGTTACCGGTTTTACACTATTTTTCAAAACCTTATTTAAACTTTCAATTTCTTTAGCCAACAACATACCAAAACATTTTTTATTTGGAAAAAACTGAGCAATTATGGTTGTAGAAGCGTGAGCTCTGTGAGCAGTTCCGAATGCATCATTCACAAAAATATCACCTAAAGAAGCTAATTTTTTTGAAAATTCTAAATCTCCTGCTTCTTCTTCATTATAAAAACGAAGATTTTCTAAAAGTAATACTTCGCCTGCTTTTAAATTATTAGTCGTTTTTTCAGCAATTTCACCAATACAATCTGATGCAAATTGAACCGTAACACCTAAAACTTCTGAAATTTTTGCCACAATATGACGTAAAGAAAATTCGTCTTGCACCCCTTTTGGACGACCTAGGTGTGACATTAAAATGACACTTCCACCATCTGCTAAAATTTTATCTATTGTAGGTTTAGCAGCCTCAATTCTGTTGGCATCCGTTACATTAAATTTTTCATCTAAAGGCACATTAAAATCAACTCTAATTAATGCTTTTTTGTTGTGGAAATTAAAATCAAAAAGGGTTTTCATTTTTATAAATTTTAGTTGTTATGTCAAATTTTCACAAATATAATTTTTTAAAAATTAACTATATTTTATATGAATCATGTTTTGGTTTTATTCTGTAATATTGACAATTAAAATCCACAATTCCTCAAAATATGTGTTTTTTAGTTTAGATTCCCGCAATGCATCTGCTTCCGCTCTCGTATTTACAAAATCCAGATAAACATATATAAAGTTATTTTGAGGACTGGTAAAATAATTAGGGTCGAGTCCGCTATCCCTTAGTCTCATCATAAATTTAGCGGCATTTACTCGTTCGTTAAAAACATTGGCTACCAAATAATAGCCTTTAGGCATGTCAATGTTGTTTAATCGCTTAACTGAATTATTGACTGAATTTTCAGGAGAATTAGATTTTTTTTCATCCTTTTTCAAATCGGTAGTAGAAACTAATTTAGTATCAACCGGTTTTTGTTTCTGATTTGATTGAGCAAAAAGATTCTCGCTTTTCTCTAAATTTATAGTCCCGGATGAGGTCACAACTTTTGCTTCAGGTGATGTTTTGGCAACTTCCTTTTCCTTATGCTTTGAATTTGTGTTTGCCACAATATCCGTTGGGCTTGGAACTGAAGATGTGTTTGGTTTTGCTGACTTATCTTTTGATTTTGAGACGGCTTTTACTTCTGGTTTCAAACTTGTCTCGGTTTCATCAACCTTTGGCTTGAATGCATTTTCGGCAATTGTTTGAGGGCTTGGTTTCTGAATAATTTCTTTATTGGTGGTTTTATCAACCAATTTGAATTTTTTGTCTTCAAAAACCACTTTAGTATTTTCTTTCGGTTGTTCAATTTGAATTTTAGACGGTTTGATTTCAATGTTTAACGCACAGAAGAACATGTAAAAAACATCGCCTGAAGATTTGAAACTAATTCTGGCATCTTTAGCATTATTGCCTATTTTAGAATTGTTTGGATTGCGTAGAGTTGTAATCAGCGCATCATATCCCAACGTATTTTTACTGTCCGGAATTCGATATTGAAAATTTTCGTCTTCAATTGTAATAGAGCTGTCAAAAAAATTGCTGTATTTTCGTGTCCCGGTTTTAACATTTGAAAGACTGGTATTTGTAGAGGAACTAAACATTAATAAATCTCCATCCACATTAAAATCACCTTCCAAAGCAGAACAGGCAAGTTTTACAACAACATCTCCTTCCTGTTGAGTTTCAAAATTTTTAAAATTAATGTCAACTTTTTCACTGGATGCTCCGGCAAAACCATCGTAAGAACTGATATACTTTTCGGTCATGGATAAATCTTCATACACAAAAATAATTGTCCACCCTGCAGCTGAACCTCCAATTAATGTGCCTTGCGTTGCTTTTATGTTTGCAACGGTATAAAACCCAAATGGATTTTCTAATTCTTTCACATACGGTGTGATATCAGCATAAACAGTATAAGGAGCGACTTCTTTGAGGTTTTTATCTTTTATTCCATCAAAAATAATTTCTCCTTTAATCGATTTATATTCTTTAAGAGTTGGAAATTTGACCAAAACTTGATCAAAAAACTCTCTTGTTTTATCAAAAGCAACAAATTTATCATCTCCTTTTTTATAGCCACTTTCATATTTATAGGTTGCAGACCAATATAGACCGGCATAAATGATTTTTTTCGATTCTTCATTCTTCAAAAACAAAGCGGCACTACTGGAAGAAAAAGTTTCCTTATCTGTATCAATATCAATATATTCCATATCCATTTCATCATTTGAAAGTGTTTCAAATGTTTTGTCATTAAATGGCATATTTGTAGAATTTTTTTTATCAATCCTATTTAGTACAGAATTGGCAATAATAGTCATATCTCCTTTTACATTGACTTTGTAACGTTCTTTAAACGGAACAGCCAATTGTGCGTTACTCCAAGAGGAGAAAATTAAAAAAACAATAAAAAGTGCGTTCTTACATCTTTTTAGATTCATATACGTACTCATATTTGAATGATATAAAGCTTTGGGGTTCAACATTCACGATGACAAAGGTAATAAAGTGAACGACAAAAAGGCTTGTTTTGTAGATTAAAGTAAGAAAATGATGTGTTTTTGTATTAGTTATTTATATAATTGCCTTTTTAAGTTAGATTTTAAAGTTTGAATCTGTTTAGCACAGCATTTTTTTGGGCAAAAAAATAGTTTATATTTGCTTTATGCGGTTTTCAGAAATACTAGGACAAGAACTTATCAAAAATCACCTTACTCAAAGTGTTCAATTGGGAAGAATTCCGCATGCTCAACTTTTTGTAGGCCCGGAAGGATCAGGCACTTTGCCTATGGCTATAGCTTACGCTCAATATCTTTTATGCTCGAATAATGGAGCTGAAAATTCTGGTGGAAATGAATCTTGTAATTTAAAATTTCTTCATTTTGCTCATCCTGATTTACATTTTATTTATCCCACAGTTACTACTGAAGAGGTAAAATCTAAGCCCAAAAGCATTGATTTTATTAAGGAGTGGCGAGAATTTTTAAATCAGAATACGTATGGTGGCCTTTTTGATTGGTTTAAAATACTGGATGTTAAAAACAAACAGGGAGAAATTAGGGTCGACGATGCTCAGGAGATTGTTAGATCTCTTTCTCTAAAATCATATGAAGGCGGTTATAAAGTCATGATTATTTGGATGGCCGATAAGATGAATATTGAAGCCTCCAATAAATTATTGAAAATTTTAGAAGAACCCACTGACAGAACTGTTTTCATTCTAATTACCGAAAAGGAAGAAGACTTAATTCAAACAATTCGCTCACGCTGCCAGGTTTTAGACTTTAACGGATTACCAGAACAAGTGATTGCTGAAGCGTTAGTAAAACAAGAGAAATTAGACCAAAATACCGCTTCAAAAATTGCTCGCCAAGCACAGGGAAATTACAACAAAGCTCTGAAATTAATTAGTGAAGACAACGAGGATTTTCCTTTTGAACAATGGTTTGTAATCTGGGTTCGTGCGGCTTTTAAAGCGAAGGGAAATGCCTCGGCTATTCATGAATTAATTGAATGGAGTGAGGAAATAGCAAAAATGGGGCGTGAAACGCAAAAGAAATTTTTGACATATTGTTTGGAAATGTTTCGTCAAGCCTTATTGTTAAACTATCAAGCAACTTCATTGGTTTATTTAGAACCAAAAGTTGAAAAATTTAAATTGGAAAACTTTGCCCCTTTTGTAAACGGTAATAACATTATAGACATTTACAAAGAACTAAACGATGCTATTTACCACATTGAACGCAATGGGAATGCAAAAATTATTTTAACTGATTTATCTATCAAACTAACCCGTTTAATACATAAAAAATAAACAGATGAACAATCCCGCTTCTTTTTTAATATTACTTTTTTTGGCGATTACTTTTTTGCAATCCGGTTACGATAAACTCTTTTATTGGAACGATAATTTAGGATGGTTGAAAGGCCACTTTTCCAAAACAATTCTCAAAAATATGGTTCCGTTAGCGTTGGCTAAAATATTGATTTTAGAACTTATTTCAGGGATTTTAGCCATCGCCGGAATGGTTCAGTTACTATACAACGGTGAGCGTGAATACGGTTTTTATGCTGGCGTGATGAGTTGTGTTACATTGATTTTTTTACTTTTCGGACAACGATTAGCAAAGGACTATGACGGTGCAAGAACTATTGTGATTTACTTTGTTCCGGCTGTTTTGGTAGTTTATTGGCTGAATTAAAATTGTTGATTCAAACTCGCCTTATATATCCTTAACTCGCCCCACGTAAATCGATCACCAACTTCTTCTTTTAAAGCATGCAAACTTTCTTCATTGTAACCTTTAAATGCAGCAGATAATTCCTCTATTTTGGTTTGAGAAAGCACATCGGTGATGGATATGGTTTTGGCTTCAATTAGCTTAGCTAAATGACTCTGAATAGTTTGTGGCGTTAATACACGAATTTTAGCAATTTCCTCTATAGCCATTTTTTGTTGCCAAAGTTCAAACGTTTCGTGAACCGTTGATTTTTTAGGTTCTTTTGTGTTTGCATTTTTCTTTTTAGTAAGGTATTGATAATGGTCAACTTCCTCTTCTTCAGCAATTAAGTCAACTTTAATGGTTTTAAAATGTTTTTGAACGGCTTCCATTTTTAAACTTCGGTAATTTTTAATGGCCTCTGAATACAAATTTTCCTTATTGATTTCTTTACCATCCGTTAGAATTTTTATCATTCGAACAGCCTTAAATAATTGAAGAATTGATTTAGTTAGGTTTTCTTCTAATTCGCTTAATTCAGTAAAGTACTCTTTTACACGTTTTTTTCTTTTTACTTCTTCCATTTTCAATAGTAAATCGAACAAAACCGAATCTGTTTTTGGAAAAAAATAATCAAACGCTGCCTTAATTCGTTCTGAAATAAACAAAATATCAACTTCCTTCGCTTGAAAAAGTCGATTTAATTGCAATCGGAATTTTTTGGCCGGTTCTTCTAACTCGCTAATTGCATTCTCTTGAATTTCAGCCCATTTTTGATGTTTACTTTTCTCAGATTTTTCCGCATTTGCCAAATAACTAAAACGATGATTTCGCCAATCTTGTGCTAATTCAGTCCAATCAAAACTATTTTTGATGTATTCATGAATGAATCGTTGCGTTTCTTTTTGTAGCGTTTTTACAATCGTTTCATCGTCGGCTTTATTTTCTGCATATTGCATTACTTCCTGGTCGTTTGAAATGCCATTCATTTGAATTGGTTTAAGCAAAATCAGTCCGTCTAACGAGCGAAGTCGTGATAAAGCAACATACGCTTGTCCCGGCAAAAAAACCTGCGAGACATCAAGAACAGCTTTGTCAAACGTCAACCCCTGACTTTTATGAACAGTTATAGCCCATGCCAATTTAATTGGGAAATGCACAAACGAACCAAGTACTTCTTCGTCTATTTCTTTTGTATTTTGATTAACGGAATACCGAATATTTTTCCATTCATATTTTTCGACTTCTATGATTTTGTTTTCTTCCGGAAAATGAATAATAATTTCGCCTTCAGACAATGATTTGACAAAGCCCATTTTGCCATTGAAATAATTTTTTTCAGGAGATAAATCGTTTTTAATAAACATGATTTGAGCCCCAACTTTCAAGTGCAAAATTTCTTCAACCGGATAAATTTTTTCAGGAAAATCTCCCACAATTTCGGGTTTAAATCGAAAACATTTCTCTTTAATTTCGTCTAAAGAAGCTGCATTTATTTCGTCTGCTTTTGCATTGTGTGTGGTTAATGTAATATAGCCTTTATTAGATTTTATATCGAATTTTGGATTTACAAAATCATTTAAAATCATCATATCCTGTGATGAAATCATATTGTTTCGCAAGTTATTTAATACCGATATAAACCGCTCGTCAGATTGACGGAAAATCTTAGTTAATTCGATATAAAGCGGTGGACTTTCTTGAATTACTTTTGCATTAAAAAAGAAAATTCCTCTATAATAATTTCTTAAAACCCGCCATTCTTCATTTTTTACTACGGGCGGTAATTGCAGTAAATCACCTATAAATAGAACTTGAACACCCCCAAAAGGAAAATCTTTTCTTCTTATTTTTCGAAGGGTAAAATCAATTGCATCTAACAAATCGGCGCGCAACATGCTGACTTCATCAATAATAAGCAATTCCATGTTAAGCATAACGCTTTTCTTTTGTCCGCTCATTCTAAAATGCTTGACCAACGTATTTTTGGTTTCAAATTTTTGATAATCAGAGATGCTTGAACCGGGAATATATTCGGGAATAAAACCACTAAACGGTAGTTGAAACATGGAATGAATCGTAACTCCTCCTGCGTTTAACGCGGCAATTCCTGTGGGAGCGACTACCACCGTGTTTTTGTGAGTAGTTTGAATAATCTGTCGTAACAACGTAGTCTTTCCTGTTCCGGCTTTTCCGGTTAGAAAAACAGACCGTTGTGTTTGATTAATAAATTGAAGTACTTGGCGTGCATCGTTTGTAATTTCCATGTGGCGTTGAGTTTAGAGATGTGAAAATACAAATTTTTGGATAATTTACAAATTCATTATTCGATTTTAAATTATCATTAGAAGTAAAAACCTTCTTAAATAGAAAATCTTTTTAATTTGTTATATTGTTAAATTTTAAAATTGAATGTAACTAAAGCATAACGAGGTAATAATTTTGATTGATATAATGTCGTGGAATAGTCGTTATTTGAATAAACGCTGAACAATTTTTTATTCAATAAATTATTACCTTGAATGGAAAATGAAAAATTATTTTTTTTATTGTTGAATTGGAGATTAGCATCTAAAAATGAAAAATCTTCATTTTGACTTAAATCAAATTTATAGTATTCATAACCTGTCTTGAAAACAACGTTTTTCCAAGGTTTAATAATAATATTAAAAAGAGATGAGAAAGACTCTCTTTCAGATCTAAAACCGTCATCAGACTTCGAAGTTGATCCAATGTAACTGAGTTTGGATTCAAAATTTACAGGAAAATTTAATATTGTAATCAAAAAAAATGAACCACCTACGTCGTTTAAATTATTTTCTCTTATTTCAAAATTTGTAATTGAATTAAAATAACTATATAACGAATGATATAAATTGCATTTTATATTTATTCTCAATGGTTTAATGTACTTTTCAATATTAAAATCAATCTTTTTAGTTTCAATTTTTTGTGGACTTTGAAAAGATGTGTAAGTTATAAAATTTGAACTAAAATCAATTTTTGTAAGAAAAGTATTTGATGTGGTCGAATAATTTAAATTCAAATCATATAAAAACAATTTATTCATATTTTTGAATTTATAACTTAAAATCGCTCTTTGATTTTTTATTAAGTCTAACGAAGGTAGATTGTTTTTTATGGAAGTATTATCTAGGGTAACATAATTATTAAAAATATTGTCTTGATACGGAGTATTGCTCTGAACTTCGTAATTTAATAATAAAGAAGAGTTTTTGGAAATATTTAAAT
>Ga0208085_1000124_pt1 | contig 28099 bp, 19 predicted proteins | sample LakMenEpi21Jun10_FD_150721 | JGI IMG/M metagenome (GOLD analysis project Ga0208085, IMG submission 150721) | Freshwater microbial communities from Lake Mendota, WI - 21JUN2010 deep hole epilimnion (SPAdes) | ecosystem: Environmental > Aquatic > Freshwater > Lentic | place: Lake Mendota, Madison...
AACATGCTCCCCTTGCGGTCAACATGGTCGGTGGCATCGTCAGGACCGACAAAAAAGGTGTTCCCTGGATGGTCCAAATCCTGCCTCATATGGAACAAGAGCAACTGGCGAAAAACCTCGGTCGAATCTGCGACACCATCCCGGCAGCCGTGCCTATCTCTCAGAGCGACTACAGCTTCATCGAAGCGGTCGTCCAAGGCTTCTACTGCCCTAGCCGTCGGGACGCTAAATCCTATCCTCTGCTGGCTCCCTTCAAAGACCGATACGGCGAATATGGGGCTCGAACCGACTACGCGATGTGCGGAGGGGCCGCTTACAGTTCCGACCCGAACCTCGCCGGTGTGGATCTCGAGGCCGAGGGGGTTTGGTCGCTCGGGAATAAAATCCAGATGAAGGAGATCACCGACGGAACGAGCAACACGCTCTTCATCGGTGAGAAAGCCATGAGCTCAATCCGCTACAAAACCGGAAGCGATTACGGGGATCGGGCTCCACTTGCCGGGATGCCCGAATACCACGGCGTGACAAACTCCTACGTCCGATTCATCGCTCGAGGTACCCATTCCGATGTACCGGATAGCTGCACCTCCTGCCACGATTTCGGCAGCGCTCATATCCCGGGCTGGAACGCGGTGATGGCCGACGGTTCGATCCGGACCGTCAGCTACAGCGCCGATTCCAAGGTTCTTAAAGCCGTTGCATCGATCGCCGGACGGGAAGTCGCAACGTTGGAAAACTGATCCTCTGTCCCTTCGATCTAAACCGCCAAAGGCTGCCTGCACACAGGCAGCCTTTTTTCATCGCCAGCCCGACGAAATATCGACCTGAAGCACGAACAATCGTTTAACCCGCAGCCAACGGCGAGGAAGTTGCGATATTCGCATGTTTCGGAGTTTCAATCGATATCTTCCCTGGCGTTTCGTACTCGTACTCCGCGTTAGCAGTACTCGTACTCGTACTCGAAGATACGGCATCGAGCACGAGCACGACGAAATCCGGTGCGATGCACGATCCCTAGGATCAAGCGATGCGGCAGGTGTAATGGAGCAAGATCCCGGCGGCGACACTCACATTGAGCGAATCGGTCCCCAAGGCCATCTCGATTCGAATCCCCTTGCTACACGCATCGATCACCTCGTCGGGCAGTCCATTGGCCTCGTTGCCAAAGAGCACCAGCACCGGACCTCTCCGATGGTATTGCCTCAGCTCCACACTCTTGGCCGATAAGCAAGCGGCCAACGACTCGATCCCTAGCCCCTCGGCGACCCGGAGCATCGATGGGATACCCCCGAGAGTACTTTCTGGAACACTGAAAAAAGAAAGCTTGAACGCATTACCCATCGAAACCCTCAGCACCCGACGGGCAAAGGGATCGACGCAGTTGGGCCCGAGCACCACATGGCGAATCCCCAAAGCCGCACACGATCGAAAAATCGAACCCATGTTTTCCGGATCCTGAACCCCCACGAGCATGACCCCTGTCCAGTCGGCTTCCATGGTCCCCAGAGGGCCTGCAAGCAGGGCCGGATCCCAAGGGATCATCGGCGGTCGCTTACCACAGGCAATAAAACCCCGATGAAAATGGAATCCGATCAACTCGGCAATCGAATCGTGAGGGACCACCAAAATCGGGACGTCGTCGGGAAGCCAATCTCGGGCCTGTTCCAGATCGTCCTGGTCGACCAAGATCGATTCGACCTCCAAGCCACTTGCCAAGAGCCGTTGGACCAGCGGCCGACTCTCAGCGATGAACCGACCGCTAACTCGGGTCAGATTGGTGGTACGAAGGCTTCGGTACGCTTCGAGTCGCGGATCCTCCAACGAGGCGATCAGCTCGATGTTCATTGGGGCTTCCGAATCGCTATCTTCTCGGCTCCAACACTCCAGTCGCGGTCTCCATAGACATACGCGCTGAGCACGTAACGCCCGGCACAGTTTGCGGGGATCGGAAAATCGATCTCGAAACCACCCGACTCGATCGATTGCTCCATGCGATGCACCACCAATTGATTGCTGGCCTGATAATTCAAATCCATCTGCTGATGGTCCTCTTGGGTTCCTCGATACGATCGCAAGGCCACGGCGTTATCTGGAACCCGATCGCGTGCCATGGCCAATTCGACCACCAATCGCCCGGCGATCCCCGAGTGACCCTCTATCGCAACCGACTCCCCACTGATTCCTTTGCTCGGCACCTTGAGATCCAGCGGGGCAGGATAAGGGATCTTCAAGAGCGGATCGCCCAGCAGGTTCATCAAGCGGACATGCTCGCGTCGTTCGAGAGTCAGATCATGATCGCTCGGGTTCAAGGCCTGTGCCATTTCGGTGACGATCTTGCGATAACGCTTGCGCACATCGAAACTCTCGGCTTGCTTCATCGAACTTGCACTTTCCTCGTCGTCGATCCATACACGGCGCTTGGCCTCAAAGACCAATTCGCCGAGTGTTGGGACGCGATCCCGAAAACATCCGTTGATCAGCTCGCTGGCGAATTGGCTCAGACCATAAGGCATCGTCACGCGCGATCCACCTATCACCGCGATCGGACCTTGAGGCTGAGCCAACAAATGCTCGGAAAAGCAATCGACCCGCGCGTCGTAGGCTCCGGTAAAACAAGCTAGCATCAAAGCGATCGGAGGACGCGTCGGGCAACGAAATTTTGATGCGTCGGCCGGCTGACCGATCGGCAACCATTGATCGGCCACCATGTAATGATCGAGTTCGTTGACCTGACCATGCCCGATGTAAACCCAAAATAGCCCTCCTTGATTGATCCTATCGATATAAGCATCCCGAAGCTTCCATGGGTTGGGACAGTAAGTGCTGGTGCAACTAGCAACCGTCACGTTCATATGAAAGTGAGCCGGTATCCCCTCGGTAAGGAACCGTCGCGTTACGGTTTCAATCGCCGCATCGGCCAGAAAGCCAAAACCTCCGACCCCGGCAGTCACATGGACCATGTCATTCCATGGCCCAGGTCCGATCGCTTCGTAGTCAATGCTTCGTCGAAGCATCCTGGCTAGCTCCTCGGGAGTCTTGGCCGGAAGCCGTCCGATGGCCAGATCCGGACAACCATCGCCGTTGAAATCCCCGTAAAGCGAATCGGTACAGAGCTCTTGGGTCGTCATCTCCCCGAGCCGTATTTGGGTGTCGATGAGCATACCAGGGGTCAGAGCGCGCCATCGATTCGGCGAGACCTCAAGGGCCGCATCCCCGCAGAGCACCAGGGCCGCCGGAGTCGCGTCGGCATCGCTTGCTGCCGACGCGATCCGCTTGCGCAACTCCTGGGCACTCGGGACCGAGTCGACCTCGATGAATCGGTACTGTCCACTCCGATAAGCCTTCCACTCATCGAGCGACTCAGACCATTGCTCGGGCCGAACCAATATCACCGACGGCTTAGCACTAGCTGCCACCTTGGTACTGGCTACCTGCTGCGCATAGAGTTCGCGATCCAGATCCCAATAGGCTGCTGCCAAGCATGCGACTGCCTGCATTCCCAACAGACTCAGCCGCTTGAGCCAAACCCAACCCCAAGACCCTGACGGCGAATTCATCCGGTGTTTCATCGATCGGCTCGCGTGTGCTGTTGGCTAATGGTGCTTGGCCCTTGGCGGGATCCGTCGGACTCTCCCGAGCGGGTTTCAGGGTATCGATTCGGGTGGTGCGTTGCAAGATCCTCATCGACCCTCGCACTCCCGAGGACAACTTCTCAAAAAAAAAGAAAATCATCCAAGATCCGACCTCGAAAAACGACATGCCATCAGAGTCCACAAAGCACCGTTACGCTAAACTAGACGGTCCCTATGTTGCAACTGAATTGCCCCCACTGCCAAGCCATCCTATCGGTCCATCCATCGCGAGCTGGAGAAATCAGCGAGTGCTCGATTTGCCAAGGGAGGTTTCTCGTTCCGGTCCCGATGGCAAAGACGGCTGCCCCGTCGTCCTTGGACTCTTCTAACCAGGGCGGGATGGATCCGGAGTACCGGGATTTCGTCGACAAAAAACTCTCCGCTGGAATCTGCGGAATTCTCCTCGGTGGCTTTGGAGTTCACAAGTTCATCCTAGGTCTCAACAACGCCGGTTTGATCATGCTGGCCGTAAGCCTTTCGGGGCTCGTCGTGGGCCCGTGCTTGATCCTTCCCCTTTTCGGACCGGCCATCATGGGGTTGATCGGACTGATCGAAGGAGTCCTGTACCTGACGAAATCTCAGGACGATTTCTATCAAACCTATGCGGTCGAGAAGAAGGAATGGTTCTAGCCCGGCAATCTTAGCTGAGGGCTTCGATCATGTCCAAAGTCGCCTTGCGCACCGATTCGGTCCAACGGGTGGCTTGGTAGGGAGAAGTCTGGTAGCGAGTCTGTTCGTAGGCGAAGATGATGCCGCGCGAGCTGTTGACAATGGCCCCTAGCCCTCGCGTATCGAGCCCGAGCTTGACGTCCTGGGCCGATCCCCCTTGCGCCCCATAACCGGGTATGAGGATCCAGGTGCTAGGCATTCGGGTGCGCATCTCTTCGAGCTGTTTGGGATAAGTCGCCCCGACGACCGCTCCGATATCGCCGTAACCTAGTTCACCGCGCGTCGCAAACGACAACGACTCGACGGTGTCGGCAACCTTCTGGCTTACCGTTCGACCGTCTTCGAGCGGCTGATCCTGCAAGAAACTGCTGCCGGGGTTCGAGGTCTTGACCAAGACAAAGACCCCAGAGCCACTCGATGCACAGCGCTGGGTAAAAGGTTCAAGGGTATCGGCACCTAAATACGGGTTGATCGTCAAGGCGTCAGCACCCCAGGGGCTGTAGGCAGGACTGCCCGGTGCTCCGGAGCCCAAATAAGCGTTTGCGTAGGCCACGGCGGTTGTGCCGATATCCCCGCGCTTGGCATCCATGACCACGAGCAGTCCTCGTTGGCTCGCGTGGCGCACGATTCGGTGCAGGGCAAGCATCCCCAAGGGGCCTAGTTCTTCGAAGAATGCGGATTGAGGTTTGACGATCGGTACCAAGTCTGCCACTGTATCGACAATCTCGAAACAGAATTTCTCGATCGATTCGATGATCGACTCCGGGCTTGCTCCAGACTTGGGCTTGAGCGACTCGGGCAGGGAACTTGCGCGGGGGTCGATCCCCACGCACACCGGATTCTTCTTTTGACTTACGGCTAGGGCCAGTCGCTGTCCAAACGGGATCATATCAAGACTTCTTCGGTGGCAGGAATTCCAGGAGTCGCTTCGGGACCGGTTCGGTAAGGTGCTTGGGCAATTCGACTTGGTCCTTCTCGTCGGTCTGGGTTTTCTCTTTGTTTGGGTCTGGTTTCGCTTGGTCGTTCGAATAAGGAGCCTGGTCGCTCAGGACCATAACCAAGCGGATCGGAGTAAAGCGTTTTGGGATTTTATCGGTGTAAGCTTCGAAGACCAACCCGGAGTTGGCCGCATCGCTTTTGACGGCCACATCGAGCGTTGAGGTCATGAAGTTCGCCACGCTGACGAGTTCGCCTCCGTCGCCCAAATACGATTCATTTCCAGTGTCGGGGTCCTTGTAGATTTTGCTGCCGGCAAAGACCCAGTCCCAAAGCATCGGTTTTTTGGTGCCGGTCTGACGGATCCAGTTCTGTGCCAGGATCGCTTGAGTCTCCCCTTTTTCGTCGTGCCAGAGCGCATAGACGCGAACCGTCGTGCCGCTAGCTGGGGTGAATTTGGGCTCGAACGCAACGGGCTTACCCGGAGATCCACCGACGGCCAAAAGCGATGCATGGACGAATCGAGATTTGGCAAACACCGCGACGATCGACTCGTGCTCTTTGGTGCCTATGGGGCAAGCGAACATCTCCAGAGGAGCATTGCGTTGGCAAATATAACCATCGACGATCACCGCTTGTTCATCGCGATGGATCCAGATCCTACCGTCCTCGACCACCTTCTTGCATTCGGGAGGATCGAGGAAGCCCTTCTCGATGCGTTTGAGGATTTCGGGCTGCTCTACCCAGCCTTCGTCCTGGCCGAGGACCAAGCCGCATCGAAAGGTTCCGAGCCACGCAAAGAAAAAAAGTGTAAAGATTGTCGACAAGACGACCTTGGATCGTTTGAACATCGGATAAACACCTAGGATTGTCAACATACAACAGAGGTTCTTTCGGAAATGGTGCACCCAAGTAGGGGGCTGTCGATTCCAGGAATCATCCGAAATGAATCTTGCATCTGAAATTTCTGGAACAACAATTGGGCCTTGTTGTCGCCCGATATACTAACACGTTTTTCTTCGTTGGACGAGATCCTATGGACTGGGTAAAGCCCAAGCATCGTGCAAACCGCGCCAAAGACGAGATCCTTGGCGATGCAGACAATCAATCGGCCATCCAATGGCTCGAAAAGCTTTGCGTCGACAACGTGGCTATGCTGCAAAGTTCCCTGCCCGTCGAGACGAAAAAATCCAAGCACAAGCCGTCCGACTTTCCAATCCACCAATACCTCCAGGCCATGCTCTGGGGGATCGGCAACTGGGAAGTGGCTAAACCGGCCCATCGAGAGTTCCTCCAAGACCTCGTCGATGCCTTCGGCGAAGAGCCCTTCGGCTACAGCCTCGAAACCCACTTGCGGAAAACCAAACGCTCCAAGCTTGCTCAGGCCGTGCCCGATGAGATCCGGGCTCAGCAGGTCGCACAAGCGACCAAAATCGGCAATTGGATCACCCAGCAACTCCCCAAATCCAGCTATGACCCCTACGTGGCACTGACTGCCACCGGATGGCTCTACGCCCTTCCCGAAGTCGGCCGAGATATCCCGCCGGCTCTGTGGCTCGAAGTCCTCCAGTCGACACTCACCCAAGTCGATCGAGCTTGGGAACAAGGTCCATCCGAAGGTCTCTTCCCATGGGTGATCTGGGCTTGCGAAGTCCCCCTGGCGCTAGCCAAGCAGATGTCGCACCTGGGAGGCAAAGATCGCATCGTCAGCGAAACCCTCAACCGACTCGCTCTGTTGATCGAACAGACTGCCGAAGACCCCCAAAACCTCCTGGCCTTCGGCGCTCAAGACCTCAGGGCCTTCGTCGCCTCGTTGATCCGCAGCCGTTGGGCTGCAGACAACGTCGGAGCCCGCAAATGGTATCCCCCACAACGTCGGGGCCTAGCCAAACTTCAATCGATCATGCTGCACCTGACCGACCCCACCGGTCATGCCATGCTCGATCAGACCGATGCGAGTCGCTACGAGCCAGAGTTCTGGGCGTCGCTGATGAAGCTGTGCAAGGAACATAAAAAAGTTCAACTCGCCACGGCCGTCGCACTTCCCGATGCAATCGGAAAAGGACAAGGGTTCAAACCGGCGAAACTTCGCAAAGACAAAACCAACGACGCAAGGCTTCCGAACCCCAGCCACTACTGGGAAAAAAACCAACTGGTCTCGATGCGCCGAAATTGGCGCAAAAAAGACTGCCAACTCGCTGTCGACTTCTCCCGCGATTCGATCTGGCTGGATCTGTGCGATGAGGCCGGCAACCGAATCCTCTCGGGCGACTGGGATATCGGCCTTGAGTACCGCGGCAAACCCGTCAATGTCGATGTGGCTTGGAACGAAGTCTGCTGGTTCTCCGACGACGATGTCGATTACCTAGAACTCGAATGCGACCTCGAAGGGACTTGCACGATCTACCGCCAAGTCATGCTCATGCGACACGAAGCAATGGTCTACATGGCAGACTCCCTGCTGGGAAACCCCGAGGACCTCAAGGCCGACTGGAAGACCACCTCGACTTGGACCCTCGACGCTGCTGCAAGCTTTGTCCCGCAAGCCAAAAGCAACGAAGGTCGAATCGAAAGGCATTTCCATGACGAAAGCACCGGTGAGGATCGATCCGAAACCGTCGCGCTGCTTTTGCCCCTGAGCCTCCCCGAGTGGCGACGCGGGAGCACCCAAGGATCCCTCAGTGGCCAGGATGGTAGAATCACCCTCGAAGCACGCAGCACTCGAAACCGACTCCTAAGCTCGATGCTCCTGGCCGTGGGATCCAAAAGCCGATCCCCCAAATTCACCTGGCGAGCACTCACCGTCGCCGAAAATCTACACAAGGTTTCCGACGATATCGCCCAAGGCTGCCGCGTGCAGATCGACGACGACCAATGGGTCTTCTACCGCTCCTTAGCGCCCTGCTCTCGCCGCACCCTCATGGGCCTGCACCTAGGCATGGAGTTCTACGCCGGCCGATTCCTCCGCGACGATGGGACCTACGAACCATTGGTCGAGGTCAGCCCAGAGTAAGCCAGCCCAGAGTAAGCCGATCATGTGCGGAAGACTGACCCTTTTCACCTCGCTGCTCGATTGGCTCGCCGAGCTTTTCCCCGCCTACAGGGACCTGTGGCCGGCCCGAATCGCAGGCCTAGCCGACGAGCGATCCGAGCTTTTCCAAGCTCGCTACAACATCGCTCCGACCCAAGATGTCCTAGTCATTCGGCAATTTTCTCCCAACGCCGAACCGAAAATCGAAGCCATGCGCTGGGGCCTTGTTCCTGCTTGGGCCGATTCGCCAAAAATCGCCTACAGCATGATCAATGCCCGCTGCGAGACGATCGAAGAAAAACCGTCCTATCGGCCCCTGATCGACCACGGACGTTGCATCCTCATCGCCGATGGCTACTACGAATGGAAGACACTCCCTGGCCCAAAAGCCAAACCGATCAAAGAAGCCCATTGGATCCACCGACGAGACGATCAACCCCTGGCCCTGGCAAGTTTGTGGACATCCAACTCCAAAATCCAAGACCCGACGGCAAGCTCTCAGGCGTTCCTCTCGACGAGCATCATCACGACCCATGCCGGCCCGGACACCACCGCTGTCCACGATCGAATGCCTGTGATTCTCAATCATCCGCTCGATGTGCACCGATGGCTCTCGGCCGATGCAAGCTGGAAATCCATCAGCGACCTTGTCGGTCCGGCCATCGAAGGAACCCTCGAGTCGACTCAAGTCTCGAGCAAAGTCAACTCGGCTCGAAACCAAGGCCCAGAGCTTATCGATCCCCAAGCCATCGGTCACCCTGAGGGCCTGTTTTAACCTTGGGCCTCATCGGCCGATTGACGCCGAAGCTCCGCAAACGCCTGCAAGACTCCAAAGAGGTCTTGAGAGATCTCCACATCATCGTCACTGAAATCCTCGATCCAAGCCAAGTCGTACGCCAAACAGGCCTTGAAAGCATCGAGCAAATCCGACATAGGAACGCGAGCACGCGACTCCAACGACGAGGGCTCCGACCCAAGTCCCCCCGTAGAAGCTACCCCGGAGACAGCTAATCGGGTGTTGCTTACCGACCGAGGAGCATCCGCTGGACGCGAGAGAGTGAAGGAACCCGGAGCCGCTGGCTCGACGGTAAGAATGCTTGCGTGGATCGAATCGACCAGACTGGACGCAGGAGCAGATGGAATCATGGGGACTGGATTTCTAATGAAAAGCGAAAAACAAATAGCAAATGTTGTCATTTCAAGCCCGGATACCGGCGTCCCCTGCCGCTCCGTGCTCCCCTTTAGTATCGACTGAAATTCTAAGTTCACTTGAGCAAAAAAGATCCCCAAAAGCCGAATCGTTCGCGGGGTTGGCAAGACAGGTAAAATGAGTGGCTACGAGAATCCCCCAATCGGCTTTCGCCTAATGCTTGACAACTACCCCCCTCTGCCCTAGATTCCCAAGTTCCCCCACTTGGCGATTGCGGTTCTCGTGGCGGATTTCTGTCCCAGGTTACGGTCCAGGATTGACTTGTATCGACCTTCATAAGGCATTGACTGCCCCTACAAACGACTCCCACCAATCGGCTATGAAAGATCTACCCGCGATCGCTCGTTACATGCGGCTCCCAGAAGAGCAGCTGCGGTTCCCAGTCGAGCTTTTTCATCAAGGGTTCGAGCCAAACTATTTGGCGACCTACAGGCCCGATGAACTCGGTGGCCTCGATGGAAAAACTCTCGCACGCCTCAAACGATCGGTCGTCTACGAATCGAACCTATCGGATCATAAAGATCAAATCGTCATCGGCCTCCAAAAAGATGGCCACTTCAACGATGCAGTCGCCGATGTCCTCGTCCAATGCACATCGATCTCCCAAGTCGATGCAATCGCCAGAAATCTTCGCGGAAAAAAAACCGCCAAAGCGTTTGCCGACTCCGACCCAAATATCGAAAAAGTAGGACAAGCGATTCTGCTCTACCGTGGCGACAACATCCAGGACTTCCAAGCCTGGGTCCAAAGCCAGACAGGGCTCGATCCCCAAGAAGCCGATCTCCTGATCCCCAAAGTCAAACGCTGGTTGCAACTGCTCCTGAGCGAAGACGCTCAGTTGATGCTCTCACTCCAACGCACGCTCCTGAAAAACGCCATCGTGAGCGTCAAGGTCCTGCCTGAGCCTTCTCAAACCAACAACCAACCCGCCGAGGATCTACCACCCGCCCAGCCCCCCGCAGATCCCCCAATCGCGGAGACAAGTGCGGAGACAAGTACGGAAGCGGTTGCTCAAGAGATCTCCGCTCCGGAGATAACAGCAAGTGAACCACCGGCTGAACCTCTCGGTCCAACGCTCGAATCCCCAGAAGCCATCGCCTCCTTCAAAAGCGATCGCAAAAAGCCCCGAGAGATCCGAACCAAAAGTCTCAGCGACAAACAACTCTCACCCCGACAACGACGCCGACGCTGGTTGAGAGGGATTCTCGAATCCTACAGCAAACTGCGCAAGCCCATCCGAGATCTGACCCCCTTCCAGGTCCTGATGCTCTCTCGCGGACTGCGATCCCAGATCATCCAACTCCAATTCCAAATCGATTCGAAGCACCTTGTGCAACTTTGCCGCGATTCGCTCTGCCCTGGCCGGCATCCGATGCACCCACTGCTGATGGAAGTGGCCGACACAGGACTCAAAGAATTCCTTCTGCCGAGACTCCAACAAGATGTCTTGGCCATCCTCGAAGAAGATGCCAATCAAGCCCTGATCGAATCGGCTGTCGAACACCTCGAAACGGTCATGCTCCAACGGCCTGTTCGAGGGCACCGGATCCTGATGATCGATGCAGTCGGCCAAAAAACCGCCGCTGTATCGATCGTCGATGCGCAAGGCAATTTGCTCATGACCGGTGATATCGTATGCAACTCCTCGAAGTCCGATGTTGTCTCCCAAAACGTCGCTCAACTCGGACAGTGGGTCCATGAGCATCAAGTCACCCTTGTGGCCCTGACCAACGGGCATGCCCGTAGGTACCTAGTCCACTCGGTCGCCGAACTGATGAAACAATCGGCCGAAGGAAGCTTGTTCTGGACGTTTGCCGATCGCCAAGGCGCAGACGCATTCTGCACCTCGAGAAACTCACTCGTCGAACTTCCAAAAATATCCCGCCGTCACCGGGCCGCAGTTTGGCTAGCTTGGAAACTCCAAGACCCCTTGCGACAAATCCTGAAAATCGAACCAGCCCGATTGCGACTAGGATCCTACCAAAGGGAACTGCCCCAAGCCGAACTCGAGGCAGCACTTCAAGAAGCCATCTCCTCGGCGATCACCAAAGCCGGCGTCGACATGTACCATGCGGACCTCGAAGTCCTCAAACGGATCCCCGGAATGGACGACCCCACGGCAAAACGACTCGTCGAGGAACGCCCCAAGGGGAATCTCAACGATCGGGACGCACTCGGAAAACTTCTCAAAGAGTCTCTCTCCGAGAGTCGTGCTCGACAAGCTATCGGTTTTCTTCGAGTCTACCAAAGCACTAACACTCTCGATGGTACCATCATCCATCCAGAAGACTACCGACTCGCAGAGCGGCTCGTCGAGCACGCCCAATTGCCAGCCCCTGCCTCGGCTCCCGAAGGCTGGTCGAAACCCGACTACGATAAAATTGCAGCCGCCATCGCTGCGGCTCAATCCATGGCGCTCGATGCTCCAAGCTCCGAATTGGTCGAAGCTTTCGGGTTCGATTCCCATGCCGACGAGATCAATCCCAACTTCGGCGTCATCGAATCCCAATCCGATGCATCGGAGAGCCCAGCAGACGCAGCAGATGCATCGCTCGCAGCAGTCGCACCAGATGCAGTAGCCACGCCAACGAGCCAAGCATCGGAAACCACCGAAATTCCTGACACTCCTGCCGCTCCAGAGTCCTCTGCAACTTCAGAAAATCCTGAGGTGACTCAAGTCGCTCAGGTCCAAGCAGCCCTCGAGGAGTCGGCCCAAACTCCCGCCCCGAGCGAGACGCCCCCCGGAGCTACAAGAACTCCCGTCAGCATGCCCGAGATTCCCGAAAAGCCAATGGAACGCCCTGCCTTGGCCATCGACGCGGATAAACTCGCTCGAAGCTGGCAAGTCGGACGCTCCAAACTGCTCTCGGTATCCCGCGCTCTGCAGTTCCCTTTCGCCGATGGGCGCGACTTCCAGTATCCGGTCCCACTCCGAAGCTACGTCCCTACGATGGAACGCCTCGAACCGGGTTCCATGCTCTCAGCCTTGGTCATCGGCATCGCTAACTTTGGCGTCTTTGTCGAACTTGGACCAGACTGCACAGGACTCATCCACATCAGCCAACTCGGGCCCTCGTTCATCGAAGACGCCCACCAGTTCGTCCAGGTCGGCGATGTGATCCCTGTATGGGTCCTCCACACCGATGACAAAAAGAAGCGCGTAGCATTGACCACCCGAGCGCCAGGCTCCGAGATCGAATCGAATCATCGCGATACGGACAACCAACGCCAGCAGAACGATTCGAGAAACCGTCCGGATCGACAAGCCTCGCCACAAGACCGCAGAGGACCCGGTCGGCCAAACGTCGCTGGCGGATCCTCACAGCCTCGTGGCGATCGACCCAACAACAACCGCCCCGATAACCGCGGACCCGACAATCGCGGCCCTCGGCCCTCTGGCGATTCGCGAGGATCCTACCGCAAACCCGATTCGAACCGTCGGTCCAATTCGGGCCAAGGCTACTCCGAAAACAGCGAAGGACGTTCGAATCGGCAAGTGAAAATCTCCCGACCGGTTCCCGAAAAGCCAATCACCGAGGCAATGCAGCAGGGCAAAGAACCCCTCCGCTCCTTCGGCGACCTGATGCAATACCTCAAGAAAGGTCCTAACACCCCAGAAACCCCTCCTCCACCCTCGTCGCCTGCGGACCCTAACCCAAGCAACGAGACTCCAAGCGGTACACCGGAAGGAGCTAACAACCCAAATCCCGGGACCGATGATGTCTGAGTTCGAGGAACGTTTGACGAAAGCCGTTGCTCGCGGGGCCAGTAAGGCCGAGTCGCTCTTGTCCGAAGAGCAACGCAAGAAGCAAGAAGCCGAGGAGCACAAGCGACTCCATGGCAAGTACCGCTTGGAACTCTCCGAGCGCATCGAATCGGTCGTGAAGAAACTCATCGATCTGTTCCCGGGCTTCCGCTACCAATCGGTCTTCGGCGAAAGCGGTTGGGGGAGTGCTTGCACCCGCGATGATCTGGTCATCGAAAAAGGGATGCGTTCGAACAAGTACTCTCGGTTCGAGTTGGTTGTCCGACCGGTCAACGAGTTCTTCGTGCTTGATGTACAAGCCAAAGGAACCATTGCAGACCGCGAGCTCCTGACGCGTGCTCTGTATCAACCGCTAGGGCAAGTCGACATCGAGCGCTTCAACAAAGCCGTCGACGACTGGGCGATCGCCTACGCCGAACTCTATGCTACGAAACGCGGCTAGTGGATCTCAGTGTAGATCGATTGTCCCCAATCGATCGGCGCTATAAGTCACCGTGACCGGCGAGCCAAACAGCCGGGAACCCGTAAGACGCCGCCGCTGGGAGTGTAGATCGATTGTCCCCAATCGATCGGCGCTATAAATCACCGTGACCGGCGAGCCAACCAGCCGAAACCCGTAAAACGCCGCCGCTAGCGCGTCGTGTAGAGCGATTGGGGACAATAGCTCTACACTGGAAGACGCCGCCGCTAGCGCGTCGGGCGGAGCGATTGGGGACAATAGCTCTACTTTGGGGTAGGAGCTAATGGAGTAGGTTTCGGACTCGGAGGCTTGTTTCGGCGGCACCGCTCGCTACAGTACCGGACCTGATCCCAATCCCTTGCCCACTTCTTCCTCCAGGAAAATAGCTTCCCGCAACCAACGCACCGCTTCTGCGGTAAAGTCTCCTTGCGATGTGCCATGTCCGGACCACCTGATTCTTCCTCGAATATCCAACACGTCGAATGGACCCTGACTCTACCCCTTCTTGCGATCATTGTCCTGTTGCGACAAGGGGCAACGCAGCATCCCTCCAAGCGATCCAGCGGTGGATGGAATCCAAGAAGCAAACACCCTTCGATTGGCAACTCCAGGCTTGGTCGGCGCACGCATCGGCCCACCACGGCCTGATCCTAGCTAGCACGGGCATGGGGAAAACCAAAGCTGCATGGTTAGGGCCTTTAGGCAATTGGTTCGAATCCCCACTCCCAGAGTCTCTCTGGACGCAGCGCAAGCGCCAGCCCCCTGCCCCGCCCTTGCTGGCCTTGTGGATCACCCCTCTGAGAGCGCTTGCAAACGACACCTGCTTGGCACTCCAGGAATGCATCGACGGTTTGAATCTTCCTTGGTCCCTCGAGCAACGCACTGGGGATACATCCAGCGCGACCAAACTGCGCCAACGCCAATCGCCCCCCACCGCGATGGTGATTACCCCTGAGAGCCTTACTCTGCTGCTGTCCTATCCGGAGTCCCTTGAAACCTTTAAGCATCTGCGCACGGTCGTGGTCGATGAATGGCATGAGCTTCTCGGATCCAAACGAGGTATTCAAACCGAACTGGCTCTTGCTCGCCTTCAGCGTATCGCTCCGAACATGCTTCGCTGGGGTGTTTCGGCGACTATAGGAAATACCGAGCATGCACTGTCCTCGCTCGTCGGCCCGGCTCCCCTACGCCCCGTTTCTATCATCCGAAGCGATCAGCGCCGAGCGATGGAGCTCGAGATCCTCCTACCCAAGTCGATCGATCGGTTTCCTTGGGCAGGTCACATCGGGCTTGCGATGCTCTCGAATGTCATCGAGAAAATCGATGCGGCAAACTCGACCCTGGTTTTCACCAATACACGCAATCAAACCGAACTTTGGTACCAAGCCCTCTTGCGAGCTCGCCCGGATTGGGCGGGACGTATCGCCGTGCATCACGGATCGCTTGCCCCTGAATTGCGGACCTGGGTCGAGCAAGCGATCGTCGATGGCAAGCTAGTTGCCGTCGTGTGCACCAGCAGCTTGGATCTTGGCGTCGACTTCGCTCCGGTCGACCAAGTGATTCAGGTCGGATCTCCCAAAGGAACCGCCCGATTGATCCAACGCGCAGGCCGCAGTGGACACTCCCCGGGTCGCACGAGCAAACTGGCTTTCGTCCCCTCGCATGCATTCGAAATCATCGAACTCCAAGCCGCCCGCGAAGCGATCGAGAATCAGCAGATCGAACAGCGAGGCACCCTCGATGCACCCTTGGATTGTCTGGTCCAGCACGCGGTGACCGTAGCTCTCAGCGCCCCCTACTCGAAATCACAATTCCTCGACGAGGTCCGCTCAACCTGGGCGTATCGAAACCTGCCAGACGAACATCTCGATTGGGTCTTGGACTTTGTAACCACCGGCGGCTGCCTGCATGCCTACCAAGACTTTCATCGCGTCACACTGGAGTTTGGAAAGTACTCGGTGCGCGATGTGGCTATCGCTCGACGTCATCGCATGGCCATCGGTACGATCACCTCCGACATGATGATTCAAGTCCAGTACATGTCCGGAGGTAAAATCGGATTTGTCGAAGAATCGTTCGCTGCGAAGCTCAAAAAAGGGGACAAGTTTCTTCTCGGTGGCAAATTGCTCGAAATGGAATGGATCCGCGAAGGAACCGTTTGGGTTCGCAAGGCCAAGGGCGATCCGACTGCGGTGCCCAGATGGCTCGGTGGGAATATGCCCCTTTCGAGTGAATTGGCCGAAGGCGTCCGGCGACTGATCGACCAAATCGCCTCCGGGCAACCCGTCAGTCCATCGCTCGAGTCGCTCTCGGAACTGATGCAGTTGCAAAAACGCTGGAGCCATATTCCAAGACTCGACGAAGTCCTCGTCGAGCGTTGCAACAACCGAGATGGCGATTCGATCATGCTCTATGCCTTCGAAGGACGCTCGGTCAGCGAGGGGATCGGTGCTCTGCTGGCTTATCGTATCTCCCAGGCCCACCGCAATACCCTCTCGATCGCTGTGAACGATTACGGAGTCATGCTCTATTGCGCCGAACCGATGAATATCGAGCTTGCGAGCATTCCTCAATACCTCGATCTTGCCAATCTGGAAGTCGATATCCTCGCGAGTTTAAATGCCACGGAATTGACGCGCCGAAGGTTTCGAGACATCGCGCGCATCGCAGGGTTGATCCATTCGGGTACACCCGGTAAATCCAAATCGATGCGTCACCTCCAAGCGTCGACGACCATGGTCTTCGATGCCCTCAAACAGTACGATGCACAGAATCTGCTGCTCTGGCAGGCCAGCGACGAAGTGCTCGCCGACCAGCTTCAAATTCAAAGGCTCAAAGGGGCCATCCGTCGGATGCAAGCCAATCGCTGGGTCTATCGGCGCGTCGATCAATGGACCCCCTTTTCATTTCCCCTGATGGTCGAACGAATCCGGGATCGGATCGGCAATGAGTCCCTTGCAGATCGGATCCGCAAGATGCAAAATCAGCTCGAAAAAGCTGCGGTCGAACCCGAAGCGATCTCCGCGAATCCGACTCGTAGCAAACGTGCAGCTCAACGGAAACTAAATCCAGATGAAAACACCGAGGCTTGAACACCGTGAGGCTTGAACACCGTGAGGCTTGAACACCGTGAGGCTTGAACACCGTGAGGCTTGAATACCGTGAGGCTTGAACACCGTGAGGCTTGAACACCGTGGACATGTTCTCGAACTCTATGCCAGCGGGGCGATCCGATCGGACACCACATTGCTCGTTGCCGATCTGCATCTAGGAAAAGAAACGGTCTTTCAAAAGTCCGGATTGGCTATCCCCTCGGGCGCGACCCAAGCGACCTTGCAACGCTTGCAAAAGCAGATCCATGAGATGGAAATCACACGTCTTGTGGTCCTTGGCGATTTGCTTCATGCCGCAATCGGCTGGACCGAGTCCCTCGAGTCGATGCTCAGCGAAACGATGCAATCGGCCGGTGGTCTTCGATGGGAGCTCGTCGCCGGCAATCACGATCGACGTTCCCACCAGCAACTGCGACGACTAGGGTGGATCGTCCAGGAGCCACCGGTGATCGATGGGAAGATGCGATGGCTTCATGAGCCCGATGCGATAGATACGGCCAGTTCAACGCAAGAGAATCGAGCGTTTAACACGACGCTGTGCGGTCATTTGCACCCCAGTTACATCGTCCCAGTCGACGCCAAAAGGACCGCGAAGGTTCCCTGTTTCTGGATCCGACCCGACTCGATTGTCCTTCCGGCTTATGGAGGCTGGGTCGGTACCCATGCGATCCAACCGAGCCGACAGGACCGGGTGCTACTGTGCGTCGAAGGGGACCTGATCGAGTGGAAGCTCCACTGACCGATCCAACACCGAATAGGGTTCGATATGGACAAAGGCATCGGCGATTCGTAAACCTGCCGATTTGAGGCTGCTGCGAACTGCGCCGCCGATGCGATGTCCTTCGTCGACCGTCGCATGACCGTCGACTTCGACATGGATTTCGACAAACAACGCAGTGCCACTTTTTCGGATCCTGCATTTCTCGACGGCCCGGACACCAGGAATACCAGTAGCGACCGAACGGACCTGCTCTTCGACCTCCTTAGGAGGTGCCGCATCGAGGATATCGCGCGAGGTGATGTACAAGAGTCGCAGTCCGCTGTAAGCGATCACTAAGCAGGCGACCAAGGCGGCCCAATCGTCGGCCGGCTCATACCCAGGGCCTCCAACCAAAGCGATCGCGATTCCGATGAATGCTGCGATGCTCGAAATCGCGTCGGCACGATGATGCCAAGCATCGGCTTGCAGGGCAACACTGTCGGCTTGCTCCCCAACACGATTGGTCCATCTAGCGAGGGTTTCCTTGACTCCAACGACTAAAAGCAGGATCAAAAGGGTCGACCAATGGGGCAAATGGTGCGGGGTCAGAATTTCGCGGATCGCTTGAACGGCGATGATTCCCGCAGCGGCCAAAATCCCTAAAGCTGCGACGACCCCTGCAAGGGCTTCGGCCTTCCCATACCCATAAGGATGCCGTTCATTGGCCGGGGTACCAGCGACTCTCAGGCCACCCCAGACGACCAAACTCGACACGATGTCGGCTGTCGATTCGATCCCATCGGCGATCAGCGCATAGGAGTTCCCAAAGACTCCCGCAAGTATCTTCAGGCAGGCAAGCGAGGCGTTGACTGCCACGCCGACCAAGGGAACCGAGGAGATAGACGCAGGGGCCGTCATCGGCTAAGACTTGCGCCGGTCTTCGGATTGATAAAGCGCCAGGTTGCTCTCGAAAAGCTCGCTGGAGATCACGAAGTTAGGGGACTCAGACCGGTACCGTTTGCAATGCTCGGCGATCAATTGGTAGAGGTAGCGAAAGGCATTGCGAGGGGTCTTCAACGATTGCAACGCCGTGATGAGTCGAGTTTCCGAAACATCCGCCCCAAAAAAGCTCTTGGGAGATGGCGTTGTGCCGGGGATGGCGCAAGCCTTCATGCGGGAGGCTAGCAGATCGTAGAGGGCTTCACCCGTCCAATCGAACGAAGCGACCACGTTTTGCTTGTCGAGTCGAGCCCGTTCATGAAACTCCCGAGTTTCTCGATCCGCATAGGGTTGCAATTCGCTCGGCAAGAGCATCTTGACTCCAAAGCTCTCGTGCTTGAGCAGTTTGTTGTCCATCAAAGGCCATACCAGTTGCTTCATCCGATCGGCTTGTCCGTTGACCAAATCCGGTTCGTCCACACGATCGATGATGACGATCAAGCCTGGATACCCCAGAGTACGCAGAATCAACTGTAGCTTTTCCAAAAGTGCATATCGGTCGTCGGAGCGTTGGGCTGTCGGTGAGGGTTGCTCGTCGATCTCCTTGGGGTTGAACTCCAGGAGCATCGGTCGAAGTTGGCTCGATTCACGCTCGAGCACACGAACATTCCTGCGAATTTTCTGTGCGAGGCGATGTCGGCCCCACCATCGCAAAGAGTACCAACCCCAAGCAGCAGCAATGGCGGCAGGAACCCAGTACAGGCAAGTCAGGAGCGAAAGCGTTTCGGACTTGACCAAATAGAACAAGACCCAAGCGGCAAGGATGCTCAGGAGACACCCGAAGACCAAAGGACCCCATGTGGCCAACGAACGGAACTTTAAACGTCGTTGCAAAGCGCCGAAGCGATCGCGTACATTGCTGGTCTTGGAGTGATCGTAGATGGCCGTGAGCAGCATCAAGTCGCGACGTTGACCACGGTCGAGTCGCTCGATCGGAATCGGAGTGTCGGTAGCCCCGCCTATGGCGGTCGTTACCGTCGTGGCATGGTTGGGTTGAAGGATTCGGTCGACAAGTTGGGTGACGGCCTCGGAAAGGATCGCGTCCATGTGGTCCCAGAGCCGCAGCGAACCGAGGACTCGATCGGGATTCCCACGTGCGCGACGAGGTAGGTGTTCCTCCAACGGCCCCAAGTACGCATTGAAGTCGTCGTAGCAAACCAGAAATACCTTGCGCTCAGGATCTTCCGAATTGTGCTTAGCGATCTGGTGGATCAGTTGCAAGCGCATCGCCGTCTTCCCGGATCCCTTCGCCCCAAAGACGATGGCCGTCGCAGGCTGCTTGGAGTCACCGACAACCTTACTCCACGAGGGATGGAACGTGCCGGAGATGCAGAAATCACGGAAGACTGTATCGGTCTGCGCATCCTCGTCGACAAAGGGATTGCGTGCCAGTCGGTGATGTTCGAGGAACTCTTGTTCTGTCATAGAAGTCGCTTCTTGGTGGTAAAATCCATAGGTTCCCTCCATCATCCTCAAAGAAAGCTTCTTAAGCAATCCTAAGAGTGCGACTCGGCTCGGGAAGTTCTTGTGAAAACCAGCAAAAGCAAAGTTCCAAGGATCGCGCTTAGGGCCGAGCCGACCAGGGTACCGATCTTCCCAGCCCCCTCCAATGCAGGGTATTCTTCGACCGGGAACGATAACGCATTGAGAAACAATGCCATCGTAAAACCGATTCCACCTAGGCAAGCCCCTCCGAGGAAAATCGGCCAATTAACGCCACTCGGGAGCTTGGTCCAACCCATTCGGACAGCCAGGAAACAGGACAGAAATATGCCTAAGGGTTTGCCGAGCGCAAGCCCCAAAGCCACGGCGATCGAAACGCCGCTGGTCAGCGCGACCGGATCGAGCTTCACACCTGCATTGGCCAATGCGAAGATCGGCATGATGGCATAAGCCACCCAAGGGTGAAGCCCCATCTCTAGGCGGTGCAAAGGAGAATGGCTCTCACGGGCAAGGAAGCGAAGCTGCTCTAAATTGACAGGTAGTTGCCCGTGCTTGTGCTCGTGCTCGTGCTCGTTCCCATGCTCGTTCCCATGCTCGTTCCCATGCTCGTTCCCATGCTCGTGCTCCTCGTCTTGGTCTTGCCGAATCCGGTCCCAAAAATCGGTCATGACTTCAAGGAACGTCTTGCGGCCGATCCAAGCGGTCGCTGGGGTCATCAGTCCGAGCGCTACGCCAGCGATCGTCGGATGGACACCAGCTTTGTAGAACCCCACCCATATCGCCGCTCCGACGATCACATAGATCGGGACTTCGCGGACCCCGATACGGTTGAGCAGCGCGCAAAGAGCAAAGCCAGCCAGTGCCATAAAGAGGTAACCCCACGCGATCGTTTCGGTAAATACTGTGGCGATCACGAGAACTGCTAGGATGTCATCAACGATAGCTAGGGTCAGCAAGAAAATCTTCAGACCGAAAGGAATTCGGGAACCGAAAAGCGCCAGGATTCCAACGACAAACGCGATATCGGTAGCCATAGGTATCGCCCATCCGCGTTGGCCTTCCTGGCCAACTTGCATCGCTAGATAGATCAGTGCTGGGACGATGACCCCACCGAGGGCTCCGATGATCGGAAGGACCGCTTTGCGAGGGTCCTTCAGTTCTCCGGCGACCACCTCGCGTTTGACTTCCAATCCCACCACAAAAAAGAAGATGGTCATCAAGACATCGTTGACGATCAAGTGACCGAGGTGCCCATCGATTTTGATTTTCCCAAACTCGAAAGCCACATGGGTATGCCAAAATTTTTCGAATGCTTGATCCCACGAGGAGTTAGCGATGACAAGCGCGATCAGGGTCGAGAGCATCAGGACGATGCCGCTGGTGGCTTCAATGTGCAGGAAGCGTTTTACCGGGACGAGCCAGATTGCGACTCTTGGCACGGGGATCTTGTCGGTACTCTCGCGGATCGGTTGGTGTGCCATAGGATTCGAATAGACGTTGGGTTGGCGGTCGTTTCGATCAGGAGGCAACAAGCTGCCGAGCCTCAGGGTTTCGAGACGCTCCATACTATCGGATTCCAGCGAATCTGTAAATTTATGCCCAAGGGCATCGCCGGCGAGATCACCCGGCGAGATCTCCCGGCGGGATCTCCCGGCGAGATCTCATAGAGTGAGAATGGAGATCGCCCGGCGTCTAAGGCAATAGAAATCCGAAGCTGACCATGAATCGGTTGGCTTCGGAACTGTCCAAGCCGAAGTTTTCTCGCGAGCCCCACAAGTATTCGGCTCCGGCGAAGGCGTAAGGATTGGGCTGCCATATCAGATTCACAGCGAGGTATCTCAAGCGATGGATACTATCGAGCGATTGCCCCGGCAGGTTCGAAACGGTCCCTTCGCTGACCGTCAGATTCGTCGACCACTTCGTGTTCCATTGGTGGGTCAATCCGGTGTACCAGGCTAGCGAATCGAGCGTCTGCCCCTCGTTGTTGCTGACCAAGGCGTAGTCGGGCAAGTCGCGGTAACTGCCGATTCCACGTCCCCAAAGCACCCCGCCATACGTTCGGCAACGCTTGGCGATATCCAGAAAGAACGTGCCGTTGAGTCCACCGCCAGGCGCGGTGCGCACGGGCTCAAGGTTTGGTTCATAAGCCAATTGACGCCCCAAGGCAGCTAACTGAATCTGGCCTCGATCGGCGGTGTACCGCAAGCGTGTGACTAGATCCGGCAAAGGATTGCGAACCATCCCCAAGTTGTTTTCGAGGAGAAATTCATCGGGTTGCGCATTGGGGTTTTCAATCGATGTGGACCATGACCAACGGTCATCGTACCACTTGCGCGTGTAGCGAAGTTGAGCTTGACGGCGACCGACGCTGGCAACATCCCCCACATTATCGAGCGTGTTGGGAAGTGCGGCTCGGTGGGTAAAAGTCGTCCAGGTTTGCCCAACAATCCATTGGCCGTATTCCCCGTAAGCGTGTCTGAGTCGAAACGTATTTCCGGAACCGAAGAAGTCACCTTCGACCATGAACCGCAAGGGAGTCCCGGCCTCGGTGATCCATCGAGCATCGATGTTCAAGCGGGTTTGCCTGGCATGAAATCGGGTATTGGTTCGATCCAACGCGCCGACAGGAATATTCGCAGGATCAAAGAAATCGGTCGAGTCGATCGGGTCTCTGTCATGGATCAAATCCGCCTTGACATACCCACCAAATTTCATCGCCCAACGGTCCTTGGTGATCAGCAATCCATTGCGATAGTCTTTGGGAAACTCGTTGAAATTCAAGCCCATGCTCAACGCATCGGTCTCCGAGAAAGCTCCACCGACAAAAGATCGAGGGGAATCGATCGCCCCAAAGTCGGCATAGCTTGCCATGTCCGATCTGCTGTAGGCAGGGAAACCCTGATCTGAAACTTCGTTCGAAAAACTGTCCGATTGCAATTCGGATCGTTCGGACTCCAAGGATTGCTGAGCCGAACAGGTAGCTATGCCAGCAGTAAAGGCTAACCAAGCTCCTATCAACACTCGAAGTACAAACACTTGAAAGACTCCTTTGGTCCAAAGCCAAAGCAAAAGAGGATGCCCTCTGCTTTGCACAGGATGCTCTAAATCCCGAGGGCCTTTAGAAGTTGTAGTTGGCTCGCAAGCCAACGAGCAACGCTGGGTCGATTTGCTCACGCGAGGGGACCAGGACTTGCAAGTCCGGAGTGATCGTCAAGCGTTTGCTCGTCGCGATGTTGTAGAACATCTCGACCCCTTGGCCGTCGGCAAAGCCACCAAAGATGGTGTTGATAAACGGCGCGATGTCGTTGCTTGTCGCCGCATAGTAATACCCCACTCCAAACGAATCCCTTTGACGGCTCTGCATCGGACTCGATCCTCCAATACCTCCGCTCAGGAAGTAGCCCAGCGGATTGGTCCCTTCGTCGGCGATACCGGCTCGGCCAAAGTAGCCCCACCCCCGCTTGGGATTCGACGGATCGGACACCAAGTACTGATCGCAGTTCCAGTACAACGACCATGATCCAGACTGCTTAGCAATCGGTACATTCGGGAATATAATCCGAGGGTCCTGGTCGAGCGAAGTGAACTCTCGGCTGTTCCAAGTCCCAGCGAAGAGCTGGTGACCGGGCTTACCGAAAAAATTCGTTGGGATACGCATTTCGGTCGCTAGGGCAACTCCATCGTTGAAGAGCTGATCCAAGCCGACGGTTCGCGTCGTATCGGTCGCATTCAATACGTTGAAAATCAGCCATGGCTCGCCTTCCATCAAGAAAGCCATCCCAGTGCCGAGCGTCGAGTAAGGAATGGTGCGCAGCGCGATCGGGTTGGCGACAAACGCTCCATTGGAGAACTGTCGGATCCCCCGGCCGTGAGCAAACGCGTTCATGTCCCCATCGAGCGTGTCGAGCTTACCGGCAAACAGAACGAAACTCTCCGATAAAGCTTGGGTAAACAAGCAGTTCGTCAAGTAGATGTTCGTGCTATCGAGCACGGGGAGGTCACCGGCGATCGTCGGGGGTAGGACGACACCCGCCGCGTCATTGATCGTCTCACCAAAACGATGTTCCGCCCTGAGTTTCAGGAAAGCACCCTGCTTGCCAATGAGCTTCCCGAAGTCAAAGTTCGCCAAGTAATCGCCGTGGCCCGCGTATCGGAAATCCCGTTCGATTCCCCCAGAAGTGTTCCCAAAGTAAAACTGTGTCAGGTTGTTTTGGAGCACAAAACCGCTTTGCTCCCACTCTTTACGAGTCGCTGCAAGCGATGGAAAAAGGACGCACTCCTCTTGGGGAGCTCCACTGGAGGCACCGAGCGAATCGCAAGCCCCAGCAGCCCCAGAAGAAGCCCCAGCAGCCCCATCGCATGCGATGGGGCCAACCCCACCAGACCCGTTTGCATCGTCGCACGGGCTGCCAGCGATTGCATTGCTAGCCAATGGCCTGCCAGCGAGCTTATTGCCCACCGGTTTGCTCTCAGTCGTATCGCATTGCTCGATGGCTTTGAAGTGCCCTGCCTTGGCTAACCCGTTGGCCTCTTGAGCTTGAACATCGACAGGAAAGCAAGAAACCGCTGCGCAAGTGCCGGCGCTAAGAACGCAGGCGAAACGCAATGAGTTTTGCAATTCAAGGAGGAAACGCCGCCTGTTATGTATTTTCATTGGATCCATCCGCCCCTAAATACCCACACTGCAAAGTCGCTAGCCGCAAAACGGCAAGCCACGACACGTTGGAATTGGTATCGGTAGTCGGTAGGCCCGTGCGTGAGGTTTATGACGATGAAAAAGCCCAGAGAGATCGATTTTCAAGGCGAATCGTAGATTTACTCAAGTCCAGCCCCCCTGTTCTGCTCTTCTGATGCTGGAGCATCGGGCAGGGACAGTTTGGTTTTAGCCCGGTGGGCGGTACCTATCTGGCGGTGTTTTGAAACGTCCCTGGCGAAATCCTCTCCGAACTGGGGATTAACCCCTCCGCCGGACGCTTCGAAGGACTTCTCGATGCATCGATCGGCGAAAAACTTGCGAATGCGTTGCTTGCCCAAAAGCCCTAACGCTCAAATCTAGGATGCTTGGGGCTGCTCCCTGATAGCTTGGGATTTCGCAAATCGCGAACTTTGCTGCGCCGGGTTGTATGTTGCCATCCTCTAGGTTTTGGTAGACTTATGTCGCACTCAGGCGGAGCGGCACAACTTGCCCGGTGGGTTGAACTATCCTGCGGTACTCCTCTGAGATTGATCTTGCAGTACCACCGTGGATCGTTCACCGGACGGCGATCGCCGTTCCGCTTTCATAAGACTGTTGCAATTTTAACTTTTAGCAGTGAACCGCTCGCGATCTGACCCATGGCTAAGAAGAAAGCATCCGAAACCAAGGCAACCGCCAACATCGGCTTCGAGGCCAAACTCTGGCTTGCCGCCGATAAGCTCCGCAACAACATGGATGCTGCGGAGTATAAGCACGTGGTTGCTCCTTACCAAGGTGGGATCTATGACCCGGCTTGTGGATCGGGCTGGATGTTTGTGCAGTCGGAGAAGTTCGTCGAGTCCCATGGTGGGAAGCTTGGGGACATCAGCATCTACGGCCAAGAGAGCAACGCCACCACGCGGCGTCTTGCAATCATGAACCTCTCCATCCGAGGCATCGAGGCCGAGATCGCAGCGCACGGCCACGTCCTTACGCCGGGCCGCTATGTCGGTGCGGAGGAAGTCGAGGACGATGGCGAGCCGTTTGCGGAAAAGATGCCGCGTTTAGTCGCCGAGTTGCAAGCCCAGTTCGCCGAGTCTGCGAAGCTGGAAAAGCTCATCAAAAAGAACCTAAAGGGGCTAGGTTATGAGCTTTAACCCCCAGCAACCGTACGACGATCTCCCACCGTTGCCACCGCGTGCGGACGTCGAGACCAAGGCTGTGCTCAAGCAGTGCGTTGCCGCTAGCCGGGCGCTTGCCGAACTCAAGGGTGCTGGCGGGCTGATTCCCGATCAAGCGATCCTTATCAATGCCATTCCATTGCAAGAAGCGAAGCTGAGCTCTGAAATTGAAAACATTGTCACCACTCAGGACGATTTATTTCGCGCGGCGGTGGAAGAGTCGGTGGATGCCGATCCAAGCACCAAGGAAGTCTTACGCTACCGCACTGCACTCCGCAACGGCTACGAAGCCCTTGCCTCTCAGCCGTTTTCTATCGAGCTCGTTCGCGAAACCTGCCGTATCCTGCGAGGACATACAGTCGATTTCCGTTCGCCCAGCGATCATGTAAGAATCAGCGATACCCGAACGCGGAGCGTGATCTACACTCCGCCTTCGGGAGGGCCAGAACTGGTAGCGAAGTTGCGTAATCTGGAGTCCTATCTACTTGCGGCAGATGGGCCAGATCCACTGATCCGAATGGCGGTCGCCCACTACCAGTTCGAAGCGATCCATCCATTCACCGATGGCAACGGCAGAACCGGTCGGATCCTCAACATCTTGTATTTAGTGCATATGGGATTGTTGCAGATCCCCGTCCTTTATATCAGCCGCTTCATCATCCAGAACAAGCCGGATTATTACCGCCTGCTGCGGGAGGTGACCGAATGCGACGACTGGGAACCGTGGTTGCTCTACATGCTTCGCGGCGTCGAGGAAACGGCTCTTTGGACGACCGGTCGCATTCAGGCCATCGGCGAACTCTTCGATCTGACCATGGACCGATGTCGTACCGAGGCACCCAAGATCTACTCCAAGGAACTCATCGAGCTGATATTCCGACAGCCCTACTGCAAAATCAGTTTTATCGTCGATGCGGGGATTGCCAAGCGAAAGACAGCCTCGGAATACTTGCAGGAGCTAGAGCGAATCGGAGTGCTGATCGGCGAAAAGCATGGTAGAGAGACGATTTACAAACACCCGGCCCTGTTGGAGGTGCTTCAAAAATGATTTCGACGGCGACTTATCCGAACCCACATCACCTATCGACGTGTCCAAATTCGTGGGTTTTTTACACATGTCCGCAGAACATGTCCATCGCGTGGACATATCGCCCACCATCGGTCCATTTTCTGGCAGATTTTGGACGTATCTACGAGTGTGGTCGCTGCTGCGTGTTAGTGAATCTGCGGATTTCACTGTCCTTTCGCGCACTTATCGCTCTTTACTAGCAGATCGGGAAAGACATCCTCACACGTCAGGCGGAGCAAGGCTGAGGAGCTAAGGTCAATGGACGTCTAACACGCGACCTATGGGCCGCATTCCCAGAAATGAAGGGCCTTGCCCTCGCGAACCTGCTCGACATGCGTGCTTTCGCTGAAGCTTGGCCGGACTCAGCAATTGTCCAACAGGCTGTAGGACAATTGCCTTGGGGCCATAGTATCGTACCCCTGAAAAAAACCGGGGACAGTCCCCGAGTTTTTTTAAAACGTGAATAACCCACCGCAACTTGGGTCGCCTGCAATGCTCAATCAACACCGATCCGTAACCGGATCTTTCGCCCCAACGGGGCATAATGAGATAGCCCAGGGTAAAGCGAAGCGCCACCCTGGGTGCGTTGGATATGATGTCGCCGTCGGTGCGCGGCCATTATGTGTACATCGCGCATTGGTTTCCCCGTGGTATCGTTCCGCCCTTTCAGGGCTAGCGAAAATTGTTTCGTACCGAATCCCAGGGCGGCGCTTCGCTTTGCCCTGGGCTATCCCCTTGCGCCCCGTTGGGGCATAAAACCATCGGGCTTCGTTCAATGAACATATCGCGTGGGGACTGTCCCCACGTACCTCTTGAATGCTTCCACTTTGGGGATTTCTTTACGTCTTTGCGTCTTTGCGTTCAAACAACCCTGCTCAGTTCCATTAGGCTGACGCACACCGGCAGTGAAGTGCCGCCCTCCGGGCTAGATCCAAACAGCCGGATCTTTTGCAAGATCCCCTATCCGAGCGGGATCCACTACGCGAGATCTATTACGTGCGGGCTCGGAGGCCCACACTACTTTCGCTGTGGGCTATTCGGATGCCCGGACGCTGAGGCTATTGGTTTGCTTCGCTGTTGGTTCTAAGCCCAGAGGGCTGGTACACCCTCTGCCGAGGTCGAAGGCCTCGTTGTTATACACAAGTCAGCGACTCATCAATTTGGATTTTGGTCCGAAACTTCGCCAACAAACGCTGATGTCGTACAGACGCTCCA
>Ga0208085_1000127_pt1 | contig 28084 bp, 25 predicted proteins | sample LakMenEpi21Jun10_FD_150721 | JGI IMG/M metagenome (GOLD analysis project Ga0208085, IMG submission 150721) | Freshwater microbial communities from Lake Mendota, WI - 21JUN2010 deep hole epilimnion (SPAdes) | ecosystem: Environmental > Aquatic > Freshwater > Lentic | place: Lake Mendota, Madison...
TCGAACTTTTGGTCGATAGCGCAGTACCGCGAGGGACCAAGGAACTCGATTGATTGTCGGCACTTAGAGGTATTCGCTCGTCGGATATCGGCTTGGAGATCGCCGATCGAAAATCCAGCGAGTGGAATAAATTGGGGCTCGGAGCGTTCGACGCCACAGAACGAGTGGACACACATTTCGGCGTGTGGGCGTTCGATGCTAAAGAACTCCGTCGGGTTGCCGAAGCTATCGAAGCTAGTGGCTCGATAGTCTGGCTCGGGGGTGATTTCGATTGCCGAATGGAGGAGTTTTTGGCCGGCGACTTCCCGGGGTCGCAGGTGGAGTTGGTTGTGGCACAGGGACGCTTGAAAACTGTGCCGGTAGTTGGTCCTGTGGGAAATCTGGTATTGTCGTGCCTGAAAACTGCCGCAGGACATTCGAAGCCGATCGGGAAATGGAGAAAACCTTGCTTCAAGCTCCGTCCCCCTATGCATAGGAAGTCGAGCTTCGATTATTCTATCGACTCTTAGCAAGGTCCCAACCCCTTCCTCGAGTTCCAACCCATGCAAACCGTCGAAGAAAGCATCTACGATCACCCCGTCTACTACGACCTTATTTTCGGTAGCGATTGGGCAGCCGAGTACAAATTCCTCCAGGCGGCCTTTGCAAAGCATGTCAAGGGCAAGACAAAGCGGCTTTTGGAACCTGCTTGTGGAACTGGACGGTTGCTCTACCGCATGATCAAGGGTGGCTATCACTGCGCTGGCTTGGATTTGAACTCCAAGGCGATCGAATTTTGCAACCAGAGGCTCAAGCGGCACGAGATCAAGCCCACGGCCTTTGTCGCTGACATGTGCGATTTCCCAGTCGATAAGCCTTACGACGCTGCGTTCAACACCATCAACTCCTTTCGGCATCTATCCAGTGAGCAGCAAGCCGTCAAGCATCTGCGAGCCATGGCGTCGGCAGTGCGACCAGGTGGGATCTATGCGTTGGGGTTCCACCTAACCCCACTCGTCGGCCCGACGACCGATGAGGAGAGTTGGACCGCTCGGCGCGGTCACCTGCAAGTCAACACCCGCATGTGGCCACGGGATAAAGATCCTAAAGCTCGCGTTGAGCGATTCAATATCCGGTTCGATATCTACCGACCGACCGGTTCGATGCGAATCGACGATTGTTTGGTGCTTCGAAGCTACACCCACAAGCAGTTTGCAGCTTTGATCAAGAAGGTACCGTCCTGGACGATCGAGGCAGCCTATGACTTCAGCTATGATATCGACGAACCGATCGAGGTCGATGAGACCACCGAAGACGTTGTTTACATCCTAAAACGCAATGCCCTTTGATCTTCGCGTTGCCGGTGAACACGGATCGAGCCTTTTCCCTTAATGGACACTCAGGCCAAGCGCACGCAGTTCCCACCTGACGCTTTGGCCTCGTACAAAGCCCGATCTGCTCGATCTTGCCAATCCTCGATCGATTCCCCCTCGGTCCGCTGTGCGACCCCTAGGCTGCATCGAATGACGATCGAGTGCGAGCTGTCTGGAAATGGTGAGCTCCTTAATGTTTCTAGCCAAAGCTCCACCGATTCGATAAGCAGATCCGAGGGCTGCGCCGAGAGAATCGCGAACTCTTCTCCGCCCACCCTCGCCAAGATCGCACCCGAAGGCTCAAATCCTATTCTGAGCCGGTCTGCGAACTCTTTGAGAACACGATCCCCTGCGCGATGCCCATAGCGATCGTTGGTCTGTTTGAATTGATCCAGATCGAGCATCACCAAGGTTTGGGGTCCGGTCGGTACGAACATTCGCAAGGATCGATCCCATCCACGTCGATTCAAAAGACCGGTTAAAAAATCGTGAAACGCTAGCTTTTGATCCCCTTGGGCCCCTTGCAATTGCGTCTTGAGCAAACCGATTCGCTGCGATAGCCTGAAGGACCAGACGCCCAAGTACAGCGCGACAAGGCTGAGCACCACGGAAAGAATTGCCAGCGATTGGTTGTTGGTGAACGACCCCATTTTTTGGAATGCTCTTCGACGAAGCTACCTTAGGCCAATCCCCCGAAACGTCGATCCCGTTTGACGAACTCGCCGACGGCTTCGATCAGATCCTGTTTACCGAACTCAGGCCAAGCTTTGGGGGTGATCCAAATCTCGGAGTAGCTGATTTGCCAGAGTAAGAAATTACTGATTCGCAATTCTCCGCTGGTTCGGATCAAGAGATCGGGATCTGGAAGAGTGCTTGTATAAAGATGTTGGGAGATAGTCGCCTCAGAGATGTCCCTGGGATTGAGGGTTCCATTAGCGACCTCTTGGGAGATTTCCCGAACCGCATCGACGATTTCCTGGCGGGCCCCATAGTTGATAGCAAGCACCAGCGTTTGTTTTGTCCCATGCTTGCACCGATCGATGGCTTGTTCCATCACATCCAGGACGTCTTGGCTCAATCCGTCTCGACGCCCGATGACCATCAGTCGCACTCCATTGGCGATAAGCCGCTTGGTTTGGTTGATGAGGTACGTTTTGAGGAGCCCCATCAAGAAGTCGAGTTCGTCTTTGGGTCGTTTCCAGTTTTCGTTGGAAAAGCAATAGAGAGTCAGGTAGGGGATTCCGAGTTCCCCGCAGGTTGTCAGGGCGACTTCGACGGAATTAGCGCCTTGGCGATGTCCTTCGATGCGTGGCAATCCCCGAGTTTTGGCCCATCTTCCGTTGCCATCCATGATGATTGCAACGTGCTTGGGAAAGCGGGCCGGATCGATGGCTTCAAGGGAACCAGACTGATTATCGACTTGTTTTTTTCGACCGAAGATGGCCATCAATCCAACCTTGTGAAACCGACTACATAAGAAAGATCGTCTGCTCACGGTCTGGTCCAACCGAAAGGACTCCTAGGGGAACCGAAATGAGTTCCGAGATGCGGTCCATGTACTTGCGGGCATTGGTCGGGAAATCTTTGAGTGTCCGCACCTTGGTAACATCTTGGTTCCAGCCGGGGAGTGTTTCGTAGATTGGCTTGCATCGCCGTAGCGTGTCGGCTTGGCTTGGAAGTCGATCGATACGTTGACCGTCGAGTTCGTAAGCGACACAGACTTGAAGTGTTTCGAAATGGCTTAGAACATCGAGCATCATCAGCGAGAGATAATTCGCACCGCTGAGGCGGGCCGTGTAACGAACCGCTACTGCATCGAACCATCCACATCGTCTTGGGCGACCGGTGGTCGTGCCATACTCACGTCCGATCTCACGAATCTTGTTACCGGTCGGGTCGAGCAATTCGGTTGGAAAGGGGCCACCGCCGACGCGAGTCGAATAAGCTTTTGCGACTCCGATCATACGCTCGATGGATCGGGGTGGAACCCCCGATCCGCTCGAAACTCCCACGCCAGAAGCGTTGCTGCTGGTGACAAATGGGAATGTACCGTGGTCGATATCCAACAGAGAGCCTTGGGCTCCTTCCATCAGAAGCTTTTTGTTCGCATCGAGTTGATCGTGGAGAAAGTAGGTTGTATCGCAGATCATGCTTCCGAGCGAATCGGCCCAGGATCGGCAAAGCGCGATGATTTTGTCGGCGTCGAGTTGTGCGATGTCTTCGGGGCTGGCCAAAGGTGCCAGGAGCGAACGCTTGGCTTGAACAATCTCTCGGATTCGGTCCGCTAGAAGAGGACTCACGAGGTCGGCCATGCGGATCGCATGGGTTCGCCCCACTTTGTCGCGATAACAAGGACCGATGCCTCGGTTGGTTGTTCCTATGCTCTCCCCGCTTACGACCGTTTTGTTGATGGCTCGATCCTCGATCATGTGCCAAGGCATCACCACGTGAGCTCGCTCGCTGATCATCAGATTGCTTCGGGGATTGATTCCACGCGACTCGAGCCCAGTGAGCTCTTGGATTAGCATATTCGGTTCGATCACCACCCCTGGGCAGATCACGTTCTGAATATGGCTTGAGAGAATTCCGGATGGGACATGATGCAGCTTGTAGACTTCCTTGCCCGTGACCACGGTATGGCCTGCATTCGCGCCACCTTGGTAACGAACCACTACGTCGTAGTTGGGGGCCAGAAGGTCGACGAGTTTCCCTTTGGCTTCATCTCCCCATTGTAGGCCGATCACACAAGTCGCTGGCACAGGTATTTCCCGTCTAAAAGTGGTCTGAAAAGTTCTAGAGTCTATGGCCTGTAGGCTTGGAGCGTCAAGGCTTAACCGCGGCCGCCCTCGCAGCAGGTCTCGCAGATCCTGTGGCAACGGCTACAGTGGTACTTGGCTCGGATTTCGACCAGTTTGCCACTACAGACTGGGCAACAAGGAATGCTTGACAGTTCCATGACGACCGGGTCCTGGCGAGTCGGTGTTGGCTCGGGGCTTGGAGTGCTTCTGGGATCCATAGTATTGCTGTGTCTTGTCGGTTTCTTGGATCGTTTTCTTCGGTCGATTCTTCCAAGGTCGCTTGAGGCGACCTTTTGTACCGAAGGTTTCCGAATTACCATTAGCTCCCGGCCGTTTGGAGTCGACTGCGCTGTGCACTGAGCTCGCTGTGCACTTAGGTCATCGATGGGAGCCATCGTTGACCAGGTACAAACCGGGTACAGATTGCTGGGAGTATTTTAGCAGAAGTCCGGATTGGTTTCGATTCGAAGGGGTATTCCAGAGTGAAATTCGCCAGATGGTATTCTCAGATTAGGATTTCGTATGGCCACTGAACAGGACACCAGCGGTCGGACCATCCGATGGCCCGCTTGGTTGCGGGCTGCGGTGTCGTTGGCCCTGGTCCTTCATTTCGGATTGATCTCGTTGGTCTACTTCTCGAACAACAGTTTGAGTCGCATGCCGATTGCCGACAATTTGCTTATAAAGATACAGCCATACCTTGTTGGATTGGGCTGGTACACCGAGTTGCTTCCCATGTCGATTGTCGGTTCGGAATCGTTCGACCGGCCTGTCCAAATCGACTACCGCAGCGACCGCAGCAGCCGGACGTGGACTGCCTGGATCGACTCGGCCAGTTCGGACGCCCGTTGGAGACGTCTTTCGCAACTTGCAGGCGCCCTTGCGAGCAACGAGGATGAAGAAGGTTTCGGATTGATCGCTCTTTCTTTGGTCCAGCGAGCCAGAGCCCAGGGAATGGAGATCGACCAAATTCGCTTTATGGCCAAGGACTCCACGGGCAAGGGCAACGGGATGCTTTATCAGGCAACCGTAATTCCATTGGCAAACGGGGAATTGACACTGGTGCCTTCGATGGACTCGACCAGGACCGTACCGGTGAGGCGAGCACAAACTTCGTCGAGCAATCCAGCCGGAGTGAGCAATCCAGCCGGAGCGAGCAACCCTGGCACTAGAGATTCAGCGGAACCAGGAGCGATGCGTGGAACGAACTGAACCGGCGAGCTTTGCGCATGGACTCAAGCAACTGCCAGAAACCTGGAACGAGTTTTGGTTTTCTCCGGTGACTTTGGGCACAATGGACCGGGTAAGGCAGCTCTTTGGGCTGACCATTGCGTTTCAATTCGTGTCCTATCTGTTTTGGGTTCCCCAGTGGCTCTCGGGTGACGGCTGGCTAGGATCCCAAGCGGGTCGGTATTTGATCGGCCAAGGGATGCCCGATACAGGTAGCCAATACCGCTGGTCCATCTTGTACTGGCTTACCAGTCCGATGGCTGGCCAGGCAGTGTGCGTGATCGGATTCTTGGCGAGCGTTTTGATGTTCCTGGGAATCGGACATCGCAGCGCTCCGATTTTGGCTTGGGCTTGCATGATGATGGTTCATCATCGGGCCCCTTGGTTGACGATGCCATCGGAGGTCCTTATGTCAGCCGCACTTTTCTATTTGGCGATTGAGCCTGGTGCGTCGCTTTTGCTAAAGCGTTCGCACAAGGAATCCGCAGATCGATGCAGTGTGCTTGCCAACATCGCCCTACGATGCCTGCAAATTCATTGGATTTTATGGGTCGGATTGTCGCTTGCCAGCATGCTCCAGCAACCGGTTTGGTGGAACGGAGAAGCTCTTGGACTGCTTTCGGAGCAAGGCTCTGGGTGGTTCGGGAAAGTATCCAGGAGCTCTGAGCTCGGGCAATGCATCGGCTTGGCTTTCTTGATGCTTCATCCGTTAAGCTTGGTATGTCTTTGCAATCGAAGGTTTCGAAGTCTAGGGGTCCTTTTTACGATCCTCCTTGGAATGGGTTATATTCTCCTGACCGGTGACTTGCTCCTGGGTTTGATCGCTGGAGCTTACGCTCTGGCATTCGTTCCAGAGAGCATTCGCGTAGGGGATATCCGTTGAAAAATCTGATACAATCCTTGTTTTACTGAACTGCGTCAAAGCGATTTCCAAACGCAGCCGACCGAAACTCTCTCGATACAAGAAGAATGGCAACTCAAGACGATTCCTCGTTGAAGCCTGAAACAACGCTCGGCCCAAGTCGCGAATCCGGCCGGATTCCAAGACGCGATGTGTTCAACGTAGCCGCAGGGGCCGTGGTCCTCGGCGCGACCATGAATTCCTCGTTGGTCTCCCAAGCATCAACGCCCTCAACCAACCTCCCTGGAGTTTCAAAATTGAAATACTGTCTGAATACAAGCACCATTCATGGCGAAGTCATCCCGATTGTCGAACAGGTATCCATCGCTCAGAAAGCAGGGTACGACTCTTTAGAGATCTGGCTCAGGGATGTCGACAAATACACCTCTGCCGGGGGCAATCTCAGCGACTTGCGCAAGCGGATCGCTGATGCGGGATTGACTCTCGAAAGCGCGATTGCCTTTGCACCTTGGATCTTATCCGACTTGGACGCACACAAAAAAGCGTTGGAGCAGGCCAAGAAGGAAATGGAGATTGTGGTGGCTCTAGGTGGCAAGCGAATTGCAGCCCCTCCTGCGGGCGCCGTCGATGGCGATTTGCTCAATCTCGATGTCGCTGGCGAGCGTTATCGAGCTCTGCTCGAGCTTGGACGAGCGGTCGGTTGTCTACCCATGCTCGAGGTGTGGGGTTTCTCCAAGAATCTATCGAAGTTATCGGAGGTGTTGCATGTAGCGGCCGCGGCCCAGCACCCGGATGCTTGTGTGCTGCCCGACGTCTACCATCTGTACAAAGGGGGATCGAACTTCAACGACCTTGGGTTGCTTGCTGGGACCAAGATTCCGGTGTTCCACATGAACGACTATCCGGACATGGTGCGAGACAAGATCTCCGATGCAGATCGGGTCTACCCTGGCGACGGTATCGCTCCGATTGGCCAGATCTTAAAGACCGTTATGGCAAGTGGGTTCAACGGAGTGCTTTCTTTGGAGCTCTTCAATCGCGAGTACTGGAAGCTCGATCCGCTGGAAAATGCCACCGTGGGTCTGAAGAAGATGAAAAGTGTGTTGCCTGCGTAATTGATACCGATACGAACCCCTTTTGAAACTGAGCCAGTGAGTCAAGGCCTAGGAGATTTTTTGGATGAGTAATACCCCAAGCGAGACCAATCCGTACGAGTCCTCAGATCTATCCGACCAACGCGCAAGTCTCTCGACCAACGAAGTTCCCGGCTACGTCGCACCTCCGGCGGGGGAATACTTGGGTCATCCAAGTTCGCTTTGGATGCTCTTTTCGACCGAATTCTGGGAGCGATTCTGTTATTACGGGATGCGCGCCATGTTGGCCGTGTACGTTGCGGATACGTTTTTCGGGAGTTTGGCCAAGGACCTCGCTGAGAAGCAAGCTAGCCTTACCTACGGAGGCTTTACTTCGTTGGTCTACGCCACGGGAATCTTCGGGGGACTCATCGCAGATCGATTTTTGGGATATCAGCGTTCGATCCTCCTGGGTGGTTTTTTGATGGCCGTCGGGATGTTCCTGCTTCTCTTCAAAGATCTCAATACCTTCCTCATCGGACTGTCGATCATGGTGGCGGGTAACGGATTGTTCAAGCCGAACATTTCGTCGATGGTTGGGAAGCTCTATTCACCGCAGGACCCACGTCGCGATTCGGGATTTACCATTTTCTACATGGGGATCAACGCCGGAGCGTTCTTTGCACCGATCCTCTGCGCCTCGATGATCGGTGTGTGGTACGGTAGACAATATGGTTTTCTCGCCGCTGGAATCGGGATGATTCTCGGGATCATCATCTTCCAGTTCAATAAAGGGATGCTAGGGGCCGTTGGTCTTCCCCCCAAAGGACGTGAAGGTCTCGGACCGATCCTGATCGTTCTTGCTGGTGCCTTGGCGATTGTTCCGATCATTTTTCTCTTGCTCAGCCAGAGCGCGTTGCTTGGCTATGTACTCATGGCGATGATGGTAGGCTTGATCGTCTATTTCATCGTCAGCGGCATCCAAAGTGGCGAGAAAGTACAGCTTCAACGCTACATCGCCATGCTGGTTCTGTTCGTGGCCAATATTCTGTTTTGGGCATTGTTTGAACAAGCAGGATCCTCACTGAACTTTTTTGCCAGAGACTTCGTTCAGTCCCCTTTTGACTTCTCGCTCTTCCAGAGCTTCAATGCATTCTTCATCATCGCTCTTGCTCCTTTGTTTGCCATGCTCTGGCCTTGGCTCGACAAGAAGGGAATGAATCCGTCCATTCCAGCGAAATTCGCGATCGCACTGTTTTGTGTCGGCTTGGGCTTCTACGTGTTGGTATGGTCAATCAAGGGGACTGCTCCGAACGCTAAGGTCGCTTGGACTATCCTCGGAGTCACGTACTTGATCCATACCGTCGCCGAGCTGTGCCTCTCTCCGATCGGTCTGTCCATGGTCACTAAACTGGCCAAACCGAGCGATGTCGGTATGGCGATGGGGGGTTGGTTTCTCTCCACGGCCATGGCGAACTATTTCGCAGGTTTGATCGCCGCGTTGGCATCCCAAGGCGGTGGGGGCCATGGCGAAAATGAAGTTCGCAACATGGATCAGTATGCAACCGTGTTCACACAACTATGGTGGCTCGGTGCAGGCTTCGGACTGCTCTATCTGGTGATTTCACCTTTCGTCAACAAGTTGATGCATGGCGTGAAATAACCTCTAGGTGGTATAGAACTTCATTTTGATTCGGGTTTAGTTGGTAGGGTTTGGGAAGAATAAGGCCTCGTCGCATGCAAGAGAACCAGTCCGACTTCAAACCCTACATCGCCGACGAATCCAATGTCCACGAGTTGACGTGGTTTCCAGTGCTCATCGGAGCGTTGCTTGGAATTGTTTTCGGTGCTTCGTCGATCTATCTGGTGCTCAAAGTCGGTCTGACCGTATCGGCCTCCATTCCGGTCGCGGTCTTGTCAATCACCCTTTTTCGAGCGATCAGCCAAGTCACTGGGCTTCGAAAGACCACTATTCTGGAAAACAACATCGTCCAAACCACCGGTTCGGCTGGTGAGTCGCTGGCCTTTGGTGTTGGACTCATCATGCCAGCCCTGCTTTTGCTCGGCTTTGATATCGATGTCGTACGGGTTATGACCATCAGCATCTTCGGCGGGTTGCTCGGGATCCTGCTGATGATCCCGCTTCGACAAGCGTTCATCGTCAAGCAGCACGGCAAACTCACGTTTCCCGAAGGTAGGGCGTGCGCCGAGGTCCTCCTGGCAGGAGAAAAGGGAGGGGCCACTGCCTCAATGGTTTTCGCCGGATTCGGACTTGGGTTCCTCTACCAGTTCGCCATGCAGGCACTTAAATTCTGGCGAGAAGAGGCGTCCATGCCTCTATTCTCAACCGTGGCGGGGAAAACCGTTGGACTCAAAGGCGCTGCGCTTTCGATCGAAGTGGCGCCGAGCTTGCTCGGAGTCGGTTACATCATAGGCCCAAAAATCGCCAGCATCATGGTTGCAGGTGGCGTTCTGGCCTACTTGGTCATCGCTCCAATGATTGTGACATTTGGCGAGGGATTAACCACGATCGTCGAACCCGGTACGAAGCTGATTCGTGACATGTCGCCCGGAGAATTGCGGTCCTCCTACATCCTCTACATAGGAGCAGGGGCAGTCGCAGCCGGTGGAATCCTGAGCATGATCAAGGCCATGCCAGTGATTCTCGGGGCCGTGTTGACCAGCTTTCGCGACTTGGTCTCAAGCCGATCAGGCCAAGGAGCCCGTAAGCTCCGAACCGATACGGACTTGCCCATTCCATTAGTGCTCACTGCAAGTCTTATTCTCGTGGCATCCTTGATGGCCGTGCCGCAACTCGGCTTGGGCTTCGGGTTCACTGGCCTAGTGGCCGCCATGATGATTGTCGTCTTCGGGTTCTTGTTCGTGACCGTTGCCTCGCGTCTGACTGGCGAAATCGGCTCGTCGTCGAATCCGATCTCAGGAATGACTGTCGCAACGTTGCTCCTGACCTGTCTGATCTTGCTGGCGCTCGACGGCTTTGGTTGGCTCAGCATCAACAAAGAAATCAAGCTCACCGCGTTGACGATCGCCGGTGTAGTCTGCATCGCTTCCTCCAACGGCGGCAGTACGGCTCAGGCTCTCAAGACCGGTCATTTGATCGGTGCGACCCCTAGATCCCAACAGATCGCCATCCTGATCGGTGCACTGACCAGCGCACTTGTCGTTGGTCTTGTTCTCTTAGCCTTGAACGAAGCCAACACAACTTACAGCAAAAATGCCGTAAAGCCTTACAAGGATATCAAGCTCGATGTCACTGGCTTACCGAAAGACAACGTGCATTCGGGGGATTACTCGAACGACAAGAGCCAGTACTATGTCCTGAATCTCGGCAGAGCCGAGACCGACAAGGCTGTTCCGCCAGGCAGGTATTTGCTCGATGAGCAAGGAACCCCGGTATACCTTGTCGACCCTGCGATCAACGGCAGTTTGAAGCAGGATGACGAGGGACGAGATGTTTCAAAAAGCAAGTTCGATGCGCCCAAAACAGTCTTGATGCAATTGATCATCGACGGCATCCTCGATCGGAGACTCCCATGGGGTCTGGTCTTGATCGGTGTCGTGATTGCCGTCACGCTTGAGCTCAGTGGTGTGGCCAGTTTGCCGTTTGCCGTGGGGGTCTATCTGCCACTTTCAGCTTCGACACCCATCTTTGTCGGCGGGATCATTCGCTCTTTGGTCGATTCGTTCCATCGAGTCCCCAAAGACAAAGAGGACGATTCGAGTCCTTCAGTATTGCTGAGTTCCGGATACATCGCCGGCGGGGCGATCGCGGCGGTTTTGATTTCCTTTTTGAACTTTAGAAAGGAATGGTTGGAAGCTTTGGACCTTTCCAATTGGCTCGGATGGGAAGAGAAGGGCAAGATGCTGGCAGAACAAGGGGATGTCTATCGTTCGTTCCTCTTTTCGAATGGCCCTGCCTTGATCGCTTTTGGGGCTTTGGCGGTGGTCCTCCTGATCGTAGGCCTTCTTCGCAAGAAAAGTGCAATCGAGTAAGCAAGTGTTGAGCCTGCGTCTTTGGAAACATTTTCAGACACTCTGGTGCTACCTGTGGCCCTCACCCTACACCCTTTTGGGGCTTCTTGTGTACTTGATTCCCATCCGAGGCAGTCGCAATCTAATCGTGCATCGAGGCACCATCGGAGTCTTTGGGCCAGCCGTCGAACGCCTACTTATAAGGGCTCCCGTGCTAGGTGGTGCTGCTGCGATGACTTTTGGTCATGCGATTTTGGCACGTGACAAAGAAACGTTCATCGAGACGTGGAACCATGAACGCGTCCATGTGGATCAATACCAACGATGGGGATTGCTCTTTGTACCGATGTATCTTGGAGTGGGTTTGTTGCTCAAGCTCCAGCGAAAGGACCCTTATTGGGACAATCCATTCGAAATCGAGGCGCGGCGATTGGGAGATGGCCTCGACTGCTGAAGCCGTGGACGACTTACGACGGCCACAACGGCTGTTGACTCCCCCGAGAAGCCCTAGAGAATCCTGCACCAGTGGGCTTTGAGGTACCCGGTTTCCGGACAGTGAGTTGCGACCGGATGGTCCATCGCGGCCGATCGGGTTTCAAAAATCTGAACGACCCTGCCCCGAGCTCTTGTTCCGTCAGGATTCGTTCCGGTAGCTCTGGCGGCACTTTGGACCACTTGCATGAACGAAGGGCCATCGAGCAGTCCGGCACAGCAGCAGGTCAGCAGGATCCCACCGGGTTTGACCAGTTGGATCGCAAGACGGTTCAAGTCGATATGCTTGCGGGTTCCCTCTTCGAGTTCGGTCCTGGATCGAATGAGTTTCGGAGGGTCGAGGACGACGATGTCGAATTGCTTGTTATTTCGAGCCATATCGCGCATGTAGGCGAACGCATCCGCATGGACATATCGGACTCGAACGTCATTGATATCTGCGTTTTTCTTGGCCATGACCAAGGCTTCTTCGTCAAGGTCGACTCCGACAACCTCGGAGGCTTGGCCCGATTTCGCGGCCGCGACGGAGAAGCCCCCGGAATAGCAACAAACATCGAGCACACTTTTCCCGGCGGCATGACTTGCCAGGATCGCGCGGTTCTCGCGTTGGTCGCAGAAAAATCCGGTTTTGTGTCCCGTACCGAAATGGATCCGGTACTTGACCTGGTTCTCTTCGACCGTCACGTACGCAGGAAAATTTTCGGACTTCGAGTCCTGCCAGATTCCACCCTCTTGGCTTGTGAACTGAGGAGAGGGGCGAACCAATCCATGCTTGGTACCGAGCAAAGGATGCAAGCGTTCGAGAATCTCTGTGGCTCGTTGGGCCATTCCCAAACTGAAAACCTCGGCGCTTAGGCAATCCCCATATCGATCGACAACCAGCCCAGGGAATCCATCCGATTCGCCATGCAGGACTCGATAGGCATTGGTGGTTTTCGGAATCTGCAGAGTATGATGTCTAAGGTGGACTGCTTGGCTCAGGAGCGCATCCCAATCGGCAAGGGTCGGAAGCTGGGTTTGCCAAAAGTAGAGACGGACGGCGACCTCGGATCTAGGGTTGTAGATTCCGTACCCAAAGAGGATAGGCTCATGCTTTTGTTGATTCTCGTTAGGGTCCATGTCCGTCGCGTAAACGGCAACCCAATCTCCAGGTTGTGGGTTCCCCTCGGCCCGTTCGATTCTCTTTCGAAAGATATTCGGATGTCTGCTTGGACGCGGCATGTACACCCTGGCGATGGGCTCCGAAGGATTGGGTACAAGCGCATTGATCGTATTTCGCATGGAGGTTTTCGGTTCGTCCGACGTAGAGGTTATCTTTGAAAGGATTGCAGGTCTGCGAGCAGAGCTTCAATCTCGCTGGAGCGCAGTTCGACGCTTGGAACGGCATCGAGCAACAGTGAGGCTATTTGACGTAGAAGTAGTTGGACCTCAGGCACGCGATTGGCAATCTCGTTTTGTTGCCAGCGGTCTTCAGGAAAGCAGTAAACCTCCCCTAGGCGTTCGTCAGAAAGCGAAATCCGGCCCTCTGGATTTCCAGTGGTATCGAATCTCGCGCTCCATCGTTCGGTACACAACGCGATTTCGTCGACTCCGGTTGCCCAAGCCAACTGGCCCCGAGGGCTCGTCTCGTCCGAATCAATCCTACCGCCTCCTTGGGTGATCTGTTCGACCCAACGCCCAAGATGACTCGGTTGGCGAAGTTGGCTAACTCGAACTCCGAGATCCATTTTCTGCGCAGGTCGAATGATCCAGGGTGTATGGAGACGTTCGGAATAAGCGTCAGCGATGGGGTATTTGCCATTGATGAAACCCATTGATCGATCGCCAAGTCCAACGCGACGATGTTCACCGAGTGGAAACCCAAGTATTCCGGCAATAGAGATCCAGCAATTCTCGGAGATACCGAACTCTTGGAGGGTCTGAAGGATCAGCCCCAAACCTTGGTCGATGCAGATCGACTGCGCACCTGCACCGCAGGCGTATCCAAAAAGCAAATCAGGGTCAAAATCGGTTGAAAGGATTAGTTCTGGGGGGACTTGATCTAAGGGCGGATCGGGATCCTGACTGTCGCACATGAGTTTTCGGAATTCATAGGGTGCATCCCAGGTCCCGTGCAAACCTTTGGAATGGATCCAGAGAAACGGTGTTTTGTGGCGTTGTTCAAGCCAACACTCCAGTGATTCCGTCAGGAGTCGTTCAAAGGACTCTTGTTGCAAGGAGGGGCAGACCTCGAGTCGGTCTAGCCCCTCATGTTGACGGAGCATTCCGATCGCTTGGAGGCTATCGCTAGCGACTAACCAGACATCGGGCTGAAGCCCTTGAAGGATCGCTTGTAAATTCGGTTCCAGATGGATCGAGTGCATCCAGAATTGGTCGAAGACCGTGCCGTGCGAGGCAAGTCGGTCCACGTTAGGCGTTGGAAGAAGCGCGTTGCCATAGCAACCAGCAAGATTCACTCCCCAGCCTTCGATCGTGACCAAAATGCCGCAAGGGTCGCCTATGCTATTTATTCTCAAGGGCAAACCATTTAACTAAACCGCTTTCGGTCCATTTGAAGACGGCTTGAGCATGCGGATCGACGATCGCGGGTTGATCATCGACGAGAAATAGACCGACAGGATTTTGCAACGGCTCACCGGAGACGACGAGCTTTGGTTCTTCTCCCAGTTTCCAAGACCAGATCCCTTTTTTGTAGCCATCGCTTACCCAGATCTGATCCTTAGAGTTTACGACGACTTGGTGTGGGAATTCGAAAACTCGCTTGGAGACGATTGGCTCGATTTGGCCATCTTTTGAGATCCTCAGGAGCTGTTGTTCGTCCTGCGAGACCACCCAGATGCGGTCGGCATGATCGACAAAAACTCCTCGCGGGTTGACCTTGGCAAAGATCTCTGGCTTCGAACCAACGGCGGTTTGCTTCCACAAAACTCGTCGCTCAAGATCAGCGATCAGAAGCGATCCATCGCTTAGGAAAGCCAAATCGACGGGAATGCCGATCGTAGCATCGAGGGTTCCGATCCATTTGCCATCGGCATCTTTGCGGTAAACCTCGCGCGTAGCCGGATCCCCCAGAGCGATCTCCCCGGTGGGTGAAATCGCGAGGCAACGGACGGCATTGAGCGGTTGACGGAATTTATTGCTCCCGGGCACTTCAAGTTTGAGTTCGTTGTTTTGGTAGGTCCAAACTCCCGGCTTATTCCGATCCACGATCCATGCAGTGCCGGATTTGTCGACGACAGCGTCCAATGGGTAGATTTTGGATGCTGTACGGGTGGAACTCGAAGATGTAGCGGGAGGTGTCTGAGCATGAACCACCGCTTCGAGGCCAAGTAGATAGCCCAAAGCGAAAAAAAGCAGTTTCGGGTACATGGTCCGGGATTAGCTATTCAACAAGGATTTCACTACGGGGTTACCATTCATCGTCGCGGTGGTTGCACCGATGAGGACCGTTCAGGAAACGAACTGGTGAAAGAATTGTACCGTAGAAAAGCGAACTGGACCGATAGGAAACCGAATAGCAATGGGATAAAAAACCCATTGCTAAACGAGATATCTCCATCACATCCACGCGAGCTAGCAGAATGGCTCACTGGAAGACTTGACCGTTGCTTGGACTTTAGGGAACCACAGGCGATACGATGACTTGGGAATTGTCGTCATCGTCGTTGGCAACAGCCAAACCCACGGCCGTCAGACCACCGATTAGAGCCAGCGGTAGGAGACCTCCGCCGAATCCGCCACCGATTCCACCTCCGCCACCACCACCTCCGCCTCCATTGCCTCCTGCGACTCCGCAACAACCGGACATCGGCAGCGGGCAGCAAGTTTCTTCGAAGGGGATCTCCGTTTGGGCGACCATCGAGGCCCCGAGGCAATCGCAAGAAGCCAGTTCGACGTTCAAAGCTGGAACGGCATCCTGTTGTACCGAGGCATGAACGAATTTGCGGCCGTCCTGAGCTATCGAAGTGCTCGAACCGTTATCGTCTCCGCCTTTACCGACCGCAACAAAGCCAAGGGCGGCGATCCCTGCAGGCCCCGAAGCAACGAAACCATAGTTCCCTGGTGGGATGTTATCGAAGCGGTAGTTTCCTTCGCGATCTGCACGAGTCTTCGCGACTTCGTTGCCGGCGTGGGTAAGGTAGATCTGAGTCCCGCTCAGGTCTCTTCCGCCACCGGGTACAGATACGCGTCCGCGCACACCGCCGTTTTCGTCGATCGCGATGCGGCCACTGTTCCAAAACTTTCTGCCTTCACCGACTGGGTCTTTATCAAGTTGCTCGACACCAGTGTTCCGTGGGATCGAACCGCTCCGGATGAGCGACACAATGCGATCGGTCGCAGGGGTTAGCGATCGAATTTGAATTCCGCTCGGAAGGTGCTTTCCTGCCGTCGGATCAAGAATCGTCAGAGACATCACCGCCAGGGTACTTGGGTTTTGGGCAACGAGTGCGTAAACACCAGGCTTGATATCGGAAAAGCGAAAGGTACCGTCTTCTGCTGTAGTGACCCAAGCGACCCTCTCGCCATTTTGTACCAGAGCCAATTCGATTCCGCTTTGTTTGATTTGGTTTTCTCCTGCCGGAGTCCCAAGCGTACCCCAGAAAGATCCGTCCGAGGCCAAGTGGATCCACTGGTGATGGTTCAACCCATCTGCATAAGCCTGAGTAGTTGCCTTCTCGAGAGGGGCTTGGACTGCTGGCAACGCAAGCGTCTCTGAGGCACTCGCTACTGGATCTTGTGCCAAGCTCCAGGCTCCTTGGGTGGTGAAGGCGAGAGCAAGCGAGGCGGTCAGATGCAAACGAAAGTTGATTTTGGACATAGCGACGTTTGAAGTAAATCGGGGCAGGAAAAAGTCCGTGTGTGGAATAGTCTAGTCCTCCGAAACCTGCATACAAGGGAAATCGGAGCAAGTTGGGTCATGAATTTGGTAAATCAGGAAGGATATTCGGTCAGGTCATGAATCCAATTCCAATTTTAGCGATATCAAGCGATCTAAATAAGCAGGACTGATACCTAGTGTTGTTTTCTGTTTTTTCGAAAGTCTGCGGCGTTGAGCTATACTTGCCCCAAAAGCTTACGCGGGTGGAATCCTGGATCGAGTCCAATTCCCTCAAAGCCGCTGCTTTTTTCGCCGAGCTAACTTAAACTTTGATTTTTCCTGAAATCTAACGAAGGTTCAAGAATGCAAAAACGGCCCCGGATCAGTGCCTTCCCGAAATGCTATCTCGAAGAAATCTCCCAGAAACGGACCATGAGCGTTTTTGACTGGATCCAGATGGCCAAGGACTTGCCCGCCGAAGGTCTAGAGATGTATGAGGGTTTTTTATGGGAGTTGACCGATTCGTTTCTGGGAAGATTGTCCGATGAGCTTTCCCGGAGCAATTTCGAGATGCCCATGCTTTGCTGTTCGCCCGATTTCACCCATCCGGAAAGGTCCAAGCGCCTCGCAGCGGTCGAATACCAGAAGAAAATGATAGAGGTTGCCTTCAAACTCGGCGGGCCCGGTACGGTTTGTCGGGTACTGAGTGGACAAAGGTGGCCCGAGGTGGATCTTCAGCGAGGATTAGAGTACGCCTCGGAGGGAATTTTGGCATGTATCCCGACGGCGCAATCGCTCGGAGTGGTGTTGGGAATCGAGAACCATTACAAGGACGGATTTTGGCTCTATCCTGAGTTCGCTCAGAAGATGGAGGTTTTTTTGGCGTTACTGGCTCGAATACCCGAATCCTCGAATTTCGGGGTCCAGTACGATCCTAGCAACGCGGTCGTCGCGGGTGATGACCCACTGGAGTTACTCGATGCAGTCTTGCCCAGGGTCGTCAGCATGCACGCGAGCGACCGTTATCTAGCACCCGGAGCGAGTCTCGACGACCTGAAACATGCCGAGGGGAGTGCGGGGTATTCGAAACTGCTGCTTCATGGGGTAACTGGCAAGGGACTGAACAATTATCCGGAGATTTTTCGTCGGCTCTCTGAAAGTGGATACTCAGGTTGGATAAGCATCGAAGATGGGATGAACGGCATGGAGGAGATGCGGGAATCACTCCTGTTTCTGCGCCAAATGGTGGATACTTTCTATCCGATCAGCGACTGAAGATCGCTTGCATTAGCAAGCCTAACCCCAACAATCTGTCCTGCCACCCCAGCGAAATTCGCACAACCCTCCCATTTGCCCCGCTCAGCCCAAAACGATCAGATTCCGGCATCCCCGATCGGAGTTTTTCTTGCTCAAAGCTTCAAGCGATCTAAAATAAAGGGGCGTGGATTGCGATTTCGAAATACGGACACCCCATCTTGAACGCCAGGACTTAGCCAGCATGAATGCGATCAAATTCGCGGCGTTACTGAGTGTTTTGTTCACATCGACCACGTGGATTCCCTATACCCGGGGCGGCATGCTAACTAGTACCGTCGACCAAAATGGAACCAAGATCGGTTTCAATGGAAACATAGGATCCGCTTCGAAAATTGGTACGTTTGACTTCAACTTGCCGAGCGGGCTAGCCGGTTTGGAGTTCATTCAAGCCCGCATTCGTCTATCCGTACAACTTCCAACAGAAGCCATCGGGGATTTGGCACCCCAGATCGTTTTCGCCAAGTTGGGAGCCACGAACCTAGACCAAGCATTGATTGCAGGCGATGCAATCCGAACCGATATTCGAATTTCCTACAATCTTTTCCCATCGGGCGTTGGAATCGTCGAGAAACAAACCGATTTCGAAAACTTGACGGGTGCTCAAAACTTGGCGTTGTCTGCGATCCTAGCGAGCGATCCGAATCAGCGCGTCGACGCATGGTTGGTGAGCGATACACTCACGGCAATCACGGTGCCGGCGTCGGGTGAGTTTCTGGATTTCTCGGGCGGTTTTCCAATATCAATAGTCCGCAGATACGACACAACATTGGATCTAAAGTTTGTTCCGGAGCCCTCCACAAGCATCGTTTTTGCAGGATTTAGCCTTTGGCTATTGCGTGGTGCTAGAGCTTGGAAGCGAGACAGGAACGAAAAATCCTCGTGAAACCACAAAGAATAAGTCCTATGCTCCGCTCACTCCTTTCGGTTTCGACGTCGATTATCGCCTCACTGGTACTGGTTCTTTCGACCTCGACTACCGCTTGTGCAGACATCATCAAGGAGTTCACTCAGCAATCAGGAATCGCAGAGGATTTTGGCCTGCGAAGAGCGGTTTACTTGGGACGCCTGTTCAATGGTGTCGATGGTGGCCCGTTTCGCCGGATGGACTCCATGTATGCGATTGTCACGCTAGCCCAAGCTACCAACGTGCAGTTATTCGCAGGTGACGGCAATTCGAACTTCGATACAGCTTTTAGCCAAGGCAAGATGATCGACACGGGTATCAGGGTTAGCAACTCCAACCAAACGGACACGCAGGTGGTTTTTGTCCCGGGAAATCCATCGAACACCCCTCCGTTTAAAATCGGCGTCCCGGCAGGGGTTGCGATCCACGAGTCACTTGCCAACAACAACCGTTTAGATTTCTGGCTTGTTGGAATCACGAACTCTGGCTTCACGGTCCCTGCAAGTGTCTCTGGGAATGTCGCGAACTTCTTTATCCAATTCGAACGCTCGACTGCAGTTCCAGAGCCAGCGTCGATCCTTTTGGCCGGATCGGGTTTGTTCGCGTTGCTCGCTAGAAGACGCTTTCTGCGATCGAAGTAGATCTTGCTACTTGTTAGGTGTTGATTTCAGATTCGCCAGTGTCAAGAGTGCGTACCCGGTTACAAGGTTTGGATCACCCTCCATCCATCGGGGTTCTGGGTTGGTCCAGGACCCGTCGACCTTCTGTGTTTTCTGCAATTGCTCAAGGATATCCGACCTCCAAGAACGGGAACCGGAATCGGACTCAAAGGTCTCTGCCCCGACCATAGCAAGTGCCTTGGACATCGTCTGCAGGTAGTAAAAGAGCCCAGCAGGGCCCATCCCCGGATTGTTCGTAACGCTGTAATTTTTCTTTAGGAACTTCGTGGATGCTTTTACACGAAAGTCATCAGGACCGACACCGGCATAAAGCATGCTTTTGAGCCCAGCATAGGTCATCGATGCGTAGGATCGCAGTCCCCCGGTGGCCTCATCTTTGCCGGCCATAGATTCGCCACCTGCGGCTGGGGTGTAGTAAAACCCACCGTCGTTGAGTTTTGACGCAAAAGGAGTATCGTTGGCTGGCGATTCCAAATTTTGGCAACGATTGACAAATGCCAATGCTCTTTGGATCGCCGGATCGGACTCTTCGACTCCGGTCGAACGCAGGGCTTCGATGAAAAAAGCGGTGTTCGAAAGATCTGGCCTGGATTTGCTGCCGTAACCTGCGCCTCCGAATGCCGGGTCCTTAGGACCAAGCCCCTCTCCCTCATCCCATTGTTCCCCCTGAACAAATCGCTGGGCGGTTTTCAGGGTATCGCTATAGGTCCCCTCTTGGTTGGCTTTCGAAAGGGCCATAATCGCCAAACAGGTTTCGTAGTTCGCGTGCCTCGAACCTTCGGCATACAAACCGCCGTCGGGTCGTTTGGTGTTCAGCAGGTACCTGATCGCTTTGTCGACCATCGGATCGTTTCTAGGTACTCCGGTGGACAACAACGCAGCAGCGACAAGTCCGGTAACCCCAGGCCCGGCTTGGGAACTGAACGAACCGTCGGCCCCCTGACTTTGCCTTAGAAAAGCGATCGCTGCGCGTTCCATCCGAGACTGCGCTTCGGTGTCGATCGCAAGCTGCAAGCCAACTTTGGGTTCTTGTGCCAGTGCGATCGGGCAAAACGGAGACATGACGATACCGGTAAGGCAAGTCAACAATATTTTCTTCTTTTTCATTGGAAGCCTCAGATTTTCAGCGATTTCGGCACGGATTCGTTGAACGCAGATGGGTTAGTATACGAGCAATCCACACAAGCCCGTGCATGGGGTATACGATTGTCCAAATCGGTGACAATTTTCCTCACAACGAGACCAAACCGATGCCCCTTAGGCCATTCAAACCACGATGATCTTAGCCGATATAGCAAGAAAACAAATCGAGGTTTTTGCGAAAGCTCAGGGTTTCCACTCCGTGGGCTTTGCAGGATCCGAAGATGCTCGAACTTATCCGCAGTTTTGCGACTGGCTCGATCGCGGCTATGCAGCCTCGATGGGTTACCTCGAAAAACGAAAAAAGGCTTACCAAAACCCCTCAGGGGTCTTGCCCGAATGCCGAACCGTCGTGCTTTTGACCCTTCCCTACCAAGGGCACAGCGGTACGAATTCGGTAATCAAGCTGGGCAGAAAAAGACACCTAGGCCCCTTCTCCAAATCGACCTTCGGATCCTATGCAGCGGCCAAGGAGGATTATCACGTTTGGATCCGCAAAAAGCTCAAGCCTTTGGTTCGAGAGCTTCAAACGATGTTTCCCAACTGCATGACGCGCGCTGTGGTCGACACGGCCCCCATCCTAGAGCGTCATTTTGCAAACCAAGCAGGGCTTGGCTGGATCGGAAAAAACACGATGCTTTTGAACCGGAAGATCGGCAGTTATTTTTTCCTTTGCGCTATTCTCACCCAAGCCGATATCGCCGGTAAGCAAGCCCCGCCGGAAAAGGACCATTGCGGGACGTGCACGGCATGTCTCGACGCATGCCCAACCGGTGCCTTCGCCTCGCCTTATGTGCTCGACGCGAATCGATGTATCAGCTACTGGACCATCGAGCATCGCGGGCAAATCCCTCAAGCCGTGCGTCCCTCCTTGGGGCCTTGGATCTTCGGGTGCGACATATGCCAGATGGTTTGCCCCTGGAATCAAGGCATAGACGCTGAAATTCCGGACGAAACCAGACCTTTTGAAGTCCAAGAAAAATCCGATTGTTCCCACTGGCTTAGCTTGGATCAAGACCGTTTCGACGAGTTCTACCGAGATACACCATTTTGGAGAACTGGGCTTCTGAGCATGCAACGCAACGCCCTAATCGTCGCAGCGAATCTTCGGGAGCCATCGGCGTTTCCTTGGATCCAAGAGTTCACCAATCATCCGAACAAGGATCTTGTGGAGCTAGCGCACTGGGCACTCGAACAGTACCGCTCAGGCGCAAATCAAGAGAAGTAGAGGCTCTCGAGCCAGAATCCAAGCGCTACGCCTTCGGTGCCTTTCTCAAAAGCGCAAATCCGAAGATCCCTGTACTGTGTCCGTCGGAAAACCGCACATTATAGGCATAGTTACCCACAGGATGCATCGAGTCGATCCGCAAAGGTTGTGCTTCCTGGAGCGGGATCACTTGGAGCAACCCACCACTTCGATCGGCCTTGCGGTCCTCAACACCCTTCTTCTTTTCTTTGCAGGTCGCACAAGGACACGCAGACCTGAGTTCGACCGGGGTCCATTCGCAAGCCGACGAATCGCTCCACTGGATCTTGATCCCACCCCGCTCTGTACGTTCGATTGAACAAGGAATGACGTCCATCGGTCCTGCCCTACTATTCCGCATGAGGTAACTTGCGTCTAAAATCACATCCCAATTTAGGGTCGAGTCAAGTACGACGCAATCCACACCGGCGATTCAAGATGGTAGGCAGATGAGCTTCCCCTTCCGACGATTATTCATTGCGGGCCATCAAGGAATGGTGGGCGCATCGGTCTGCCGATTGCTGCAAAGCCAACACCCAGAAGTCGAATTGGTTCTAAGGTCTCGGCAGGATCTTGATCTGACCGAGGCCGGTCAAGTCGACCGTTTTTTTCAAGAGACAAAACCCGATGCAGTCATTTTTGCAGCCGCAAAAGTAGGCGGAATCCTTGCCAATGCCTCCTTCCCTGTCGAATTTCTTTCCGAGAATGTTCGGATGGCCATCAACGCCATCGAGTCGGCCTACCGAAGCGGAGTCCAAAGGTTTCTGTTCCTAGGTTCGACATGCATCTACCCCAAGCATGCACCGCAACCACTGTGCGAGCCGAGCCTCCTTTCGAGTCCCCTCGAATCGACCAATGAAGCCTATGCGTTGGCTAAGATCGTCGGTTTGAAGTTGTGCCAATATTACCGAACGCAGTTCAAAGCGGTATACCACAGCGCCATGCCCACGAACCTCTACGGGCCGGGCGACAACTACCATCCGGAGCACAGCCATGTGATCCCGGGCCTGCTACGACGCATTCATGAAGCCAAAATGCAAAACGCGGCAAGTGTTACCCTATGGGGAACGGGATCTCCCCGACGGGAGTTCCTCTACGTGGATGATCTAGCAAGGGCTCTGGTTCATCTTTTGAATCTCGATTCGCCCCCGGACTGGATCAACGTGGGGACCGGACAGGAAATCTCGATCCTGGAACTTGCAAAAAGAATCGCCAAGACCGTTGGATACACTGGAAACTTCAGCCTAGATACCAGCAAGCCCGACGGGACTCCCCTGAAACGTACCGACCCGAGCCTCATTTTTTCAACGGGTTGGAATCCCAAAATCGAACTCGACGACGGATTGGCTCGCACCTATCAAGATTTTCTAATTCGGATCGAACGAGGAAACCTACGTAGCAAATAACCCCCAATCCCGGTATTCTATCGCCCGGTCGGGAAACCAGATGGCTAGCAATTTCAAAGAAAGAATCTAAGGAAAGAACGACGCAATGGGCAAATCAGCATTGATTACCGGGATCACCGGACAAGATGGCTCCTACTTAGCTGAACTGTTGCTCGAGAAAGGCTACCTCGTGCATGGACTCGTGCGACGCAGCTCAAGCTTTAGCACCGGACGGATCGACCACCTCTACAAAGACATCCACGAGAATCCCGGCCTGCTTCTCCATTACGGAGATCTGACGGATGGACAAGCCCTTAGCAACTTGGTCCTGAACCTCGAGCCCGATGAAATCTACAATCTCGGTGCTCAAAGCCATGTTCGTGTTTCTTTCGACCAGCCTGTCTACACATTGATGACCGACGGAGTGGGGGCTTTGAATGTTCTTGAAGCAGCCCGAATTCTCAACCAAAAAAAGCCGGTCCGAGTTTACCAAGCGAGCTCTTCGGAGATGTATGGAGCGGTTCTAGAAACCCCTCAAAAAGAATCCACACCCTTCAACCCCCAGAGTCCTTACGCTTGTGCCAAGGTCTACGCGTTCTTCCAAACTGTGAACTACCGCCGGAGCTACGATCTGTTTGCCTGCAACGGCATCTTGTTCAACCATGAGTCCCCGCGTCGCGGGGAGACCTTTGTGACTCGGAAAATCACCAGAGCCGCTACACGGATCAAATTGGGGCTACAGAAAAAACTGTTCCTGGGTAACCTCGATGCAAAACGCGACTGGGGCTACGCCAAAGATTATGTCGAGGCGATGTGGCTTATGCTCCAGCATCATCAACCCGATGATTTCGTCATCGCCACAGGGAACACTTACTCAATCCGAGAATTCCTACAGATGGTCTTTTCGAAACTCGACCTCGACTGGCAGAAATTCGTCGAGATCGACCCTCGATACTTCCGACCCGCAGAGGTGGAACTCCTGCTCGGTGACCCCTCAAAAGCCAAGAATTCCTTAGGTTGGACTTCTAAAACATCCTTAGACCAACTCGCGTCCATCATGGTCGAACATGACCTTGAATTAGCAAAACGCGAACAACACAATCAATCGTTCCAGCAGTAGCTCTGCATCGCTCCGCAGGATCTCAACCATGCGTGCAGTCATCACCGGAATCACCGGCCAAGATGGATCGTACTTGACCGAATTGCTCTTAGCCAAAGGCTATGAGGTCCACGGAATCGTTCGCAGAAGTAGCACTCTACAACGGCCTAGGCTGGACCAACAGGTCCACGACCAATCGATTTATGGAAAGAGGCTATTCCTGCACTATTCAGATCTTACCGACACCACATCGCTTCGACGTATCCTCAGCCGGATCGTCCCCGATGAGTTCTATCACCTCGCGGGCCAATCCCATGTTGGGCTAAGCTTTGAAATTCCAGAGAGCACCTGCGAATTGACCGCCATGGGTACCTTGCGGATCTTGGAAATCCTAAGGGACCTGTCCCCTTCCCCCCGTTTCCTACACGCAAGTAGCCGTGAAATCTTCGGGACCCCTATCTGTGCACCCCAAAACGAAGACACCCCGCTGAATCCAAACTCCCCCTACGGAGCGGCAAAAGCTTTTGCCAACCAATTAGTCAAGATCTACCGAGACTCCTTAGGACTCTTCGGTTGCAATGCTATTTGCTACAACCACGAGAGCCCTCGTCGGGCAGAAAACTTCGTCACGCGGAAAATCAGTATCGCCGCCGCATCGATCAGACTAGGACTCCAAAAAGAACTGGTCCTCGGCAATATCGACTCGTCTCGAGATTGGGGCTGCGCTCCGGAATTCGTCGAAGCCATGTGGCTAATGCTTCAGCAGCCAACCCCCAAAGACTACATTCTTGCCACAGGCAAAACCCATAGCGTTCGTGAATTTCTCGAACTTGCATTCCAACATGTAGGACTCGATTGGAAAACGTACTACCGCCACGATCCCCGGTTTCAACGCCCAGTAGAACCCGAAAACCTCAGGGGCGACGCAAGCCGTGCCTCAATTGAGCTTGGCTGGAAACCAAAAACATCCCTGGCTCAACTCGCAGCGATGATGGTCGATCACGATTTGTCTAGACTCCAACAATCCATGCTTGAAAAGTAACTGAGCCGCCTTAACGTTCTTTTGGTTCGATCGCACCCTCTACGACCCGCCATCGCTCCATGCGCTCATGCAGTTCCTGTTGATTCTTAGAAGCCTCCTGCATGGCTCCGATAAGGGGTTGAACAAGCGCTATGGTGTCCTGCTCGTAACGGCAGGCTTGTTCAAGGTGCCAATCTCTTGAAGAATCGTCCCCGGAGAGACCTTTGCAAAACGAAAGACTCAAATGGACCATCGGTAAGTCCAAGCCCTCGACGAGCCATTGCTGGAGCTGCTTTTGAATTTCCAATAGCTCCGATTGAGGTCTCAGTAAGCTCCTAGCCATGATGTCTTGGACCCTTGGGCTTGCCCCAGTGGTTCGAAGGAATTTCACCAAGCAATAGGCCACTTCTCTGAGGTCTCTTGGTTCTTTCAAAGCGGCCTCGGTCCGTCGCTCCATGGATGCGAGATAAGCGTCGATCGAATCCTGGTCCCGATGGATCTTATACCCTTCCAAGTTGACCTGCTCTGCCTTGCCCCACTCACCGAGCGCTTCATAAAGGGACGCAAGCTGCACGCGGTAGGCTCGATTCCATGGATCCGAACGCAGTCGGTCGGCCATGCGTTGAGCACCTGTTTTCAACACCGTCTGACGCTCTTGATCCTTTCCCAATCGCTTCAACAATGAAGCAAACCCCAGACTTTGAAAGACATCGGACTCAAATACCTGGCGATACTTCGACTCGGCCTCGTCCAAGCGACCATCCCAATACGCCTTCATCGATTCCAACAAAGCAATCTGTTCAGGACGCACCCCGGAGGCCCTCTCCAGATGCCAATCCAACTCCTCGACGAGCTCTCGGCGTTGGGACTCCCCGAGGGTTGACTCCTCCAACTTCCCGACACATTGACTGGCTTTCCAATAATGCGCTATACCCAATCCTGTGGAATCCCTTGGCGATAAACCTTCAAGAATCCGCTCGGCGGACCTTGCATTTCCATTTTGAATTTCCACCAAAGAGTATAGGAACTTGCGGTCTGCGTTTGCAAACTCCGTGTCTCCAATCCACCGCATCGCCGCCCGAACTCCTTTCGGTCCGTCTTGCTTGCTGTATGCATTTTGGACCCGAGCCAGATATCGGTTGAGAATCCGCTCGCGATTGAACGCCACAAGCAAACAACTCGCCATCACGCTCGATCCTAGCAACCAGAAAGGGATGCTGCATAGAAAAGCTCGCCGACGCTCCCCTCGGAAAAAGAACCCCGCAATCGGGTAGCTGATAAGTTGTGCTAGAAACCAAAAGAACTTAGCAAGTTTACGGTTCAACGATCTATAGAAACCAACGGGACGATCCGAATCCTCAAAGTTACCACGATCTAGCAAGCCTCCGAAAAAACGAAGCATTATCTCCAGTAGATCGGAGATCCATGCGATGATTCGAACTGGGAGATCCGCCAGAAATCTCAACATAAAGCAAGCTCCCTTATCGAATCGAATCGCCGATCGCTGCGCCGAAACCCAACTGATTCTCGATCGCTTCGACCCATCGTGCATGCAACTCCTTTTGCTCCTGCCGCTGTTTCTCGGTAATTGGACGGACCGACTCGTGGACCAAGGAAACCTGTACGACCGGTCCCGGTAAGGTGTTATCCCCAACGACACGAACACCTTTGGTCACCACATAAGCTTCTTCAACAATCGATCGTTTCATCCCGAAGCTGAAGCTGCCGTTGTCGTCAGATATCTCAAGGTCGGTCTTCCAGCCGTACCATTGCCAAAGCCAATCGGGTTTTGGCAACGCTATCCAAATCCCATCGATACGAAGTTTCATGCTCCCCTCCCGCCTCTGCTCTGGGGTCAGCTCCCACTCCCGATGATTCCAACTTGGTGTCTGTCGGAACACTGGACTAAAGCTTTCCAGTGATTGCGTTGCTGGTCCAATCTTCCATCCCTCAACTCCGGATTCAAGCTTCAAAGACTCTACAGCCGAAATCGCTTCGGTTTGTCGAAGATTCAGGCCCTGCGCCCAGTGGCTCTTGTAGAATGTCCAACCGCCGAGAAAAGCAACACCAACCAACATGGACCAAAGAGCAATCCAAGGAACTCTCGATTCAGGGAAATCGAGATCCTTGGGCAATTCATTATTCCTTGGATCGCCGGCAGTGTCTGACTCCTTTTCGCTAGATGGTCCAGCGAAAGCTGAGAAAAACTGGTCTCCGCTCCATGTGAGCAATAAGACACTTGCAAAAAGGAATATAGACGCAGTTCCGCTGCTATAGGAAACTTTCGCCGATTGCCCATCTTGAAAAATCGCCTCCACTGCGATCCAGGCACCTTGGGCCACGATTGCCCAAAACAACAACACGACCAGCAAGTAAAAGAATCGAAGAAAACGATATCCCTTGAAGCATCCATAGGCTATCACCAACAAAATCATAGGGTAGATAAGACTAAGACCACAGCAAGATTCATTCTGTAGAAAATCTGTACTGACTAGACCGAGCACATTCCCCTTCGCAAAGTAGAACACCTTGTATATATCCAACATGCAACCGGCAAAACGACTAGCCAGCCACTGCGCAAGCGAATGCAACCAAGGGGCGGTCTTCCATAACGACAAAGGAACCATACAAAGCAACAGCCCCATATAGAACAAGCGGCTTGTGGAGAAACCT
>Ga0208085_1000128_pt1 | contig 28018 bp, 25 predicted proteins | sample LakMenEpi21Jun10_FD_150721 | JGI IMG/M metagenome (GOLD analysis project Ga0208085, IMG submission 150721) | Freshwater microbial communities from Lake Mendota, WI - 21JUN2010 deep hole epilimnion (SPAdes) | ecosystem: Environmental > Aquatic > Freshwater > Lentic | place: Lake Mendota, Madison...
GAAACCCGTGCCTAAGCTCAGAAGAAAAGAGGGCTTAGGGATAGTAGCGAAGGCCGGACTCGAACCGGCGACACACGGCTTATGAAGCCGTTGCTCTAACCGACTGAGCTACTTCGCCATTGATTGCTCGTATAAAATAAACCGACTCCTTCCTGCTGACAAGCCTTGTTTGCCCCCCAAAGCCCGAGCCGAGCTTGGTTTTGGAAATTGTCCCAATGGCAGAATCCCACCAACCGTTCTGTTCGGTTACAATTCCATGCAGTTCTTTCCGAGATGCCCCATGTCCGTTCTTTGAGTCGATTGTCGTTTTGCTCCGAGGAGTGATTACTATGGGCTTTCAACCAATGACTTTCGAGGGTTTTGGGGTTTCCTATCCCCGATTTCTCGCTTCGCTCCTTGTCCCCCTGCTCCTGCTAGCGACCAACGTCTCGTTGGCTCAACGTCCTGATGCATCCCGAGGGGCCTTTTCCCACGTGGATAAGGAATTCCCACAAGTCGCCGATGCGATCGCTTCGAAGGACCCGAGCGCTGTGAAAAATGCGTTTGAAAAGCTCCCTTCGAACGCCCAACAACGGCTCCTGACGGTCCTCCACGCCCAACGCATCTTGCCTCGGTCTTCCTCCCCTAATTCTTCGGGCTCGGGTTCTTCGGGCTTCGGTTCTGCGGGAGTTGCCCCCGCTGCTACCGGACTCCAAGAGCGTCCTGTGCCTGGTGCGGGAGGAGGGGCGATCGCGAACTACTCCGAATTGATGAGTTTGATCGAATCGACCATTTCCCCGGATGTTTGGCTCAACGCCGGCGGGACTGCGACGATGTCGCCGTTTCGCCAAGGGGTTCGTATCACCACCGATGGGGTGATCGAGCGGATAAGCAACGTGAAACAATCCGGTGCGCCGAAGCTTCGCGAGATCCCCGATACGCTTGCCCAGGGGGAACCGATTGCCGTCGGGCTCGACGAGCTTGGGGATTGGCAAACACCCACCTCGCTTCGTTGGATCTCGCTGCGGATGCTCGACGATCAACTCCACTCCCAGGTCGAGCAAGGAACCCGTAGCCCGATCGCTGCGGAACTCCTCGGGGGCTTGTGCCGCATCGACTATTTGGCTTGGGACCCAGCGGCCAACGATTGGCTCATCGGTGGACCGGCCGGAAATCTAGCTGCGAGTCGGCAAGGGGATTTGCTCCATCGCGAACTGAAACTCCCCCCGGTCCTGCTCGAGGATCTCCTGACGGTCTCGCATCATGTCCTCCATGCGCGTGGGGAGTTTGGGTGCTCGATCGATCCGGACCCTCAGCGGCTGATCGCTGCTTACAAAATGGCCAATGAAAAGGCCTCCATAAGGCTTCTGGCCCGCGACCCGGAGACTTGGTCGAACCAATGGAAGCAGAAGCTCGGTTTTCAGCAAGCCAATGTCGTAGGGATCGCGCAGGATTCGCCTACCGGATACGCTTTGCTGATCGCCGATGCCCACATGAAACGTCTGGCCTTTGGCCTCGAGACGAGCGTACAGGGTTTGGCGAATTATTGGTTGGAATCCGACCGGCTCGGATATGCCCAAGAGCAATCGATGGTTCGATGGTGGTTCTCGATGTCGCAGTCGCGAATCGCTTTTGATCCCGAGGCGAGGATCTATCATTTCCAAGGCTCGAACGTCGAGGTTTTAAGCGAGAGGCAAATGATGCAAGCCGATGGGACACGCAAAGCTTCGGCCGCTCCGGACCGGGCCGCCGATGCGTTTGCCAAGAATTTCACAACCCAATTCGAGGCACTGCAGAGGGCTTACCCGATCTACGGCAGACTTCGCCATATTTTCGACTTGGCCGTCGTGATGGAAATCGTCCGATCCGAGGCCTCGAAAGTCCAATCGCCCCCCTACCGAGTCCTAGGCAAGGCGGAGTATGTGCCTCACCTGGAGGTCGCACCGAGGCAAATCGACTCGATCGTCGCAACCCGGAAACGCTCCGACGCAAGCATCTCGGCGATCGTCAGTGGGGGTGTATCGATCGAGCCGAAATCGGTTGTGAACAAACTCCGTCTCGACGCCGATTTGAAGAACCGTGTCTCGTGGGAGACCTCCCCCGGTGAACTTTCGGAATCGAAGTCGGCTTGGAACTATGAAGCAAGTTTTTGGAAGTAACTCTGAAAGCCGGAAAGAGCCCCCATGCAAGGACGCGAGAAGACGGAGCGGTGGACCCAATTTGAGTCTTCAGCGCAAGACGCAAGCGACTCCGAGCAAGAAGGATCCGAGTTTGTTTCCCTCGAGGAGCTAGGGAGTCTCTACGCCAAGGCCTTGCACGGGGAACAACCCGCGTCGGATGCTTCGAGGAGCCAGCCTGCGACGCAGCCATCGAATTTTGATTTCCATGGGGCGATCACGATCCAAGGCGAAACCGACGGAGTTCCGGTCTCGATTGGCTCGATCATCGAAGCGTTGCTTTTCGTCGGGACCCGAGATGGCCAAAGTGTATCGCTAGAGCAATTGTCTGCCGCGATCAAAGAGTTTTCTCAGGAGGAGATCCTTCAAGGCATCGAGGTGCTGGATGCGGATTTGGAAGCACAAAACAGCTCTGTGCGAGTAAGCAAGCATGCCGATGGTTTTCGGCTTTCTCTTACGCCAGAGCTTGAGGCCCGCATCGAGGAACTCAAATGGGGTTCCCCTAAGCAGGCCGTGCTATCGCAGGCGGCAGTCGATTGCCTTTCGCTGGTGGCTTATCAGCCAGGAGTGCAGCGGGAGGATCTCGAATCCCAGCTCGGACAGACCGTGGGTGCCACGATCTCGCTTCTGCAGCGTAGGGGATTGATCGCGTTCGAAGGGGGTGGATACCACACGACCGATCGCTTTTTGGAGATTGCGGGGATCGACACGCTCGAGGATTTGCCCAAGGCGGATGATTTATAAGCGGATGCTTTCTTCGTCCTCTCCGTAGGGCAGGTCGGAAACCTGCCCTACGGAGAGGACGAAGGTCCTAGGGTACCGACGGCGACCGAGGAGCCTTGGAGGGCGGCGTGCAGGGATCGTTCGCGTTGTCTGGGGCGACCGTCTTGGGCCCAGCATTCGGCTTCGTAGGTCAGCCGGTGGATCGCTTGTTCGACCCAATGGCGGTGCTCTTCGACCCCTTGTTCGTCGAGTTTGCGGGGTATCGACAATCTGGGGCCAAGGATCATGCGCGCTCGGGAGCCTGGCTTTGGGACGGCGAAGCGATCCCAGGTCGGTGCGCGGTAGGGGCGGTCGTATCCGATCCCGACGGGGATGATGGGGACTTGGAGTAGCGAGCTGAGTTGGATGGAGCCTGGGGCCAGGACTCTGCGGGGGCCTTTGGGTCCGTCTGGAGTGACGACTAGGCTGCTGCTTTGATGTTCTTTGCGGTACTGTAGGATCGCCTTGAGGCCACCTTTGGTGGACGAACCGCGGACGGTATGGTAGGCGAAATCGCGTGCCATCCAACCGAGCCAGTTGGCATCTCGGTGTTGGCTCACAAGGAGAGTCATACCGAAACGACTTCGGGTTACAAAGGGCAGGAGTATATTCTCGTGCCAGAACAGGTAGAGGGCCGGCTGGGTGAAGCGTTCGGTCGTCACATCGGTGTCATCGGCGTAGTCGGCTAGGCGTGCATCGAGGGTTCGGACCAACGCTTGGAGGAATTTCCCGGCCATGAAGGCTACCGGACGTAGGATTCGCTGACTCACTTGGAATAAGGCTCCTTGCCTCTACCTGCAGGTCGATAAACTTAAGCCGGACGATGAAAATCCGGCGTGGGTATTGGTGGTCAAGTGAAATCGATTTTGACGGTGCCGTGGAAGACATCGACTGCTGGACCTGTCATGAAGACATGGTTGGAGGCTTGGTCCCAGCGGAGCATCAGATCGCCGCCGGTAAGGTGATTGAGGATGGTCCGATCGGTACGTTCGGTCAGGACTCCCGCGACGCAAACTGCCGAGGCGCCGGTGCCGCAGGCCCAGGTTTCCCCGGATCCACGTTCCCAGGTCCGCTGACGGACTTCGCCCCGAGCGAGAATTTCGACGAATTCGACATTGGTTCGTTTTGGGAATCGCGGATCGTTTTCGATCATCGGACCGATGCCAAGGACCAGTTCGTCGTTCAATTCGGGAACGAAGATCACGCAGTGGGGGTTACCCATCGAGACGCAGGTTCCGAAGAGGGTGTGGCCTTTGTATTCCAGTTTATGGTTGACGACTGACTCGTTGGGAGTTCCCAGGTAGGTGGGGATTTGGCTAGCGAGCAGTCGTGGTTGGCCCATATCGACGGTGACTTGATCGACCACACCTTGGGAGATTTGGAGGTCCAGATCGAGAACACCGGCACCGGTTTCGATTTTGAGTTGGGGTTTCGAGGCGATTTTGGAATCATGCACGAACTTGGCAACACATCGGATTCCGTTGCCACACATTTCCGATTCGCTGCCGTCGGCGTTGAACATGCGCATTTTGGCATCGGCGACAGAGGAAGGGAGGATCAGGATGACTCCATCGCCACCGATTCCGAAGCGTCGGTGGGACAGTTCAACGGCCAGGCGTTGGAGATCTTCGGGGAGGGATTGCGAGAAGCCTTGGATGTAGACGTAGTCGTTACCGGCGCCGTGCATTTTCGTGAACGCGAGTTCCATAACGTGAACCCCCTTTTTGATTTGTGGGAAAGCGAGAGTCATTGGTGGGACATTATGCTAAGTTCGTTCGAAGATTCCTAGACGAGCTGTAAAAAGCAAGAAACGCCGCAGACGCAAGCGTCTACAGCGTTTCTTGAGGGGTTGGATTGGTGATGGATTGGGGGGCGGTGCGGTGGGTTAGCCGACGACTTCTTTGATTTTCTGGAGGAAGTGATCCCCGCCATCCTTGCTGAGTTCCTTGGCGTGTTTTTCAGCTTTCTTGACGTCGGTGTATTCGAACACGGCGACGCGTTTGAGGTGTTGGTTGAAGACACCCCAATAGAGTTTGACCCGTGGTTCGGCTGCTGGCTTACGAGTCCGTTTTGGTTTGACGACTGCTGGAGTTTCGGTGGTTTCGGTTGTTTCTGCGGTCGAGTCGGCGGCGGCTGTGGCCTTCTTCGGCTTCTTTGCGTTACTAGCACTTGGCATGGGAGGCTCCCTGAAAATAAGGAAGAAAGCAAAAAGGAAAGCTGCCGTCTCGGAGAAGGTTCATGAGAAATTCCATTCGCAGTCCGGCTCTCCCGTCATTATAGTCCGACCGGTCCATTTCCGATATGGTTTATTTGGAACTTGTTAAGATATTCCCGCCGCGAAAGCTATCAAAACCGCTGGGTTTTTATGGAATATCGAGCCGCAATGGGACCCAAAGGAGGGGGTTTAGGTGGGGTAATCATGATTAAGAAGTTGTTATGTTTGGTCGGGGGTGCTAAGGAGCGTTTGTAGGTGGGCCGGGTTTGGTATTGAGGTGCAGGAAGGAGCCGCAGGTCAGTTGTGCTTTTTCGACTAGGCTATCGAGTTCGATCCATTCGTTTGGGCTGTGGAGGCCATCGCCTCGGGGGCCGAAGGTATCGAGGTTGGGGAGTCCCATGGCTTGGAGTTTGTTCCCGTCGCTTGCTCCGCCGGATTGCTTCCAGCTTAGGCTCAGACCTAGATCCGTTGCGGCTCTTTCGACGCTTGTCTGGATCTGTTGGGTCGCATGGTCGTGGATTTTTGCGGGGGCATGGATTCCGCCATGGATTTCGACGCGGTAGCCGAGCTGTTCTTGATCGTATTTCTGGGCCAGTTGGTTCAAATGGTTTTCGATCCACTGCTGGTCTTGGGAGTCGGCGATACGGACGTTGACTCTTAAGACGGCCGTATCGGGCACGACGTTGACGGCATTGCCACCGCGAAGTCGTCCGATGTTGACCGTGACGTTTGGGCGTTGGCCGTTGAGTTGATCGATCTCGCAGGCTAGGCGGCAGCAGTGGGCGATCGCGTTTCGGCCTTCGTGGAAGTTCCTTCCGGCGTGCGCTGATTTGCCTCGGACGACCAGGACAAAGGTTCCGGTTCCCTTGCGGGAGTGCACGAGACTGCCATCGGCCAGGGTTGGTTCGAAGAGGAAAGCGGTTTGGAAATCGCGGGCGATCGATTCCCACATCCCGACGGAGCTCGGCGAGCCGATTTCTTCGTCGGGGGTGAGGACGAGCGACAGGCCGACATCCTCAAGTGGGGTGAACTGTTGGAGTGCCATTGCCGCGTAGCGCATCACGACGATGCCCCCTTTGGCGTCGATAACTCCTGGTCCTCGAAGGACATTATTTGGCAAAAGTTCGCAAATTTGAAATGGGTCGTCTTGGCTGTAGACTGTGTCGTAATGGATGGTCCATAGGCAGCGAGGCGCGTTGGGGTTCCCTAGATCCCATCGCAAGGCCGGGCCCGTGGCGCAGACCGTTTGGGACCCGGCATCATCGAGGATCGAGTAGGTAGGCAGACTGAGCTTTTGGCATGGTATTGCTAGTGGAGCGAAGAATTGTTCGAGCCAATCGGCGGCACGTTTTAATCCTTCGAGGTGATCGGATCCGGAGTTGATATCGCACAGCGCGATAAGGTCTTGCGTCATCGCGTCGGCTTGGTCGGCGAGCCAGCGGTTTCCTTGCCAGGATTTTGTGGTCATGCAATTGGCTATATTGGGAATGGAGCCATAAAAAAAGGGGCTAGACTCTGTAGGTAAGAGTCTAGCCCCGATCCAAAGTTGTTGTTCGCGGATGGAAGGTTACTTGGAGGTCAATTCGAATTTGATTTGGTCGGTCCCGGTATCGGGGACGGTCACTTTGAGTCCCGAGGATGCGATGCTGGCGTATTGCATCGGCAGTTCGTTTCTCAGGTTGATCGTGATGGGTTCGTCGTCGGAGGCTCCGGGTTTTTTATCCCCCATGACGGACTTGGAAATCTCGACTCGGTATTCACCGGGCAGGGCTCCGGACTTTCCCTTGTATTCGGCCATGATAACTCTCATGACAAATTTGCCTTGGGCGTTGGTATTGCCCACGGCATGGTAAGGGTGTTTTTCGGAGAGGAACGACACGGTGGCATTTTCGACGGCCGTCCCATCGAGCGTGACGGTTCCTTCGGCCTTGACGATTGTCGGGAGTTTCTTCCCGTTGCAGGCCAAGGGGAGTGCAACAAGGCAAAGCAGGACCAAAGGAAATTTCAAGAGCAGTCGTTGTGGCATAAGCTAGTTCATCCGTCACTAGAGGTAGTAGGGTTCAGTGGCATGATCACTCGTAATCGACGGGCGTTTCACCGCCGGACTTCGAGCCCAGGGCTCCCCATACACCGTATGGGCTTCGACCTGCCGCGATGGTAGGAGCGATCGCTCCGAGGTTACCCGAGTCGATTCCATCGCTCAGGAAGCGGACCGAGCCATCCCCCAGAGCCATTTGAACGCCGCCGCCGTGTTCGCTCGTCGGGGTCCAGATGCCGGCAAACCAGTGAGGTGAAACCGAACCGGTGCCGACCATGCAAACGGCATTGTTTGGCGGAAGAATGGTTGAGACAGCGTTGAAGTAGGCATTACCGGCCCAGGCTCGGTAGCCTGGGAGGGTGTCACCGGTAAAGAGCAAGGCTGGATTGATGTACTCTCGGCCGTTGACCAATTGGGCTTTGCAGCTCAGAGGTGCGTAGGTTGCAGGATCGGCGGCGATCAGGGCTACGGTGCCTTTGGAGTTGACGATGTTTGGGCGTTGTCGTTCGCCGAGCATCATGGTGTTGCTCAATCCGTCGCGAACGTCACCGAGCCGATGGTAGGAGGCTCGGCCGAACATCCCTCGGTTGAAGATGGGTTGTTTTTGGAGTGCCAGGGGCAAGCTATTTCGTTCTTCGACCCCGTTGGGGGTGACTTGGGATTGCGCCATGTTGTCCCCTACGCAAAAGGCGTAGCTGGTCAAGCCACGGTTGCGACCGGCATTGACCGGTTCGTCGGTACCGCTGTCGCTAGGGCATTCGAGCCAGGGCACTCGGGTTCGATAGGCGGCATTGCCGTTCCAGGGTTCGAGTCCGAAGCCGTTGTTGAGGCTGTTGATGCGTTCGAAGAGCGTGTTGCTCTCGAGGTAGGGCAAGATAGCCCACCAGCCGCTCATGCAGAATCGTTGGTGGGTTTGTACCACGTTACCGTTACCCGCTTGGAGCGAGGGAAGTTTCTTGAATGCCGCCTCGTAGTTCAGCACGCCTAGGGCTTGCTGTTTCATGTTGTTGCTGCACTGCATGCGGCGTGCGGCCTCTCGGGCAGCTTGGACCGCAGGGAGCAATAGACCGACCAGAATGCCGATGATCGCGATGACGACCAAAAGTTCGACGAGGGTAAACCCTCGGGAGACGTGTTTGCGCATAGATTGAACCCCGAAAAGATGGCGTAAAGGAAAAGAGGACCCCATTGTATGTAAATATCTAACTTTTGTGTTAGATCAAGTCAAGTGAGAGCGGCTCGGATCAAGCATGTTTCTAAGGGAAATGCCGATTTTTTGGAACCGCCTTCGCAGAGGACTTGGATCAGTTTTACGGATTGAAGTTCCCTTGAGGATCGGGGAAATCCGTTGAGATGACCGGGTGGATTTGCTCAGACTCGGTCTTGGCGCCGGCCGACGGATCGTTGTTTGGCGCAGGCATCGCAGATGCCTTGGATGATAAAGCGGTGGTCTTTGACTCGGAATCGGTGGGTGCGGGCGACTTGATCCCTCAATCGGACGAGTTCTTCGCTTGTAAATTCGATCAGTTGTCGGCATTTGGTGCAGTACAAGTGGTCGTGTTCGGGGTAGCCGTAGTTCAATTCGTACATGCTTCGGCCGTCGAGTTCGAAGCGGTGGAGGAGTCCTGCGTCTACGAATTCCTTGAGGGTTCGATAGACGGTCGGCCGCGAGACATAGTTATCGGACCCTCGTGAGGGGAGTTGTTCGATCAGCAGATCGGCATCGAAATGTTCGTGTCGGTTGAAGACTTGATCGAGCAAGAACTTTTTTTGCGACGTATTTCGCAGTCCGCGGCTTTGGAGGAATTCCTCATAGCGCTCCAGGGGGGTCATAGAGACCTTGACCGCCTGGAGTGGCTCGTTTGGGGGTTTAGGATGGTTTGGCATGTTCGCGGGTCGCTGAGGCTCTACACTCCCTGGACTGGGATTACTATAACTGGGCGATGTAAGTTGACGAGAGAGGGGCGCGGATGAATTACGAATTCGAGGGGAAGCTACTGGTATTTCGGGTGCTGATCCCGCTTGTTCTAGGGGCTTTTTTCGGTTTTTTGGCAGCTCGATCGGGCCGCAAGGGGTTTGTGGTTTGCGTTTTGAGTTGTTTGATTCTCTGGGGAGCATTTGCGGTTTCGGATTTCGGTTCACGGGGGCTTTTGATGCGAACCGATTGGATTTTCGGGGGACCGGGGAGCCTTGGAGGATGGGAGGCCAAGGAGCCGTGGATGCACTGGGTTTGGGTGGCTCCTTTGGTCATGACTTCGTGGATCGCCCTGCGTTGGATTTTGGGCGGGGGGCTTCGGGTCGAGGGCCAACCAGAGACAAGTTCGAGGTCCAAGCGGGTGGTTTGGTTGGTCGATGCCATCTATTGGTTATCGGCGATCGCTTGGATGAGTTTCTCGATGTTTCCCGTCGGAGAGGGCTATGCGCAGCAGGCGTTGAAGTTCGCTTATCTTGGCGTTTTGACCTGGGTCGCTTCGGTCGTCAACGCGGGTTTGCTCGTCGAGCGAACGGAGGTTGCGCAGAGCCGATGGTTTCGATGGGCCTTGGTCGTTCAATTCGGTTGCATTGCGGCGGTGGTCATGCAGAGCTATGCATCGCTTGGGGAGTGGGTGGTTTTTTGCGGTGCGTTCATGGCCGGTGCGATCGGTTCTGGTGCGATCGGTTCTGGTGGGATCGGGATGAACGTCTCGGGCAAGTCCGGCCGGGTGGGTGCCCAGGAAGTGGGCCAAGAACTGGGCCTTGGTATGCTCATGAGTTTTGCGGCAGTCGCCGGTCTGACTCTCTCGCAGGCTTACGCCTGGAATCCCTTGCCGCTTTGGTTGCTCGGGGTGCTTGCGATGAGTCCTTCGATCATGGCGATTGTCGATATGGGGCTCTCTAGGAGCGGCCGAGGCTCACAGTGGCGACGGCTCATGGGGTTCCTGGTATTGCTGCTTTTAAATATGGGGCTTGTGTACTTTTTTGTTTTGAGAGCAGAGCCACAATGGTGAGATTTCTTAAGGTTTCGAGGAGGATTCAAACTCCTGTTGGAGAATTCGTTGCATGGAGTCAAGGGTCGATGGCACCTGAGGCACCTGAAGCGTGGCTTACGGCCCTGAGGCTTGCTCGGCCCGAGGATCCGCACGGTGGAGTCTACGGTGGAGCCTACGGTGAAGACTTCGGTGCCGATTCGAGGGTTTTGCTTTGCGAGCGACTATTGGCCGATACGGCCGAGCAGCTTGAGGAGTATTTTGCCCAGAAGCGTCAGAGATTTGAGATTCCCTTGAAGTTCATCGGCAGTGCTTTTCAGGTGCGAGTCTGGGAGGCTCTGAGTCAGATCCGATACGGTCAGACCTGGAGTTACTCGCAGTTGGCAGAATCGATTCATTCGCCTCGGGGCTCCCGGGCCGTCGGGGCTGCGCTGAGGAAGAATCCGCTCTGGATCGTTGCGCCATGCCATCGAGTGGTGGGGCAATCGGGCCAATTGGTCGGTTTTGCGGGTGGGGTGGACACCAAACGGTACTTGATCGAGCTCGAAAAAAATCGGGAGATCGGTTAGAGTACCTATTACGTATGAAGCTCCTAAGTAAACTTAAAAGCTGGTTCTCCTTTCGGCTGACGCACTACTACCTGATCCACTTTACGCTGTTGCTTTCGTTTGGCTGGATGGCGATGGGGGGAGTGGGTCTGTTGGTCGCTTTTTGGGTTGTGCTGCTTTGGTTTTCGGCTTGGCAACGTCCCATGCGGCCAGAGTTTTTCCTGCTTGCGGGTTTTGGGCTTTTGGCGGCGGCAAGGTTCCTGCCGAGCGGGATGTGGGATAACATCTTTTGGCTCTTTGGGTTTTTGCTCATCGCGGCGAGTCCTTTGATCGACTTTATTTCACCGACATTTCGCAATGGCTAAGATTGAACTTGGACGGATCGATGCGTCGGTTTCGGAGGGCTCTGAGGAGAGGTCTTCGGTTGCAGAGTCCGCGAGTCCCAAGAGGCGTATGAGCATCGATGTGCTCCGAGGGATGGTGATGTTTTTGATGCTCGCCGAGGTTCTTCATTGGGAGCAGCTCTCGGCAGCCTCCGGGCGGTTTTCTGAGCCTGTGCAAAGGGTCCTCGATTGGATCGTCTTCCACACCTCGCATGTCCAGTGGCGAGGCTGTTCGTTGCACGACATGATCCAACCCGTCTTCTCGTTTCTGGTTGGAACGTCGCTTGCGTTTTCTTACACCAAGCGGATCGAGCAAGGTCAATCATGGCGAGGGATGTTCATGCATGCTCTAGCAAGGAGCATCATCCTGGTCATGCTTGGGATTTTCTTGAGGAGTTTAGGCAAGTCCCAGACGAATTTCACCTTTGACGATACGCTCACCCAAATTGGGCTTGGCTATGGCTTTTTGTTTCTCTTCGGTGGTTCCAAGCAGCTTACTGTCGGGCTGGGTATCCTCGGCATATTGAGTTCGTATTGGTTGCTCTTTGCGCTCTACCCTTTGCCACCGGCGTCGTTTGATTACGCTCGCGTAGGTGTACCTGATACCTGGCAGCACCATGCCTCTGGTTTTGCCGCCCACTGGAATAAAAACAGCAATGCGGCTTGGGCGTTTGACGTTTGGTGGATGAATCTGTTTCCGCGTGAGAAAGCTTACCTCTATTCCGGGGGTGGGTATTGCACGTTGAGTTTTCTGCCGACTCTCGGAACGATGCTTATGGGGCTATTGGCGGGCAATTGGCTTCGAGAAGAAACGCACGTGGGGCGTCGCAATTGGTGTTTTCTGGCAACGGCAGGGATATGTCTTTCCGGGGCTTGGGCCCTGGATGCCTTGGGGGTCTGCCCGTTGGTCAAGCGGATTTGGACACCGAGTTGGACGTTGTGGAGTGGCGGCATCTGTTTTCTCTGGCTCTTGGTGCTTTGTTGGATCCTTGACGATGCTCGAATCACACGGTGGTCGTATTTCTTTCGGGTGATAGGGGCCAACTCGATTGTCGCCTATGTGATGAGTTGGACGATCGAATCGTGGGTTGGCCAAGCCATTGAGCGGCATTTTGGGTTTGCGATTCGGGGGTTGGTCCCTGAGGACTATCGCACGTTCGTGCTCGGATGGCTGGTGCTGTTGGTTTTTTGGTTGATCCTCGATTGGCTCTTTCGGCAAAAGATCTTCGTTAGGATTTGATCGCACCCTAGGCAACTATTCGGACGGTTACTATTCGGATTCCTAATCGGGTTGCGAGTCGGTAGGGATCGATTCGAGTGCAATCCAAGGGGCCTGACGCAGCTAGTCAAGCGGCTATACTTTAGGTGGGTTAATCTGCGCAGAATCGACCGGTTAACCGGTCGGCAGGAATGCGGTTGCGCATCGACTAGGGAAATTCCTTAAAGATCACACAGGGTAACGGCAACGAAATGAAGAATCGATTTCTATTGGCACTTTTGTCGGGAATGACCTTTCCGGCGATGGTATTTTCCGCAGATGGGGTGAAGCTAGGGGATCCTAGTTTGACGGCCGGGGTACCGGGCACCGGAGCGTTGACTCCTAGCGATGTGAAGACTTATTTGTCGAATCCGGCCAATCACTCCGTTTTGAGCGTCGAGTTGCCCGATGGGCTAGCGGCTGGCAAGGAGGCGATTTACATCCCGGAGAACAATCCGTTGACGCGGGCGAAAGTGGAACTTGGGCGACAGCTCTATTTCGACAGGCGTTTATCGAAGGACGCGACGGTCAGTTGTGCTGATTGCCACAGTCCATCGGCCGGGTATGGCGCGCACACGCAGTTTGGGGTGGGGGTCAAGGGACAGACGGGTGGCCGCAATTCTCCGACATCATTCAATCGGATCTTGAGCAAGTCCCAGTTTTGGGATGGTCGGGCAGCGGACCTTGAGGCCCAAGCGGTCGGACCGATCGCCAATCCGATTGAGATGGGCAATACCCATCAGGGCGTGGTAGCTTTTTTGACTTCCAACGAAGTCTACAGGCTTCAGTTTGAGAAGGTATTCGGCGCATCTCCGAACATCGACAATGTCGGCAAGGCGATTGCGGCCTTCGAGCGAACGATTGTCACGGGTACGAGCCCTTACGATGCCTACGAACCGCTTCGCAAATTCCAGGAAGCGTTCGAAGAGCAGCTTGAAGATCTCGAGGATTTCAAGCAAGAAGACCCATCGAACTTTGCCAAGTATGAGGGGTTAAAGAGCAAGAGCGATGCGAATCCGATGAGTGAATCGGCCAAGCGGGGACGGGATTTGTTCTTCAGCACCAAGTCGAACTGTTCGGCTTGTCACGTAGGCGCGAACTTCACCGATGAGCTTTACCACAACCTAGGGGTGGGCATGGCCTCTGAGAAGCCTGATCTTGGGCGATTCGATCAGACCAAGCTTGAGAAGGACAAGGGTGCGTTCAAGACACCGACGTTGAGAAACATCGAGCTCAATGCACCTTACATGCATGATGGAAGTCAAAAGACGCTCGAAGAGGTCGTCGAGTGGTATGCCAAGGGCGGTCATCCGAACCCTTACTTGAGCGACAAGATCAAGAAGCTTGAGCTCAGCGAGCAGGACAAGACCGATTTGGTCGAGTTCATGAAGGCGTTGACAGGTCCATTGCCGGTGGTCAACGAGGGTCGATTGCCCCAGTAGTTCTAGGCAGTTCGCTGCGGGTTATTTTGGATGGATCCAAACGAAAAAAAATCGGCTCGCTTTCGCGAGCCGATTTTCATTTCGAAGTATCTTAACCCTAGCAGTCCGATTCGTGATTAACGAACACGGGTGCTGCTAGCTTGAATGATACCGCGATTGGTGTTCAGGTAAGCGTGAGGATCGACTACTGGTGCCGGTGCGAGCGATGGAGCGGCAGCAGGAACGCTTCCGCAGGAGCTGCAACCCGAATCACAAGCAGCAGCATCACAGCTTGACTTGCTCTTGAAAATCTTTCCGAGCAGACCGCACGAACGCTTCTTGGCTCCGATTCCGCCGTCACAACCAGCAGCACCGCTGCAAGGATCGTTAGCAGCGATTTCAGCGCCGCAGGAAGGACCTTTACCGAAAAGACCGTTTCCGCAACCGCCGGCGATTTCAGCGCCGCAGCTAGGACCGGTTCCGCAACCACCAGCGACTTCAGCGCCGCAGCTAGGAGCAGCAGTTTCGCAACCGCAGCTAGGAGCCGCCTTCGCAGCGTGCTTAGCAGCCAAGCGAGCGTGCATGTTTGCAGCAGCGTTGTGGATGCGAGCCATCTTCTCAACGTGGGCTGCATGAAGTTTGCACTTCAGGCCTTTGAGACCGTCCAAAACTGGAGTGCGGCAGACGTTTGCTGGTCCGCAAGCAGCAGCTTCTACGCCGCAGCTTGGTCCGACGATTCCGCCGTTGTTGCCTGCACAAGGATCGCAAGCACCGGCGATTTCGGTACCGCAGCTCGGAGCACGCTTGTTGCCGAGAAGACCGCAACCGGCCTTACCAGCACCAATACCTGCACCATTATCGCAAGCTGGAGCAGCGATTTCAGTACCGCAGCTTGGGCCGCTTGCACAGCCAGCCATTTCGGCTCCGCAGCTAGGATCAACAACCGAGGTATCGCAGCAGGAGCTCTTGGCTCCGACGCCGTTACCACCCAAGAGGCGATGGATCAGGTCACCACCGAAGCTTTGTCCGCTAAGGCATGCACCCAAAACCACCGAACTAACAATAATGTTCCACTTCATCTAGACTAACTCCCTATGTACATTGGGTCACTGACTACCACCAACATTCGAAAGCATGACGGAGTTGAGACCGGTTTCGGCGTACGAAGTCGTCGCCGAAACCGCCCTCTACTGGTGCGGCTCCAAGACCACCGCTTGCGCGATTGCCTTTGTGACTTCGTAGGCCCCATTTCCTTCGGCGCGATCCATCCGTACTTGGACCGTTGCCAACCATGCGTTTCAAAATGCTCCAATCCAAAATGAGGATTGGATCCGGGGTAGTTGCCGGCCGAGCCATCCATAGACTCGATCAGTTCTGGGCCACCGGCAATATCGAGGTCCTTCATACCAGGCTACGGATTGAAGTCTGGTAAGATGGGTCGACAGGGAAACTATCGGCCAAGCGATGAAAATAGCTTGAACCCCCTATCCCATTTTCCGGAAAATGAAGGTAGGAAAGAAGTTACGTAAACTCTAACGCGCAGCGAAAGTATGCGGAATGATTCGAAAAAGACGGGGTGTAAACTGCCTAAGTTACCAAGATAGACGGAGTTTTTTACCGATGCGGCACAACCGTCAAAGTCGTTAGAATGGAGAGTCGGACTGCCGCTGACCCAAATTGAAAGACTCGATGAGAATTACTTACTTAACCGCAGGCGCTGCCGGGATGTTTTGCGGTTCGTGCATGAACGATAATGCCGTGGCCAAGGAGTTGATTAGGGCTGGGCATGACTGCGTGCTCATGCCCGTCTACACCCCGATCCGCACCGATGTCGAGGACATGAGTGTCGACCGAGTCTTTCTCGGAGGCGTCAATGTTTACCTATCCCAAAAGATCCCCTTGATTCGCTACCTGCCTCGATGGGCCGTCGGCTGGCTTGATCACCCTTGGGTGATCAGGTCGTTGACTTCCAAGGCAGGCAAGACGAGTCCTGAGTTGTTGGGTCAGTTGGCCATCAGCATGCTCGATGGACTTGAAGGGAATCAGAAGCAAGAGTTCGAGGACTTGCTGCGGTTTCTCCAGACGAGCATTCGGCCCGAGACGGTCCTTCTGACCAATTTGCTCATCGGTGGTGTGATCCCTCAATTGGCCGTGAACGCCGATGTTTGGGTGATGCTCCAGGGGGACGACATTTTTTTAGATTCCCTGAGCGCTTCGCATCGAGCCCAGGCGATCGAGCGGATGAGACGGCTCGTCGGGTCGGCCAAGGGATTTATCTGCCACTCGCAAGCCTATGCGCAGAGCATGCAGAGTTTGCTTGGAATCCCTGAATTCAAGATGCATGTCGTTCCTTTGGGGGTAGCGACCGAGGACTTCATCGATAGGCCAGCAAATAGGTCTAAGCTTCCTAAAGGCGATCCGTTGATTCGGCTCGGTTACCTAGCGCGCATGGCACCTGAGAAGGGTCTTCATCTTCTCGTCGATGCCTTTATAGAGCTTCGCCGCAACGGGAGGTTCAGCAATGTTCGACTTTCGATGGCCGGCTGGATGGGTCCCCAGCATGCCGGTTATTGGAAAGAGCAGCAAGCCAAGCTTCATCGAGCGGGTCTTGACGGTCAGTGGAGCTATGCCGGTACGGTCAATCGAGCTGAAAAAGTTGCCTTTCTCGAGAGTCTCGATTTGTTTTGCGTGCCGACGACCTATGCCGATCCCAAGGGGATATTTCTGCTTGAGGCCGTCGCCTCTGGGCTTCCTTATGTCATGCCAGATCACGGCGCCTTCCCGGAGCTTCATCGGCGGATTGCCAAAGCCGCCGGTGAAGTTGCGATTGGCAAGTTGTATCCACACGGCGCGTCCGAGGGGCTCGTCAAGGCCCTCGAGTCGGTCCTGGAGCGATCGATGAAAAGGGAGGCAGCTAGCCCCTTGGTGCTTGCCGAGTTGGACATTGCGACGCACACCAAGCGGCTTGTCGCGGTACTGCAGGGGAAATCGAGTTTCGATTGACCCGAATCGCAAACCTCGAGCTCGGATTCGTGTAGGCGATCGGCCGCAATTCGCTATAATTCTGCGTTTTCCAGCCGGTCAAACCATTGTGTGCTTCGTATGAACAGTTCGCAGTCCCACGACTCCAAACGCCCTGAGCCCTCTGGCTATTCCGCCGATGCATTGCAAAACGAACGCGTACTAGTTTTGGACTTCGGTTCTCAATTCGCACAGCTCATCGCAAGGCGGGTCAGGGATCAGAATGTCTACTGCGAAATTGTCAGGCATGACATTTCGGCTCAGACGGTTCTGGCTCGAAAACCCGCAGCGATCATTTTTTCCGGTGGTCCTTCGAGCGTTTACGATCCGTCGGCGCCGGCTTGCGATCCTGGCCTTTTCGATCTTGGGATTCCCATTTTGGGGATCTGCTATGGAATGCAGTTGACGGCTCATCGTCTTGGCGGTGCGGTTCAGGCATGTCCGGCCCGAGAGTATGGTCGGGCTCGTTTGTCGATCGGTAACATGGAGAAGTTATTTGCAGGGTTTCCAGCCCAGATCGACGTCTGGATGAGTCATGGCGACCAGGTCGATCGACTACCTGAGGGATTTGAGACCATCGCAGGGACAGAGACATGCCCGCATGCGGCGATCAAGCATCGGAGCAAACCGATTTACGGGATCCAGTTCCATCCCGAGGTATCCCACACGGCCTTGGGTGGAACGTTGATCCACAACTTTTTGTACAATGTCGCTGGTTGCCAGGGGCGATGGCATTTGTCGAACTTTGCCGAGCAGACCATATCGCAGTTGCGTCAGAAGATTGGATCGGACCGAGTCATTTGCGGGTTGTCCGGTGGGGTGGATTCCTCGGTCACGGCGGCTTTGCTCTACAAGGCGATCGGGCCGCAGTTGACTTGTATTTTGATCGATAATGGTTTGTTGCGCAAAGACGAGCAGGCGGCCGTCATCGGCGAATTCACCGATCATTTCAAGGCCGATCTGCGGGTCGTCCATGCTGGTGAGCGGTTCTTGAGTGCTTTGGCAGGAATCCGCGACCCGCAGGAAAAGCGGCGGAGGATTGGCCATGCCTTCATCGATTGCTTCAAGGAGGAGGCACAAAAGATCAACGGGGCGAGGTATTTGGCACAAGGAACCTTGTATCCCGACGTGATTGAAAGTGGGGCGGCCCCGGACGGTCCCGCAGCGACGATCAAACTTCATCACAACGTCGGAGGGCTTCCCGAGCAACTCGGATTCGATCTGGTCGAACCCCTTCGCGATCTGTTCAAGGACGAGGTTCGCAAGCTCGGCATTGAGCTTGGACTGCCTGAACATCTCGTATGGCGGCATCCGTTTCCAGGTCCGGGCCTTGCGGTTCGCTGCCTCGGTGAGGTGACCGAAGCGAAGCTTGATGTGCTCCGGGAAGCCGACGAGATTCTCATCGCTGAGATCAAAAACGCCGATCTGTACCGAGAGACCTCCCAAGCCTTTGTCGTGCTGCTTGAATCCCAAAGCGTCGGGGTCATGGGCGATTCGCGCACGTACGAGAATGCCGTCGCGGTCCGTTGCGTCAACACCGACGATTTCATGACCGCCGACTGGAGTCGGCTACCTTACGACCTGTTGGCCCGAGTCTCGACTCGGATTATCAACGAGGTCCGAGGCGTCAACCGAGTCTGCTACGACATCAGCTCCAAACCCCCAGCAACCATCGAGTGGGAATAGCCAACAACGGATTTTTATGAACCGGCAATACATCTTCCAAATCGAAAAGCTCACCAAGCGTCACGGGCAAAAAGAGGTCCTCAAGGACATATGGTTATCGTTTTACCCGGGGGCCAAGATCGGGGTTCTGGGGTCCAACGGCGCCGGCAAGAGTACCTTGTTGCGAATCATGGCAGGCATCGACAAGAACTTTGACGGTACGGCCCGGCTATCCAACGGATTTACCGTAGGTTATTTGTCCCAGGAGCCCCAGCTCGATGCCCAAAAGAACGTGCAGGGGAATGTCGAACAAGCCGTTGCACCGAAGCGAAAGATCCTCGATCGGTTCAATGAAATCTCTGGGCTTCTCGGTGAGGTGACCGACGACAAAGAGATGCAAAAACTCTGCGATGAGATGGCTAAGCTCCAGGACATCATCGACGCTCAGAATCTATGGGAACTCGATCGCCAGGTCGAAATGTCGATGGATGTGATGAATTTGCCGCCGGGCGATGCGGATGTGACAAAGCTCTCCGGTGGGGAGCGTCGGCGCGTAGCGCTTTGCAAACTGCTGCTCGAGCAGCCCGATTTGCTGTTGCTCGATGAGCCGACGAACCACTTGGATGCCGAAGCCGTCCATTGGCTCGAACAGCATTTAGCGCAGTACCCTGGAACGGTCGTTGCCGTGACCCACGACCGATACTTCTTGGACAATGTCGCGCAGTGGATCCTCGAACTCGATCGCGGATCGGGGTTTCCTTTCGAGGGAAATTACACCTCTTGGCTGGAGCAAAAGCAGAAGCGATTGCAGATCGAACAAAAGTCGGCCGTGGCGCGGCAGAAAACTCTCGATCGGGAGCTCGAATGGATCCGATTGTCGCCGCGAGCAAGGCAAGCCAAGAACAAGGCCCGGATCAGCGCGTACGAACAGCTTGCAGCTCAGCAATTCGAGGAGCGACCCGACGAGCTGGAAATCCAAATTCCGCCTGGGAAGCATCTTGGAGAAGTCGTCGTCGAGGCCAGCGGAGTCTCGAAGGCTTTCGGGGATCGGATGCTCTTTGACAACCTCGAGTTCCGTTTGCCTCCAGGGGGGATCGTCGGCGTGATCGGACCGAACGGGGCGGGCAAAACCACCTTGTTTCGAATGATGATCGGACAGGAGACCCCCGACAGGGGTACGATTCGAGTGGGCGATACGGTAGAGCTCGGGTATGTCGATCAGTCCCGCGATTCCTTGACCGCAACGAACACGCTGTTCCAAGAAATCTCCGGAGGGGTCGATTGGCTCGACATGGGTGGAAAGCGGCTCAACTCGCGGGCTTACGTTTCGAAATTCAACTTCAAGGGGACCGACCAAGAGAAGAAAGTCGGGGATTTATCCGGCGGGGAGCGCAACCGCGTGCACTTGGCCAAGCTCTTGCGTCGGGGTTGCAATGTGCTGTTGCTGGACGAACCGACGAATGACTTGGACGTCGATACGCTCCGTGCCTTGGAGGAAGCCATTTTGAACTTCGCCGGCTGCGTCGTGGTCATCACCCACGATCGATGGTTTTTGGATAGGATTGCGACGCATATATTGGCCTTCGAGGGAGATGGCTATGTTCATTGGTGCGAAGGCAATTTCCAGACCTATGAGGAGCAGCGCAAGGAGCGGCTTGGGATTTCAAGCGACGAGCCGCAGCGTTTCCGATATCGAAAACTGACCAATTGAATCTTCGGGGTGGGATCGCTTCCCACTAAAACCACGGCTACTGCTAAAACTTCGGCTACTTTGGTACAATTGCATCTTCCAGGTTTGCTCACACCCTCTTCTCCTTGTCCTCTTGAAAGGCGCAACGAACATGAATCCATTCGATATTCTCACAGAAATCCTCAACGCTGGTGCCGCCGCGCAGCAACCCCAGGGGGGCGGGCAACGTCGCCAGGCTCCCTCGGGTGCCGATATCTTGAAGGACATTCTCGGGGGCGGTCCAGCCACTGGGCGCGATAACTCGACCTCTGGCGGTGTTCAATTCCCAGGCGTGTTGAAAGAAGGCAGGGGTGCCAACGGCAAAGCACCCTCGGCATCCGAATTGGAGGACATGCTCGGTGTTGGGAACAAGTCGGCCCCGGCTCCGACCCAGCAGCGTCAACAAGCACCCTCGGGCAACTCGGGCGGATCGGGCAACTCGGGCGGATCGACCGACATCTTTGGGCAACCCCAGCCCAAACAAGCTCCTCCCCAGCTATCTCAAGCCGAACAAGAGCAGATGGTCTTTTTGATCCGCGCGATGATCTATGCCGGAAAGGCCGACGGCAGGATCGATGCTAAGGAGCAGCAAGCGATCCTCGAGCGGATCGGCAATACCAACGAGTCGACCGTTCAGTTCCTGCGTCATGAGTTCGCCAATACGACGAGCGTTCGCGATTTCGCTTGGACGGTCCCTTTGGGGATGGAAGCTGCCGTTTATGCATCTTCGCTTTCGACCATCGATGTCGACACCAAGGAGGAGATCGAGTACCTTCGCGAGCTGGCCCATGGACTTCGTTTGCAGCCAAAGCTCTGCAATCAGATCCATCAGCAGTACGGGGTCAAACCGATTTTCTAGTAGTCAAACCAGCATCAGTGCCTTATACCCAAGTCAAGCATCGTGTCTCATCCAGCGGAAAACCCAGATTCTCACCACCACAAGAACTTCATCGAAACCGAAGTTGAAAAAGACTTTGGGACCAAGGAGTCCTTACAGGGTAGGAAGATTCAGACCCGTTTTCCGCCGGAACCCAATGGCTATCTGCACATTGGACATGCCAAAAGCATCTGCTTGAATTTTGGGCTCGCTCGAACTTACGGTGGCCAGTGCAACCTGCGGTTCGACGACACGAACCCTAGCAAAGAGAGCCAAGAGTACGTCGACTCGATCCAGCGCGACGTGCGTTGGCTCGGCTTTGATTGGGACAATCTCTTCTACGCTTCGGACTACTTCCAACAGCTCTACGATTGGGCATTGCAGTTGATTCGCGAAGGCCATGCCTATGTGTGCGACCTCAACGCCGATCAAATGCGCGAGTACCGAGGCACCCTGACCGAGCCTGGCCGAGATAGTCCTTTTCGAGACCGCTCCGTCGAGGAAAACTTGGACCTGTTCCTCCGCATGAAGAACGGCGAGTTTGCCGAAGGTGCCCGAACGCTTCGAGCAAAAATCGACATGGAAGCGGCCAACTTCAACCTGCGGGATCCTGTCCTTTATCGGATCATGTTCGCTCACCACCATCGGACCGGAAACGAGTGGTGCATTTACCCTATGTACGACTGGGCTCACGGTCAGTCCGATTCGATCGAAGGCATTACGCATTCGATCTGCACTTTGGAATTTGAAAACCATCGTCCCTTGTACGATTGGTTTTGCAAGACGCTTCGGATTTTTCATCCGCGACAAATGGAATTCGCTCGCTTGAATCTAAGCTACACGGTCATGAGCAAGCGCAAACTGCTTCAGCTTGTGACCGAAAAGCATGTCGATGGATGGGACGACCCACGCATGCCTACCATCAGCGGATATCGACGTCGAGGATATACACCGGAGTCGCTCCGCAATTTTTGTGAGACGATCGGAGTGGCCCGATTCAACGGTGTGATCGATGTTCTGGTCCTGGAAAATGCGATCCGCGAGCATCTCAATAAAACGACTTCGAGATACATGGCAATCCTCGACCCGGTCAAAATCACATTGACGAACTATCCAGAAGGCCAAGTCGAAGAGCTCGAGGCGGTCAACAACCCGGAAGACCCTGCGGCGGGCACTCGAAAAATCCCGTTTTCCAAAAGCCTCTTTATCGAACGAGAGGACTTTATGGAAACTCCACCTTCGAAGTTCTTTCGGCTCAAGCCAGGTGGAGAGGTCCGTTTACGCTACGCCTACATCATCAAGTGTGAAGAGGTCATCAAGGATTCGGCTGGCAATATTGTTGAGTTGCGGTGCACTTACGACCCAGAGACCAAGAGCGGCTCTGGACCTGCTGCCGAGCGCAAGGTCAAAGGGACCATCCACTGGGTCAGCGCCAAGACGGGCCACTGTGCCGAGGTCCGCCTCTACGATCGATTGTTCCTATCGGAATCCCCCGAGAATGCCCCCGAGGGAAAAAGCTTCCTCGACAACATCAACCCCCATAGCAAAACCATTCGGCACGCGGTGATCGAGCCTGCGTTGGCGCAAATCCAACCTGGAACCCGTGTTCAGTTCGAACGCAATGGGTATTACTGCGCCGACGAGGTCGACTCGCAGCCTGGGGCTCCCGTTTTCAATCGCGTGGTTACCCTCAAGGATACGTGGGCAAAAATCACTGCTAAGGAATAGAGCCAAGTCGTTTGAGGTTCAATTCATAGAACCACAGATCGTCGTTGGGCACGTCCAAACGTATCGATTCGGCGTTTCCTTGTGCATCGAAGATAAAATGGGCCGAACCGGATTCGAACCATGCAAAGGTCTTGTGCCATCGGATAGCGAACGTGTCGTAATGCATCAATTCCAAGTCGGCTTTAAGCTCTGGGTACGCAAGCAATTGCAACTGGAGTTTGCCATCTTGGAGCGTGGTTTGTGCATCGCCGTACATCGTGCATCGGAACTTACCAACGTAGCTTTCCAAGGGATGGCTCGGTGCATCGGTGGGTTTCACAGGCAGGGTTGCTTTTCGGATCCGTTCGTCAAAAGCTTTTCGACTACTGCGGAATTGATCCAACCCCTCTTGGCTACGATTCCCCGCAGTCACCTTTAAAAATCCATCGATGACTTGGTAGACGATCGCATTACCGATCGGGGTCATGCTGTTGGTCAATACCACGACACCGAATCCGAGTTCAGGAATCATCAACTGCTCGGAGTACATGCCATCGTATCCTCCTCCGTGTCCAACGAGTTTCACGCCATGATAGTCGGCCAACGACCAGCCTAGACCATACGCGCGGAAATGGGTCGATGGGATCCGCTGCGATCGGTTCATCGATACCGGGATGATCGAATGGGGTTGCATGGTTTCGTAGATTCGAGCTTTGCTCACCAACACTCGACCTTGGGAATCCACCCCTTGGCGCATCTGAAACTGCATCCAGCGAGCCATATCGGAAGCGTTCGAGAGGATCCCGCCGGCTGCGGCCATCGAATCCCAGTTCATCCATTCGATGGGATCCGATCGATCCAGATAGGTCTTGTGGGGGGTTGCTACATTTTCAACTCCACCGATCTGCTTGATCGACCATTTCGATCCGGTCATTTCAAGGGGGTCCAGGAGTCGGCTTTGAATGAACTGCCCCCAGGGCATCCCGGATGCAGCCTCAATGACCTCGCCAGCGGCCAGGAACATCAGATTGGAATAGCCGTAATTGGCTCGAAAAGGGAACTCGGGTTTTAGCGATACAGACCGCTGAAGAATCTCTTTGGGGCTATAAGGGGTTCCCCACCAAAGCAAATCTCCGCTGAAGGTCCCGAGTCCACTTCGGTGGCACAAGAGATCCCGGACCCTGATATCGTTGCTTGCAAGGGGATCGGAAAGACGGAACCAGGGCAAGTGCTTCTGCACAGGGTCGTCCCAGGTGAGTTTTCCTTCGTCGACCAAAATTGCCAAGGCATCGGCGGTGAATGCTTTGGTGTTCGAAGCGATTGCAAAAAGGGTTTGATCATCGACGGGTTGTGTTTTTCCTAGTTCTCGGATCCCGTAACCTTTGCTCAGCAGTATTTGGTCCTGGGCTACAATCGCCACCGAGAGTCCTGGTACTTGCCAGGTCTCTCGGGTTTGTTCGATCCATCGATCCAAGGCGTCGATTTGCTCGGCACCGAGTTCGAATCGTTGAGCATCGGTAGCTTTTTGCAAGCCCACGGACTTGTCTTGGGCGTAGCCCCAAGGGCAAGGCGCGAGAGTTAGGAGGCCGGCGAGCACCCAAGCGGATATCGGCCGTCTTTGGATCGCGTTTGATACGAGCTCTTTCATCGTCGCTCCTTAGGTTGATTGCAAAGGACTTCAAGTGCGGTTCATTTTCTTGCGAATGATACCATCGGCCAGACTCGGCCAGATCGCCATCATCAGGGCAAGCAAGCGAGCTTTGGTCGGCACAATCAATTCCGATTTCCGGTGGCAGGCTGCTTGAAGTATTTTCTGGCTCAACCAATTGGGATCGAGTCGATTGAGTGCGACGCCTCCGCCTGGGCGTTGGCTTGCCGGATCGAGACCGCGAGAATGAACGACATCCGCATACCGATCTAGCGTATCTTCGCGTTGGATCGGACCGGGGCATACCAAAAGGAAATGAACACCGCTGGAATCCGATTCTATTCGCCATTGGCGGTGAAGTCCCACCAGGGCATGTTTTGACATCGAATAGCCACCCATACCCGGCCCGGGTACGATTCCTGCAAGCGAGGCGATATTGACAACGACACCGCGGCTTTGGCATAGAGCCGGAAAACAAAACTGAGTCATGGCGTGGGTTGCCAACACGTTGAGTTCGAATTGCTCGGTCAGGTCGGCATGGGTCAATTGCCCGAGCAAACCACGGTCGGACTTGCCGACGGCATTGATCAGCAAATCGCAGCCTTGGACGGCCAGGATATCGCGGAGGGATTCGTCGGGAGCAGGATGGGTTGCGGTTTCGATATCGGAGAAGGCTTTTTGGCCGACGGCCATCTGACGTACATCCAAAGAAACGACGTAGACGCTCTGTGCGCCGGCATCCAGACACTGCTGTCGAACCATGGCCAAACGGTCCTCATCGCGGCCGATGATGACGACATTGGCCGACTGTTGGGAAAGGGCCAAAGCCAGCGCGCGGCCAAGGCCGTTGGATCCTCCGCTGATGACGGCTGTTCGGTTTTTCCAAGATTGGCGCGATCCCATGGGAGGCTTATCGAACCGTCCGTTGACGCACCAAGTTCAACAGGATTGGGATCCTCAATTCGGACGGTTGGGACAATCGGCCGCGGAGCGATTGGATCTCGCTCTGCGTGGCCGAACGGCCAAAGAGGTTGCGGTAGATATCATTGATGTACAGATCCATGTTTCCACGGAAACGGTCGGAGTACTCGGTGCTTGCAAGGAAGGTCGCATAGATTTCGTCGAGCGACTTGCCCCTGGCCAGTTCTCTTTGCCATACGGTGCTTTCCCGATCGGTCATCCGACGACCCGCGAGTTGCTCGTACCAAATTCCAATTTGGTCGATGGGGCGTATGTCGGGGTTAATCCCGCCGCCGGATCCTGAGTTTTGCCCTGGAACCAGTGTTACCGCGACCCTTGGTGATCCGTTAGCAAGGTTGATCGCAGAGGGTGAATTCATTTGCAGGATCGGGAAGCCTCGTTGGACGACTTGCACATCCAGGGCGTATCGGTGATTGGGGCGTACCTGGGAAGGATCCAAATCGACTTGGAAGTCGATTGGCCACCTGCCGGTCAGTGGGACTTGGGTCTCCCCGAGCGAGACGTTCTGCCATTGAGGATAGGTGGTATCGACGACGCGAGCGATGAGCATCATGCCAGCTTGGGCCGGTGGGCGAGAGGCGGTATTGGCGCTACCGAAGACCGAGATCCCGAGTCCAGGGACGTTGCCGTTGAATTGGACGGGTATATTGACCAAACGTCCATCGCGGTGATTCCGGACGAGCAACAAGACTCGGCCTTGCGCATCGACGCGTCTTGCGAGTTCTTCGGAGATATCGAACGTGCGACCGTTGATGATCCCAACTTGGTAGCCACCGACGGCGATAATGATGTCTTGGGCTTCGATTCCCGATTGCTGGGCCACTGAGCCGGGATTGACGCTTGTGACAAGCACGCCGGTGTCGGTGTTTCTCGAGTAGATTCCCAGCCGGAAGTTGGTGGGCGGACGCTGGCCTGGCGGCAGGTATCTGCCTTGGGCCATGCCGTCGGGATTTCCAGAATCGCTAAATGGATCGTTATAGGTTCCGTCGCGATCGCGGTCTTCTTGAGCACAGCAATTCGAGAGGCTCGAGGTACAGAGCATCATCGATATCCAGAGCAAGGCCATCAGGCGGTGGAGCTTGGGGGTGGTCTTGAGTTGGGAGAGCAATCTTTTCATGTTGGCCTACTGTTTCTCTGTTGTGCTTCTCTGATGCGCTTCTGAGTTGGGCTTTGTGTTTCCGGAAATCGGTGGGTTTTACACCGATAGGTCACTTGAGCGTTTCCCAACCGAGCCGTTCTTGTTGCACGGCGATATCGGAACGGTCCAAGGGCACAAACCCATCCTTGATGAGCGTTTCCTGTCCGGCCCGACTGAGGATAAATCGGGCCCACTCCTCGACGACTGGCGGCAGTTTTCCATTGTCATCCAAGGCGACAACGGCATTGAGGTTGCGGAGCAATGGATAGCCCAAGTTGACCGCTTGGATATTTCTTGGCGAGACGATGCGTTGGCCCTCGACACCGATCGCAAGGGCACGAACCGAATCGGCCATCGCTCGATTTGCGCTCACGACGGCGATGGCCTCAGGCATCGCAGCGACGGCGTCGACGATATCGAGCTGGTTTTCTTTTTCGACGGTGATTGCTTTCGGACGATCTTTGAGATTCAAAAACCGCTCGGCCACCGACCGCAGGCCGTGGGATGGGACGATCAGTACATGGGTAAGCGGCTTATCGCCCAAGGGCCCATCGATGCCTAGATCCCCCCATTTTTCGATCGATTTATCGTTTGACAGGCTCATCGGTGAGTTCGTTTTGGGGTTCCAGGCCAACGCGCGAAGCGGATTGTCTTTATGGACGATGATCGAGAGAACGTCGTATCCGACATCGATGGCGATGAGCTTCTTTTTGACATCCTTGCTCCATTGCGCGAGTTCCTCGGGCGTGACTTCCCGGCTGAGCAGGGCGATGGTTGCCGAAGCATCCGAAAACTTCTTAAACGACTCCTCGGAGCCTTGGCAGTCGATCTTGCTCGAGACTTCGGGATGGATTTTCGCGAAGTCTTCGGCCCACATCGTCGCGAGCGATTGCATCAGCGTTGAGCCGACGAATTCGAGCTGACCGGCGATGGGTTTGTCCGGTGCATAGGCAGCGGCTTCCGAGAGCGCATCGGCGCTCAAAAGGACCGTTTCGGTCTTGCTCGGTTCGGGGACTTGAGGGTTCCCTGAGGTGCTATCTTGGCACAGGGCGTAGGTCGAGGATCCGAGGGCGAACGCTAAAAAAAGGAAAACCCCTGCGAGGCTTCTGCTGGTTTGTTCTAATACTCGGATCACTGATACGCTTCCTTATCCGTCGAAATCGAAAACTTAAGTTGCTTTTATCATCTACGATTTAGCAATGCGTGGCAACTGCCCTGAATACGGCTCTGACTGAATGTCGAGGCTGGGCAACAAGGGTTCATTGATACTTATAGATACTCACTGATAACGGTCTGGGAAAAGCCACATCAAGATTCGGTAGGGCCAGGGTTGGGACCAAGGGTTGCCCCAAGGGATCACCGCCGAGACGATGCCCAGGACGATGGCAAGATAGACTAGACCGCGTAAAAAAGGTTTCGATGCGCATCGATCCAGAGCGGGAATCGCCAACCAAATCCAACCTGGTATGATCCAAAACAGCCAGCGAAATCCGCTTGAAACGCCG
>Ga0208085_1000130_pt1 | contig 27822 bp, 17 predicted proteins | sample LakMenEpi21Jun10_FD_150721 | JGI IMG/M metagenome (GOLD analysis project Ga0208085, IMG submission 150721) | Freshwater microbial communities from Lake Mendota, WI - 21JUN2010 deep hole epilimnion (SPAdes) | ecosystem: Environmental > Aquatic > Freshwater > Lentic | place: Lake Mendota, Madison...
TTTTTTCTTCCCGCGTTTTTTCTTCCCGCGTTTTTTCTTCTTCGCAGCCGCGTCAGGAGCAACAACCGGCGCCTGGAACTTTTGGTGTATAATCAGACCTTGGCGTTTTCCGTATTAGGACTCTGTTGTCCTCGAACCCTATACCCTAGCACTAGCTCTTTCCTATGCGATTCATGAACCTTCTTTCTAGCTCTGGCCTGATCGGTTCCCTTCGGACAGGCGGACGCCTGATGAGCCGCTTGGCCTTAGTCGGCTCCGCTTGCTTGATCTTGGTTTCCCACGGGGTTTCGATCGCTCAGGAGACCAAGGAGACTTCGAAGGCCGACCCCAAAATCCAGTGGAAGAAAGTCTTGCCTGAAACGGGGCTCGAGGGTTGGGAGAAAACGAACTTTGGTGGGGAGGGCGCCGTGGAGATCAAAGACGGCGTTTTGGTACTCATGCCCGGCGAGCCCATGACGGGCGTCAACAAGCTCGGCAAGGATTTCCCGACTGAGAATTTTGAAATGCAATGGAAAGCCCAGCGTCTCGACGGCTCGGACTTCTTTGTCGGTATCACGTTTCCTGTCGGCAAAGAGCACTGCTCGCTGATTGTCGGCGGTTGGGGTGGTGGATTGGTCGGAATCAGCAGCATCGACGGAAACGATGCGAGCGAAAACGAGACGGCCAGTTACCGGAACTTCAAGAATGGCCAATGGTACGAATTCAAGGTCCGGGTTGACGCCAAGAACATCACCGTTTGGATCGATAACGAGCAGATTCTCGAGGTACCCCGAGGGGAACGCAAATTCTCGGTACGCGCCGAGGTCATGCGTTCACGCCCGCTTGGTTACTGCGTCTTTCAGTCGAAGGTAACGGTCAAGGATTGGGTTTACAGAACCATCGATGCGACTCCCTAATCCATCGAGGCGTACGCCCGTTGCGCTTTTGAATCTGCTTTCCCAACCGGCGCGAACGTTGGCCTGCATCCTTGGCGTGTCCTTTGCCTTGCTATTGATCTTCATGCAGCTAGGGTTCAGGGGTGCAGTGGCCAACACGGCCAACATTGTCTACGGCAAGTTGCGGGGGGATCTGGTGCTCAGGTCGCCTGACTATGTGCACCTCTATGAGCCTCGCACGTTCGATCGCGGTTGGATGCGGATGGTCCAAGGCCATCCGATGGTCGAGCGCGTCGATCCCTTTTTCATCATGCTCATGCGTTGGCAGAATCCGCCCAGGCCTGCCCAGTGCACCCAAGCACCACCGGACGGATCGTTTCGGACCGTCGGGATGATGGCCATGGAGATCGAGCACCCGGTGCTTGATGTCCCTGAGATCCACGATCAGTTGAGCAAGCTCAAGAATCCCGATGCCTTGTTGGTCGATCGGGCTACGCGGGCCGAGTACGGGCCAAGTGACTGCAAGCGATTCTCGGACAAAGACATCGGCAGTCCGTTGGAGGTCGGGAACCGCCTCTCGCACATCGCTGGCCATTTTCAGCTTGGCACGGGACTTGCAACCAACGGTGCGATTCTCCTGAGCGACGTAGGCTATGGGCTTCGCGCGGGGATCGACACACGGCAACGAGCATCCCTGGGGTTGGTCCGTCTGCGTGCGGGGGTCGATCCCGAGCAAGCCAAGGCTGAGTTGATCGCATGGCTTGGACAAAGGGATCCGCGATGTTTGCAGGAGATCGAAGTGCTGACGATGGCCGAGCAACTTCGATGGGAGCGCGCAAGGTGGTTGCAGGATACACCTATCGGGATGATCTTTACGATGGGGGTAGTCCTCTCGTTTATCATCGGAGCGGCGATCGTTTATATGATTTTGGCTAACGATGTATCGAATCGCTTGCCCGAATACGCGACGCTCAAGGCGATGGGATATTCGCATTGGGCACTGGCTCGGATCGTCTTGGTCCAATCGTGGCTCTTGGCGATCCTGAGTTATTTGCCTGCTGCTCTGATCAGTTTTCTCCTCTACGAATTGACAGCGGGACTTTCGCGCATTCCGACCGCGATGACATGGGAGCGATTCTGGGGTGTGCTCGGCTTGGCGTTCCTTATGTGCAGTGCGTCGGGGATCATGGCGATGTTGAGGCTCTGGAGAGCCGAACCGGCTTCATTGTTCTAAAGGGAGGTGTTTCACAGCGATGCAGGTCCCTTTGGCATGGCTCAACGTTCGTTCGAACCTTGGCAGGATGTTGCTAAACGCCATTGGGATCGGTTTTGCGGTCGTATTGATGTTCACGCAGATCGGATTTCTTTTCGGACTCTTCGACAGTGCCGTCGAAGTGTTGCGATTGCTCGATGCGGACCTGGTGATCTTGAGCCCGGCTCGCTACACCGTCCCGAGTGAACAGCGTTTCGATTATGGCGCGATCGATCGGGCCAAGGGAATCCCTGGAGTATCGCAGGCGATCCCTTTGTATATCGATCGATCCTTGGCCATCGCCCGAGTCCAAGGCCATGTGTCCCGATCGATTCGCGTGATCGGAGTACCGATCGATGCGAAACCTTTTGTCGACCCAAAAATGAATCTCCGCTGCGAAGGATTGATCGATGCGAGGATGGCGTTAGTGGATCGGCGGAGCAAAGAGACGTACGGTTTTCAAAAGAAGGACTTGGAGAAACTCCGGAGTCAAAGTGTAGAGCTTTCCGGCCAAAGCGTATTTCTGCGCGATTGGGTCACGATCGGTACCGACTTTGTCTACGATGGAACGCTGATCGTCAGCGAAGCAGGTACCGAGCGTTTTTTTCCAACCAGAAACGGCAATCGAGCGCCGTTGGCGGCAGTGGATCTAGGGCTCATTCGGCTCGCCCCGGGGGCCAACGTGCGAGAGGTCCAAGACGGATTGCAAGCTAGGCTCGGTAGCGGCATTGAGGTTCTGACCCATCGCGAGCTGGTCGATCGCGAGATCGGTTTTTGGGCTCGAAGCACTCCGATTGGAATCATCTTTTCGATCGGTACGATTATGGGAATGTTGATCGGAGTGATCATCTGCTATCAGATCCTCTTTACCGACATCCAAGACCACTTGCCCGAGTATGCGACCCTCAAGGCCATGGGCTATGGTCCGGGATACTTTTTGCGGTTCGTCATGGCCCAGGCCTTTTATCTGTGCATGTCGGGGTTCATCCCAGGTTGCATCGTCAGTTGGTTTTTGTACCAATGGCTGTCGGATTGGACAGGGTTGGTCATGCGGCTACAGACCGATCGAATCGCCATCGTCGGCTGCTTGACCTTGGTCATGAGTCTCGTCAGCGGCATGCTCGCCGTCCGCAAGCTATGGAGGACCGACCCTGCGGCCCTCTTCAAATAATGGCCCCGTCAGTAAACAATGGCCCCGTCAGTAGAATTTGCCGGTCCGTTTTGGCTTGGGTTCGCTCAGGAAACCAATGGAATCGCTAAGGGAAATTGGTTGATCCCCCAGGATCGATCGCATCGGATTTCGTCGTACTCGTACTCAGCGAAGCGGTACTCAGTGAAACGGTACTCGTACTCGATGGCTGTTGGAACGGCGGCGATGCCGATCGGCATCGAGGAAAACGTTATCGAGGAAAACGCCACAGTTCAGGGCTCTTAGACCTTTTTTTTAACCCACAAATTCCGCGGGAGATCCAAATAATGAACGGTTGGAGAATCTACGTCGCGTGTTGCTTGGTTTTGCAATGCAGTCTTGCAGTTTCGACCCACGCGCAGCAGAGCGAGTCGGCCCACAGGCTCGGTTTCCAAAAGCGGCATGGCGATGAGATCATGGTTTGCGGCCAGCTCTATCGCATTGGGACGCCCGTAAAGCTTTGGCTCGATCCGGGCGGATTTGATGCCTACCGAACGACTAGGCACTTTAGTCCCTTCGAGAAACGCGAGTGGAAGAGCACCGTCGAGGAAATGCAGTCTGGAAAAATCAACTTCGTGACCAAGCCCCAGGAGAGCAGTCCGGACCGTTATGGGTTGCGGTTTGGCTCGAAGGCTCAGACCGAGTACACCCCAGAGCAGCTTGATCAAATTCGCTCCGGAGGCTGGACCCTCGATCTGCTTCGAGAAAAAGTCGATCAGTTCGTCTTGCACTTCGATGTCTGCGGAACCAGCTCGCAATGTTTTTTCATCTTGCACGACATCCGTGGACTGAGCGTTCACTTCATGCTCGATGCCGACGGGACGATCTACCAGACGTTGGATTTAAAAGAGCGAGCTTGGCACGCCACGAAGAGCAATGACCGAAGCATCGGAATCGAGATCGCCAATATAGGGGCATATCCGGTACCTCAGAACCAGGACAAGGACCAAGCCGATCCGTTTTCGCAGTGGTATGCCAGGGATGACCAAGGAGTGTTTTTGACTTTTCCGCCCAAGATCCGAGGGGTCGATCGATTCGCCGATCGCAAGCTTCGACCGCGGCGACCGGAGATGCTGACAGGAAAAATTGGTGATACGACGTACCGACAGTACGACTATACCGGCGAGCAGTATGCCGCATTGATCAAACTCACCGCAGCGTTGTCCGATATCTTTCCCCAGATCCGATTGGACGTTCCTCGGCAAGCCGACGGCACACGGATCGAAAAAAACCTCACCGACGAGCAGTGGGCATCTTTTAGCGGAATTATGGGGCATTACCACGTCCAAGGAAACAAATCCGACCCGGGGCCTGCGATGGATTGGGAGTATCTGCTCGAAAACGCCAGAAACTATCGCGCGGAGGTTTTGGCCAAGCCCTAAGGGGCCCTAAGGGGCTTTCGCGGGGGGAATTCCTCTCGGATTCCCCCCAAAGGAGCCTTGCAATACGGTATAATGCTCGTCCTTTCGTTAGCTCTCTACTCTGCGGAGATATTTTCAAAACCGATGCCTGATTTTTCGGATCTTTCCAGGATCCTTACCGCCCTCGTGCTGGTTCTCGTCAATGGATTTTTCGTCGCCGCTGAATTTGCATTGGTCAAAATTCGCATAAGCCGCATCGAGCAGTTGGTATTGCAAGGCCGGATGTTTGCAAAAACCGCCAAGTGGCTTGCTCAGCGTCTCGAGCACTCCTTATCAGCATGCCAACTCGGGATCACGATGGCCAGTTTGGCTCTCGGGGCGATCGGAGAACCGGCCGTTGCCCACCTGATCAAGCCGCTGCTGTCGCGAGTGGGTCTGGGCTCCGAACCCCTTTTGCATGCTGTCTCGTTTGCCATCTCCTTTACGGTCGTGACGGCTTTGCATTTGGTCATCGGCGAGCAGGCGCCCAAGGTCTTTGCGATCCGCAACCCCGAGCCGATGCTCCTGGCCTGCGCTTTGCCGCTGAAGATTTTTTATATTCTGACCTATCCTCTCATGTTCATTTTGAGTGTCTCGACCGATGCGCTGCTGCGGATGCTCGGGGCCGACGAGAAATCCAAAAGCGCGATCCCTTACTCCGAAGAAGAAATCCGAGCACTGCTCCGCGAAGCCCATGTGCACGGGAATCTGACCCGCAGCGAACACAGTTTGATCAACGCAGTCTTTGAGTTCGACGATATGGTTTGCCGTCGGATCATGGTCGCCCGCAAAGACATCGATTTTGTCGATATCAACGATCCGCTCGATTCGGTATTGGGGATGATTCGGCGGACCAAGCACACGCGGTACCCTATTTGCGACGGCTCACTCGATTCGATCCTAGGTGTCTTGCACGTGAAGGATCTTGCCGTCGCGAGCGTCCTGCCGGACTTCCAGTGGACGAGCCTGATGCGCCCGCCGAAGAAGGTCCCCGAGAACATGCCCATCAGCAAGTTGCTGAGGCATTTCCAAGGGACCCATCAGCACATGGCCTTCGTCGTCGACGAATACGGGACGATCATCGGACTCGTGACACTCGAAAACGTTCTCGAGGAGATCATCGGCGAGGTCGCCGATGAGTTCGACGTCGAAGAACCCGAAATTGTCCCCGATGGCTCGGATTCCTACATCGTCTTAGGCTCGACCGGGGTCCAAGTCGTCGAAAATCGCCTCGGGATCAAATTCGAAGAAGCCGACGTCGATACCGTCGGAGGATTGCTGGTCCATTACGCCGAAAGATTGCTCGTCGCCGGAGACGTCATTGAGTTGCCCGGCGCAACCGCTAAAGTATTAACCGTTTCCGATGATCGGGCCACCAAAGTCCGAATCACTCTCTCACCTACGAAAGATTGACCGCTCATGAAGTCCACATTCAAGTCGCTATGGCTCTGCTCCCTGGGATTCTTCGCGATGCTCGGAGCATGCACAAAGTCTGCCGACGCGCAAGACCAATCCGCCAAGTCCGCCGCGAGCAGCTTGTTCGATGGCAAGTCCCTTCAGGGCTGGTCCGGCTTGTCGGCCAATTGGAGCGTCCAAGACGGAGCGATTACCGGCGAAAACAAAGCCGATGCTCCCATCGGGCAAAACACCTTCTTGGTCTACGACAAACCTGTCAAGGACTTTGAACTGACCCTCGAATTTCGAATCATGGGAGGCAACTCCGGCATCCAGTACCGAAGCAAAATCTTCGACAAAGACAAGTTCGTCGTCGGGGGATACCAAGCCGACATCGACGCCAACAAGCGTTACATGGGGATCAACTACGAAGAGCGCGGCCGAGGCATTCTTGCCGAACGAGGTGAAATCGTCGCCGTCGATGCCCAAGGCAAAAAGGGCCGCGTAGGCTCTGCCGGCGATGCCGATGCACTCCTGTCGCAAATCAAATGGGAAGACTGGAACCGATACAAGATCGTCGCAAAAGGAACCGTGCTTCAACATTACATCAACGACCAACTGATGTCTGAGGTCCAAGATTCCGAAGCTTCCAAGGCAGCAACCGAAGGAGTCCTGGCACTGCAACTCCACGCGGGTCCGCCTATGAAAGTGCAATTCAAAAACATCATGCTCAAGTCGTACTAACGAGCCGTTTTTTGGACGATTGATTTACTCTATTCATTTTTGATTTCCATGAGCAATATCCAGCGCGTCGCGATTCTGTTTTCTGGCGGACCGGCCCCGGCAGCCAACGCCGTGATCTCCTCGGCAGCCTTCAGCCTCTTGCAAGCGGGCGTAGAGGTCATTGGAATCAAGCACGGGTACTCCAATCTAATCGATTTCGATCCTGCGAAACCTTTGGTCGAAGGGAAGCATTACCTGCGATTCACACAAGAATCGCTCGAGTTCATGCGGACCGAGCCAGGGATTCGCATCGGCACGGCAAGAGCCAATCCGGGCAAGGTCGTCAAAGGCCCTGCGGACCTTCAAGATGCCGAGAAGACCGCGCCCCTGGGCCGATGCTATCGCGCGCTGCGATCCCTAGGGGTCGATGCGCTGGTGAGCATCGGTGGCGATGACACGCTCAAGACCGCTAACAAGATGAAGCTCTACCAGGAAACCCTGCCAGCGAACGAAACTCGCATGCCGGTGATCCATCTGCCCAAAACCATCGACAACGATTACTCTGGCATCGATTTTACCTTCGGTTACTTCAGCGCCGCAGAAGTCCTGGCCAACGAGATCCGAAATCTCAACCGCGATGCGGCAGCCGGACAAGCGTATTTCATCGCCGAGGCGATGGGACGCTCGGCCGGATGGCTCGCCTACGGGGCCGCGATTGCCGGTGATGCATGCTTGGTCCTGAGCGTCGAAGACATCGTCGGGCCTTTGGCATCGAGCGAGACGGTCCAAGACGCCAACGGAACGAGCCAGACCCGCAAGATCATGAACATGGAGGCCGTGCTGGCCAAAATGGTTTCGATGATGATCGCCCGTGAAAAACTAGGCCGCAACTACGGAGTGATCGTCATCGCCGAAGGACTCGCCGAGTTTCTGCCCCTGTCGTACATCCAAGGTGTCTCGCGGGACGAGTTCGGACACCTCGCCGTGGCCAACGTCGACGTCGGTAAAACCATCGGACGCTATCTTGCCGATGCTTATAAAAAAGCGACAGGCAAATCGCGGAAAATCAACGGCCTACAGATGGGTTACGAATCGCGATGCTGCGTGCCGACCGCTTTCGATGTGATGCTCGGTTCGCAAATCGGGATCGGCGCCTACCGCGCTCTGATCGAAGAGAAGCTCAACGGAGTGATGGTCTCCGTCGGCGGTCAATTCGACATGTCCTTTGTCCCCTTCGAAACCTTGGTCGATCCGGTGACCCTCGTGACGAAAGTTCGCTTCATCGATCGCCAGAGCGATTTCCATCGGCTTGCGCGGTTGCTCGAGCAGAAAACCGATTGATCCTCCACCAGACGGTCCACAAACCTATCGACCAAGCCTATACCGACGGTGATATTCCAACCGTAAAAACATAGCCGAGAAACTCTAGTAGCAACTCAGGGCAGCAAGCATGATTGCAGCAAGCAGGATCGCAGCGCGTCGAAGAAAGCCCTTTATCCCAGGATTGCTCTCCCGATGGTTCCCAGGGCTGCTCGCAGGATGGCTCACGGTGGTTTCGGGCAGTGCATCACCAGCCCAGCCACCAACTCATCCACGAACTCAGCCACCATCCGAGGTGGCCCAAGAGATCTTGGCTCAGACCGGGGAATCCCAGCGCGAAGGCTTGATCGAAAAGCACAAGTCGATGGCAAGGGATTTGATCCTCGAATGGACCAAGGACCTTGGAACAAACCCGGCAGATCCGAGCTTGGGGAGCCTTGAGTACCAGCGCATTCCTTCGATCTGGCGCGCAGCGATCCTAGCGGTTCGAGATCCTGCAAGTCGCAACGCAGCGTTGGTCGACTTGGTAGATCTATCGCTCCCGGAACCCACCGGTCCGATGCGCGATTGGCAAGCGGTCGTCCTCGGAGGGGCCATCATCAACGGATTGAGCTTGGAAGGCCTTTGGCCGAAAATCGAACTCGAGAATCTCATTGCACAGCATCCGGAGTGGAAGCCCCGTTGGGATCGCGCTTTGGAGTTGGCCAAGTCAGACGCTTATGATCCAAAGGTCCCCGTCGGAACAAGGTACGATGCGATTAGGATTTTGGCGATGCTGCCAGCCGAACAAGCCATCGGTAAAGTGAGCCCTTTTTTGGACCTCGAAGGGCCGGTCTTGGGGGGACTCGATCAAGCGTCCAAAGATGAGTTGCAAATGGGGGCCATCAGCGCCCTGAGCGACATCGACGGACCTGAAATGTTTGAGCCCATGCTCTCGAAGTACTCGAACTTCTCGTATGGCAATCAGAAATTAGCTTACCAAGCCATGCAGCGAACCGATCAACGAAGGCTCGCTTGGCAGATCCTCGATTCGGACCTCAAGGAGCAGCTTTACCTACCCAAAGCGATGACCCTCGACCATGCCTTCACCGAAGGGATCGAGGGACCGGCAAGCGATGCTCAAGGCAATGTCTATGCGGTGAACTTTGGAAAACAGCAGACGATCGGCAAAATAGATCGTTGGGGCAATGGAATCGCTTGGGCCAGCTTGCCAAACCGAGGAACAGGCAACGGCATCGTCCTCGATAGTCAGGGGGATCTGCTGGTTGCCGATTATGTCGAGCACAAGATTTGGCGAGTCGATCGAGTCACCGGCGCCTTCGTACTTCATTGCCACGAACCAACGATGCATCAGCCCAACGACTTGGCAATCGCCGATGACGGGACACTCTATGCCAGCGATCCGAATTGGAGTCAAGGGACTGGGCGTCTCTGGCGGATCGATCGGCAGGGAATCGCTCGGATCGTCGCCGAAGGGATGGGAACGACCAATGGGCTCGACATCAGTCCGGATGGGAAATATCTATCGGTCAATGAATCCCAGCAGCGCAAGATCTGGCGGTTTGAGATCCAAAAAGACGGAACGCTTGCCGCGAAAACTTTGTTCAAAGAGTTTCCCGACCATGGTTTTGATGGAATGCGTTACGACGATCAAGGGAACTTGTATGTAACGCGGTATGGAGAAGGGACTGTCGTGGTCTTGAGCCCTGAAGGGGAGATCTTGCGTCGAATCGACGTCCTCGGGGCGCGCCCGAGCAATATTTGCTTCGGTGGCCCCGACGGCAAAACCGTCTATGTGACAGAGGTCGAGCACGGTCGGCTCATTCGATTCCGAGTCGAGCACGCAGGACGAACACCTCGTTTTGGTCCCGAGAATCGGCAAGCCGACTGGATCGACAAGATCCATCGTTGGCCAGATCAGCCCGATCAAGGCAACATAGCCAATCCTTCGAAGAGCGATCCGCAGTGGCTTGCCTCGGTCCGCACATTGGCCGATTGGCAAAAGGCCAGAGTCCAGGTTCAGGACCGCTTCGACAGGCTGCTCGGGCCTATGCCTCCGGTCGGCACGGCACCGAAGCTAGAGGTGCTCAGCGAGGAACGAGTCGAAGGAGTTCTCCGACGGCGAGTGAAGATCGAAATTGAAACCGATGTTCTGATGGATGCTTATATCCTATTGCCCGATGGGCCCGATGGGCTCGATTCGAGCGGCTTAAGACCGGGCATGGTCGCATTGCACCCGACCAACAGCGCCACGATCGACGAGATCGCAGGTCTAGGCAATCGAGGTCCGCGAGCCACCGGTTTGGAGTTTGCCAAACTTGGGTACATCGTGATCTGCCCGAAGTGTTTTTTGTGGCAAGAGGGAGTCGGTTTCGACCAATCCGTAGCGAATCATGCCAAGCGACATCCGCAAGCGCGAGGGATGGCCAAAATGGTTTATGACGCGCAGCGGGCTTTGGATACGTTGTTGAGCATCCCTCAAGTAGACCCCAAGCGTGTGTTTGCTTTCGGCCATTCGCTTGGGGCCAAGCAAGTCCTTTACCTCATGGCCAAAGACCCGCGTGTGCTCGCAGGTGTGGCAAGCGAAGGTGGGGTCGATCTTCAGTCGACCAACTGGGAGGCACCTTGGTATTTGGATCCTCCGCCGAGAATCCCCCCCGGTACGCCATCCCTGGACCACCCCGCCGATTGGGGGGCCGATTGGGGGCATGACGAGTTGCTCATGCTCATTGCCCCGAGGCCTATTTTGATCATGGGGGGGCAGAAAGGTCCAGGAGCAGCCGACGGGACCCAGAGTCTGCCAGCGATGCGTGCAGCTTTTAGGATTTGGCGTCTCTTTAACGCAGAAACAACGGAAATCGATGGCAAAAAGCCAGCGAATGCAGCCGCTTGCCTAGGCTTGGCGCTTTGGAATCATGGACAAGGCCACGTGTTTGGCGATTGGCAGTTTGAACAAGCCCGGGCTTGGTTTGAGGCTTACTAGAAGATCCTCAGACTGTAAGCGGATTCTCTGTATTGGGTAGTTATACACACTCACGGCAATCCTAACCTTCGCGTTGCAATACTCTTGCACTTGAGAAAATCATAATTATTTATCAGGATTTTTCGATCAAGGACTGCCAAAAGAACGTAAATCCGGCATATTAGTCTGTGTGGCCTCTAGGCAAATTAGGTTTCGGTTCCTCTTCCTAAAAAGAAAGTTTTGAATATGGCAATTAATTTGATGGATTTGGTCAAATCCGCTATCAGCAGCAGCGGTGTGGCAGATCAGATCGGATCTGCAGTTGGATTGGAAAAGAGCAAGACAAACTCGGCTATTGAAGCTGCGATTCCTGTTTTGCTCGGCGGACTTATGAAGAAGGCATCGACGCCATCGGGAGCCTCAGAGCTTTCGAACATTTTCAAGAAGCAGGACGCAGAGCCATCCATCTTGGATAACCTCGGGAGTCTCGTATCGGGTGGCGCAAGCTCGAAGTTGCTCGGCATGGGCAGTTCCCTCTTGCCGATGCTCTTGGGCTCCTCGCAAGCGAGCATTGTCTCCGTCCTGATGAAGCTTTTGGGAATCGGCGACAAGGGTGTTCTGGGATTGCTCGGATCTTTGGCTCCTATCGTCATGGGTGTTGTCGGCAAGCAAGCCAAGTCTGCCGGTGGATTTGATCCAGGCGTCTTGACCAACCTTCTCGGCGGACAAAGCAACTTCTTGAGCAGCGCGTTGCCAAACGAGCTCAAGGGAGTCATGGGATTGGCCGACTTGGGCAGGCAAGCAAGCGAGACGGTGACAAATGCAGCACGCAACACCACTCGCGAAACCACCACTCGCGAAAAGGGCTATGTTGCTCCGGCACCAGCCGCACCAGCTTCGAGTCCTTTGGGTTGGCTTTTGCCTTTGCTCGCTCTGGCAGCTTTGGGTTTCCTGGGCTACACCTTCATGTCCGGCGGCAAGAAAGAGGAAGTCAAGAAGCCGATTACCAGCGCACCGAATGCAGTTCCTGCCACGGCACCTGCAATCAAACCAGCACCTGAAGTCGCCGCAGCCCCCTTGGAACTTCCAAAGCTTGAACTGCCTGGTGGCATGAGCATCGAAGATCTCCAGAAGAAGCTTGCTGGCTCCTTTGACGGAATCACCGAGACTCTCGGAAGCATCACCGATGTGGACACTGCCAAGGGTGCTGTTAGCAAGTTGGAAGAAGCCGCTAAGGCTTACGCTGACCTGGGTATGGACAAGATGCCTGCCGCAGCAACCGGTACGTTGGCTCCATTCATCAAGCCATACTTCGAAAAAGTCGGTGGATTGCTCAACACCCTTTACCTCATCCCTGGGGTTAAGGAAATCATCGAGCCAGTCCTCGGGCCAATGGTTCAATCCGTATCGAAGATGATGGGCTAGTCTTTCCAAAGACCATCTGAAAATTCTCAAAGGCCTGCGGTCTCAAAACCGCAGGCCTTTTTTGTTTTCAAGATCTCCCGCAGAGATCCGGCTGTTCGATAGGGGATCTCCCGCAGAGATCCTGGCTGTTCGGTTTTAGCCCGGAGGGCGGCACATCTCTGCCATTAGTGCGTAAGCCACCGGACCGGGCATCCACTAGCTACAGATACGGTCCATGACATTGCCGTACACGTCGGTCAATCGGAAATTCCGCCCCGCGTACCTATAAGTCAATCGCTCATGGTCCATGCCCAGCAAATGGAGGATCGTCGCGTGCCAATCGTGGATGTGACACTTATCCTCGACCGCCTCGCGGCCATGTTCGTCGGTGGCACCATAGCTCAACCCGCCTCGCACTCCCCCACCTGCCATCCAGGTCGTGTATCCCTTGTTGTTGTGATCCCGACCGTCCCCGTTTTGTGCATCGGGTGTGCGGCCAAACTCACCTCCCCAGATGACCAATGTTTGATCCAAAAGTCCTCTTTGCTTGAGATCCGCGAGCAATCCAGCAATCGGCTTATCGATCTCGCTGCACTTATCGGGTAATTGCTCACGGAGTCGCTGATGATGATCCCAATTGCCATGATTGAGCTCTACAAATCGGACGCCAGCTTCGATGAATTTTCGGGCCATAAGGCACTGCCGTCCAAAGCCATCGGTGGGATTCTCGTTGATCCCGTACATCTCGAAAGTCTTTGGAGTCTCGTCGCTGAGGTCCATAAGTTTTGGCAAGGCATCTTGCATCCGAAAGGCTAACTCATAGGATTCGATCACCCCTTCGACGTTCGGATCGACCCCGGCTCGATCGAGCGAGTTTTGGTTCAATTGCTGGATAAAATCGATTTGCGAGCGCTGCGAGCGACGAGTCAGCCTTGGATTGTTGATGTCGGGTATCGCCGACCCGTTTCCAGCCGGCATATTCCTAGCCATACCGGGGCGAGGGCCCTGTGGCCTACCGACCTTAGTCCCTTGGTAGATCGCTGGAAGAAACGCATTGCCGTAATTCTGAGAAGCCGTCGCTTGGGGATTCAAAGCGACAAAGCCTGGTAAGTTCTCGTTTTCCGTACCTAAGCCATAGAGGGTCCAGGCCCCGAGCGATGGGCGAACAAACTGCGCGTTGCCCGTATGCATCTGCGTCATGGCCCGTGGATGGATCGGCTGATCGCAATGCATCGATCGGATCAAACACATTTCGTCAGCGTGCTGGCCGAGTTCGGGAAGCAACTCGGACATCCATAAGCCGCTTTTGCCTCGCTGATGAAACTTCCACGGCGATGCCATGAGCTTTGCCCCGTTGGCACGGCCGGTTTTGCCTTCGTCACGCCCCAAGCGAGGCTTGTAGTCGAAAGTATCCAGGTGCGAGGGTCCCCCTTGCATGCAAAGAAAAATCACCTGCTTGGCCTTCGCTGCAAAATGCGCTTGCTTGGGGGCCAACGGATTGGTCGATCCGGCAGACTCTTGATCGTCGCCGAGCAACCGCTTGGCCTCAAGGGTGCTCATCCCGGCAAATGCCAAGTAGCCAAAACCTGCCGAAACCGTCCTGAGCAATTCGCGTCTTGAGAACATTGTTGTGGGGCCTTGTTGGGATATCAGCCTTTAGTGGGAATAACGAAACGGAGCCATAGGGAGTGGGCTCAACGCAACACACGGAATTCGGCCGAGCCGAGGATCGCCTGGCAGAACTGACTCCAAGCCTTGAACGTGGCTTCATCGGACGGGACTTGCGATTGGCTGTCCTTGGCCTTGCGTACGAACTTCACAGACGCTTGGATCTCCTCCCGGCTAGCCGGTCGGCCGTAAGCGATCTGAAACGCTCGGTCGACTCGGGCTTGAGGGTCCGTGCTAGATTGCATCAGCCGACGTGCGAACGCATCGCTGAGTTCCAGGACAAACGGATTGTTGAGCATGTACAACGCTTGCTCGGCGGTGTTGGATACCTCGCGCGTTCCGGTGACCATATTTGGGTCGGCAAAGTCGAAGGCATCGAGGGCTCGGGGTAGATTGTTTCGGGTGATCGGCAGGTAGACGGAGCGATGGTAGTTGGGTACTTCAATCAGGTTGACTGTTGGGTTCCGCAGGTTACCGCCTAGGAGCCGTCTTAAATTCGCTAAGCGCTCGTCATTGCCCGATCCTCCTGGTGCGATCAACAGCGGTGCGTTTTGTGGACCATTTGGCCCCATCAAGGCAGATCCCATCGCAGCGAGTATCGATGCCCGTGGTGGCTTAAGCTCGATCGATCCGCTGACAGAGAGCATCGCGTCGCGGATCGCCTCGGCGCTCAATCGCTTGACATTGCCACGGGCGATCCAGAGGTTCTCCGGATCGGCCTCGAAGCGACTCGGATCCTGATCGGTCTTGAGCCGATAAACCCGCGATGTAACGATGCTGCGAATGATTGATTTTACCGACCAGTTTTGGTCCATCATTTCGAGGGCCAAATAATCCAAAAGCTCGTGGTGGGTGGGCATCGGACCCGAGAGGCCGAAGTTGTCCGGTTCGCGCACGATTCCTTGGCCGATTAGATGCTGCCAGATGCGATTGACCATCACTCGAGCCGTCAGGGGATTCTCTTTGGAGACAAGCCACTTGGCAAATTCCAAGCGTCCAGATCCAGAAGCAGGGAGTTTATCCGGAAGGTTCCCGAGGACCTGAACGAATCCCCTTGGGATTTCTTGGGCGGGTTGGTCGATCTCCCCACGGACCAATACGCGTGCATTGCGGATCGATTGGCGGTCTTGGACCCCCATGCAGACCGAGATGGGCCGCCCTGTCGCATCGACACTGTTGATTTTGGCCCGGAGCTGGCCTACGATCTGATCCAAAATATTGGCGTTCAGACCCGGGGTCGTACCTCCGGTACGCTGCGCCCGACGTGCCTCGGCCAGTTCCTGTTGTCGCTCTTGAAGTTCCTGTTTCAAGTCCTCGATGTCCTGGGGAGTCATCACCGGCTTGCTCGCCTCGGGGTCCTGGATCGGCAAGCGGATCGAGTCAGAGGGTTGTCGATTCCGAATGGTGCGAGTACCGCCGTAGAACGTTTCGGTGCTTTGGAATATCCCAGCTAAGGCGTAGTAATCGCTTTGCGGGATAGGATCAAACTTATGATCGTGGCATCGTGCGCAGCCTACCGACAGCCCTAGCACGACGCGCATCGTGGTGTCGATTTGCTCGTCGACCAAGTCGGCTTGGAATTGCCGTGGGTTCTGCTCGGTCAGGGACTTTGGCCCAATGGCTAGAAATCCGGTGGCGATGAGGTTTTCATTCCACTGCGAATCGTCTGCAACGGGAAGCAGGTCCCCGGCGATCTGTTCGAGAAGAAAACGATCGTAAGGCTTGTCGTTTTCAAACGATTGAATCACGTAGTCGCGATAACGCCAAGCGTTGGGAAACGACATATCCGATTCCTTGCCGCTCGATTCGGCATACCGAGCCGCATCGAGCCAGTGGCGAGCCCAGCGTTCGGCATACTGCCGAGATTCGAGCAACTCGTCGGCCAACCTCGCGATGGCTCCTTGAGGACTCGACTGCCAGTCCTCAAGGAAGCCCTCGCGTTGCTCCGGGGTAGGAGGTAAACCGACAAGGTCCATTGTCAGCCTGCGGACAAGCGTGTTCGCATCGCAATCGTCCGTCGGCTCGATCCCTTGAGCTTCCCATTTCGCAGCGACCAGGCGATCGATCGAAGACTCGCCCCAATCCTGGAACTGCTCGAGCTTAGGCTCGATGCGTTGCGGTTGGGTAAAGGCCCAGAACGACTTGCCCGCCTGGATGTCTTCGGGTGTCACTTTGGAATGAACGACCACCCCTTGATTCACACGAGGATCGGGTGCTCCCATTTCGATCCAAGTTTTAAAATCGGCAATGATGTTCGGGGCGAGTTTGCCTTTGGGTGGCATCCGATTATCGCGGTAGTTGATCGCATGCCACAGCGAACTGTTGTCCAAGTCCCCTGGGACGATCGCCGGGCCGGATTCCCCACCGGCGAGCAGTGCTTCGCGATTCTCGACCGAGAGTCCCCCTCGGACCGATTGCTCGCTGGTCGCATGGCAACGGTAGCAATGCTCGATCAGGACCGGGCGGATTTTGGTCTCGAAGAAGTCGAGTTGATCGGGTGTAAGTTTCCCATCGTCCTCGGGAGCGGCCGCAAATGCCGCCGCACCGCAGATCCAGAGGATCGTAACCCAGCTCACGGAGTGGCGGACCATGGAATGCTTATGCATCGGATGCGGTTCCTACAGGGGAATGATTCGGCTTGAGGGATCTTGAGGGATATGGGGAAAATGGCTTAGGTATCCGAAGAGGGGCGGCGTGGCCGGACCCCTTGGCCACCCTCGGTCCGACCTTCCGGGCGTCCTTCGGGGCGGCGGTTGCCAGGTCGCATGGCTTCGATCCTGCGCATCGACTGCTCCATTTCCGACTTATCGATCGCTCCGTCGCCGTTGGTGTCGATATTGGTGAGCCGTTCGCGCATTTGGGGAGGGATCTCATCGCCCGAGAGCTTCCCGTCCTTGTCCTGATCGCGATTTTCGAACATGCGGGCCATCATCTCTGGGTTAGGTCCACCTGGATTGCCTGGGGCACCGGGCCCACCGGGTCCACCGGGTCGCCCTGGACCATTAGGGCCATTAGGGCCAGCGAACTGTGGCATTTGGGCTGGATCCGGACGCATCTCTTCGGCGTTGAGGATGCCGTCACCATTCTTATCGAGCTTCAGCAGGGACTTCGAGGCATTTTCAATTTCCGATACCGAAAGCTGGCCGTCCTCGTCGGCATCAAGAGCTCGAAACACCGGTGAGTTTCTCATCATCATCGCCATTCCCCGGGCAGCCATCTCAGGGTTGCCCCCATTGGGTCGGTTTTCTTGCAATCGGCCCCCTTCTTGGAATCGGCCCTGCAAAGGCCTGCGGCCTTCGGCGGGCGCATCATCCCGACGTCCGGGCTCGGCTCTCGGTGGTTTCGGCGATTCGGGTTCTGGAGCTTGTGGATCTTGGGCTTGGCAAGGCATCGTCCAGAGCAAAGAGCCCATGAGGCTGGTAAATAGTAATCGTTTCATCTTGAAGGACCTTAGGCTGTAAACGTGGAGGGAGATTTCGCAGAGTTGAACCTTAATGACTCTACCGACGCGGAGGTCCAAGGATCCACTTAGGAGATTGGAGATTTTTAGGAATTCTATTCCCTGCCCAGTCAAACCTTTGGATAATCTCAGCATGACGGATTCCAAAGCACCGATCGTACCCGATGTATCCCCGAGCCAGCCTAGCCTGGAAGGCCAGCCATTGCCGGCCAGTCAGGATGGCGTTCCTATCGGGAGTTTGGAGGAACTCACGGAATTCTTCGTGTCGATTCGACCGCGGCTTGAAAAAATCGTTCGTTTCCGGATCGATCCAGCTTTCCAAGCTCGAATCGATCCTGCGGATGTGTTGCAGGAAGCTTTTTTGCAGATTGCCAAACGGCATCAGGAGTTGGTGCAAACCCAGCAGGTCCACCCCTTGGTTTGGATCCGTCAGCGTGTCCTTCAAACGCTCTGGGACATGCAGCGAGCCCACGGCAGAGACAAACGAAGCGTGCATCGCGAACTGGCCATGCCCCTTGCTGGCTCGAACACCACGAGCATCATCATGGCCCGATGGCTTGCCGATGACATGACCTCACCTAGCCAAGCGATGATCCAAGACGAGGAACAGCGTCGGCTTCAAAGGGCCTTGGAGTCGATGAACGAAATCGATCGCGAGATCCTTGCGATGCGTCACTTCGAATACCTGACGAACCTGCAGACGGCCCAAGCCCTTGGCATTTCACCGACGGCAGCAAGCAACCGATACGTCCGGGCCGCGAGCCGCTTGGCCGAGATTCTTCAACCCACAAACCAGCCTCCAGCAGGACATCCACAAGCTGGCCAGCCGGAGCAACAGCGATGAATCCTACAGCGATGAACCCCACCGAGGCCGTCGAACGCCATCCGTTCGAAGAACTTGCCGACGAGTTCGTGTTGAAATTCCGCAGCGGTCAGTCCCCTAGCATCGAACACTACGCCCAAGCGTACCCCCAGCATGCGGCGATGATTCGTTCTATATTTCCATCGCTGATGATCGTCGAGAAGGTCAGCGCTAAGGTGACGAACGAATCGATCGCACCGACGTTGAGTGCGACATGCTCGGATCCTACCCAACTCGTACCGAAAGCGTTTGACGATTTCGAAATCCTTCACTGCATTGGCCGCGGAGGCATGGGAGTCGTCTACGAGGCGATCCAAGGTTCCTTGCAACGGAGGGTCGCCTTGAAAGTCATCCACGCACAAGCTTCAGCAAGTCCGCGAAGCCGGGAACGCTTTCGACGCGAAGCCGAGTCGGCTGCCGGATTGCACCACACCAATATCGTTCCGGTGTACGGCTCGGGAGAAGATCACGGTCTTCAGTATTACGCGATGCAATTGATCCATGGATCGACCCTGGCCGATGTGATCGTATCGCTTCGAGCTCGACTGGGCGAATCGGTCCCCGACGAGCCCTTGGGACCTGCTCTTACACTCGATGCGGTCGATCAACTTCTGACGCAACGAACCGCCTCTCCGAGCGCCAAGCATCCGCAGCGCTCGCAGAAAGGAGTACGCAAGGGTTCAAACAGTTATTCCACGCCATCGAAGCCATCGCAAGATGATGGGCTGACAATTCCACTTGCACCCAACGATCCGACTCTGCCCGCCGAAACTCGGGATCTGACACGCGCGGCGATCCAGGGACCGATGCAGGGTAGCCCGTTAGCGGCCGGTGAATTATCCACTTCGATTCTACCTGCCTCGATTCCACAGAACTCAATTCCACCGGCCTCAATTTCACCGGGGACTTCCGAGGTTTACCAAGACGATCGCGAGGTCCTAGCGATCCCCCAGCATTACTATCGCAACATCGCTCGCTTGACGTCCAAGGTGGCCGATGCTTTGGATTATGCGCACCAGTCGGGGGTCTTGCACCGGGATATCAAGCCGAGCAATTTGCTCCTGGACCAAACCGGAACGATTTGGGTTGCAGACTTCGGATTGGCGTTTCGGGAGGATCTTGAGAGCCAAACACAAACCGGCGAATTGCTCGGTACGCTTCGGTATATGGCCCCTGAGCAATTCGTCGCCAAGGCCGATTCGCGCAGCGATATCTACAGCCTTGGCCTGACTCTTTTCGAGTTGCTCACGCTCAGGCCTGCACTCGAAGCCCCCAAACGCCGCGTGTTGGATCCGACCAAGTACAGCCAACTCGAATTCACAGCCTCTGAGCGGCAAGTGATTCCTAGGGACCTCCAGACAATCGTTCTAAAAGCCTCGGCGTTGGAGCCGGTGAATCGCTACGAGCGGGCTAAGGATTTCCAAGAGGATCTCGAACGATTTCTCGACGACTTGCCCATCTTGGCACGCCGTGAATCACCTATCGAGTCGACGATGCGCTGGATACGACGCAACCCAGCAATCGCATCCCTGACGGCGAGTTTGTTCGGTTTGCTTGTGGCGATCGCAACGATCCTAGGGCTTTGGAATCGCCAGCAGCGCGAGACCCTCGATGAGCTCAAGCTGGCCTATATCGCTTCTGCGAATAATCTTGCAGATCGAACCAAAGCTCTGGAGCAAGCCAACACCGAAAGCAAGCGAGCTCGACAGAACATGGACCTAGCATTGGAAGCCTTCAATACCATCACCGAGAATATCGCGTCGCGAGGCCGTTCTTTAGACATACAAGGACTCGACGAAACGGGACTCGAAACCGATGGGTTCGCCGACGCGGTGCTCACCCAAGCCGATGTCGAACTTCTGAAATCGCTTCAAAACTTTTTCGATCGATTTGCAGAGGAGAATGCTACCGACCTGAGATTCGATGCGGCCATCTCCCGACGACGCGTCGGCGAAATCGAAAACAAAATCGGTAGATACGATCAAGCCGCCCAGTCCTTGCGCCGTGCGATCGCGGAATTCGAAGCGGTACGAAACAAGGATCAAGGGGGTCAAGAAAAGCAACGCGTTCTCAATGAGGAGCTTCAAGCTCGCAAAGAGCTAATCGGCTTGCACTCACGGCGAGATCAATTCCCTAGGGCAATCGAAGAGATGGAAAACCTCCGAGAAGTTCTCGAGAAGAACCCGGAATTTGCAAACTCGGAGGAAGGCCGCTTTGGCCTAGCCTCGGCCCTAGAGAGCTTGTCCAGCGGATCGGCTCGCCTTGCCCTAGATCGAAGTCTCAACGATCGGAATCTCAACGATCGACGCCGTAGACTATTCTCGCCGTTTTTCAGCCGGCCTGGTCCATGGGTCCCTGAGATCCCTATCCCGATGGCCCAAAGGCTCGAGAGGGACCTTGCCTACAACGCGCAAGCAATCGAACTTCTCGATGGTCTCAGTCAGCAGAATCCTGTGCAGAGCAAGTATCGCCTCGGATTGGCTCGCAACCACCGCGATCGGATGCGGATGAACCGTTTGCTAGGACTTCAGTCCGAATTCGAGAAATCGCTCGGGAAAGCCTCAGAGATCTTTCAAGATCTCCTGTCAAAGAATCCTACCTCAGCAGTGCTAAAGTATGAACTAGCGAATCTTTATGCTACAAGCCTTGTGCATCCATCGGTCGATGGAGATCGACTCGAGGAAGCGATTCGGCTTGTTCAGGAATCGCTCCAAGACTACCCCGGCGTCCCGGAATACCAGACGCTCTATGCATCGCTTTTGGCAAGGTCCGCTTGGACGATTCCAGCGGGGATCGATCCTGCAGCCGAGCGCCAATTCGAACGTGTCGAAAACGGAGTCAACAAACTTCAGCAATCGATCGCGATCCAACAAGGGCTCGTCGATCGATTCCCCGAAATCCAGGTCTATGCGATCCATCTGCTGCAAACCAAAATGCAGCTCGTCGATTACTACAATCAGTTCCGACGCCCAGAGAGAGCCAAGCAAACCCTTGCCGAAGCGATCGCACTTGCGGAAAAACTGATCGAGTCTGGAACGGCTCGCCAACCGGCACTCCGAGCGATCCTAGATCGATTGAAGGAACGAAAAAACACCATGGAAACAAAAACAGAACAGGAAAAACCCTAAGATGCTCGGTCTATCGAAATCAAGAAATCGAGCGATTCGACTGCTAGGATCGCTTGCACTGCGTTCGCTGCTTTTTGCCACCTTCTGCTTGGCGAACCTCTGCTTGGCAAACAACGCCCAAGCCCAGAGCGATCCCCCGAACATCGTTTTCATTCTCGCAGACGATTTAGGCTGGGGTGAGTTGGGTTGCTATGGCCAAGAAAAATTGCAGACGCCTAATCTCGATCGGCTCGCCGCCGAAGGAATGCGCTTCACGCAGCATTACAGCGGAGCACCGGTATGCGCACCATCGCGATGCGTGCTGATGACCGGCAAACATCTCGGACACGCCGAGATCCGAGGCAATAAGCAAGCCAAGTTGAGTTTTCCAGAGTTCACCGAAGGGCAACATCCGCTGAGCGAAAGTGCGATCACCTTGGCTCAAACTCTGCGCAAGTTCGGATATGCAACCGGAGCGTTTGGCAAATGGGGACTAGGTCCTGTAGGAAGTACCGGAGACCCGAACCGCAAAGGCTTTGACCGATTCTTTGGGTACAACTGCCAAGCCGTCGCGCATAGCTATTATCCTGAGTTCCTTTGGGATAACGCGCAACCTATCCGCATCAATAACAAGCCGACCTCGGGACATCGCAAGCCCAACGAGGGACCGATCGATGCCTCCGATTGGGTGGGCCAAACCTATGCTCCCTATCGGATGATAGAACAAGCCGAGGCCTTCATCGAGGCGAACGCCAAGCGCCCCTTCTTTTTATACCTTCCGTGCATCGAACCCCACGTGGCGATGCATCCGCCGGTCGATACCCTCGATCGGTTCCCCAAGGAGTGGGATGTCCAAGAATACCGGGGCGGTAATGGGTACCTACCCCATCCTCGCCCCCGTGCGGCTTACGCAGCGATGATCTACGATTTGGATCGACATGTTGGCCGGATCCTCGATGCTTTGGACAAGCACGGACTGACGAATCAGACTTTGGTGGTCTTTTCCAGTGACAATGGGACGACCCACGCAGGCAACAATGAACCGAGCTTTCACGTCGGGGGAGCGGACCCGAAGTTCTTCTCAAGCACCGCTGGCCTTCGAGGCTACAAAGGAAGCGTCTACGAGGGTGGGATTCGCGTCCCGATGATCGCTCGATACCCAGGCCTGATCCCGGCTGGAAAAGTCGACTCGACGCCTTGCTACTTTGCCGACTGGTTCCCGACCCTGTGCGATGTTGCGAAGATATCGAAAAAAGACTCGCTGAACCTGCCGGATTTCGATGGTGTAAGTCTATGGCGAGTACTTTGCGGTACTGGAAGCTTAGAATCGCGGCCGCCGATGGTATGGGTCTTTCCAGAGTACTCAGGACAAGTCGCGGTGCGGTTCGGGGACTACAAGCTACTCCGGAGGGGACTAGCGACCAAGAAGCCCTCGGAATGGGAACTTTACGATTTATCCAAGGATCCAGGCGAGGCGACGGACTTGGCAAACGAACACCCTGATCTCGTCGAGCAAGGGCAGAGAATTTTGCGAGAGCAGACCGACACCAATGCGGTCTTTCCAGTCAACTTCTGAGATGACACATCGACGGTAGGAAGGACAAGCGATGCTCGATGAGCTGCCAGAGGACTTGGTCGAACGTTGGAAGCGGGGTCAGAAGATCCGCGCGCTGGATTATCTAGAGCGTCAGCCGGACCTTCGCAAGAACTTGGCACTCTACAAACGCTTGGTCGCAGAGGAGTTGCGACAGATGCATCGATCGGGATTGGCCCTGGACACCGAGCAACTGATCAAAGACTACCCCGAGTGCCGCGAGACGATCCTGAGCTTCGACCCTCTATTCGAAACCCTCGACGCCCCTGTGGCCGATGCATTCGCAACGCAGCTTGAGCAAACCAAAGCCCTCGACGTATCGGCCACCACGACCCGATCTGGCTTGCCCGAAATCCCCGGTTTCGAGATTCTCTCAGAACTCGGTCGAGGTGGCATGGGAGTGGTCTACCGCGCAAGGCAGATATCGGCCAATCGGCTCGTGGCGCTCAAGGTCGTTCGGAGCGAGGTTCTAGATAAAGTCGACTCCACCACGCGCGCCAATGCTTTGGAACGATTTCGAACGGAGACCAACGCGGCAGCATCGCTCCAGCACGACAACATCATCGCCGTCTATGAAGTCGGCGAGGTGCCTGCGAAGAACCAAATGGGTGCGCCCCTTCGGTATTATGCGATGCGGTTTGTTCGAGGCCTGAGTCTCATGGAGTTGCTCCGCGATGGACCGCTGGAAAACCGACGGGCTGCAGTCTACATGGTTCAGATTGCCCGAGCTCTCCAATCGGCGCACGATCAAGGCATTCTGCATCGGGATATGAAGCCACACAACGTGATGGTCGAACAAGCGACCGATCGCCCTTTGGTCGCCGATTTCGGATTGGCCAAATTCATCCATAGCGACAACTCGATCACCTACGCGGGGCAAATCATGGGCACCCCCTCGTACATGTCGCCCGAGCAAGCCCAAGACGCATCGTTGGTGACCGCAGCGGCCGACCAATACTCGCTCGGTGCGACGCTTTATCACTTGCTCACGGGACATCCACCGTTTGCGGCTCCAAACGTCCAGGAAACCTTTCGTCAGATTCTCGAGAAACCACCGGTCCGACTGCGCGAGAGCAACCCAGCGGTCGATCGCGACTTGGAAACGATCTGCATGAAGGCGATCGAAAAAGAGCCCTCCAAGCGGTACGCAAGCTGCCAGGATTTCGGTGCCGATCTGCAGCGTTACCTCGATGGCATCCCAATCGTGGCTCGACCGATTCGCCCTGCCGAGAGAATTTGGAGATGGTGCCGACGAAACCGAGCGCTCGCAGGATTGATCGCTGCCGTGACGCTACTGTCCCTGAGCACCCTCGGTGCGACTCTTGTAGGTTATCGAAACACAGCCGCTGCGTTGGCCGTCTCCGAATCCCGCTTGAACCAAGCCCTAGCCGTCGTCGACGATCTGTTTACACGAGTCAGCGAAGATGAACTTCTCGACGAACCCGGGATGCAGGCTTTGCGCAAGGAGTTGCTCGAAAAAGCACTGGAGCACTACGAGTCTTTTTTGAGCCAAAAAAATCAGAGATCCAGTCCGGGCGACACCAGGATCCTCGAAGAGCTTGCCAAGTCAAACTTCCGTTACGGAATGATTCAAAAACTTCTCGGCAAATTCGATACCGCTCAGGATGCGCTCTTCGAGGCACGCAGCATCCAAGAGCAACTTGTCAAAGGATCCCCTCAACGCTTCGATCGGCTCGAAGCGCTCACCGATACGCTCAATGCCATCGGGACACTTGCAAGCCAGAAAGAGGATTTCCCCGCCGCACTCGATGCCTTCGAAAAGTCACACGAACATCGGGTCGAGCTAGCTGCGCAAAAGCCGGCAGAGCTGAAGTACCAACGGCTGGCAGCCAACACACTGATGAATATCGGACTGACTAAGATCAGTCTGGAACGCGCTCAGGAAGGACTCACCGACCTGCATCGCTCGCAGGAGCAAAGGCTTAAGTTGCTCGATGCGTTTCCTGAGTCGGAGAAACTGCATAAGGACCTAGCTCGCGGCTGGTACAGCTTAGGTAAATATTCGCTAGAAATGAACTTCACCGAAGAAGCCAACGGATATTTCCGGCGATCCGTCGAGGCATTCCACAAGGCCATCGCAATCAACCCGAGATCGTTGAGCAATCGATTCGATTGTAGTCTTGCATTCCATTGGGTCGGAGAGAGCTACGCTCTGATGGAACAGAGGCAAGCCGCAGTCGGGGCATTCGAGGAATCCGAAGCGTTGGCTCGAAAGCTCGCGGATTCAAACCCCGATGTGGTCGAATATCAATTGCATTTGGCCGTGGTGAGCATGAGCATGGGAGCCAATGAAGCAAGTCTAGGGCAATGGGAGCGGTCCGAAGTGAGCTGGAAGCGGTCTCTAGAGGTGATCCGCAAATACCAACGCCTCGCGCCGAAAGATGAACTTCTGCTGAACCATCTGGTCTCTTCTCTGTGCGCGCTGGGGGATCTTGCCGATCGTCGAGGCGATACCCAGACGGCCATCGCCATGCGAAAAGAGGCGATCTCTGGACTCGAAGAGCTATCCAAACTCCATCCGGAAGACACATGGTTTACCGAAATGCTACAAAAGAATCGCGATTGGCTCGATTCGAAGTGACGGAGTCAACCGACTTTAGAAAATCTGTCGACATCCAGGACCGAATCGACGGATTGAAGGGAATGGATCAAGGTAGGTTCTAGGAGAGTCCGAAATAAATACAGTGGTAGAGCGCAGAGCATCAGAACGCTGGTGGAACGCAATTTCGCTGGGTGTTCTTGCTATGAAAAGCCGACATTGGAAAGTCTTGAATGCTAGCATTACTAGAGTTTTTCAAGACATCGAAGACATCAAGGATCTCTAGGATCGAACGGAAACGGTGGCTTTTATGTCGAACCCCAAGAACTTGTCGAGAAGGATCCGCGGGATCAAGAGGAGCCTTGAGCGACTTATCCCTGGATGTTGTGCGATAGCGTTTGGGATCGGTTGTACGTGTGCGATGGGTGGGTTGGCCTACGGCCAAGCTCCTTTGTCCTTGAGGGCATCGGGGCAAGACGAGTTGCCGCAGACGAGCAGGCTCAATGCTGGGTTGGGTAATCCGAGCAATCGTGGTCCGACAGGTACATCGGCTGCGAGTCGATCGCCTGCGACGCGTGGCTTAGCCACCGGGGCATCGCGAGGCACCTTCACGCGTCTGGGGCGCACACCGAACATGTTTGGCGATACGTTACCGCCGATGGTGACTTTTGAGGTTAAGCCAAGACAGGGCACGATCGATTTCCCGAGCGAGGCATATCGTGCGCCCTTGGGAGGGGGTGGCAGTTACAACATTGCGGAGAACAACTCCGCGATACCGACCGATCGGGTGTACTTCGTTTACAACGCTTTTTACAATGCGATTTCGACATCGCAAGGTTTTGGACCAGCCCAATCACGATCGATCGATTTGCATCGCTACGTGATGGGCTTCGAGAAGACGTTTCTTGATGGAAATATATCTTTGGATGTGCGGATGCCCTTGCTCAGCGGGTTCGAGTTGAGCAATTCCTTCTTATCTTCGGAACTGGGGAACGTAGGAAACTTGACGATGTTCGCCAAAGGCTTAGTCTATGGAACGGAAGACATCGCCTTGGCGACCGGGCTGGGGATCGGTTTGCCCACGGGTAGCGATCTCCATACGCAGACGGTTTCTCCATTCGTTTCGGAGACTTTGGTGGTTCGCAATCAGGCGGTCAGGTTGATGCCGTTTGTGGCAGCCACGATGAACCTCAACGACGACTGGTTTCTGCAATCGTTTGGACAGATAAACTTTGCGGCGTCGGGCAATGAAGTAGCCAATCAAAATGGGGTCGTTGGAGTATACAACGAGCAGAATCTCTTGCAGACCGATTTGGGGATCGGCCGTTGGATCTGGCAGGATGCCACGCGACCTGTCTTGACGGGTTTAGCGGGGGTTCTGGAGCTTCACTACACGACGACAGTCCAGGACACCGACCGTGTGCAGTTGAGTGGAGGAAATTTGCTCAATGGGAGTTTATCCAACTCGGCCAATCGACAGGATCTATTGAACTTGACGTCTGGTTTGCAGGCGCAGCTTGGGGCGGCTTCCTCCTTGCGCGTCGGTGCGGTTGTACCTCTTCGAGACCAGCCCGATCGAGTTTTTGACTCCGAGGTCCAAGTCTCCTTCAATCGACGATTCTAGAAGTGTGCCTCTAGCTATTTCCTTGCTGGTTTAGCACTGTCCGTTGAATAACGCAAGCACGGCAAAGATCTGCTACTGCCCAACAACAGGGCTGCAGGCGACGACACGAACCTCGAATTGCCTGTGATTTTTAGGGTGTTGCTTCCGAAATCGCCTGCTCCAAGATCATTCGCTTCTGGCTGCTAGAGTCCTCAGGCAACTGATTGCTATGGAATTCGCGTTCGTACCCCTGCCATTGCTCACCTTGTAAAACAGCAAGAATCAACTGAAAAAACCAGGGAAAAAACTAGGGACTGTCCCCAAAAAACTTAGGGACTGTCCCCGAGTTATTAGGGACTGTCCCCGAGTTATTAGGGACTGTCCCCGAGTTATTAGGGACTGTCCCCGAGTTAATTAGGGAAACGACCGCGATGAATTGGGCAGTCGA